>Ga0307473_10000026_pt1 | contig 31173 bp, 28 predicted proteins | sample atmos_gasesAM5C__FD_203744 | JGI IMG/M metagenome (GOLD analysis project Ga0307473, IMG submission 203744) | Hardwood forest soil microbial communities from Morgan-Monroe State Forest, Indiana, United States - atmos_gasesAM5C_515 | ecosystem: Environmental > Terrestrial > Soil > Temperate...
GCACCCGGCTCAAGCTTCAGTTTTCGGAAAGCCGCCGGTCCCACAACGCGCAGCTCGTCGATTTCGATTTCCGCGTAGTGCCGAATGCGCCCCGCATAGTCCTCAAGCAGCGCCCGCGATTCCGCGCGGTGCATTTTTCCCAACATCACCAGACGTATCTTCATGGGCCGGAGTTGCAGCAACATCAGAGGAGACCGTATTTCTTGCGCTTCTCGAGCAACGTCTTGCGGCTGATGCCCAGAATTTCCGCCGCACGCCCGATTTTGTAGTGCGTTCCTTCGAGCGTTTCTTTGATCGCATCGCGTTCTAGATCTTCGAGTGAACGCAGCGGCGCCGAGGGCCCGCGCGCATCACCGGTCACCTTGACAATTTCCGGAAAATCTTGCGGCGTAAGCAGTGGCTCCTTTGCAAATACCAGCGCATGCTCGATCGCATTCTTCAGTTCACGAACATTTCCCGGCCACGAGTAAGATTCCAGCAGGTGCTGCGCCGCAGGATCAAGTGTCGCATCGGATTTTCCGTGCACCGGCCCGAGCCGCGAAAGAAAATGCGAGACCAGTGCTGGAATATCGCCGCGGCGCTTGCGGAGCGGCGGCACAGCAATGCCCAGCACACTCAATCGAAAGTATAGATCTTCGCGGAAGCGTCCATCTGCGACGGCCTTGGTCAAATCCGTGTTCGTCAGCGCCATCAGGCGCCCGTCCACGCGCAGCACCTCGGTTCCACCCAGCCTTTCAAATGTGCGCTCCTCGACCACACGCAACAGCTTCGCCTGCATCCCCGGAGCAAGTGCCGCTACTTCATCGAGGACAATTGTTCCACCTTCAGCCATCTCCAGCCGCCCCAGCTTGCGCGCCACCGCGCCCGTGAACGCGCCGCGCTCGTGACCGAAGAGTTCTGATTCCACCAGCTCCGCCGGCAGGCTTGCGCAATCAATTTTCAGGAATGGAGCGTCGTGGCGAGGCCCGCGCTCATGAATCCATCGCGCAATCTGGTCTTTTCCAGTTCCGCTTTCACCGGTGATCAGGAGCGTCGTAGAGGTGTCGGCAAGTTTCTCGGCGAGTTCGAGCACATGGCGCGAGGCGGGATCGACAGCCACCCACGCAATGTTCGTCACGCTCATCGTTGTGCTGCGCCGCTTTCTGGCTCGCCGCGTGATTCAGCAGGTAAGGTGGACGAAGGAAAATCTACGCGCTCGGCAGTGCGCCAGAGCCGCTCGAGGTCGTAGTAGTGCCGCGCGCGTTCGCTGAAGATGTGCACTACGAAATCGCCGTAATCGAGAAGCACCCATTCCGCGCCGGATTTTCCTTCCCGATGCGCTATCCGCACTCCGTGGCGTCTAAGTTGTTCTTCAATGGCGTCGGCTATTGCCTGAATCTGCGGATGGCTTTGCCCGGAGCACAAGAGAAAATATTCCGCAAACGCGCCAGTGCCGGCAAGCTTCAGCGCGGTGATGTCCACAGCCTGCTTGTCTTGAGCCGCTTCCACGGCCCAGCGAATTTCCGACCGAAGAGAGTTTAGCGTCACCGGTACAGGGCCTGCCCGAGAATGTATTCCTCAACTCGCGTGGGCACAAGCCCGTGGATCGGCTGGTGTCGATTGAGCCGCTGGCGCACTTCGGTCGAGGAGACGTGGCTGGACACTGTGGTCAGCAGGTGCAGCACCGATTTGCGCAGCACAATCTTGTGTGGGTCGTGCGACTGTGCGCGCCCGAGCTTCTCGGGCGGTACCACCAGCCGCAGCGCTTCCAGCCGGAAGCCCGGCCGGCTCGCGATGATAAAATCGCAGGAATCCATCAACGTTTCATAACTTTTCCACGTGGGGATTTCTAGAAATTGATCCGCGCCGAGAATGAAATACAGGTGATCGTTCGGGTGTTCGCGATGAAACCGCTTCACAGTATCGATTGTGTAAAACACGTGCGGCGCAGCTCCATCCATCGGCCCTTCCGCAAGCGAGGGAAACAATCCGGCATGATCGGCACAGGCCAGTGCGACCATTGCATAGCGATGCACAAATGGTGTAAGCGCCGGCTTGGTCTTGTGCGGAGGGCGCGAGGACGGAATAAAATATATGGCGTCGAGATGGAAACGCTTCTGCGCGGCCTGGGCCACCGCGATGTGCCCCGCATGGACAGGATCGAATGTCCCGCCGAAGAGGGCCACCGATCGGTGATGCGCGTGTCCGTGAGGCTTATGCGCGACGTGCGACGTCAACGCTCCTCCCGATGTGGAGCTGCTGCCGCATGATTTTCCGCTGCCGGCACAGTAGATGCTTTTTCGATCTCCTCACCGCTGCCCGTTTCGGCCGCCGACTTTGGAATCCGGTCGAGCGCATCAGCCATCGCGCGAACGAGCTCGACGACGCCTTCGCCACTCGCAGACGAAATCGCATAAAAGCCCAAGCCGCGCTTCGCAGCAAACGCGCGCAATTCTTCCAGGGGATCGCGATTCGTCGTGGCGTCGAGCTTTGTCGCCACCACAATCATCGGCTTCTTCGCCAAGGCCGGGCTGAAGGACGCCAGTTCGTGCTCGATGATTTCAAAATCGCGAACCGGATCGCGGTCATTCGCATCGCTCGTATCCACCAGATGCGCGATAAGCCGCGTTCGCTCTAAATGTTTTAGAAAACGCGTGCCCAACCCGGCGCCTTCATGCGCACCCTCGATCAAGCCAGGCACGTCGGCAACCACAAACGTCCGGCCCGAGCCAGGCGCTGCGCCGGGATCGGCGGAGACAACGCCAAGATGCGGCTCGAGCGTGGTGAAGGGATACGCCGCAATTTTCGGACGCGCCGCGGAAATGCGCGATATTAAAGTAGATTTCCCGGCATTCGGAAATCCCACCAGCCCGACGTCCGCAAGCAATTTCAATTCGAGGCGGAGGCGACGTTCTTCTCCGGGGCGGCCGTCTTCGTGTTCGCGCGGCGCCTGGTGCCAGGGGCGGACGAAGTGAGGGTTTCCGTTTCCCCGCCCGCCGCGTCCGCCGCGGGCGGCGCGAAATCGTTGTCCAGCTTCCTTGAGATCGCAGATTTGCTCTCCCGTGTCGGCATCAAATACAACCGTTCCAACCGGCACCGCGAGTACGGAATCGCCGCCCATTTTCCCGTGGCAATTCGAGCCTTCCCCATGGCCTCCGCGCTCGGCGCGAAATTCGCGATTGTAGCGGTAGCGCAGCAGCGTGTTGTCGTGCGGATTCGCCTCCAGCCACACGTCCCCGCCATTCCCGCCATCGCCGCCTGCAGGACCGCCCCGCGGGACATATTTCTCCCTGCGAAACGCGACGCAGCCATTGCCCCCGTCGCCGGCTTTCAGCAGAATTTTCGCTTCATCTGCAAACACGGGTCACTCGATCAGAGAGAGATTTCGCAGAAAGCATACGCCAGGGATAGGAGCAAAAACAAAAATACGCGCCCCGGCAAATTGGGGCGCGTATGTAACATCACGGTTTCAGTTGGCAGCCGTTGCAGCAGGCTTCTTCTCAGGAGCGGCCGCAATAGCTTCGATCGGCAGCACGCTGACATATTTCCCGAGTTGGCCCTTGTCCTCAAACCGGACCACGCCGTTGATCAGCGCAAACAGGCTGTCGTCCTTCGCGCGCCCAACATTTTTCCCGGCCTTGTACCGCGTGCCGCGCTGCCGGATCAGGATGCTTCCGCCCGTCACCACTTGCCCGCCGAACCGCTTCACCCCGAGCCGCTGTCCCTGCGAGTCGCGTCCGTTGGTGGATGACCCGCCGCCTTTTTTGTGTGCCATCGCCGGCCTCTATGGAATTTGAATGTCGCTGACCTGCACGGCGGTGTATCCCTGCCGGTGGCCGCGCTGGATCTTGTATTGCCCGCCAGTCTTGAATTTCAATACCTTGAGCCTCGACCGGCGGCCCTGCGAAACGATTTTCCCGATCACTTTGGCCTTGGCGGCCTGGGCGCCGGAAACGATTTTCTTGTCGTCGGTGCGGACAGCCAAGACGTCTTCAAACGTCACCTTGCCGCCGACCTTGCCTTCGAGCAGTTCGACCTGGATCGTCTCGCCCGGCTCGACGCGGTATTGCTTTCCCCCACTCCGAATTACAGCGTACATGCTGCCTCCCAAAGCGATCGATAAACCCCGATTATACCGGTTCTTCCGCGCTTCCGTCAACGAACTCTACGCGCATTCTTGCGGCGATTGGCAGTAGCACTAAGCCGGTGATCCTCATTGTTTCGCGGGCGCTCCCTCGGCAGGCTTTGCGGGACCCTCAATCCGCGTGCCGATTCCTATCTCCATCGCAGCATTCTTCGGAAAGACCACTTCATGGCCCCGTGCAATGAAGTGAGTATAGATTGACCTGCACCCGCCATACGCGCCCATGGCCATGCCGAATTCCTGTGAGTGGATGGCAACACCCAGGGCGATGCCGATCAGCTTGTAGCCTGTCGCCCCTCCCGCGACTCGCGGGCCTGTGTCCCCAAAGGTATCGCCCAGAAACGATATGGCGCCTAAACCGACCGCAACTGTTGTGGCTAGAAACCTGGTTTTAGGAGGAGTGGCCTCAGCACCACCTTCCGAGTCCACCTGCAGATTCTGCTCTTTTCCTGCCTGGATGCCTTCGAGGGTCGCCTCCACTTTCTGCTCAACCCCATCTGGCAGGATGAGCTCGTGAAACACCATTCGAAGCTGCCCGTTGCGGCTGAGGTGCCGGGCCGGGCGCACCTGGACTACGAGGCCCTTCAAGCGGCTTCCCTGCGGGATGATGAGCCGGTTCCCAACGAAAAGCGGTTGGGAAAGCACCGCGTTCACTTCCTCGCCCTTCTGCGTCGTCGCCGAATTGAGCGCCGTCAGCAGCCGTGCATGAACCAGGCTGCCCGGCGGTGGCGGTGTGTTTATTGAAGATGCAAGTTCCGGCGTCAAGGATTCGGTCCCAAAATCCAGCGGCTCTTGCAGTTCGGCGAAATAAATTGTCCCCGCGTCGATGTACTGCGGGTGAATGGGCAATTGAGCGACTGCGAATCTTTCAACCTTGCGCATTTTACCGGGTTCATGCACCTGCTTCATCGCGGCGTCCCACTCGCGCTTGGCTTCTTCTTTTGCCTGCTTCGTCTTTTCCGCCGCCGTATCCTTTAGGCCCTTCTTCTTATCATCGGCTGCCATTACGAATTGGATCACTTCCCCGGACCCTGGCGTGACGATCGTCCGGACTGGAATATGCCGCCCGCTTGCGAGCACGAGTTCCAGGAATTCAACGTGAACTCTGCGTGCTGGTGTGAAATCTGCATCCAGCGCTTCCAGAGTGCGCTGTTTCCCGGACACCCTGTCGAGCTTGGTGATTTGACCTGATACCTCGGTACCCACCGGCAAAACAATCTTGTCAAACGCGTACACAGGCTCGACGATCCGGCCCCGGATTGCCTGCCCAATCTTCTCTACGCGCACTTCTTTGTCGAGAGCAACTTGTAGCGGAGTGCCTTTGGGCACCGTCAACGGAAGCGTCTCAGGCTTCGAAGGTTTTTCTGTTGTCGCCGGTCGGTGGGTTAGTGCCGGGCGGGTATCGGGAGTAGGGACAGGAGCCGGTGCACCTTCTTGCGCATGCGCCCAACCCGCGCACGCACATATCATAAGACCTGAAATAATCATGTGCCCCATTGCCACGTCACCTTTCCTTGTCGGCAACATTACGGGTCCTCGCGATACGGCAGCTGCAAGGCCATTTTAGCTTCTTTCGTCAAACACGACATGGTGTGTGCGGGTCGCGCAGCGGCCGCAATTCTCGGCCGCTTGCTTACGAATAAGCCTGACGGCAGGGTTCATGCTCGCGGCATGACGGCGGGCAATTCGTACGGTCAATCAGAATGTAATTGTGGCAGGCAGCGCAGACCAGTCCATAGCTCGTCTCGCTGAACTGGTCATGACCTGTTTTTGTTGTGTGCTCGCTTCGAGCTTGTTCGCGGCTCATGGCCATAGCATTCGCTCCTTTCCCTTCACGATTTCCAGTCCGGCGATGACGTGAACTGGCACAGTGGATGAACGTCGCGAAAAATTTTCACCACCTCGCGCTCGAATCCGCCGCGAGTTGCCGCAGCCGGTGGGAGCTTGCGGCGCACAATCCAGCCTTGCAGCTTTTTCCAATTTCCCGGATCGACGGGCCACCCCGGGTGCTTCGTCCATTCGCCCTTTTCGGTGGAATACCAATAGCTCTCGTACTTCTTTCCGAGACGGCGCTTCTGGCCCTCTATCCATTTCGGATTCTCTCGTCCGCGAGGGCGGGCTAGCTGCGCGAGAGCAGAAGTCTTGCTTCCGCCGTAGATGCGGAAGCCAGAGGTGACCGATTCGGCCGACAGGCCCACGTAGAGCTGGCCGCTTTCGCCATTCGGTTCGGCGAAGAAGAGATACATCTGGGAACGGTAGGGCGATTTGTCGCGGGCAAATCGGATGTCACGATTGATGCGCGAGAAATTTTGGCCCACGCGCCCGGCGGTCGCAAATCGTGGATTCAATTTGCGCGCGGCGGGCGAGAGCCGCTCGAGCAAATTGCGGAATGGCTCAACAACTGCCTCCCTATACCGCTCGCGATTCGCGTCCATCCAGGGCTTGTGATTGTTGCGCCCCAGCTCGCGGAAAAATTTGAAAATCTCGCTCGAAAAAATGCCCGCCCGGTCCGCCACATTGCACCTGCCTCTCAGATTTCGCGCGACTATTCTAACCGAGCCGGAATATTTCTGCTCGACGGCTGAATCGGAACCGACGATTGGCGGTGGGATTATCCAAACCAGCGCACAGACCGGCCAGATTGGCTCTTGCAGCGTTAGCGGCGGCGCACTACGCTGCTCACATGACTCAATACACACCGACCGAACGAACGCAAGTGAAGCGGCTGCCGAATCGCGGCGCCTATGATTCCGAGACGGTTTTTAAGATATTGGACGAGGCGTTCCTTTGCCACGTGGGGTTCGCGGTTAACGGGCAGCCGTTCGTCATTCCCACCGGCTACGCGCGAGTGCGCGAAATGCTCTATATCCACGGCTCGGCTGCCAGCCGCATGCTGCGCACGCTTTCCGAGGGAGTGCAGGTGTGCGTCACGGTGACGCTGGTGGATGGACTGGTGCTCGCGCGCTCCGCTTTTCATCACTCGATGAACTACCGCTCGGTGGTGATACTGGGCCGCGGCACACTCGTAGATGGACGGGAAGAAAAACTGGCGGCACTCGAAGCGTTGACGGAGCACATTGTTCGCGGCCGCTGGAAGGACGTGCGCCAGCCAACGGAAGCCGAGGTGAAGGCCACCACCGTGCTCGCGCTTCCGCTTGTGGAAGTCTCTGCGAAAATTCGCACTGGCCCGCCCAAAGACGATGAAGAAGATTACTCACTGCCAATCTGGGCCGGTGTCGTTCCGCTGCAACTCGTCCCTGGTCCCCCCATTGCCGATCCGCGCCTCGAACAAAAGGTCGCGCCGCCTGCCTATGCGGAGAACTATTCCCGCTAATTGTCATGAATGGTTATCGCCAGTCCGTGAATCGCGTCCTGCCGTAGCTCGCAAGAAATCATTCCGGCTGCGGTCACTGAGGTAAGATTCCTCAGGGATTGTAAATCACAAATAAGGAGAGATCTTGACGCGCCAACTGTTGCGTTTGCTCGCCGGATTTATTCTGTTGTTTCTCTCCGTGGCGGCATCCCACGCCCACTCTCAAGATCCAAGCCCACCAGAAGCAGGTTTTCTAGCCCGTTCCTACCACAGCCCGACCGGCGAGACGATGCCCTATCGCCTGTACGTACCGCCGAGCTACGTTGCATCAAGAGAGTATCCACTCGTGCTCTGGCTCCACGGCGCCGCAGGCCGCGGGTCGGACAACCTGCTGCAAATTTCCGCTGGCAATTTCCTTGGCACACACGTCTGGACGACACCAGAAAATCAGGCGAAATTCCCCGCATTTGTCCTCGCGCCGCAGGTTTCGCAGACAAAAATGTGGGCGCGACCGCACGCGAACACGCCCCCTGTCTCGATTCGCCTGGCTCTCGAAATCCTCGATGGCGTTGAAAAGGAATACGCGATTGACCGCGGCCGCGTGTATGTCGCGGGACAATCCATGGGTGGCGAAGGAGTCTGGGCTGTGCTCGCAGCCAGGCCGGGAGAGTTCGCCGCGGCCGTGGCTCTCTGCACCGATGGCTTCGACGACATGACCGCGCCCGGCGCGAAAGTGCCTGTATGGATTTTCCAGGGTACGGCGGATGAAATTGTCTCCGTCGAGCGCGCGAGAGACTGGGTGGCAGCACTGCGAAAAGCGGGTGGCACGCCTAAGTACACGGAGTACCCCGGCGTCGGCCACAACGTCTGGGAGAAAGCCTTCGCCGAGCCGGCCCTTGTTCCCTGGCTCGCTGCGCAACGCCGCGCATACACAAAGTGAAACAGGTTCACGAGCCTGAATGTTGGCCAACTAGCCGAAAGCTTTTAGTGAGCTTAGTGGCAGCCGCAAGTGCGGGGAGTGCAGCCGCATCCGCCGCCTGAAGATGCGGAAGTTGAAGAGCCGACGGAGGATTTGCCGCCGTTCGAGGGGGCGACGAAAACAGAAAGCTGAATCGTGTTTTTCGCGCTCGAGCATCTCGGGCAAGTGATCGCCCGTCTCTGGCGCATCACGATGCGCTCATACCGCTCGCCGCAATCATCGCAAACATATTCGTAAATCGGCATCTTCAAATTCCCTTCTGCAATATTCTAACCGAGTTATTAGGGACAAGTGAGAGAAACTCTACTCATTAAGAAGCAACAGCCTCGGTTGGAGCCGGGGTTGCGCGTGTAAAGCATTTGCGGAGATGGGTGATTTAGTCGCCGGCGACAGCGGGCTCGGCCTTTTCGGCGTGAGCGGCGCCATTGCCATTTCCGTTGCTACCCTCGTGGCCATTCGAATGGCCTTTGCCATTGCCGTTCGCTGGCGCTATCTGCACTGGCCCGCCTACCGGGGAGGCAGGCTTCACGGGAGCGCCGGGCACAGCCATCTGAATCTGCTGCACCGTCCCGATCTGCACCACGGTTTCCGTGGGCTGCTTCAGCACAAGCTCTTCGTAAATCTTGCGCACTTTGGCAGCCTCTTCGAAAGCCTTCTTGCGGCGCGCGCGGTCTTCTTCGGCCGCGGTTTGAGGGATATCGTGCTCAAGGTGGCGGACGCGGGAGGCATCTTCGGCGTCGATCCGGAGCGAGTGCTCGTAGCTCGTAAGATCCACTTTCTTGCCCTTGGCGTAGATCTCATGCTTGCCGTGCGTCTTATACCACTGCGCGACGGTCGCGTTCTTGTACATGTTCTCGATAATCTTCCGCCAGCCGATGCCAGTGTTGTAGGCGCAGAAGGAAATTTCGCCCTGCTGCGTCGCGTAGGGAATGATGCACATCTCCGTGCGGCGGAAATCGTAGTTGAAGAGATCCTGGAACCACATTCCCGCGATGAACAGGAAATTCCATGGGTCCTGCTTGCGGCGCTTCATGGCGTCTTCGAATGTACGCTCCGGACTCGTGCGGCCATATTTCTTGTCCGCGCCTTTCGTCAGCGCCCAGGTCTTGTCGAACTTCATCCACAGGTCCTTCAGCTTCAAGCTGGGTGGCGCCTGGAACGGCTTGTAATTTTTCAGCAGCGCGAGAGCCATCATGAAGTTCGAAAAACCCTTGCTGCGGGCTGCGTCGGTAATGGCTGTCACGTCCTTCGTGAGCGACGGTGCATCCAGAAAGCGCGGCACCGGCGCCCATTCTTTCGTCTCTTTGTTGATCATCAACGCCGTGCCGACGCCGCAATTCGGATGGCACCCGCAGGAAAGAGAGCCCCACTGTGAATCCGGCCCGTGCGAGAGATCGGAAAAGCCCGCAAAAGTGGCGATGTAAGAAATCGGGAACCAGTCGCGCGTGGGCTCTACTTTGCCCACCTGCTGGCTCACATCCTTAGCCAGATGCGAAAGCGTGTAGCGCTGGCGCATGCGGCGCTCCGGCGTGATCTCTTCATCGCGGCCGGTAAATGACACTGGCTGGAACGAAACAAAAGAGATTTTCTTGGGATTGTCCATCGCAAACTTCACGATGGGGCCCACCTGGTCGTTGTTCACGTTGTTGACGATGGTCGTGACCAGCACGATTTCAATACCCGCCTCGTGCATGTTTTCAATCGCGCGCAACTTCACGTCAAACAGGTTTCCCACCTGGCGGTGGCTGTTCGCGTCATTGCCGATGCCGTCGAATTGCAGGTAGGCGTAACGCATACCGGCTTCGAAGGCCTTCTTGCAGAAGTCCTTGCTCTTCGCGAACTCGATGCCGTTCGTCGCCGCCTGCACGCTGTTGTAGCCCACTTTGCGTGCATAGCGGACCGCGTCGAGGAAGTAGGGATGCATGGTCGGCTCGCCGCCCGAGAATTGCACGGACATCTGGCGGCGCGGCTTGATGCGCAGCGCATTGTCGAGAATTTCCTGAATCTCATCCCAGCCAAGCTCGTGCACGTAACCAACCTGGTTGGCGTCCATGAAGCAAGGGTCGCACATCATGTTGCAGCGGTTGGTCAAGTCAACGGTAAGAACCGAGCCGCGGCCGTAGCGCACAGTGCTCGAGCCATGGCGGTGCAGATCTTCGTCGTTGTGCGCCGGGATATCGCGCCCGGGGAAATTCTTTTCAATCCATTCGAGAAACTTGGAATCAACCGCCATCAGGTCTTCGTACTTTCCGTGAATGGGGCATTCCTTCACCATCCAGACCTGGCCGTCGCGCTCAATAATTTGCGCCTTGATCTCGCCCACCTTCTCGTGGACCAGGTCGGTCCAGTCCTTCGTGCCGTTGATGATGGCGTCGCGCGCTTCTCTTACGCAGTCGGGACAAAGCGAGTCAGTGGTTCGCGGCCAGCCAAGTGTCGGCTTCGATTTCTCCCATGACTTGAGCAGCGGCTTATCCGACCATTTTGGCGTAAAGGAAGGGTTCGGCCGGTACTTGTTTAAGTACTGAATCGAGTCGAAGGCCACCCCTGCTGTCTTGCACAGCGCCCAGTCGAATGTTTTCCAAAGCTGGTTGCCCACCGTCTTCGGCATGATCCTCCACCTCTCCTCGTCGAATTGCGACCGTCGAGTCCCCCGAGAGCCTGACCCCCGCCGGATGAACGTACACCCGTAACTGGTTACAGTACCAAAGTTTGCCCAGCTTCCAATCTCTCGTCCAGTGATGTGCGCCCAAAGGTGCAATTGGGGGGCTGAACGGCGCTAGTGTGCAGCCAATGGAGCGGTCCTTAGGCGACGGAAGCCCTTTCCTCTAAGTTATTTGGAAGACTTCACAGGGGGTCAAGAGTGGCCGGAATATCCTGATCAATTCATGTTGAGCGGGGTTCGCAGGACGGCGATGGCGAAATGCGCCAAAAGTGGGGCGTCATCGTCGAGTTGAATCCACCTGATCACGCAATGCTCCTTCAAATATTGCCCTACTTTCGCTTCGCTGATCTCCAGATGCTCGGCCAGCTTAGCCTTGAGGCCGCTGTCAGAGGAATAGCCGCCTCGTCCACCCCGGCTGCCCTTGCTGCTTCCGGGCCCTCCGCGTCCCCCGCGCACCAGGTTTCCAATGCCGACGCGAAGCGTTTGGCAGGCTTCCACGTAATAGGAACTGATCTGATCGGAATCGGAAAGCAGAAATACGCCTGGGCCGGCCGGAGCCTCATCCGCTTCGTCCAATCGGTGGAGCGGGCTCGACACTAGCCGTCGCAACATGGCTTCAAGATGCACGAGCCGTGAAGCCAGCGCCGGGTCACCTGCACGGCCGTGCGCTGTTCGTTCCGAGGGTAGCGTCGGCTCAGGGGGCTCGACATGCACGCGCCGCGGCAGTTCCGGAGGCGCAAAGGATGGTGACGGCGTGCGCACCGGCGGTTGAACGCGAGCTACATGTGGCCGCGCCTGCTGCTCTCGCGACGGTGCGCTTGATTCTGCGAATGCTTGTGATGGAAGCGCCGGTGCGGCAGCGGCGCCTTTGCGGCGGCGGCCTCGGCCACCACGCCGTCCGCGACGGCGTTTCTTTTTTCCGCCCTCACCGGCTTCAGACGCGCCAGTCAACCCCGCAGGCGATTCGGATTCCGATTCGGCTGTGTGCATGCTTGGATCGGCCTGTGGGATATGAGGAATTTCACCGAGAGCCAGGGGGAAGCTCACCTGCTCCGCTACTTCCTGTACCTCAACACGCGACTTGACGATGTGCTCCTCACCCGACGGGGGCAGGGCAATTCCCAATCTGGTGAGCGCTTCTTCGGCCTTTTTCTTCCATTCAGCGCGGCGGAATCGTTGCGCCGCAATGGTGTACCATCGCCCCGCTTCATCGGTGCGCTCCGCTTTCTCTTCGATCAGCGCTAGCTCCCATGCGACCATCGCATCGTGCGTGCGCTGGAAAAGTTCAGACAGCTTTGCATGCGCATCGGGCGCGTTTTTCGCTTTCCGGATGCGCGCCTGAATTTGCCGCCAATCAGCCATGGCCGAGCATTGTAGCAGCCGATAGCGACATAGGCCAATGAATACGCGGTTTCCGTCAGCTAGGCGGCTAGTTCATGATGAGGCATGATAGGGCGCGAGGAAGCCATGATCGCGGCCGAACGAACCCGGTGGATTTGCGAGCGCGCGCGCGCCGTTGGATTCGACCTCTGCGGTGTAGCGCCAGTGGATGGGCTGGAAGAACTTGCGCATCTACCGGAATGGCTTGAGCGCGGTTACGAAGGCGAGATGAATTACCTGCGCGACCCGCGCCGGGCGGATCCCCGGCAAGTTCTCGCAGGCGCGCTCAGCTTGATCGTCGTCGCGCTGAATTACAACACGCAGCCCCCGTATTCCACGGAAAGGCCTGCGACCACTGGCGACGAGCCCCCGCAAGGATGGATTTCGCGCTACGCCTGGGGCGACGATTACCATGAAGTGCTCGGCGAAAAACTCGACACCCTAGTCGCAGCCATGCGCGCACAATTCATGGAATCGTTCGAAGCTCGCGTCTACGTTGATACCGGCCCCGTGATCGAGCGCGTCGCCGCGAAATACGCAGGGCTTGGCTGGCTGGCGAAGAACACCTGCCTCATCAACGAGCAGCTCGGGTCGTGGCTCTTTCTGGGTGTCATCGTCACGACGCTTGCACTCGACCCGACGCTCGAGCCGGGCGAACTTCCTGCTGCCGATCTCTGCGGGAATTGCCGACTGTGCCTTGACGCCTGCCCCACGCAAGCTTTCCCCGAGCCTTACGTCCTCGACGCGCGCCGCTGCATCTCCTACCTCACCATCGAATTGCGAGACGCCATTCCAGAATCGCTACGCCCTGCCATCGGACGCGCCGTAATCGGCTGCGACATTTGCCAAGACGTGTGCCCCTGGAACCGCAAGGCGCCGGTAACGCAAATGGCGGCGTTTCAGCCGCGGCACGTCCCAGCCTCGGCTGAAAATGGAAAAGAGAAAATTGAAAATGGGCATTCGCTGTTTGCGCCCGAGCTCGAGTGGCTGGCCTCACTCACACAGAAAGATTTCAGCGGGATATTTCGCGGAAGCGCCGTGAAACGCGCCAAGTGGCGCGGCCTCGTGCGCAATGCCTGCGTGGCGCTGGGGAATGCACAAATCGAGCGCGGCTCGGATGCATACCGGCGCGTCAGTTTGCGCCTCAGCCTTTTGGCTGATTCAGATGACGCGCAGATCGCAGAACATGCGCGGTGGGCGCTGGCACGCCTCGCCTTGCAGGGGCCGTTCATTGACCTTTCGTTTTGATTTCCTGTAAGTTGGCTGCCAGCAAGACGCAGGAGGCATCCCCGATGCTATTCTCCCTTCTCGTTTTTATCTTCCGTGCATTCGAACCGCATTTCAGCTTTCCGCAGAACGCCATCGCAACCGAGCAGATTATGCTGCGTTGGATTCACTTCATTTTCGGAATCATTTGGATCGGCCTGCTATATTTTTTCAATCTAGTAAGCTTCCCGACAATGAAGCAGCTCGAGGCCTCCGTGCGCGGCAAGCTTTATCCCGTGCTGATGTCGCGCGCCATGGGATGGTTCCGCTGGTCCGCGCTCGTGACAGTGGTCGTGGGCATGCGCTATTTCTGGATGATACTTGCCGCGGACGCGCAAAATGCAGGGAACAATCGCCTCGCCCTGCGCTGGTTCGGCGAGTGGCTCGTGCTCTGGCTCGTCGCCTACGCCTTGATTTATCCATTCCAACTTCCGGCCAAGAGAATACGAGACAACCCCTGGGTGCGCACCATCGCCATCGCCGTCATTGTGGTCGCTGCGTCGTATGTCGTGCTCGACATAAATGCCGGCCCGCAATCTTCAAACAGCCACCTTTCGATCAGCGTCGGCGGAGGAATCGGTTTCCTGATGTTGCTCAATACTTGGGGTGTCGTCTGGCGCGTGCATAAACGCCTTATTGAATGGACACGCCTCAACGTAGAGCACGGCACGCCCATGCCGCTCGAAGCGGAGCGCCTGGCTCGCTGGGGTTACCTCGCCTCGCGCGTCGGATTCTGGCTCTCGTTCCCCATGCTCTTCTTCATGGGCGCAGCGGACCACTATCCATTCCTCAGCAGCATCACTGACTGACGCATAATGCGAATTGTTTTCTGTTGTTCGCTTCGAACCGACCTGGATGGTTTCAGGAGCGCCAGCGCAGGGTGACCGAACCCGCAACAGGGTGATGCATGGGCGCGCCCGTACGCTGCGATTCGAGATACGCGGCCTTTAGTTCGAAGTACCAGCGAGCCTGGCGGTCCGCGTCGTCCACCAGCATCATACGGTCTTCGTATTTCAATCCCAGCGCCTGCTTCTCAATCACCTCGGTGTCTTGCCGTATGAACCGTGGTCCCAACACATGGATGATCAACGAAACGACCGGCACCCACCGAAGGATGTTCCACGCAGCGCAGAAATCGAGGCGGCACAGGTCGCGGCGGATGGGCGTAACAGTCGTGCGGCTCGAAAGCCAGTAGCGGCCGGCGCGGATTTGCTCGAAGCGCTGATTGGGGAGTACGAAGTCGATTGTTGTCGTGGCTGGCTCGCCGGTAAGCAACTTCAGGATTTTGTAGGGCGCGCTGTTAGCCGACGGCGCGTGCGGGCTCATGCGAAAACCATTGGGGATGGGCTCGAATTGCTTTTGCTTCTCGCGGATGCTGCGGCGCGACCGCCACCACCACGCCTGGTGCACGAACGGACCGTGCGCAGGGTCCATCAAGCCGATTATTCCGTGATCGACCGTGCATGGAAGGTCTGCCCAGAGACGCGCAATTTTGTAGCGCTGACTGAACGTGGGCAGCTCGGGCGCGGGAGAAGGCGCGCCATCTATCGCGCGGCCCTCGGGGTTTGTCATGAACACCCACAAATAGCCGTCGCGTTCCTCGCAAGGAAAGCTGCCAGCGTAGATACGATCGATTTTGAGCTTCGATTCGGCCGTGAGCGACGGGATCGCGCGGCACTGGCCCGTGTGCGCGTCGAATTGCCAGCCGTGGTAAGCGCATTCGACTGCCGCGCCGTCGAATTGGCCGAACGAAAGTGGAAATGCGCGGTGCGGGCAGACGTCACGCAGCGCGAATGCTTTTCCAGCGGCGTCGCGCCCCAGCACGAGCGGAACATCCAGCAGCATGGCACGCACGAGCATCCGCCCAAACACCTGTTCACTGCGCAGCGCCGGATACCAAAAACCCCACAACATTTCGCCCGAGGGATTGGCCGCGCCCGAATTTGCCACATCACTCATCGCCGCGGGCCATCATAGTACGCTGCCACCTTGGCATCAAAGCGGCCACAAGATTGATGCCTTGCTCACAACCTGCCAACTGTCTTAGGCGTCTTATAGCTAAGCAAGTATAGGAAGGCGCCCATGAAAGCCAACGCCCGGCTGAAGCTTTTCACTTTTCTTCTGGTCGGCACCGTGGCATTGCCTGCGCTCGCTTTCGAATATCCGTTATCATCCACGTCCATCCGCGAAGCCTATTTCCTTGGCCGCGCAAGCCAGCAGCGGCGCGAGAAATTTTTCAGCCAGTATAGCAAGCTCTTGCCGCCGCCCAAGACGGGTCCGCAGATTGCGCTCGTACAATTGGAAACGCCATTCGTCGTTGTCATTGAGCGCGCCGCTCAGTCCGTCGCCAATTACTTTGCTCAGGACGCCGAACAGGAATTCACGGACAAGCCAGGCATTTTCCGGGTCCGCATCCGCATCGATCTCACCGGATCCTATGGCTGGACCATGCCCGCCTCGAGTGGCGGCATTCGGCTTCGCCCCGACGATTTCTGGAAGGATTTCAAGGTCCGCATGTTCCAAGACGAAGAGATCCCTTCGCAATCCGTCCATGGCAGCCCCATCTACTCGCTTGCGGATGAATCAGGCTCTTCGCAGTTGATTGGAGCGTGGATGGTGCTCGACTACAACGCCGAAAAAGTCAAATCCGCGCTCGCTACCGTGGAAGTCATCCCCCCGGAAGGCGAAAAGGTTGAGGCGACATTCGATCTTGATCAACTTCGATAGCACACGCCTTCGGGGGTTGTTCATTGTTCCGCCTGCGATCCGAGCCTTCCGGCACCCCAAAGATTGGCTGTTTGACTCCCTTCGAGATTGCCGCTATTATTGTGTTAGGTATGACTTCGATGTTCGCCGCGTTTTATTAGCGCTTTCTCTCCCCGCCCGTCTCGGGCGACGCTTTCGCTGAAGCTCATCCATTTTCCGATTTCCTTTTTCTATTTTCCGTTGTCTTGGGGTCTTGTCATGGCAAATTTGACGCTGTTCGAAAAACTCGACCACATCGAGTCGAAATACGAAGAGCTGACGCAACAGCTCTCCTCGCCCGAAATCCACAACGATTCGGCGCGATTCCAGAAGCTTGCGAAGACACACGCGGAGATGGCGGAGATTGTGGCGAAGTTCCGCGAGTGGAAAGAAATCGAGAAGGGTTTACAGGGCGCAAAACAAATGCTCGTCGAGACCGAAGACGCCGAATTGAAGCAGATGGCGCACGATGAGGAGCATGCGCTTGAGACGCGCCTCGAGATCGTCGAACGCGAGTTGAAACTTCTGCTCATCCCCAAAGATCCCAACGACGAGAAGAACGTCATCGTCGAGATCCGCGCTGGCACCGGCGGCGACGAAGCCTCGCTCTTTGCCGGTGAGCTTTTCCGCATGTATTCGCGCTACGCGGAATCGCAGGGCTGGAAAGTGGAAGTGCTCGAAAGCTCGGCTTCCTCGATCGGCGGCACCAAAGAAATTGTTGCCGCGATTCAGGGCAACAAGGTCTATTCCAAGCTGAAGTACGAAAGCGGCGTGCATCGCGTCCAGCGCGTTCCAGCTACAGAGCAGCAGGGCCGCATCCACACTTCCGCCGCAACGGTGGCCGTGCTGCCCGAAGCGGATGATATTGACATCAAGATCGAAGCAAAAGATTTGCGCATAGACACCTTTTGCTCCTCGGGTCCCGGCGGACAATCCGTGAACACCACGTATTCGGCCGTGCGTATCACGCACATCCCCAGCGGCCTGGTCGTCTCGCAGCAGGACGAGAAATCGCAAATCAAGAATCGCGCCAAGGCTATGCGTGTCCTGCGCGCCCGGCTCTACGAGATGGAGCAGGAAAAGCAGCACGCACAAATCGCCGCCGAGCGCCGCGGCCAAATCAAGACCGGCGATCGCTCGGAAAAAATCCGCACCTACAATTTCCCGCAAAACCGCGTCTCTGACCATCGCATCAATTTCACGCTCCACCAGCTCGACCAAGTGATGGAGGGCAAGCTCGGCCCGCTGGTGGATGCGCTCGTCACGCACTACGAATCCGAGCGCCTGAAGCAAGAGCTGGTGGAGGCATAAGTGGTGCAGGGAATCCTGACTGTGGCTCTCCTCGTGAACCCGATGGACATTCGCGCTGCGCTGAAAGAAGCCATCGCCCGCCTGCGCGCCGCAAACACGCCATCACACAAGCTCGCCGCAGAACTCTTGCTAATGCACGCGCTCGAGCGCGACCGCACCTGGCTCTACACCCACTCGGAAGCGTCGCTCGATCTTGCGGTTGCGGAGAAATATTTTGCGCTGGTTGCTCGCCGCGCCGCGGGCGAGCCCACGCAGTACCTCACCGGCAAGCAGGAATTCTGGGGACTCGAATTTGAAGTCACGCCCGCCGTGCTCATCCCCCGCCCGGAGACGGAGCACATCATCGAAGTCGCGCTCGAACGATTGGGCCCGCGCGGCATCAAGATCAATCTCCAGACGGGTGCTCCGAACTCCCCGTTGCGTGTCGCTGATGTCGGTACGGGCTCGGGATGTCTTGCCGTAGCTCTCGCGCGCGAACTACCGCACGCCGAAATCTTCGCCACCGACATTTCCGCGCCGGCGCTTGCCGTCGCGAAGCGAAATGCCGCGCGCCATGGCGTCCCCAATCGCATCCATTTCGAGCAGGCAGACTTGCTTGAGAATCACCTTCACGATTCACAAGTCACGACTCACGAATCACGACCTTTCGATCTCATCGTCAGCAATCCTCCCTACGTTGCGCGTAACGAAGTTGATCAACTCCCTCGAGAAGTCCGCGACCACGAACCGAATGTGGCTCTTTTTCCCGGACCAACGGGCGTGGAAATCTACGCGCGCTTGATTGACCAGGCGGCAACGCTTCTGCGCAAAAGTGGGATTCTTGTACTTGAGCTCGGCTACGACTCCGCAAATCATGTCCGCGATATATTCACTGCGCAGCCCGGCTGGACGAATGTCAGCTTCACCAGCGATCTCGCGGGCATCCCTCGCGTCATCGCCGGCGAGCGCCTCTGAATTTCCCCCTGAAAAGACCCTCTGACCAATGCAATCGTCCCCAGGTCAGATTCAATAGCTTCGCATTTTCTTCGCCCTGCGGTAGAATCTGCCTCGGAGCAAGCCTGCTATGCCGAAGCTGGCCCATTTCCGCGCGAAACACGGCGCGCCGACGGACAAGGCGGCAGAATCCTCCTCGGCAATCCTGCACATCGACATGGACGCGTTCTTCGTCTCGGTCGAACTTCTCTCGCGGCCGGACTTGCGCGGTCAGCCGGTCGTTGTAGGCGGACAACGCGACCAGCGCGGCGTCGTCTCATCAGCCAGCTATGAAGCGCGCCGCTTCGGCATTCATTCAGCAATGCCGCTGCGGACGGCAGCTAAGCTCTGTCCTCACGCTATTTTTCTCGACGGCCATCACGAGCTCTATGGACGCTGGAGCGACCGTGTTGCCGAAATCCTCGCGAAGTTCTCACCGACGGTCGAAATGGCTTCGATTGATGAAGCTTACCTCGACCTCTTCGGCACAGAACGCCTGCACGGCCCGCCGTTGGCTGCAGCGCACAAGTTGCTGCGCGAAATCACTTCCACGACAAGCTTGCCCTGCTCCGGCGGCCTCGGTCCAACTCGATTAGTCGCAAAAGTGGCCAGCGACCAGGCCAAACCTCGCGGGCTCGTCTGGGTGCCGCCCGGGAGCGAGCCCGCGTTTCTCGCTCCGCTCAGCGTGCGCAGAATCCCAGGTATCGGCCGCGTGACGGAAGCGGCGTTGAATGGCCTGCACATCGAAACCGTCGGCCAATTGCAGCAGCTCCCTCTCGACCGCCTCGAAGAAATCTTCGGCCGCTGGGGCATAGCTCTCTTCCGCAAAGCGCACGGAATCGATTCCTACGAATTTTTTGTGGATGCGGAACCGAAATCGCTCTCACACAATCAGACATTCGGCATGGATACGAACAATCGCACCGAGCTCGAATCCACACTGAGTTATCTTTGCCAGAAAGCATCAAAACGTCTGCGCGATGCCGGGCTGCATGCCCGCACCGTCACGCTCAATCTGCGATACGCCGATTTCACCACCATCACGCGCAGCCACACGCTCAAGGAGCCGTCCGATCTCGACACTGAGTTCTTGAAAGCCTTCCGTGAACTTTTCACACGCGCATGGGATGGCGCAGCCATACTGCGACTGGTGGGCGTTGACCTGTCCACTTTCTCAGCTGGCTCGGGTCAACTTGAGCTGCTTGATCCAGGCCGCCGCGAAAAACTCGAACGCCTCGCGCGCGCGACCGATAAGCTCCGGGATCGCTTCGGTTTCTCGAAAGTGCAGTTGGGCGGCTCCCTCAGCGCGCGCGATCGCCGCGACTGACCACCTCTGCAACTTTCTCGCAGACTCTCCACTCCTGCTCTATAATCCCGCATCCCATGTCCACCACCCCCAACACCGCGCAACCCATCAAACGCAAACGCTGGCAGGGCCTGCGAGATTTTTGGGCCCGCGTCACCGAAGGTTTCCAAGTTAGTGAGCTCTGGGGCCAATTCAAGTCCGAGGCACATGCCAGCTACGGCCTTTACTCCAGGGACGTGGACTGGGATTCCATCCAAAAAGAAAAGAAGATCAAGCGCTACTTCCTCGCGGCCTGGGCGTTGTTTCAAGCGCTCTTGATGAAGTTGTCGCCCGCTCGGCGCGTGCTTCTGTTGATCGCCGTCATTCTCTTGATTTTTCAGCCAGACATACGCTTCGGTGGAAATGAGGTGACTCTGGGTCTCGGCTGGGTCGGAGCGGCCATCCTGTTTGTCCTGCTGGCGCTCGAGCTGGGCGACCGCGTCACGATGAAGCGCGACCTGGAAATCGCGCGAGAGATTCAGCAATGGCTGGTGCCCGATCATCCGCCGCTTGTTTCAGGAATGGATATCGCCTTCGCCACGCGCCCGCAAAATACCGTTGCCGGAGATTATTACGATGCCTTCCTGCGCCCGCTGCCCGCGGACAGTTCCGGCAATAGCCCGCTTCTCGTGGTCGTTGCCGATGTCGCGGGGAAAAGTGTGCCTGCTGCACTGTTGATGGCTACATTTCAAGCAAGCTTGCGGGCGCTTTCGTCCACCCCCGCTTCTCTCGACGAAATTGTCGCCGGGCTCAACGGGTACACACGCGCCCACAGTCTCGACGGGCGCCGCTTCACGACCGCGTTCCTCGCAGAAATCAATCCCGATACCCGCGAAATGCGTTACGTCAATGCAGGGCACAATGACCCAATTCTTCGCCGCGCTTCGGGGCAAATCGAGCGCCTCTCCACTGGCGGCCCGCCCTTCGGCTTGCCGCTCTTCTCCGAAAGCGAACTCCCTTACCAGGCCGGGCGGGTGCGGCTTCAATCAGGCGACTTGCTTTTCATTTTCACGGATGGCGTCGTGGAAGCGGCGAACGAAGCGGGCCAGGAATACGGCGCGTCAAGGCTGGCGTCGCTTCTCGAAGCCGCGCCACCCGAGACGGTCGCGGAAACACTAAAGCGCGTGATGACCGACGTGAACCAGTTCGTCAGCTTTGCGCGCCAGCACGATGACATTACCTGCCTCGTCCTGCGCGTGAGCGCATAAGTCGCTGCTACTGTCGGGCAGGGTTCGCTTTTCGCCCGCCGATGTCAAACTTCCAACGTCTGGTGTTTTCCCTCATAATCCGCCTATGAACGCGCGCGAGCTAGCCGAGAGCGTTTGCCGCACTTTGCGCGGCGCGGGCCATCAGGCCTATCTGGTGGGTGGGTGTGTGCGCGACATCCTGCTCGACCGCGAGCCGGCTGATTACGATGTCGCCACCGACGCGACGCCGGATCGCGTCCAGGCGCTCTTCCCACAGAGTCTGGCCGTCGGCGCGCAGTTTGGCGTGGTGATCGTTACGGATGGCGCCGAGCAGGTCGAGGTTGCTACGTTTCGCTCGGACGTCGGCTACTCCGATGGCCGGCATCCCGACCGAGTCGTGTTTGCCAGCTCGGTTCGCGAAGATGTCCAGCGGCGCGATTTCACAATCAATGCTCTCCTACTCGACCCGGAAACGAACGAAGTTCTCGACTACGTTGGCGGACGTGACGATCTGCAAGCCGGAATCATTCGCGCCATTGGGCAGCCTGCCGAACGTTTTCGCGAAGATAAGCTGCGCATGATTCGCGCAGTCCGCTTCGCCGCGCGCTTTCACTACGCGATCGAAGCAGCCACGTTCAGCGCCATCGTGAAACTAGCGCCCGACATCTGCCAGGTTTCAGCCGAGCGCATTCGCGAAGAGCTAACGAAGATTCTCACCGAAGGTGCCGCGCGCCGCGGCTTCGAACTGCTTGACGAGACGCGCCTCCTGCCCGAAATTCTCCCCGAAGTCGCGCGCATGAAAGGCGTCGAGCAGCCGCCTCAATTTCATCCGGAAGGAGACGTTTGGACACACACGCTGATGATGCTCAATCAATTGCAAGCGGGTAGTTCACCGACGCTCGCCTGGGGCGTGCTGCTGCACGACGTCGGCAAGCCCCCAACTTTCACGCCACCATCCGGACCCGATGGCCGCATCCGCTTCGACCAGCATGTAGAGGTGGGCACGCGCATAGCCGAGGCAATCTGCCGTCGCCTGCGTTTTTCAAATGACGACACCGAGCAGATCGCCGCGTTGGTGGCGAACCATCTGCGTTTCAAGGATGTCGGGCAGATGCGGCTTTCCACTCTGAAGCGATTCGTGCGCTTGAACCGCTTCGAGGAACACCTCGAGTTGCACCGCTTGGATTGCCTCTCGAGCCATCGAAACCTCGAAGCCTACGAATTCGTCCGCCGCTTCCTGGCCGAAACCCCACCGGAACAGGTGCGCCCTCCTCGCCTGCTGACCGGGGACGATCTTGTTGGCATGGGCTTTCTACCCGGCCCCTCATTCAAGGAGATTTTGGACGCCGTTGAGGAAGCGCAACTCAACGGCAAGCTTCGCACCCACGAAGAAGCCGCGCAATACGTAGAGGACTCTTTCACCCCTCCCACTAAGCAAAAATAAAGCCTGTAATCTCTGTAACTTAATAATCACCTCGCCGGACTTCATTCCTGTTCTTAGGGCTGCCGCATTACACCGACGGACGTCTTCTCCTTGCATGCAGAGGGAATATATGTTAGTGTAGGCCACTCAGGTATTCTTCTAACGACAAACGAAACCCTAGAAATCCTTTTACATTCTGCCGCATCTAAGGTTATAAGCAGCCGAGTGGCTGTTTTAGAGGATTCATACGGTTTCATGGTTTAAGGGGGACAAGGTGACTAAATCCGCAAAGGTTGTGACCCCGCCGGAGCTACCGATCCTGCCCGTGCGGGACACGGTTTTATTTCCAGGGGCGATCATGCCTCTGCCGGTGGGCCGGGAAAGCTCCCTGGCGTTGCTGAACTCGCTTGAGGGTCCCGAAAAACTGCTGGGCGTTGTCGCCCAACTTGACCCGCGTGTCGAAGATCCGGCGGGTACAGACCTTCACGGTGTGGGAACGCTGGCGAAGGTTCACAAGATGGTGCGCATGCCCAACGGTAACGTTGTGGCTTTTCTTGAGGGACTCGACCGCATCCGCGTGATGGAGGTCATTGGCTTGAAGCCGTTTCTCCGTGCACGCGTGGAAGGGCGGCCAGACCTCGAAGACCAGCCCGAGGCTGAACTCACCGCGCTCACCCGCAACGTTCAGGAGTTATTCCGTGAAGTAGTGGCGCGTTCGCCGCAACTCTCGGACGATCTTCAAACAGAAGTAATGAACATGGAAACGCCGGGACGGCTGGCCGATTTTGTTTCTTCGACTCTGCCTTCGCTCAGCTCCATCGTTCGCCAGGAGCTGCTCGAAACCTTCAGTGTGCGCAGGCGCCTCGAGACTTTGATTAACGAGCTCTCCAAAGAAAAGGAAGTGCTCGAGCTGCGCAACAAAATTCACGAACAGGTGCAGGAGCAGGTGAATCAGTCTCAGCGCGAATTCCTGTTGCGCGAGCAGATGAAAGCGATTCAGAAGGAGCTCGGCGAATCGGACGACACCCAGTCGGAAATCGAAGAGCTCCGCAAGAAGGTGGAAGAGTCCGGCATGTCTGCCGAGGCTCGCAAAGAATGCGACCGCGAGCTAAAGCGTCTCGCAAAGATGACGCCGGCTTCCGCCGAATACATGGTCTCACGGACCTATCTCGAGTGGATGACTTCGCTGCCCTGGAACAAGACTTCCGGCACCGATGACATCGATATTGCGAAAGCTCAGGCGATTCTGGATGAGGACCACTACGACCTCGAAAAGGTGAAGCAGCGCATCCTGGATTTCCTGGCAGTAAAAAAGCTGCAGCCGGGAATGAAAGGCCCGATCCTCTGCTTCGTGGGGCCGCCAGGCGTGGGCAAAACTTCGCTTGGAAAATCCATCGCTCGGGCGCTGGGCCGCAAGTTCCATCGCATGTCGCTTGGTGGAATGCATGATGAAGCTGAAATCCGCGGCCATCGCCGCACCTACATCGGCGCTCTGCCGGGCCAGATCATTCAGGGACTCCGTCGTGCCGAAACGATGGACCCCGTGCTGATGCTCGACGAGGTGGACAAGCTCGGCCGCGACTTCCGCGGCGATCCGGCCGCAGCGTTGATGGAAGTGCTCGACCCGGAACAGAATTCCACGTTCCGCGATCACTATCTCGACGTACCGTTCGATCTTTCGAAGGTGCTCTTCATCGCCACCGCCAACTGGCTCGATCCGATTCCGGAGCCGCTGCGCGACCGCATGGAGATCATCGAACTCCCCGGCTACACCGAGGAGGAGAAAGTCCACATCGCAAAGAGGTTCCTGATCGAGCGGCAAGCGAAAGAGCATGGCATCACTGTGGGCGAGCAGATTGAATTCACCGACGAGGCGCTGCATGACCTGATTCGCCACTACACGCGAGAAGCGGGCGTGCGCAACCTCGAACGTGAAATCGGCACGCTGGTGCGCAAACAGGCCCGGCGTATGGCCGAGGGCAAGACGGACAAGTTGGTGGTAACGCCCGAAGTGATCCGCGAATCGCTGGGCATCCCGAAGGTTCGCCTCGAAAAAGAAGTCGAGGAGCGCGTCAAGAAGCCCGGCGTTTCGGTCGGTTTGGTCTGGACACCGGTGGGCGGCGATATCGTGTTCATCGAGGCCAGCAAGATGCGCGGCGGAAAGCAATTCACCATCACCGGGCATCTGGGCGACGTAATGCAGGAGTCCGTGCGCGCGGCGCTCACATGGGTCCGCGCAAACGCCGAGCGCTACGCCATCGATCCGGACTTTTTCCGCAAGCACGACCTGCATATCCACGTGCCGTCCGGCGCCGTGCCGAAGGACGGTCCTTCGGCGGGTGTGGCCATGGTCACAGCGCTGGTCAGCTTGCTGACGGGCCGTCCAGTCCGTCCACGAGTGGCGATGACCGGAGAAATTTCTCTCTCCGGAATCGTGCTGCCGGTCGGCGGGATCAAGGAGAAGGTGCTCGGCGCAAAGCGCGCCGGCATTCGCGAAGTGATCCTTCCCTCAGAGAACGAGCCTAACGTCATGGAGGATTTGCCGCCGCACATGCTCGAGGGCGTGCAGGTTCACTACGTCCGCACGGCCGAGCAGGCGCTCGAAATTGCGTTAGGCAAATTCGAGATGCCGGTTCGTCCGCTCACCGGTGGTCATAAGGGCGAAGAAAGGCCGCACGCAGGTCCGGTCCACTAAATCGGAAACCGAGACAACCTAATCAATGATGTACCGAGGCCCGGGGAGGAACCCCCGGGCCTTTTCTTTTAAGCGCACTGCAAACCTTTCCTGTTGCGACGGGCCTCGCAATCGCGTACAGCTAGAAACTTTGCATGCCTTATCGCCCAAGAGAACTCGTCGTGCGCGCGCGGGAAGCCGCCGCGCTCCTGCTCGCCACGCTTGACCACAACGAGATGGTCCAGCGGTTCCTCGATATCTACGCCGCTGAGAATCGCCGCCCCGGTCGTGCCGACCAGCCCTCTCATTACCGCGAGCAACTCGAAACAATTCGCCGCGAAGCCATTCTCGTCATGGTCTTACGCGTCCAGTCAGAGCTCCCCGCACGATTGAAAATCAGTGTACCGGTGCGCGACACAAGTCGGCGCGCTAGCAAGAAATCGAAGAAGGGAAGGAAAACCGCCAAAGCGAAGAAACCGAGGAAGGCGGCGCTGGAACTTGCCATCCCGCTGCTCGATCTTTTCCGTGAAGAATTTTTTGTCGCGCTCGGCCAGGCTCTTGAATGGAGTGATGCGGACGCCCGGGAATTCTGGCGCGACCTTGAGTTGTACGAGAATCTCGCTGGGCCAGAGCCGCGTCGCCCAACCAGTGCCGTCGGACGCGGCTTCATCTCCGGCCCTTTTGTGGACCGTACTGGGTTTCTCCTGGATCCATCGCTGATGGAACAAGCTCGCCGAGCCGCGGGAAAATTTCAGCTCGAGCTCATTGCCGCCGCCGACCGCGTCCTCCGCAGAGTCTTTTCCCGCCGCCGCACGAATTGACCCGCGCGCTTGTATGCACATTTCGCACAGGCCGCCGCCGGATTGTGCCCTATTTCGGAACTGTTTTGCTATCCTCGCGCCCATGGAGGCGGTCTTTTATGTCCTGGTCGTCGCCCAGCTCGCTCTGGGCATCCATTCTCTCTGGACTGGCTTTGAATGGTTTCAAATGGTGGGGCGACGGCTTTCGTCCCATGCCGGTTTTTACACGCCTGTTGCAGCAATAATTTGTCCCTGCAAAGACAATGAGCCGAGCCTGGAAGAAAACCTTGCGGCGCTCACGCGATTCGAATATGCGAACTACGAGATTTATTTTTCGCTGGCGACGAGCCTCGACCCCGCGCTGAAAATAATCGGGCGCGTGAAAGCCGCGTGCCAGCGGCCGGTTCACATCGTCATCGTCGGCCCGCCCGAAAACTGCAGCGAAAAAGTTTCCAACCTGCGGCGCGCCGTCGAAGCGCTCCCCGATAAATTCGAGGTCCTGGTTTTCACCGATTCCGACGTGCGCTTGCCACGCGACTGGCTCACGAAACTTATTGCTCCGCTCCAGAATGCCCAAACCGGCGCGACCACCGCTTACCGCTGGCTGATTCCCAGTGGTCGATTCGGAGAAGGCGCATTCGCGAGCGCTCTCGCCTCCGCATGGAACGCGGCCGTGGCCACCATGCTTGGCCGTCCGCGCGACAATTTCTGCTGGGGCGGCGGCACAGCCATCCGCCGCTCCACTTTCAACGACGCGCATGTGCTCGATGCCTGGCTGGGCGCCGCGAGTGACGACTTCGCGATGACGCGCGCGCTCGAAGAAGCCGGCAAGCCCATCGTTTTCTGCCCCGAGTGTCTGGCAGCAACGCTCCATCCCTGGACCGGCGCCGAACTGCTTGAATTCACGAACAGGCAAATCCTGATCACGCGCGTCTATTCGCCACGCCGCTGGATGATGGGCGCGATCGCCCACTTGAGCTATTCGCTCACAATGATTTTTGCGGGCGTTTTTATTCTCTCGGCCATGATCGAGGGCGATCCATGGGGTCAACTGGCGCTCATGGCCGTGGCGGTTCCATTGCTTGCAACTATGAAGGGAGCGATACGCACAATCGCCGTAACGGAAGTACTGCCGGAATGGAAAGCCAAGCTGCGCGAGTGGGGATGGGTGTGGTTCGCGCTCGCCCCTGTGGTCCCATTTCTATTTTCCTGGAATTTCATTTCTTCGCTGCTTTCGAGACGCATCCGCTGGCGCGGCATTCGTTACGAACTCGTCTCTCCGACCGTGACCCGCGTTCTCACGCGCTAGCTTGATTCGCGCCAGTAGCGGCATGCTCAGCAGGGTCAAATGCGCGCTGAACCCGTCCTAGAAAATAGCCAGTCGCGGCGCCTGCCGGAATCGTGAGCCACCATCCCGCTTCCAGCACTGTCTCCGGCCCGAATGTCAGCAAACTCAGGAGGCGGAAACCTGGATGTTCTGCGAGGTCCATTCGATGTCCCCACGTTCCCAGCGCGCCAATCAATATTGGCGCCAGGATCGCGCCGAAAATTCCCCAGTGCAATGGCGTCCGGCATTTCAATAATGCCGCTATGCGCCGCAGCAGAAACCCGCCGATCAAAGCACTTAGCGCGCCGAACACCAGGCCATAGAAGTTAAAGAAGAGCACTCCGAAGGCCTCACGCAATCCCGACCCCAGCCGCGCCGCTCCCCACATGTCCTTAGTCCACACGGCGAGACTCATGAAGAAACAACCGAGAATCCACGCAGTGAGGTAATAGATCAGGCTGCCCCGGCGCGTCATATACGGCGCTGAATGTTTGGGAAATCCACCCACACTTTCACGCCGCAGAAGTGCGAGCCTTCCGTACAGATGGGTGTCGAAATCCCTGCGCGGAGATAGCAGGGAGGTCCGATGTAGCGCCCGAGTTCCGGAAACGCCGCGCGCACCTGCTCCACTTCTTCGATGGACGACTGATAAATTTCTTCCTGCGCGTTGAAGCAAGTGCGCATCGTCCATTTGTGCAGCAGATGCAGCAGCGAGCCCGACTCCACCAGGCGAATCGCCTTCGCATTCGGCAGCAGATACAGCGCAAATTCTAGCGGCACGCCACGATCCAGCAATTCGTTCTTGGCCACCCACGCCTCTTCCATCGCGCGCTGATAAATCTCCATCGCGCGCGGATTTTCGCGGATCAACATGGGCGTCACATAGTCGGCCGCGTGCGTGTCTGCAAGCTTCAGCAACGGCCGCGATCCGGGAACCATGCGATGCCGCTGATCCTGACTATCCGCGGTGTGGCTGATTTTCTTGGCGAATGTGAAGTTGGGGTGTTGCAGCGCGCGCATCATCGGCGCATGCACGCCGATATCGAGAGTCTCGCGGCGGTAGGGATTCCGCGCAGGATTCAGCATCCGGTCGAGTGCTTCGCTATCCGCACATTCCGCGGCCGTCAATCCGGTGACGGCGCGATACGCTGCTCCCATCGCCGCGATTGCGCCCGGCGAAAAATCAATCAGCCGTGAAGTCAGCCCTGCAAGCCGCGCATCGAATTCCCGCGCAAATCCTTCGCCATCCCGTGCCGCTTGCTGCCATTCGGGTGGATCGTCCATCGGGACATTATCGAAGCGGTCGAAAAACTGTGGATCCACTTCGCGGACGCGCTCAACCATTTCGCCGATGATCAGCCGCGCCTCGCTCGGCGTGTCGCTTGCCGCCTGCATCCGCCACAACCGGTGCAGCACGATCCCGGAAAGCGTGTGCACCATGGTAGTGAACGCCGCCACCGGCAACACATAGCGCGCCACTTCAATCGCGCGCTTCTCGGCTTGCCGGGCTACTTTCTGTACGCGCTTCGCATGCGACATGGGGCCAACGTGCCAGATATCCCCCAGAATCGTCCGCGCCCCGGGTTCCAGCAACTTGGTGAGTTCGCGGTAACGCTCCCACGCTCGCGCCACTGCCTTCTCGTAGATCGCGCGCTCAGCCGCGCCGAAGTGAGGTCCTGCGGGCGGAACATATGCTTGCGCTCGATCGAGGCGCACGTAGCGCTGGCTCTGCTGCTCGGAATTATAGAAAGGATGCGCGTGCAGGAATGACCACACGAATTGCCGGCTGATATTTTCGAGGCCGAATTCAAAATGTGCGTGTTGATAGACGGTGTGATGCCCGCCGTAAAATGTGGCCGATCCAATCGTCACGCGCTGCTTGTCGGTGATTTCTTCCGCGCCGATCAAGCGCGGTGAATAGCATGTTCGCGCCGCCGCAATCGCTGAATCGAATGGATGCGAGAAATGATTTCGCAGCGTGACACGCGGCGCGCCTGTTTCAACTGACGATCCAAGCGGCGCATCTGGTGAGGCAGACAATTGCGTGGCCATATCCGCAGCATTCTACACCGTCTCGCGCTATGAGAAATGCTTGCTCGGAAATGCAGCAGGGGCACGAGTGACGTGCCCCTGTGGATTCAAAATGTACGCAGTGAATGGATTGTGACTGGAGGACTGCTACTTCTTGAGCGATGCCGCTTTGTCCGCGTATTTCTTCTGGAAACGCTCGACGCGGCCCGCCGTATCAATCAACTTCTGTTTGCCCGTGAAAAATGGGTGGCAATTCGAGCAGATTTCGATGCGGATCATGTCGCCCTTCGCAGTCGAGCGCGTTTGAAAAGTGTTTCCGCAGGCGCAGTGTACCGTCACAGCGTGGTAATCGGGGTGAATTCCTTCTTTCATGAATGGCTCCTGTCTGCCGGCCGGTCTGCGCGAGTGAGTCAATCGCCCCCACAGTCGCGTCGCTAGGCCAGCATGGAAACCCCGATTATAAGCCATGTCGGTGAAAATTTCCAGCAGGAGAGCGGCGTGAAAAATCCGCCGATTTTTCAGGATTAAGAGACGAAAGCGCAACCGACACGCGCGCGGCCGCTTTCGAGGCGAGACGTGTACACCTTACGCAGCACCACGCGGACCGGCGGCAATATGGGCACGTGAAGCACCGCGCTGAATTGATTTGGCAGCTCTTCAACCTTGTCGAGCTGCAGAGCCACACCACCGTAACTCAGGTCAATCACGTTTGCGGATTTTTGTCCCAGATCGCTGAGTACGGCATGAGCCTTCGTTCCTGCGAGTGACACGCGCTCCCATTTGCGTTGCTCCAAATGCGGTGCGGCCTTCGGGGCCGGCGTCGCAACGGGCGCCGGCGGCACAACGACCCTCGGCGGCGCTGGCGCCGGTGGAGTTGGGGGCGGCGCGGGCGCTTCACGCTGCGGGAGTGGCTCGAGCGGTATCACACGCGAAGGCCCTCGGCCACCATGTTTCAACTGATAGAGGCGCTCGTCCGCAAGGCTCAACAGTGCCCCCTTCTGATCGCCATCCTGGGGATAAACGGCAGCGCCAAAATCGAGCGTCACTCCAAGATCCAGCTTTAGCGGATGAATTTCAGCTTCATATTGCGCGCGAACGCGCCGGCAGAGCGTGATGGCCTGTTCCGGGTCCGTTTGCGGCAAGAGCAATGCAAATTCGTCGCCGCCAATTCGGAAAGCGAAGTCGGAAGCGCGCAATGTATTTCGTAGCGTGGTGGCCGCGAGTTGCAGCACTTGATCGCCCTGCAGATGGCCGTGGCGGTCATTCACCTCTTTCAGTTTGTGCAAGTCGAGAATCACTACCGCGAGTTGGTGGCCGTAGCGTTTAGCGCGATTCAATTCCTTGTCGAAATATTCATCGAACAATCGGCGATTATAGAGACCGGTCAGAGCGTCGGTGGCCGCATTAATTTGCAGTTTCTTGAATTCGGCGTACTCCATCAAGATGGGAACGCGCAGGAAATTTGAGGAAGCCAGCACATCCACCATCGCCGTCTTTAGTGAAACTCGCTTGCCGAGAGTTTCAGTGAGCTCGGTGCGTCGCGTGAGGATGCGATCCCAATACTCGTTGCTCTGCGCTTCGGTCAGATCGATCTGCGCTATCGTCCGAAAATACTGCCGCAAAAATTGTCCGCGA
>Ga0307473_10000027_pt1 | contig 31081 bp, 46 predicted proteins | sample atmos_gasesAM5C__FD_203744 | JGI IMG/M metagenome (GOLD analysis project Ga0307473, IMG submission 203744) | Hardwood forest soil microbial communities from Morgan-Monroe State Forest, Indiana, United States - atmos_gasesAM5C_515 | ecosystem: Environmental > Terrestrial > Soil > Temperate...
CTATGGACCCCTGGGCCACCAAGATCGCAATGTGTACGGGTCTGGAAACGGACACACCGGACACCACCCGGGGTAACGACCCGTCACCCGTGACAGTACGTCACCTCGGACGGCCGTGACTCTCCGTACAATGTGACCGGGGGTGACGGTCGATTTGGCTGGCATGGGTCCCCCGCCGAAGTCACCCGAGACCCGGGTGCGCCGCAACGCCTCGGTGAGCATGACGTCGCTGCCGGCCGAGGGTCGCCAGGGTGAGACGCCACGCTGGCCGTTGCTGCCCGACGTGGCGCTGCGTACCCGCCGGGACCTGGCAGCGACGAAGGTCGAGGACCTGCGCGACAAGCTCAACGAGGCCGAGTTCGACGCCAAGCCGACCGCCGCGCTCGAGCAGCGCCTGGACGCCGCGCTGGAACGCCTGGCCATCCTGGAGGCGCAGGTGCGTGACCAGCGCAAGCTGGAGCTGGTGCTGTGGCGTGAGCTGTGGCAGCTCCCGCAGGCCTGCGAGTGGGAGCGGCTGGGCTGGCTGCGCGACGTCGCCCAGTACGTGCGGCACAAGGTGATGGCCGAGCTCGGTGACCTCGACGCGGCCAAGGAGGCGCGGCAGTGGTCCGACCGTATCGGTCTGACCCCGATGTCGATGCTGCGCCTGCGCTGGCGGGTCGTCGTCGACGAGGTGGCGGCCAAGCGTGAGGAGAGCGCCGGCGCCCGGGGGCGGATCAAGGCTGTCGGCTGATGCCGTGGCGTGGGCCGGCCGAGCCGGGCGAGTTCCCCACGTTGGGCTACGACGTCGGCGAGTGGATCGAAGCGAACTGCGTGGTGCCGGACGGCTACCGGATGGGTGCGCCGTTCCTGCTCACCGACGAGATGTGGACCTTCCTGATCCGCTACTACCGGCTGTACCCGCACGCGGCGCCGTGGCCGGCCCCGGACGCTCTCCTGTACACGGGGGCGCAGTTCCGGCGGGTGCAGAAGTTCGGCAAGGACCCGTTCGGGGCGGCGATCATCTGGGCGGAGGCACTCGGCCCGACCCGGTTCGACGGCTGGGACGCCGCCGGCGAGCCGGTCGGCGCCCCGTACCCGTCGCCACTGATCGTGTGCCTGGGCACGTCCGAGGAGCAGACCGCCAACACCTACCGGCCGCTGGTGTCGATGGCCCGCCGCGGTCCGCTGGTCGACACGTCGGGCCTGGACGTCGGGGAGACCCGCGTCGTGTTGCCCTCCGGCGGGCAGATCGACCCGGTGACCACCTCGGCCCGCGCTCGTCTGGGCGCGCCGTTGACCTTCCTGACGATCACCGAGTCGCACCTGTTCACCTTGCAGGGCGGCTTCCGGAAGGTGTGCGGTGCGGTCAAGCGCAACGTGGCCGGCATGGACGGCCGGTGGCTGGAGCTCACCAACGGCTGGGACCCGACCGAAGGTTCCGAGGCGCAGGTGACCGGGGACTCCGGCGACGAGCGGGTGCTGGTCGACACGATCGAGCCGCGCCGGGTGGAGGACCTCTCCGATACCGAGGCGGTCTACGCGGAGCTGCTGCGCCAGTACGGGGGCAGCGCGCGGGAGGCCGGCGGCTGGGTCAACGTCCGTGGCCGGATCCTGCACGAGGTCCAGTCCGCGCGGCATTTGGAGGCAGACCGGCGTCGGTTCTTCTTGAACGAGCTGGTGGTCGGCGAGTCCGTGTTCGTCGACCCGACCCGCTGGGACCTGGCCGCCCGCGAGGACCAGTTGCGTCCCGGCGATGCGGTGGCGCTGGGTTTCGACGGTTCGAAGTACCAGGACGCCACCGCGCTGGTCGCCTCCCGGCTGTCGGATGGGCGGCTGTTCACCGTGCGGGTGTGGGAGAAGCCGGCCGCGGCGCTCGAGTGGCGGGTTCCGACGACGGAGGTCGACGCGGCCTTGCGGGACGTCTTCGCCGCCTACACGGTGGCGTTGATGTACGCCGACCCGTACCGCTGGCAGGACTACCTGGACGCGTGGGCGGCGGAGTGGCCCGGCATCGTCGTGGAGTTCCCGACCAACGTCGAGCAGCGCATGGACAAGGCGATCGAACGGTTCACGACGGCGTTCACCGGCGCCGAGCTCACCCACGACGGCTCCGAGGTGCTGTCGCGGCACTGCAAGAACGCGGTGCTGGTGAAGGGCTCCCGCAAGAAGCCCCGCCCGGGTGACGACGTCGAGCTGGCGACGCACTACCTGAAGATGGCCAAGCGGGGTGACGGGATGCTCATCGACGCCGCGGTCGCGGCGGTGCTCGCGTACCACGCCCGCGGGCAGGCCATCGAGGACGGTGCCCTGACGCAGCCGGAGCAGCCGTGGGCCGTATTCGCCTGACCCGCCGTCACCGGGCGTTGCTGGGCTACGTGGCCGGCTGCCTGCTGATCGTGGCCGGTGCCTGGGTGGCGGCCGGTCTGGCCGCCGGGCTGATCACCGCCGGGGTCATCACCGCCGCGTCGTTCCTGCTGCTGACCGACGTGGAGGAGGGCACGGGTGAACCTCCTGCAGTCGCTGTCGCGCCGCGGCGGGTCTTCGACCCAACGCTATGACGGCGTCGACTTTTCGGGGATAGACCCGCTCGACTTCGCCTGGTCGTTCGGTGGCACGTCCTACATGGGTGTGCCGGGCATCACCGGCAACAAGACGGAGACGCTGGAGTCCAGCTTCCTGGGCATGGTCCAGGGCGCCTACAAGCGCAACGGGGTCATCTTCGCCTGCATGCGGGCGCGGTTGTCCGTGTTCAGCGAGGCGCGGTTCCAGTTCCGGCGGATGCGCAACGGCCGCCCCGGCGACCTGTTCGGCACCCAGGATCTGGCGTTGCTCGAGCAGCCGTGGCCGAACGGGACGACCGGCGACCTGCTGACCCGGATGCTGCAGGACGCGGACCTGGCCGGCAACGCGTACTGGACGGTGCGTAACGGCAACCTGCGGCGGCTGCGTCCGGACTGGGTGTCGATCGTGATGGGGTCCCGCGACGACCCGCGGGTGGGTCCCGACGACCTGGACGCGGAGCTGCTGGGCTACGCGTACTGGCCGGGCGGGTTCGCGAACAAGCAGTCCGACCCGGTATACCTGCTGCCCGGTGAGGTGGCGCATTTCGCGCCGACCCCGGACCCGATCGCCCACTTCCGGGGGATGTCCTGGATCACCCCGGTGATCCGCGAGGTCGAGGCGGACACCGCGGCGACCGTGCACAAGCTGGCCTTCTTCCAGAACGGCGCCACCCTGCAGACCATCGTGACCTTCAAGGACATGCGGCAGGAAGTCTTCGAAGCGTTCGTCAAGAAGATGGACCTGGCCCACAAGGGCGCCCAGAACGCGTACAAGACCCTGTACCTGGGCGGCGGCGCCGACGCGACCGTGGTCGGGGCGGACCTGCGCCAGCTGGACTTCAAGGCCACCCAGGGCGCCGGGGAGACCCGCATCGCCGCGGCGGCCGGGGTGCCCCCGGCGATCGTCGGCCTGTCCGAGGGACTGCAGGGCTCGTCGTTGAACGCCGGCAACCTGGGTCAGCTGCGCCGCCAGTTCGCCGAGGGCACGCTCAGCACGCTGTGGCGTAACGCGGCCGGCTCCCTGCAGACCCTGGTCCCGCCTCCCGGCGGCGCCGAACTCTGGTACGACACCCGCGACATTCCGTTCTTACGGGAGGACCGCAAGGACCGCGCCGACATCGCCCAGCAGCAGGCCGCCACCCTCTCGTCTCTGATCAACGCCGGGTACACGCCGGACTCCGCCGTGGCCGCGCTGGAGGCCGAGGATTGGACGCTGCTGGTGCACACCGGCCTCTTCTCGGTGCAGCTCCAACCGCCCGGCGCCGGGGCGCTCCCGGGAAGCATCGAGGGCCAGGCCAATCAGGCGGCCATCACCGCCGGACCTGTGGCGGGTGGTGCCGGCCCAAAAGCGCCACCGTGGGCGTAGGCCCCGATGCCCACGACGAGGTCTCAGCGGCGCTGCTCGAGGCCATGAACACGCTGGCGCCGCGCACCGCCGCTCAACGCTCCCTGGCCGAGCGAGGCGTCTGGGACGAGGCGAAGCATCCACGCAACCCGAAGGGCACACCGGGTGGTGGGAAGTTCAAGTCCCTCGCCCAGCGGATCACGGAGCACCTGCAGGGCTTCCTCACCGGCGACAGTCAGGGCGATCCGTTCGAGGGCTTCAGCCGCGAACAGCTCCGCAAGGTGGCCAAGGCCAGGGGACATAACCTGCCCCGCGGCGCCAGCCGGGACCACATCGCCGCGCTGCTGCTCGATGACCTGAAGGCCAACCACCACGCAGCGGGGCACTCGTCCGCGGCTCCGCATGCGCCCGCCGTGAACGCACCGAGTGCGGCAGCGATCAAGAAGGCCGAACCGTCGAAGCCGAAGGCCCACCTGACTGGTAAGGATGCGCTGATCGCCGCCCCCCTCGAATTCGGCGCCGGAGAGTTCGTCCGCGGTGCTCACGGTGATCTCAAGCATGAACTGGACCCGGACTCGCTCGAGGAGTACCGCGGCAGTGGCTACGAGGACATCAACGCCTACCTGCGTGCCATCGGTGCGGGTGAGCATCCGGACGACATAGACCCGGACGGCGATTTCAAGCAGACCGTCTCCGCGATCGACTTGGCGATGCGGCATTCGAAGCTGACCCAGCCAGTCGCCGTTCACCGCGGCGTGATGGGCCTTGAGACCATGCTCCCCGGCATCGATACCAAGAGCAGTCTGGTCGGCCTCGAATATGTCGAGGACGCGTTCGCCTCGACAACGGTCGACCGGCGGGTCGCCGATGGCTTCGGCGGTGCGGGAGTGGTCCTGAACATCGCCGCCCCGAAGGGCGTCGGCGCTATCCAGTTGTCGAAGTTCTACGACGGTGCGATGCGCGGCGGAACACCGGTCGCGAACCAGAACGCCAAATCGATCAGCAACGTCATCCACGAGCCCGACTTCGAGGCCGAGCTCCTCCTCCAGCGCGGCCTACGGTACCGGGTCGTCGGAGACCGGACCGTCAACGGCGTTCGGGAACTGGACATCGAGGTGGTGCATCCGTGACGACGAAGGCCACGTCCGGCCGGAAACGGATGACCATCGACTACCCGGTCCGGGTCCTCCGCCAACCCGACGCTGCTGGTGGGGTCCCAAAAGGTAGGGCCGCGATAGCGGCCCGATCATTCAACCCGGCCGATGACGATGACGACGGGCCGCTCGACGACGAAACCCTCGCGCTCGTCTGGGCGCTCGCCGAACTCGCCCGGGAAAAAGACGGGTTCGCGGCGCGAGCGTCGTGGGATCCGGCGAAGCACCCTCGCATTCCCGCTGTCGCGGCCCGAGCCTTCAACCCGGCCGAGCCCCGAGACCCACACACCGGTAAGTGGATCGCCGGGATGCCCGGCGCCGTTGTCGAGACCGTACTCAAAGTGGCCGGCGGCGCGCTGCACGTCAGCGCCGAGCCCGGCGCCGAAGGCCATGCCACCCTCAGCCATGGCGACCGGAGCGTGTCGCTGCGTCCGAAGGAGATCGAGCAACTCCGGAAAGAGATCATAAACGCGGAGTACGGCGAGGAGGACCAGGTCGACGGGTACGGCTTGTACGCCATACGCCGCTACAGCGGCAAGCCCGGCGAGCCCGTGAAGATGGAACCGCTGGTCGCCCTTCGCCCGGTGCCAGGCAAATACGTCAGCGAGACGGGCAAGCCTGTCGCGAATCCCGATGCCGGCCCGCCCGACGAAGAGGTCTACAACGCCGAGTTCGACCTGTTCATCGGCCGCTCACCCAATGACCCTAACGGCGACTTCGGATCGGAGACCGAGCCCGGCGTGCGGGTCAGCCTCAAGGACCTCGACACGCACCGGCGCACCGGCCTGTACGAAACGCTGATGGATGCGACCTCAGCCCGCCGCGTTGACACCGGTAACGGGCCGACGGACGTGTACACCCCACGGCCTGGACGGTTGGCGCTGCGGATGAAGGACGACAACGGCAACCCTACAGAGGTCGAGTTCAACGCCGGAGAGTGGCGACGCATCGATCACGCCATAAACCTCCTCGCCGAAGGCTTCGACGAGTCGAAGATTCCGGCGAACGCGCCGGACGACTATCACCCGCCGGAAATCAACCACCTGATCGTCCAGACCGCCGCCGGCCCGGTCGAGCTCAATTGGCGCGGCCCCCGCCAGGACCACGGCTACAGCTCCGCTGCCAGCCTGACGATCACTCCTCAGTACGGCGCCGCATGGGGAATCGCTGTCGACGGGGACCACATGTCAGACCTGTTCGGCGCGCTCGCAGGCGTGGCCGAGATGTCAGGCATCCAGCAGTAAGAACCCGACTACCCCCCCACCACAGTCCCCGCGCGAGACCGAGGAGGTGCGTGGGCCGATGACGCATGCCCTACGCGCAGACGCACAGAAGCCGTACGGCGACGTCGCCTACGCCGACCCCGGGTACCAGGCCGACGGGAAGAAGCGCTACCCGATCGACACCGAGGAACACTGCAAGGCCGCGTGGTCCTACATCAACCAGGCCAGCAACGCGTCGAAGTACTCGCCGGAGCATCTCGCGGCGATCAAGGGGCGGATCAAGAGCGCGGCGAAGAAGTTCGGCATCGAGATCGCCGATTCGGGCAGCCGGTCCGAGTTTGCGCCGCTGCCGTTCGTGCGCAGCTTCCCGCTCTCGGATATCTCGATCCGGGCCGGCGGCGACGGCCGCACCGTGGACGCCTACGCGACCGTGTTCGACACCCCGGTGCCGATCCACGACCAGGACGGCGACTACATCGAGGTCATCGACCGGCGCGCGTTCGACCGGATCCTGCCGAAACTAGCCCCGTCGGGCGGCCGGTCGTCGTGGCGGGTGGGCGTCTTCTACAACCACGGCATGACCCTTCACGGCACACCCAGCGACCTCAACTCGATGCCCATCGGTGTGCCCTTGGAGATCAAAGCGGACGGCCACGGCCTGTTCACCCGCACCCGCTACTCGAAGGGACCGGAGATCGACCGGATCCTCGACGCGATCAGCGAAGGATCCCTGTCGGCGTACTCGTTCTCCGGGCGCTTCGACCGCTCCGATCCGACACCGCCGCGCGGCGGGTTCCGCGCCGACGCGCGCGGCAACCTGCGCACCGTGCGCCGCACCGAATCGACACTTCGGGAGTACGGCCCGACCCCGTTCCCCGCCTACCAGGACGCGGCGATCGTCGGCGTGCGCGCCGAGCAGATCACCGAGCAGCTCGACCGCATCACCGAACTACTGCGCAGCGGCGCTCCGCTGGACTCGCCGCCGCTTTCCGGCGCTCCCGAATGGGACTCGCCGCCCGAGGACTCGCACCAGGTGCGCTCCGGTCGGTCAGTCAAGGAGGAGATGCAGGCCGCGAGGTCCCGTTTCCTCCAGAGGTACGGGAGCGAACATCATGCCGGAAACCACTACCCGCGACGCGCCTGAGGACACGGAGGTCAAGGTCAAGCGCGCCCGCCAGCAGACCCTACGCACGCAGTACCGGACCCTGCAGGAGATGGAGGGCCGCCAGTCGGCGATCCGCTCCGAACTGGCCTCGATCTCCGCGATCCCCGAGCCGGCCGACGACGACCTGGCCTGGCAGACCACGCTCATCGCCGAGTTCGACGACCTGGAGGAGCTGGTCGAGCCGCTGCGCAAGCGGGCCAGGGACCTCGAGCGCGTCATGCACGCCGCGCAGAACCCGGTCAACGTGGAAGGCCCGAACACCGACAACCGCACGCCGGACCTGGTCACCCGCAACGTCATCGGCCAGGACCCGTTCCGGGACCTGCACCTCGTACGGCGCCACATGGTCGAGCCCGGCGAGTGCCGCGGCCGGGCGCTGGACGCGATCGAGATGGCCTCGCGCCGCGGGGATCTTTCCGACGACTACGCCCAGACCGCGACCAGGATGGCGGAGGTCAACTTCACCGGCCAGTCGAAGGTGGCGCAGCACATCCTGGAGACTGGTTCGCCGGAGTACCTGCAGGCATTCCGGGACTACATCCAGGACCCGCAGGCCAACTCCAACCGTGCCGCACTGTCGCTGACCCTGGCCAACGGCGGGTACCTCCTACCTTTCGTGCTCGATCCCTCCATAATCCTCACGAACGCCTCATCGGCGAACCCGTGGCGGCGGATCTCCCGGGTCGTCCAGACGACTTCCAATACTTGGAACGGAGTCAACTCCGCTGGCGTAACGGCAGCGATGATCGGTGAAGGCACGGTAGTCGCGGATGCGACGCCAACCGTAGCGAACATCGTTATCACGCCACAGAAGGCGAACGCCTGGATCTTCGGCTCATACGAGGTCCTGGAGGACACCGACTTCGGCCAGCAGCTCCCGGTGCTCCTCGCCGACGCCAAGGACCGGCTAGAGGAAAGCCAGCTGGCCACCGGTAACGGCACCCCGCCGAACGTGCAGGGCGTCATCCCGGCAGCGACGATCGTGGTCACCACGGCGACCACGCTGGTGGTTGCGGTCGGCGACGTGTACGCGACGCAGCAGGTGCTCCCGGCCCGATTCCGCAACGCCCCGAACGCCGCCTGGGTGGCGAACGTGGCGCAGATCAACCGGTTCCGGCAGCTCGACACCGCCGGCGGTTCTTCGTTCTGGACGAACCTCGGCAAGGGCCAGCCGGCGACGCTGCTCGGCGCCCCGATCTACGAGTCGACAACGATGGACGCCACTGTCGCCGTCAACGCCCTCGAGGCGATCTACGGCGACTTTGCCCAGTTCATCATTTGCGACAGAGTGGGCGTAAGCATGATTTACGAACCATTGGTGAAGGATTCGGCTACAGGCAGACCAACCGGACAAGCAGGATGGTTCATGTTTTGGAGATTTGGCTCCCAGATCTCCACGACGAACGCCTTCCGCGTCATGAAGGGCAAGTAACTCCAGAACGTGTAGACGCCCTCCGGTAGCTCCGGAGGGAAGGAAGGCCCGGCATCCCCAGGTGTCGGGCCTTCCGCATACCTGGGAGAAACAAATGCAAAAGATTTGCGCCAGCTCCGACTGGTCATCTGAGAGGAAAGCAGCCGATGGCCGCACGGTATGCGCTGGTCCCGTTCGTGTTCCAGAACACGGTCACCACGCAGATGGAGTCGGTGATCCAGGGTGCACAGCGGGACTCCGTCACGTCGCAGGCGTTCCTGGAGACCCCGGCGGCCTACTGGTCCACGACCCCGCTGGTCGCCGGTACGCAGATCAGCCCGCAGTTGGCCGCGTACCTCGCGACCTACCCGAACACATAGGAGACGCGATGGCGCACAGAGCGCAGGACACGTTCGTGGCGACGCTGCCGGACGGGACGATGCGGCGGGTCAGCAAGGGCGACATCCTGGCCGACAACGACGAGATGGTCAAGCACGACCAGGCCGGGGACGGGGTGCTGTTCACGAAGCTGAACTTCGGCGAGGACGAGGAGCCGCCGAAGCCGACGCGGGGCAGGAAGGCAGCGGCGGGCTGATGGCGACGCCGCCGGGCTACAAGGTCTGGGATCAGGTGGCGCCGGTGACCGTGGCCGCGTCGCCGCTGGTGTCCGGCTGGTACGACACGACTGGGTACACGAACCTGTTCATCTCCTACGTGTTCACCAACTCAACCGGCACGACCACCCTCACCATCGAGGGCAGTTTCGACGCGTCGACGCTGGAGACCGACATCGTCTACGCGGCGGTCGGTGCGACGCCGGCGACCGTGGCGGTGTTGACCCCGTACGTTCGGTTCCGCATCGTTCAGGCGACGGCGGACGCGACCCGCACGAAGGCGTGCGCGCAGGCGAGGGCGTGATGATTACTCCAGCAGACAGCGCACCGACCGCGCCGGAGCACGTGCCGGTCTCGACGTTCGACATCCAGGCGCCGTACTCGCCCGGTTCCTCCTCGGCGATCTTCGTGGGTGGCAGTGCGGATGCCGGCGGCCGTGACGACGTGGCCGGCACCGTGGCCGCGGCGCAGGCCGCCGCCGAGGCGCGCTTCCACGAGCACCAGACCGACACCTACGGGCAGGGCTCGCAGATCGGCGACCTGATGACCCTGCCGGACGTCGTGTCGGACCACAGCCTGACCACCGGCGGCGACGGCGTCGGGCACCCGTTCGAGGAGGACTGATGATCACGCCTCGCGACACGCCCTCAGCGCCGGCGCAGTACGACGCCGTGCCGGTGCAGGACATGAACATCCAGGCACCACAGGAGGACCTGGCCGCGACGTTCGACGCGGCGAACGCGTTGGCCGGTGCTGGCGTCCTCTACACGCAAGGGCCGCGGCAGGCGCAGACCGAGGTGCTGCTGTCTTCGCCACAGGGCTTCGCCTCCGAGGGCTACGACATCGACGCCGGGTACGCGGCGGGCTGGGACACCAACGTCGAGCCCGGTGGCTGAGCGCGCCGTCATCGGCTACTGCCATTCCAAGGACGTCGCCGCCGAGTTCTGCGCCTCTCTGTTCGCCATGGGAATGGAAGCCCAGACCCCGGTGGACGCGCTGCTGACCTACCGGTCGGGTCCGAATATCTCCACCGCCCGGAACAAGATCGTGGCCGACTTTCTGGGCCGCGAGGGTTCGCCGGCGTGGCTGTTGATGGTCGACACGGACATGGTCTTCGCCGGCGACGCGCTGGACCGGCTTGTCGCGGCCGCCGACCCTGCCGAGCGTCCGCTGTTGGGTGCGTTGTGCTTCAGCCAGAACGGCGACGACGAACCGCACCCCGTCATGTACGAGCTCGGCCAGGGCGAGAACGGGTCGCTGGCCTTCATCCGCTACACGACCTGGCCGGATGACGCCTGTCAGCGGGTCTCGGCGACGGGTGCGGCGTTCCTGCTGATGCACCGCGGCGCGCTCGAGCGGATCGAAACGGTCAGCAAGGACCCCGCCGCGCCCTGGTTCCGCGAGTCCCCGGTAGGTGCCCCGCTCGCGCTCATGGGCGAGGACATGACCTTCTGCCTGCGCGCCGCCGCGGCCGGTATCCCGGTGCACGTACATACGGGCGTGCAGGTCGGGCACATGAAACCGATCATGCTGGGGAAGGTCGGGTGGGCCGGTTGGTTGCATACTTCACGGCCGTGAGCAACGAGCTGCTGCCGGCGCTGCGCTCGGGCGAGGAAATGCCGGCGTGTCTGCGTCTCAAGCGTGAGGTCGCACCGATCGTCTCGCCGTACGGCGGGATGACCCTCGTCGAGTTCGAGGATGACGACGCGCCCGCCGAGCTGGCCGGCCGGACCGTGACGCCGACGATCCAGTCGCACTACGACGAGCGCGGCGACCGGACCCACAACACAGTCCTCGGTCGCGACATCGACACCACCGAGTGGCAGTTGGCGCTGTGAGCGTCATGTACTGCACGGTCGCCGAGCTGGCCAGCTTCTTGAAGCAGGACGTCGACACGAGCACCGCGACTCTCGCGATTCAGGTGTGCAGCGAGTTGTTCGCCAAGCGCGCGCACACCCGTTTCGAGTCCACCACGGCCACCTACAGCCAGCCCGGACTGAACACATTCCAGATCGTGCTGCCGTTCCAGCCGCTGATCGCCGTGCAGCAGGTGCGGATCACCCCGTTCGGTGGGACCCCGCAAATTCTGGCCACCACCGAGTACTCGGTCATCGGCCCGGCCATTTACCGGCGGCTTGGGTTCGGTAACTGGTGGCGGTTCCCGCCCGACCTCGTCGAGGTCGACTACACCCACGGCTTCACATCGGTTCCCGACGATGTGAAAGGCGCCGTTCTGGAGTCCGCCGGCGCCGCCTACATGGCCCCGGACATCACCACCAAGTCCGAGTCCATCGACGACTACTCGGTGTCCTCGGCGCCCAACACCGGTGGGTTCATGCTGTCGCCGTCCGCGCAGGTCCTCGCCGACTTCTACGCCGGCGCCCTGGTCGCCTGACCGTTTCCTCCTGCCCACGGAAAGGGGCTTCCATGGCGCGCTACGGGGCGACCCTGCTCTCGCAGGCCGGCCAACTGTCCGGTGTCAACGCGACCACCACCGTCAACGGCTACCTGGGCTACTGGGGGGCGTCGGCGACGTCGGGGTTCCGCCTCCGGCGCCTGCAGCTGGGGATCATCGCCGGCGCCAGCGTGCCGACCAGCCAGCAGATCTCGGTGGGCGTCTACCGCCAGACGGTGGCCCCGTCAGGTACGGGCCTGGCGGCGGCGGTGCTCGGGCAGCCGTTGGAGACGTGGACCCCGCAGACCGACCCCACGGTGGGCGTCATCGCCACCACGGCCACCACGATCGGCACGACCGGCCCGACGCTGGCGGCCAACCCGATCGCGGTGATCCCCTACAACACCCAGTCGATGACGGAGACGCAGTGGGAGTTCGTCGACGAGCTGGTGTGCGCGATCGGCACGGCGAACGGCATCGCGTTCGTCAACATCGGCAACACCCTGCCGGCCGCCCACTCGATCCGGCTCAACGTAGAGATCGAGGTGTGACGGCGTGAAGGCTGGCTATTCCGCACCATCGGCCGCTGTGGTGGCGCTGGCCGCCGGCGTGGCCAAGAGTGTCATCGGGGTGCTCGCCCCGGCCCAGTTCGGGGTTGACCTCACCCGGCTCCGGCTGGCCTTCGACGGGGTGACCGCCTCGGCGATCCCGGCGCAGATCGAGGTCTGCCAGGCCACGTTCGCGACCAACGCGCCCGGCACGAACTCGACGACGATCACCCCGGTGCAGGTCTACGGCCGGGCGATCACCGCCGGGTTCACCGCCGCGTCGAACTGGACCACCGAACCCACGGTGCTGACCGTCGCCGACGCGTGGAGCCTGACCCCCAACGGCGGCACGGCCATCTACGACCAGCCGTTCAACGGCACCTTCGACTCGGCCGTGTCGACCGGCTTCGTGGTCCGCATCACCGCCCCGGCGATCGTCAACGTGCGCCCGACCCTGTTCTTCGAGCGCTGCTAGGGAACGGTCGCCGTGCCCGGCAACCAGATGCCCGTGCCGATCGCCGCCGGTACACGCCCACGCCCGCCGGCCGCGGGCCAGGTCATCACCGCGCGTGGCAGCCTCGTCGACGACGCCCTGTTCGTCGTGCCCAACGCCCCGGACGCCGCCTTCGCCGACCAGGCCCAGCTGGACAACGTCGACCTTCAGGTGCTGGCCGCCTCGGCCCAGGGCACCGGCGTGGTCTGGGGCTGCGGGGTGGTCACGACCGGCGCGGCTGACGGCAGCGTGATCGTCGGCGCTGGCCAGGTCCGGCTGGTCGATACCCTGGTCACCGTCGCGCGGACCACGGTGCCGATCGTGGCCAACGCGTCCGGCCTGCTGCGCTACGACCTGGTGGTTATTCCGGTCTCGGGAATACCGGTGGTGGTCGCCGGGACCCCCGCGGCCACGCCGGAGTTCCCGCCGATCCCGCCCTACTACGTGGCCGTGGCCGTTGTGCGGGTGGCCAACGGCCACGGCCCCACCACGGTCCTCGCACCGGGCGCGGTGGTCAGCAAGTCCGTGCGGGTCTCGAACCGGTTCGTCACCACCGGCGCCCCAGGGCAGGCCGGTACGGAGTGGCTGTTCCAGCAGACCGACCCGGCGAAGGTCATGGTCCGGTTGCGGGGCGCGCAGTGGGCCGGCGGCCCGTTCGCGAACACCTTCCTGGAGGTCGACGACTACCTGGACGCGCCGATCGCCTGGGTGTCCGGGGTCGGCGGGGTCGGGGTCAACGACGACCTGTACACCGCCTACAGCGTGCTGGGGGACTACCCGTTCAAGGCCGACATTTACGGGTTCCAGTGGCGTAAGTCGCAGTGCAGCTACGCCTTCGACGGGCCGCCGGGCAACATGCTGGACTGGCAGAGCGCCTGCCACGAGGTCTACCAGGCCACCCGGGCGCCCGCGTTCGGCATGTGGGGTGTGGTCGCCGCCTGCACCTTGGCGACTTTCGACTTCGCCCTGCCGCCGACCGCCTCCCCGACGAAGTACCGCCGGGGGCTTCGGCTGACGAACACCACCGGCGGTTCGATGTGGATCGCCACGTTCGGTGGCGCGGCAGCCCTGGGTGGGGTGGTTCCCGGCCAGGTGTACAGCCTCGTGGCCAACGTGCGCTCCAACTCGGCCGCCGCGGCCCGCAACGCCAACCTTAGGGTGGCCTGGTTCGACTCCGGCGGTACCCAGATCGGCACGGACATCGTCGGCTCGACCGTGTCGGTACCCAACACCGGCGTGTTCACCACGGTGGGCATGGCCGGCCAGATCGCCCCGGCGCTCGCGGCCAAGGTGCAGATGCAGATCGTGGTCGCCAGCGCCATCAACGAGTCCCACGATGTCGTCGGTTGCGGGATCATGAAGGGCACCAGCGAGGCCAAGTTCGGGCCGCCGTTCGTGGCGCAGCACCTGGACAGCGAACCGCCGGTCGCCAACGGCTCCATCGCCGGTGACCACTGGTACCGCACCGACACGACACTGGTTCCCGGCAAGCGCGAGTACGTCCAGACCGTGGGCACGAAGGCCGCCCCGGCGCATCCGGAGAACCAGATCTGGGTCCCGCTGGACTCCTCCGACGTCAAGCGGCTGCTCACCGACGTCAGCTTCACCTCCACGACGCTGGCGCCGGTGACCCCGTACTTTGACGTGTCGGTGGCCGCCAACGAGCAGTACGAGATCGAGTACCTGCTGGCGATCACCAGTGCCGCGACGACCACCGGGTGGCAGTTCTCCATCACCGGCCCGGCCTCCCCGGTCTCGGTGCTGGGCGTGTGCGAGTACCAGTCCTCGGCTACGGCCTGGACGACGGCCACGATCCAAGCCTTTGCCGCGTTCACGGCCACCGCAGCGGCGTACGTGGCGACCCCGTCGCAGATCCTGGTCCGGATCACGGTGGTGCTGGTCAACGGCGTCAACGCCGGCACGGTGGCGCTGAACGTGAAGACGGCGGTTGCCGCCTCGGCGATCGTCGTCAAGCAGGGTTCGACGACCACCGTGAGCTGAACGGGGGATCGGCACCGCCGTGGCCGTGTTCACGCTTCGAGGCTCGACGCTTCGTGGTGGCGACACCCTCCGCGGCCCCGCCACCGTCCCCGCCTTCGTCCCGGCACCGACCCGCCCACGTCCGCACCCGGCATGGCTTCGCCGGCCCCGCGCGAGCATCACCGCCCCGCCGCCGGGGCAGGAGCTGCCGCCGGCGAACGTCCGGACCCGGCCGCGACCCTGGCCGCCGCCGCGACGTAGGGGATCCGCCCCGCCGCCGCCCGCCCAGCAGCTGCCACCGACCAACACCCGGACCCGGCCGCAACCACCACCACCGCGTCGGAGGCCACCCGCGCCGCCCGTTCCGGCGCAGCCGGGTCCCTGCCAGCAGCCGCGCGTCCGCCCACGTCCCGCCCGGCCGCCCCGCCCCCGCGTCGTCTCCCCGGTCCCACCGCAGGAACGCCCTCCGCCCGCGGTCCGGGTCAGGCCCCGGCCCCGGCCCGCGAAGCTGTTCGCGGCCCGTGCCGCGCAGGTCCTGCCACCTCAGGCGCTCGCCCCGCCTGTGCCCGTGTACCCGCCGCAGGCGGTCCGGGCGAGGAGGACGGCCTGGGGGATGCGCCGCCGCCGGGCGCAGGTCGACGGCTGGATCACCGCGGCCGGCTGCCGCACGCTCCGGCCGGTCGGCGGGGTGACGGCGTACCAGACAGCGACCACGACCCGCCCAGCTACCGGCACCACGTCCCGCCCGGCCTCGGGCACGACGGCGTACCCGAGCGCGACCACGTCCCGCCCGGCCTCGGGCACGACGGCGTACCCCGGCGCGGCGACCGCCCGACCGTCGTCCGGGACCACGTCCCGCCCGGCGACCGGGACGACCCCGGCCCCGCCGGCGACGACGTCGCGGCCGGACACCGGTGTCACCGCCGACCCGTGCTGAGGAGGTGCCGTGTCCGCCGAGTCGACGCTGGCCCGTGGCCGCCTGGCCGCCTCACGCCTGTTCGTGGACGCCTGCACGATCCAGCGGGTCGCCACGTCCGGCACGGATCCGGAGACGGGTGCGGTCACCCGGACCTACAGCGGCGTCTACACCGGCCCATGCAAGATCGCCAACTCGGGTGCGGCGTTCGCCCGGCCCCGCGACGTCGGGCAGGCCGAGCTGTTCTTCACCCGGATGGCCCTGCACGTGCCGGTCACGGCGCCCGTGGCGCAGCCCGACGACCTGCTGACCGTCACGGCCAGCGTCCACGACCCGGACATGGTCGGCCGGCAGTGGCACATCCGGGGCACGCCGGATAAGACCTGGGCCACCGCGCACCGGTACTCGATCGAAGAGGTCACCGGGTGAGCGAGTCCCTCGACGCCTGGATCGCCGACCTGGCCCGGGCGCAGGAGCTGGTCGGCCCCGAAGGTGAGAAGGTCCTCGGTAAAGGCGCACTGAATATCAAGACCGAGTGGCGGCGGCGCTGGTCCGGCTACGCCCACATCCCGCACCTGCCCTCGGCGATCGACTACGAGGTGCACCGCGCCGGCGCGGACGCCTGGGCGGAGGTCGGGCCGCGCCGCGACCGGGAACAGGGCGGCCTGGGTTCCTACATCGAGCTCGGCACCGTCAATAACCCGCCGATCCCCGGCGGCCTGCCGGCGCTGGACGCCGAAGAGCCCCGGTTCGTGTCCGCCGTCGCCGACCTGGGCGAGAAGCTGCTGGCCGAGCGGTGACCGACACCCTCGACCAGAAGCTCGTCAACGCCGGCCTGGCCCTGCTGGCCGCCGACCCGGGCCTGACCGTCTACGACGGCTTCGTACCACCCAACTCGCCCCGCCCCTACGTGCTGGTCTACACCAGCGTCGAATGGGTGCCCGCGCCCGGTGACGGCCTCGACGGGGCGTCGACCTCCCCGGTGGTCCGCTGGTACTGCCACTGCGTCGGCGAGACGGCCACGGCCGCCAGGGCGGTCGCCCAGCGGGTACGTACCCAACTGCTCGACCAGCGCCCGGTCATCCCCTCAGCCCCGACCATGACCCTCGGCCTGGTCCGCTTCGAGTCCGGCGTCCCGCCGGTGAAAGACGAGACGACCGGCGTCCTCGTCATGGACACCGTCACCGTCTACAAGCTCGCCGCCAACACCTGATCTCCCCCGCCGAGCGGCGGTTCCCCCTTCCAGTCAAGGAGGTACGCCGCCATGGCGGCTCTCACGTCCACTGCCATCACTCTCGCCGGGGCGCTCGCGGCCCCGGCCGCGGTGTCCGCATCCGACACGATCGCGTCCGCGCAGTTCGGCTCGACCGGCGTGATCCTGCGCGTCATCAACGGCGGCGGCTCGCCGGACACGGTGACCATCACCGACCCGAACATCACGACGATGGGTTCGGCCGCCACCAACCCGACCGTCTCGGTGACCAACGGCACGACCAAGACGATCTTCATCCCGACGTCGGCGATCAACTCTTCGGGCGTCGCGACCGTCGCGCACTCCTTCACCACATCCGTGACCTACGAGCTTTACAAGATCTGAGGCGGCCATGGACTGGTTCGTGGTTCGTCACCCCGAAACGGGCGGAGCAGGCGTCGTGGCCGAGTCCGCCCTGCCGACCCATCGCGGCCTCGGCTGGCTCCGCGTCTCCGACGCGGTGTCCGAAATGGACAAAGACCAGATCGACCTGTCGGCCTACGCCAACGCCCCGGACCTCGACGCGGTCCCGGCCGCCACCGAGCCCGACGACCAGGCCGAGGACGACGTGCCGGCCGAGACCCCAAGGGAGAACTGAGATGGCTGTCGTCATCATCGACGGGCGTGTGGCGGTCGACTGGTGCACCGCCATCGCGACCCTCGCCTCGCCGACCACGTCCGAGCTGAACGCCGGCACCCGGCTGGAGACCTTCATCACTCCGGACGGCCTGACGATCAACCCGACTACGGCGCCCGTGGACGTGTCCAACCTCGGCTCGAAGTACACGTGGAAGCGCGCCGGCCGCGTCGACATCGCGGTGAAGATCAAGTTCCACCACGACGGCTCCACCGACACCGCCTGGAACCTGTTCCCGTACAGAACCAATGGTTTCCTCGCGGTGCGCCGGGGCATCGACCGGACTACGGCGTTCGCCTCTACCCAGCAGGTCGAGTGCTATCCGCTGGAGTCCGCCGAGCCCGACCAGATCGACCCGGCGCCGAACACGAACTGGGACTTCACCATCGACTTCTTCCTGACCGGTGACCCGGTGACCCGCGCGGTGATCGCCTGATGGCCTTGGATATCGAGGCGATCCTGGCCGAGGCAGAGTTACCCACCGGCTCGGTCGACCTGTGCCTGAAAGGCTCCCTGGTCGTCGAGTACGAGTTGCTCGAAGCCCGGCTGAGCGGGACGCCGTCCCCGACCAGCCTCGCCGACGCGTCCCCGACCGTCGCGATCGCCGAGGAGATGGATGCCCTCCGCGAGCGGATGCTGGCCTACGAGGTGAGGTTCACCCTGCAGGCCATGCCGGCCCGGGAGGGTTCCGACTTCCGTGCCACCGCACCCAACCGCACGGACATCTCGGACGAGAAGGCCTTCGTCGACGCCTACCACGCGTGGGCCTGCGAGCTGCTGGCCCGCACCGTCACCGAGCCGAAGCTGACGGCCGAGCAGGCCGACCAGCTGGCGGCCAAACTGTCGGACAACCAGTGGCAGCGGCTGACCATCGCCTCCTGGCAGGTGAACTACGGCCAGCAGGGCATCCCTTTCTCCGCGGCCGCCTCCGCGCTGACGCGGTCCTCCGAGCCGAGCTCGAGGCGGCCACCCGAGCCGGAGTCCCCCGGTCCATCTTCCTTGGCCGGTCCCTCACCCAGCGCACCGTCTGCGAGTACGCCGACGACGGACGCCTGACCGGCTGGGTCACCACCCGCGAGCCGGGGTGGACCTCCTCCGACCGGGACTGGCTGCTGGCCTACCTCGCCGAGGAACACGACACGTGCGGCGGCTGTGGCCATCCGATGGCCGTGAGCCTCGACCCGGCCACCCAGCGGCAGTGGCGGGTGCAACGGCACACCTGCGAGGCCTGCCGGGTGCTGGAAGCCGAGATCGGCAACGACGTGGAGGCCGGCGACCGCCGCGGCGTGAAGTACGCCGTGCGGCGCACCTGAGGGCGGGGAGGTCGCGTGGCTGACCGCTCCGTCTCCGTCAAGCTGGAGCTCAACGCTGCCCAGTACAAGGCCGAGCTGGCCGAGGTGAGGACCCTCACCGAGGGCCTGGACCGTTCGGTGAAGGATCTCGACCAGGGCGCCGGGAAGCTGTCGGCCAGCTCGGGCAAGGCCGGGGCGGGCCTGAAGGGCATGGGCACCGAGGCGGCCGGCGCGAAGAAGGACTTCGCCGGCCTGGTCGACGAGATCGCCCGGACCCGAACGAACATCGAAAAGCTGGCCACCGAGTACAACCGCACCGGCGACCGGTCCCTGTTCGGTGACATCAAGGCCCAGCGCGCCCACCTGTCGCTGCTGCAGAGCCTCAATAAGGAGCTCAAGGCCGCCGAGTCGGCGGTGGCCGGTGGTGCCGGCCCCTCAGGCGGTGCCGCGGCGAGCTCGGCGGCGGCGGCGGGTTCGCCGGTGGCTGGTCTCGGCCCGGCCGTGGGTCTGGGCGCCGCCTACCTGGCGCCGATGATCGGCGCCGCGCTCAGCGCTGGGATCCTGTCGGCGGTCGGCGGCGGCGCGCTCGCCGCGGGTATCGCGGCACAGCTGCACGGCAACCCGGCGCTGAGGGCCGCAGGCGGCGACCTGGCGCATGTTCTTCTCGACGAGTTCGCTCGGGCCAGCGCCGGCCTGACGTTGCCGATCCTGAACTCCTTCCATGCGCTCGGCGCCGACCTGCAGCCGTTCTTCGCCGAGCTGCAGAAGGGCTTCTCGGCGCTGGCCCCGTACCTGGAGCCGTTCGTGCACCAGATCGGCCTGATGATGCAGGCCCTCGGGCCGGGGCTGGCCAAGGCCATAGAGGCATCCGGTCCGGTGCTGCTGGCCCTGGGCCAGGCGCTGCCGATCATCGCCGTGGGGATCTCGAAGTTCTTCGAGCAGGTCAGTGCCGGCGGCAAGGGCGCGGCCGAGTCGCTCCTGGTGCTCGCGCGGGCGATCGCCAGCGCGCTGGCGGTGACCGGGATGCTGCTGCGCGGCCTGAGCGACCTGTTCGACGTGTTCATCCAGGGTCTGGACAAGGTGGTCGGCGCGGTCGCATTCGTGTTCAACGCGGCCGGCAGCCACGCTCTCGACCCGGTGCGCAACGAGGTCCACCGGATCGCGACAGAGTTCGACCGGCTGAAGATCTCGGCCACCGACTCCGGTGACGCCGCGGCCGACAGCGCGGCGAAGCTCAACGAGAAGCTCTCCGGCACGGACAAGCTGCTGCACCAGCTCTCCGACGACTTCGACAAGCTGCTGGGCAAGCAGCTCAGCGTCGCCGAGGCGAACATCCGCTACCAGGCGGCCATCGACGCGCTGACGGCCTCGATCAAGCAGAACGGCCGCACGTTCGACGACAACACGGCCAAGGGCCGCGCCAACCACCAGGCGCTGCTGGACCTGATCAAAGCCGCCGAGGACCTGCGCCAGGCCGACATCGCGGCCGGCGGCAGCGTCGCCGAGGCGAACCAGCGTTTCCAGCAGCAGGTCGACGCGATCCGCCGCATCCTCACCCAGGCCGGGCTGAGCAAGCAGGCCATCGACGCCCTGATCAGTTCCTGGGAGGCGCTGGCCCACAAGCCGAACATCGTCAAGACCCTGGAGTTCCGGCTCTCGGGCAGCGCGCTGGCGATCGCGGCGGCCACCGGTCACAACCCGACCAGGGCCGGCCCGGCGATCCCCGCCTTCGACGAGGGCGGCATGGTGCCCGGGGCGCTCGGCTCGCCCCAGCTGATCCTGGCCCACGGCGGTGAGGTCGTCGTGCCGCCCCAGGGGATCCGGGTGGCCAACTCGGGCGGTGGCGGTGCGAGCCCGGGCGGCGTCGACCCGGCCGCCCTGGGCCGGGCGGTCGCCGCGGCGCTGGTCGGGATGCACGTGGTCCTCGACGGCCGCACGGTGGGCAGCATCCAGGGCCGGCAGGCCGACATCTACACCCGCACAGGCTAAGGACGCCGCCCCGTGGTCTACGCGTTGGCATTCGTCGACAGCATCTCCGACACGGCGAACGTGCGGCTGAACCTGACCTCGCCGCCGTGGGCGGCGCGCCCGGCCGGTACGAGCTTCGGGCCGCCGCCGCGGCGGCGTTCGGCCGTCTCGACGCTGCTGACCGATGGGGAGGCCATCCCGGCGTCGGTGTACGGCAACCGGATGCTGACCCTGTCGCTGTACCTGGCGGCGGACGGCGACACCGCGGCAACACAGCTGCAGTTGCTGTCCCGGGAGCTGGACCGCCCGGCCAACATCCTCCGGTACACGCCGGGTACCACGAACTCGATCTACTTCCTGACCCTGCCGTCCGACTTCAACGCCGTGGACTGGGACCCGGTCGCGAAGCTGGTCACGGTCAACGTCCTGGCCCAGCCGTTCGGGTACGGGCTGAAGCAGACGGCGGTGGCCGCGGCCACCCTGTACGCCGACCCGGCGCACCCCGGCGCGTTCCTGAACGCCAACCCGTTCTTCGAGACCGACGTGTCCGGGTGGGCGTCCTCCGGCGGCACGTTCGTGCGCTCGACGGCACAGTTCCACCAGGGCGCCGCCTCGGGCCTGTTGACTCCGGACGGTGTCACCGCGACCGTGCTGGCCGAGACGGTCCACGTCGTCTTCGCGGCCGGCGCCGGCCCCTCCTACCGCGGCCAGGCGTGGGTGCGGTGCGCGGTGTCCCGCAACGTGGTGCTGAACCTCGACTGGTACACCTCGGCGAACGCGTACATCTCCTCGACGGCGCTGACGCTCGCGGTGACGCTGAACACGTGGACGCTGCTGGAGGTGGCCGGGGACGCGCCGACCACGGCCGGGCGGGTCGGCCTGTCCGTGACGATGACCGGCACGCCGCCCGCGTCCAACACGCTGTTCATCGACGAGGCCTGGTCGGCGCCGGTCGGGCATTCGGGCGCGAACGGCTGCTACGTCGACATCCCCGCCGGCGCTGTGCTCGGCGACGTCGAAACCCCGTGCGACGTGACGGTCGACTCGACGCACCTCTACGACAACGCGGTCCAGCCCAAGAGCGTGCTGGCCGTGCGCCGCCGCGGCACCCCGGTCCTGGCGCCGCTGCTGCTGCAGGCCGAGGCGATGACGACCGGGACGACGACGACGATCCAGGCCAACGACGCCAACTACTCCGGCGCCGGGCAGAACTTCATGCGCTCCACCTTCTCGACGACCACCATGCTGGGCCGGCTGTCGAAGAACCCGTTCCCCGCCTCCTCCGGTGTGGACGTGCGGGGCACGTACCGGGTCTTCGCCCGGGTGCGCAAGTCCGTGTCCGGCGATACGATCAGCGTCCAGTTCCAGTACTCCTACGGCGCGTTCACGGTGACCAACGACGCGGTCGTGGTACCGAACGTCACCGTCAACCAGCTCGTCGACGTGGGCCTGTGCACGTTCCCGGTCGGCCCGGACCCGGTCTTCGACGGCTACTCCAATGTGGAGCTTCCGGTCGACAACACGGGCGTGAGCGTGCAGGTCAACGCGCAACGCTCCGCCGGCACCGGCACCCTGGACTTCGACTACCTGCTGTTCGTGCCGGCCGATGACTGCCTGGCGATGCTCGACTGGGCCAACGAGACGCTGACGACGTTGACCGTGCATGTCGACGGGATATCCGAGACGGTGTGGGCGGCCGGGTCGGGCACGGTGTACTCGTTCAGCCCGTCGACCCTGGCGGGCCGGTTCCCGCGGCTGTCCCCGAACGTCGCCCAGCGCCTGTATCTGGTGCCGGTGGTGGGTAACATCGCCGCGGAGACGGTCGGCTACACCTACACCGTCTCGGTGACCTACTTCCCCCGCTACCTGTACGTGCGGCCGGCGGCCACATGAGCCTGCCGGTTCCGCTGGCCGTGCGGTTGAAGACGTCCCGCGCCGACGTGCACATCACCAGCGACCTGCGCGGTCTGTCCTTCCGGGAGACCGCCCCCGGCGGCTACGCCTCCGCGCGGCTGTCGCTGAACCGGCCGTTGAACTTCCAGCCCGACGACGTCGACTACTACGCCACCGTGTACGTCTACGACGGCCACAACGGCAGGACCGTCTGGGAGGGCCTGGTCGAGGACCCGCACCGTGTCGCCGGGGCGGACGGTCAGGTCTTCGACCTGACCGCGGTCGGCCCGGCCGCGCGGGTCAACGACCGGACCGTCCCTTACATCGTGGTGGACACCGACTTCGCCGCGTTCAAGCGCTACAACGTCAACTTGGTCGCGGCGAACGACACGGTGAAGGACGACCCGGGCGGCAGCGGCAAGCAGGGCCTGGTCCTGCAGTACCCGCAGGGCATCACCACCTTCGTGGGCGCCGAGATCCGGATGAGATACAACCGGATCTGGGACGCCGGGCAGAAGCTGGCCCGGGTGGACTACCAGTGGCGGGCCGGCGGCACGGACGCGAACTTCACCACCCACTTCATGACCGGCGTCAACGGCGCCCTGACCACGCAGCTGCGCACCGCCACCCTGGTGCCCAGTACCGGCTTCGCCCCGAAGGTCGTGGTCACCGACTGGGCCAACGGGCACAACACGTTGGACCTGCACCACGAGAACGCCGGCCCGGGTACCGGGGTGGTCCCCAATGACGGCTTCTGGGCGTCGTTCCTGGACGTCTCCGTGCTGGCCATGCGCTACAACGCGGACGGCACCGAGAAGACGACCGGCTACAACACGAACACCGTGCTGGCCTCCGACGTGGTCGCGGACCTGCTCGGCCGCGGTTTCCTGCCGCTGTTCGACGGCGTGAACGCCTCGATCGCCACCACCAGTTTCGGTATCGAGCGCCTGGCCTACCCGGACGGGGTTACCCCGGGCCGGGTCCTCGACGACCTGATGAAACTGGAGGCCGGCTACTTCTGGGAGGCCCGTGCCTCCAACCCGACCACCGGCAAGAACCAGTTCAACTGGAAGGCGTGGCCGTCGACCGTGCGCTACGAGGCCGACGTCAAGGACGGCTTCGACTCCCCCGGTCGCGCGGCGGACATGTTCGACAAGGTTCGCGTGCGTTACACCGACCTCAACGGTGAGATCAGGACGGTCCAGCGCACCCAGTCGGTGCCCGCGCTGATCGCCGCCGGGATCTCCCGTGAGGCGTTCATCGACCTGGGCACCGACGCCGGTACCCTCGCCAACGCCAACCAGGCTGGTGACCAGTTCCTCGCCCAGCACGCCAGCCCACCCAACTCCGGCACCCTCACCGTGGCCCGCCCGGTCGTCGACCTGCAGCGTGGCTGCATGGTCCAGCCGTGGGAGGTCGAGGCCGGCAACCTCATCCGGGTGCGCGGGGTCCGCCCGACCATCGACGCGCTGAACGCCACCGCGCGCGACGGGGTGACGGTCTTCCGGGTCGTCGCGCGGGAGTACAACGCGGCCACCGCGGTCGCGACGCTGGAGCTCGACTCGTACGCGCCGTCGATCGAACGGCAGCTGGCCGAGGTCGCGAAGGCGGCGGTCGCGAAACCGCGGAGGTGAGGGACGTGGACAACGCGATGACCGCAGTGGCCGCGTTGCGGGTCAAGGCCGACGCGGCGATCGCGAACAACGCCACCTACCTCGCGATCGTCGGTCCGACCGCGGCGCAGGCCATCGCCCAGGTCGAGCGGCTGACCCGCCAGGTGAACGCCATCATCCGGCAGCTGACCGACCAGCTCGACGACCTCACCGGCACTTGATGTCCCCAGTGGAGGGAGGCCACGAGTGACCCTGTACGGCTGGGATGCCAGTCACTACGACGGCCTGTTGAGCACGGCGGTCCTTGCCCGGGCCAGGGCCGAGGGCATCTCGTTCTTCACCCACAAGATCGCCGAGGGGACGTCCAACACTGAGCGGCGTCCGGGTGGAGGCGACTACGACGACACCGCGCTCGCGGCGGCGCGTGACGCGGGGATCGAGTTCCTGGGCGGCTACCACGTGGTGCGGTCGGCGCCTTCGGTGGCCGTGCAGGTCGACGCGCTGGTCGCGTTCGCCGACGCCGGCGAGCCGTGGTGGCGTGGCTTCCCGGGCTGGTTCTGGCAGGTCGACCTCGAACACTGGCCGGGCGACCCGGTCAGCGCGGCCACCGGCATCGCCTTCGGCCAGCTGCTGCGCCAGCGCACCGGCAAGACAGTGGTCATGTACGCGTCGAAGGGCCAGTACGGTGACCAGCTGACCGGCTGGGGTGGTCCACTGTGGAACGCGAACTACCCGTCGTCGCGGCAGGCCGGCTTCGTGAGCCTCTACCCGGGCGACAACGGCATCGGCTGGGCGCGGTACTCCGGGCAGGCGCCCGTCTTCTGGCAGTACGCCAGCAGCGCGACCATCGCCGGCCTGACCACCTGTGACGCCAACGCCTTCCGCGGCGGCGTCCAGCAGCTGCGCGCCCTCATCGAGTCGGGAGCAGACATGTACGAGCAGTACGACCGGGACCTGTTGGCCAACGTGTACGAGGCCATGTTCGGCAAGAAGGACAAGGACGGCAACCTCGTCGACCCGTCCAGGCCGGGCCTAGTCGCCGAGCTCGTCGCCGTCAAGGCGAAGCTCGACGCCGGTACGCCGGTGGTCCTCGGCGGGGAGCTGGCCTCGGCGGTCATCGCCGCGATCCAGCAGCACACCACGGTCGACCTGGACGCGCTATCTACCGCGGTCGCCGACAAGCTCGCGGCCCGGCTGCAGTCCTGACCCGCATGCCCCGATGCGTCACCGCCACCGTGAGGAGAGCCTGAGCCTCCGCGAGTACGTCGACCTGCGTACCAACGAGACGCGGGCGTACCTCGACCTGCGCCTGACCGAGCTGGAGAAGCGTCTCACCGGCGAGCGTGCCCTGCTGGTCGTAGCCAACGCGGACCGGCAGGCCGAGATGGAGCGGCGGCTGACGGGGCTCAACGAGCTGCGCAACGAGGTCCTCGCCGATAGGAGCCTGTTCGTGACCAAGGACGCCTTCGAGCTGGTCTCCACCCGGGCCGGCAGCTCGGTGCTGCGCGAGTACTACGACGAGCAGCACCAGAACCTGGCCGAGCGGGTGGGCGCCAACGCGCAGGCGATCGCGTCGATGCGCAGCCGTTCGGCGGCGTACACCGCCGCGATGGGCATGGCGCTCACGCTGCTGACCGCCGTCGTGATCATCATTCAGATAGTGCACCGCTGATGCCGTCCGACACGCCGCCCCCCGGTACCCCGGCACCGTCTGGTCCCCCACCCGGTCCGACCCATCCGACCCCGACCGGTCCCGGGCAGCCACCGAGCCCTCCTCCACCACCACCGCGCTGACCTCCTCCCAGGCGTACGCTGGATCGCGGCTCGATGTAGCTCAGTGGATAGAGCGCCGCCCAGGGCGCGAGGGTCGTCCAGGACTCGACGCGTCGAGGCGGAGGTCGCCGGTTCGAGTCCGGTCTCGAAGCTAGGAAGCGCTAGGTGCTGGACTCGCCTGGCGCTTCTGCCTTTCAGCGGCCGGTCAGCAGCTGCGCGTCGTCGACGTGCCCGTCCGCGTACTGCTCGTCCCCACACACCAGGCAGTACCAGGACAGATGGCCGCCTGCCCGCGCCCGGTCACAGGAGCAGTGGGCGAAGCCGACCTTGACCTTGCGCGGCCCGAGCGGGTGACCGTTCCGGCAGGTCACCGGTGGGTGCTGGGCACTGAACACAAGCCCGATCGTACGACTGTTCGAGAGGTAGGAAAGAAATGATGCAGCCGACCATCGGCCGGATCGTGCACTACACGCTGAACGACGCCGACGCGACCGCGATCAACGTGCGCCGCGCGGACTTTCAGGCATTCCAACGTTCGCACGCACACCCGCACGAGGCAGGCCAGCCCGGAGCGACCGGTCACGTCGCGCACGTCGGCAACCACGCAGAGGCCGGGCAGACGTACCCCGCCGTCGTGGTGCGCGTCTTCGACCCGAGCGTCACGACGTCCAACCTCCAGGTGCTGCTCGACGGCAACGACACGTACTGGGCGACCTCCCGACTGGAGGGCGAGGGGCCGGGTACCTGGGCGTGGCCAGCGCGCTCATGAGCCGCTGGCGTGTCGGCCGCCACCTCGGCCGGACGATCTACGACGGCGACCGCTTCGAGGGCATCCTCGAATCCCCCGAGCTTGCTGCCCGCGTCGTCGAGCTGCTGAACGGCAGCCGGTACGCGGCCGGCGGCGGCGTCATCGCACCACCCGCCCCCGGCTCGATGCCGCTCCTGGTCGGCGAGACCGGTCCGGAGTAGCCACGATGGACGGCTGGACGATCGCCTGGCTGGTCTGGGGCGCCCTGTTCCTGCTCATCGAGGGCCTGGCCCTGGTCAAGAGCAGGCACCAGGAGGGAACCCTCTCCGACAACGTGTGGCGCTGGTTCGGCGTCCGGTCCCGGCACTGGACGGCCTGGGTGATCGTCCGCCGGCTGGTCCTGGCCCTGTTGCTGGTCGTCCTCACGCTCCACCTGACGCTGGCGTGGCCGTGACCGGGACCGTCGCTGTCGACTTCGATGGCGTGATCCACACGTACGAGCGCGGCTGGGCGGACGGCAGCATCTACGGCGACTTCATGCCAGGCGCGGTCCAGGGACTGACCCGGCTGATGTTCCGCTACGCCGTGTTCATCCACACCACCCGCAACGCCCGGCAGGTGGCGCACTGGATCGAGGACCGGTCCGGACACGGCTTCGAGTGCACGACGTGGTTCCCGCGCTGGCGCAAGTTCTGGAATACCAAGGACTTGCTGCTGGTGACTAATCGCAAGCTGCCGGCGCTCGCGTACCTCGATGACCGGGCGGTGCGCTTCACCGACTGGCCGGCCGCCCTCGCGGAGATCGCGCCGGACTGATGGTCCCACTCCCTTCGATGTGGAGGAGCCGATGATGACGCAACCGAAGATGCGGGTACCGGCCGAGTTACCCCCGCCGGCCCACCTGGATGCCCGCAACCGGGCGGTACGCACATTCCTGCAGGGGCTGCTCGCCACCGTCTTCGCGGCGATCGGGCCGGTGCTGCTGTCCTGGACCGGCACGATCCGTTGGACCAAGGAGTGGTGGATCGCCTCGGGTACCGCGCTCGGCCTCGTCGCGCTGACCGCCGTGATCTCCTACATCACCCGGTACACCCACCCGCCGAACGTGTGAGGCCACGATGAGCCTCGCGGTCCTGCTCTTCCTCCTGGCGCTGCTCTGCTTCGCCATCGAGGCGATCTGGCACCGGTCCCTGCTCGCCCTCGGGCTGTTCCTGGTGACCGTCGTCTGGTTCCTGCAGGCCGGCGGCGTGCACGTCTCGTAAGCTGGATGAGGATGAAGGATGCGATCGATGGGCGGTGAATGACGATGGAAGACGGCCAGTGATCGATCTCGGTGCAGGGTAGAGCAGTTGGTAGCTCGCCGGCCTCATAAGCCGGAGGTCGCCGGTTCGAGTCCGGTCCCTGCCACGCCTTGCGACCAACAGGCAGTCCCACCACAGAAAGCGGCCCGCCGCACTCGGTCCTCGTGACCGGGTGCGGCGGGCCGCCTTTCGTCGTGCTCTCAGCCTTTGAGGATGTGGACCGGCTCGCTCCCGGTGTCCGCGTCGGCGCCTTCCCAGACGCACACCCGCCAGTTGCCGCCATCGGCAACGGTCTGGTTGGTGGCTGCGAAGGCCGCGATCTGCTCGGCGCTCTCGCCCTCCAGCGCGGTAACGGTCTCGGCCGGGTGTAGCGCCTGCCAGACGTCGCCGCGCTCGTCGCCGGCCTGGATCTCAACGGTGTACTCGCTCATGGTGTGCATCCTCTCGTGCTCTACTCGGGGTTGGTCAGGAGGTAGACCGTTAACGCTGCGTGCAGCCGCACCATGTCCTCGCGGCTCATGTCGAACTGGATGGCTTCGCCCCGGCCGTCGCCGATCTCCATACGCCGGATACCGCTGTGGTCGTCGACCTGGGTGCACCAGTCGAAGTACCGGCAGTTGGCGACGATGTTCTCCCGGTCGAGGTACACCCCGGTCGGGTCCTGGACGGCGAGGCTGGCGATCAGGGATTCGATGTTCGTCATGAGGTAAGTATGTTGCGCTAGCGCATCCAACTCAAGCATGCCTGACCAGGGACAATGGCGCACCGAGGAGGGAGCATCGCGTGCGGCGCCGGACCGGCCTGCCTGGAATCGGGCAAAGCGGCCAGGATCAGCGGTGCGTGACCGTCCAATGAGGACGATGTAAGGGACCGCGAGGCAGCATCCGCTTACAGGCGCTGGTCGTTGCCGAACCTTGACCGATCGGCCCATGCCAAACCGGACAGATCGAAAAAGATCATGCCCGTGGAGATCGACTAGCGCGGCGGCCGGAACGAATCGGGCAGCACAGTCCGTGACCCTAGCGCCTCGAACTAAGGCCTTAGCACGTTGCGCCAGCGCAACCTACACTGAACGGCATGGCGCAGATCCGGATCACCGTAGACGGCAAGCTCGCCTTCACCACCGCACAGGCGGCGACGAAGCACGACCGGACCCGGCCCAACATGCGGATGCTCCTCGCCCGCCTCGCCCTGGAGCCCGTCGCGCACCTCGACGACCGGACCCCGCTGTACTCGGCGGCCGAGCTGGCGCGCGCCGTCAAGGCGCTACCGGGCCGAGGCGCGAACCTGCGAGCTCACGGGTAGCCAGGAAGAGGAGCCAGGACAGGACCTACGGGACTAACCAATCGGTTACGCCCCCGTCTTGGGGCTGGTACTCGATGAACTGAGGATGGCGGCCGGCGGGGACACCGAACGTGATCCAGCCTCGGACACAGCGCCCGACCGGCACCACCCGGTCCTGGGGGTACTCGGGTTGCGGGAACTGTCCGTAGATCACGTTCGACGGTTGGACCACGGCGCCATCGGCGTAGGTGACCGCCCAGGGCAGCCAACTCACACGGATCGCCCCCGCATCTGCCTTCCGCGCGCAGATCCGGATGTCGGCCGATCCCCATTCGTAGCCGGCGGCCGGCGGCTCCGGGGTGGATGCGCTCGGCTGGCGCCAAGCGAAAACGGTCGTGTCGGCCGAGGCGTCCCCGGCGACGATCGTCACCGTAATACCGAGAGCCTTGCCGGCAGGTGCGGCAGGAGGCGCTGTCGGGATCGCCGAGGGTTCGCTACGCGCCGCCGTGCTCGGGGAGGTCACCGCACCGGCCGGGATGCTTGCCGCGCGCCGGTCGCTAGTGTTCTGGACCAGGATGTACGCCGCCCCGGCGATGATCAGCGCGATCGCCCCGGTGATTCCGGCGACCAGCCACGGCGACCTACCCGTCCGCACCCGAGGTGCCGCGGTGACCTGCGCCAGGGTGAACGACTCCTCGGGCGGACCCGGCACGTACGGGGCGTTGCGGATAGGTGGCTCTCCGGGGTACACCATGCCGCGCATCCTGGTACCTACCCCTCGCCCTCGGTAACCGGATGATCGGCGGATGACGATCCGATGATCGGGTCGAACAGCCTGTCGCCGGCCGCCTTGAGCCTCTCCCACCCGTCCCGGCTCAGGTCCAGGACGCCGGTCAGCTCGCTGCGCTCGACGACCAGCCGGAGGACCGGGTCGGCGTCGAGGCGCTCGTCGCGGTCGGCCAGGTACACGGACACGTCGCAACCGGTCACCCGGTCCTCGACGTCGTAGCGCTCACCCATCGCCGCGTCCCTTCACGACCGGCACCGGGTAGGGGCAGGGCGCCTGCAGGATCGTGGCGACCATGGCCAGGTGCTGGACGGCGCGCAGGTACAGCCACAGCGGCACCGGGGGCAGCAGCAGTCTCACTGCGTCGCCCCGATCGCGCCCCAGGCCAGGGCGCCCAGCCAGGCCCAGAACAGGACTCCCACCGTCACCGCCGCCAGGTAAGCAACACCAGCAACCCGACCAGGACCACGATCACGACCACCGTCGCCGCCATCCACCTCGATGCCTCCCTAGCCCCCCGACAGCCCGCGACCGACATCAACGGACTGCCGGGGGAGTCCTACCTGGGGTGGCGTGCCGACCCCGTGAGCCCCACGGGGCCGGCGCGCGGGGAGCGACCGTCAGCTTGCCAACCGGGGGACGCACCCGTCTCGCAAGGTACCATAGGTGGCTATAGGAGGCTACAGGCGGTTAGGAGAGGCTACTTGTGGTGATCGGTCCTGTCGTGATCGAATCGGCTCGCCAAC
>Ga0307473_10000028_pt1 | contig 30947 bp, 22 predicted proteins | sample atmos_gasesAM5C__FD_203744 | JGI IMG/M metagenome (GOLD analysis project Ga0307473, IMG submission 203744) | Hardwood forest soil microbial communities from Morgan-Monroe State Forest, Indiana, United States - atmos_gasesAM5C_515 | ecosystem: Environmental > Terrestrial > Soil > Temperate...
GAATATCTCGAAGCGATTATTGCAGCCGAGCGGCCGGACGCGTTGCTGCCGACTGTCGGCGGGCAAACGGGGCTGAATCTCTCCGTCGAGCTGGCCGAGAGCGGTATCCTTGAGAAATACAACGTGAGAATGATCGGGGCGTCATTGCGCGCCATCCGCATTGCAGAAGACCGCCTGCTTTTCAAAGATGTGTGCCGCAAGATCGGCCTTGAAGTGCCCGCTTCGGAAGTTGCGAACGATGTTCCTACCGCGATCAAGCTGGCGGACCAGCTTGGCTATCCGATTGTGATTCGCCCTTCGTTCACGCTTGGCGGGACGGGCGGCTCGATCGCATATAACCACGAGGAATTTGCAGACGCCATCGCGCGCGCTTTGGATGCAAGCCCCGTCCGGCAGGCGTTGATCGAAGAGTCCGTCCTCGGCTGGAAGGAATACGAGCTTGAAGTGATGCGCGACTTCCGCGACAACTTCGTGGTGATTTGCTCCATCGAGAATTTCGATCCTATGGGCATTCACACTGGGGATTCGATCACTGTTGCGCCCGCGCAGACGCTCACGGATAAGGAATACCAGCGCATGCGCGATGCCGCAGCGGCCATCATTCGCGAAGTGGGCGTAGAAACCGGCGGGTCGAACATCCAGTTCGCGATCGAGCCGGAAACAGGGCGCATGGTGGTGATCGAGATGAACCCACGCGTGTCGCGCAGTTCAGCACTCGCAAGCAAGGCGACCGGTTTTCCGATTGCGAAGATTGCGGCGAAATTGGCACTGGGCATGACGCTCGACGAAATTCCGAACGACATCACTCGCAAGACGCCAAGTAGCTTTGAACCGACAATTGACTATGTGGTGGTGAAGATTCCGAAGTGGCAGTTCGAGAAATTTCCCGGCAGCGACTCTACACTTACGACTCAGATGAAGTCTGTGGGCGAGGTGATGGCAATCGGCCGGACGTTTCAGGAAGCGCTGTGCAAGGGCATCCGCTCGCTCGAGCCGCACACGCCGTGGCGCGCGCCTGCCGAAGTTTCGACTGCGCTCCTGCGCGAGAAGCTTACTGTTCCGCGCCCGGACCGGATCCACTGGCTGTTCGAAGCGCTCGAGCGCGGTATGACGCGCGACGAGGTCTGCTCGCTCACGAGAATCGATCCGTGGTTCATCCGCCAGATGGAAGATATGGTCGCGCTCGACCGCCGGATCGCAGCGACGACACTTGACGCTGCGCCGCGTGAATTGCTGCTCGAGGCCAAGCGCTCCGGCGCGAGCGACGAAGAGCTCGCCAAGCTTTGGAAAACCACGGCCGCTAAAGTTCGTGCGCGCCGACATGAGCTGAACGTGCGCCCGGTGTTCAAGCGCGTGGACACTTGCGCGGCCGAGTTCGAATCCTTCACTCCATATCTTTATTCGACCTACGAAGAGGAGGACGAGTCAGGCGCGGTGGACCGCCCGAAAGTCGTCATCTTAGGAAGCGGGCCGAACCGTATCGGGCAGGGAATTGAATTTGACTATTGCTGCTGCCATGCGGCGTTCGCGCTGAAAGAAGATGGCTATGAGACCGTGATGGTGAATTGCAATCCGGAAACGGTCTCGACGGATTACGATACTTCCGACCGCCTCTATTTCGAGCCACTCACGCTCGAAGACGTGCTGGCGATTCTCGAACGCGAAAAGCCGCAAGGCGTGATCGTGCAGTTCGGCGGGCAGACGCCGCTCAATCTGGCGCTCGAGCTGAAACGCCACGGCGCCAAAATTATCGGCACCGATCCCGAGTCCATTGATCTGGCCGAAGACCGGCGGCGCTTTGGCGCGCTGCTCAACGAGCTGAAAATTCCGCAGCCGCGCGCAGGAACTGCGCTGGCACCGCAGGAAGCCGTCCGAGTCGCGGGCGAAGTCGGGCTGCCGGTGCTGGTCCGGCCGAGTTACGTGCTCGGCGGGCGCTCGATGGTGATTGCGTATGATTTGAAGACGGTAGAGGAGTACGTGACGCGGGCCGCGCTGATTGGCACTGCGTCCGACCCAAAGCGCCCCATCCTGATTGACCAGTTTCTCGAGGACGCGATCGAAGTGGATGTGGATGCGCTGGCAGACGGCGAAGATGTGGTGATTGCAGGAATCATGGAGCACATCGAGGAAGCTGGTATCCACTCAGGGGATTCTTCGTGCGTGCTGCCGTCGGTGACGCTGAAGCCCGCGGTGCTCGCGCGAATCCGCGATTACACGGCGCGGCTGGCGCGCGCGTTGAATGTTGTGGGGCTGATGAACGTGCAGTACGCCATCCAGCGCGACACGGTGTATGTGCTGGAAGTGAATCCACGCGCGTCGCGCACGATTCCCTACGTGAGTAAAGCGACGGGCGTGCCGCTGGCGAAAGTGGCTGCGCGCCTGATGACAGGCCGGAAGCTGCGTGATCTGGCCCTGCCGTGCACCGAGACCAACGGTATAAAGGAACTCGCGGTGCGCGATTTCTATGCCGTCAAGTCGCCCGTCTTCCCTTTCAGCAAATTCCGCGGCGTGGATACGATCCTCGGGCCCGAGATGCGTTCGACGGGCGAAGTGATGGGCGTCTCTTCGACTTTTGGTCTTGCTTTTGCGAAAGCGCAGCTCGCCACCGGGCAGCGCCTGCCGACCGAAGGCACCGTGTTCATCAGCGTCAGCGACCATGACAAGCGCCACGTCGCGTTCCTTGCACAGGACCTTCTTGCTGCCGGGTTGAAGGTGATCGCCACGCGCGGGACGGCCGCTTCATTGGGTGCCGCGGGCATCCAAGTGGAATCCGTTTACAAAGTGAATGAGGGCCGCCCCAACATTGTGGACCTGATCAAAACCGGCAAAGTGAATCTGGTAATCAACACGCCGCTCGGCCGCGAATCTTTTTACGATGAGAAGTCAATTCGCCGCGCTGCGATCCGCTATAGCGTCCCGTGCATCACCACGCTCTCGGCCGCGATTGCGGCTGCCCGCGGGATTCGAGCCATGGCCGGCCATACGGTTGAAGTCGCCGCGCTCCAGGATCTCCACCGCTCGAAGAATGCAGCCCCCGCGGCTCCGGGTGAGCGCGCCTAGGGTAAAATGCCAGCGATGAACCTTCACGGAATCTTTCCGCCGCTGACCACTCCCTTCGGGCCCGACGGCGCAGTTGCGCTCGGGCGATTCCGCGAAAATCTTGCGCGTTACAACCGCATTGGCGTTGCCGGTTATGTCCTGAATGGCTCGACCAGCGAGTCTGTCCTATTGCGCTGGGACGAAGTGTACCGCATCTGGGAGACTGGAAAGGAAGCCGCGGCGCCTGGAAAAACCATGATTGCCGGTACTGGCGCCGAATCCACCGCAGAAACGATCGAGCATACGAATCGCGCTGCATCGCTGGGCTATGACGCAGCGCTGGTTCGCACGCCGAGCTTTTACAAACCGGCGATGACTGAAAACAACCTGGCCGAGCACTACCTGCGGGTCGCGGATGCGGTTCGGATCCCGATCTTGATTTATTCCGTTCCGATCTTCACGCACATTCAAGTTGAAGCACCGCTTGTCGCGCGCCTCGCACGGCATCCGAATATTATCGGGATCAAGGACAGCTCGGGGGATATGGCGGGTGTCGCCAAAATTATCGCGGCGGCGCCGAAGAGTTTTCGCACGCTGGTCGGCTCAGCGGCGACGCTATACCAATCTCTCGAAATCGGCGCAATCGGCGCGATCCTTGCGGTCGCATGCGCTTTTCCGGAATTTTGCGTCGAAATTTACGAAGCCTCGCGGGCCGGCGATTCCACGCGCGCACAGGCTTTGGCGCAAAAGTTGCTCGCGCCGGCGAAAATGCTCAGCGTGAAGTATGGTATCGCCGGATTGAAGTACGCGATGGATCGCCTCGGCTATTTCGGTGGCCCACCGCGCGGCCCACTCCTGCCTGTCAACGAGGCCGCGCAGCACGAGATAGATGCGATGCTCGCTGCCCTGGTCTCCGAATCCGCCTCACGAAATTAATTCGCATCATTTCCCCGAACAGTATGCTCATGGACGTGTTTGTCCCATCCCCCGAAGCGCCCATGAAATTGTGAATCGCCTGCGGCTGCTCGTCATCAAAAAGGATGGAGTCGTCCGCGGTAAGCTCGGTAACGGAGTTGCCATGTCTCACAGATATTCGTTGCGATTCCTAGCATCCTCACGTGCTTCTTCCAGGGCTACTTGGCTGCGGACTCATCTCCACCTTGCCAACTTCCCGCCGCCCGGCGCGTCCCACTTTGATTGCTGCTGTAGAAGGGCGCGTGTATTATGACTTCCTCCATGGAGCCCCACTGTCTGGCCTTCCGCGAGCTCCCGCACACCACCAAGCTGTTCTCGACATTCATAGATGATTTTCCCCGCGTGGGCCGCTATTACGTGCATCCGCCGACAGAAGCGGGTGTCCTGGCTGCGGCTCGTGAAGTCCGCCTTGCGCCGGAGATTCGCCGCGCCGTGGTAGAAGTTTTGCGCGAGCAGAATCAACGGTTCGGAGGCGGTTCCGCAATCGATGCCGCGACCGCAAGCAATCTCGAGCGCCTCGCTGCTGGCGCCGTCGCCATCGTGACCGGCCAGCAAGTCGGCCTCTTTTCCGGGCCTGCTTACAGCATTTACAAGGCCCTGTCGGTGTTGCGCTGGGCAGAAGGAATCACGCGCGGCGGCGTTGATGCTGTGCCGATTTTCTGGCTTGCGACCGAAGATCACGATCTCGCCGAAGTAAATCACTCCGACTGGAACACTCGCGCGGGCCTCGCGCATTACGAATTGCCAGAGCGTAAGGAGGATAATGGCAAACGAGTGGGCGAAGTGGAACTGGGCGACGGCGTGAAGTATCCGGTGGAAAGAGCCGCGGAGAGCCTGGAAGGTTCATTCGTAGAAGAGGCAGCCGGCGCGCTGCGGGAATCGTACACGCCGCGCGACACCTACGGCTCGGCATTCGGCAAATTGATGGCACGGCTTCTTGCGGGGCGGGGAGTGATCCTGATCGACCCGCTCGACGCACGGTTGCACCGCCTGGCAGCGGGCGTCTATCGCGGCGCGCTCGATCAAGCCGATTCACTCCGTGATGAGCTGCTCGCGCGCTCGAAGGAGCTAGAGCGCAGTGGGTTCCACGCGCAGGTGAAGGTGACGCGCGAGACCACGCTGCTTTTCTACAATGTGGACGGCCGGCGACAGCCGCTCCGACGCCGCAATGGAAACTTCTCCGCGGGCAAGGCTTCGTTCACACCCGACGAACTCCGCGCCGCGATCGAAAAATCTCCAGAGGCGTTCACAGCAAATGTCTTGCTGCGTCCGGTGATCCAGGACACGATTCTTCCCACCGCCGCCTACATTGGCGGCCCCGCGGAAATCGCCTATATGGCACAGGCGCAGGTGGCTTATCAGGCTCTGCTGGGCCGCATGCCGGCGATTCTCCCGCGGGCGGGATTCACGCTGGTGGAGCCGGCGATCGCGCGCCTGCTCACTAAATACGGGCTCGATGTGCGCGACATAATTCGCGGGCGCCAACATTTGCGGGCCAAGATGGAGCAGAAGTCGTTGCCACGGGCGCTTGCACGGCGTTTTGAAGCGGACGACAAATCTCTGCGCCGGATGCTTAAGGCATACCGTAAGCCGCTCGAGCGCCTGGATCGAACACTTCTCGGTGCGTTGGATGCGGCAGAGCGCAAGATCCTTCACCAGTTCTTGAAGCTGAAACGAAAAGCCGGCCGCGCTGAAAATTTCCGCACCGGTATCCTCGACCGCCACGAGCGCTTTCTCCTCGATACATTGTACCCGCACCACGACTTGCAGGAGCGCAGGCTCTGCGCGCTGCCGTTTATCGCCGCCAGCGGCCCGCAATTTTTCGACGAGCTTGCGCGCGCCGCTGACCTCGGCTCCCCGCAACACCACATTCTCTTCCTGTAGCCTTCCGCTCGTGGTTTTATCTTTATCAGGGTCTATCTGTGTTCATCTGTGGTTCCCATTTTCCTCCCATGCTAAAATGCGTCCAGCTGATTTCGTTCCATAGGTTTGCACGGAGGGCACTCATGATGAAAATTACGCCCGGAAAACAAAAGGGCATGAACGCAGTCTCGGATGCGAGCGGGGTGATCGCCGCCGCTGCCATGGACCAGCGCGGCTCCTTGAAGAGCGCCATCGCCAAAGACAAGGGAATAGACAAGAAGGACGTCTCCGCGAAAATGCTCGAGGAATTTAAGACCATCGTCGCGCGCGTCTTGACGCCACATGCAAGCGCGATTCTTCTCGATCCTGAGTATGGCCTGCCTGCCGCGAAGGCTCGTTCGAAAAATGCCGGCCTGCTGCTGGCCTATGAGAACAGCGGCTACGACAACACGCGCCCCGGCCGGCTGCCCGATCTGCTCGACATCTGGTCGGTGCGCCGCTTGGCTGCGGCTGGCGCCGACTGCGTTAAAATTCTGCTGTATTACACGCCCTTCGATCCAACGGAAATCAACGACATCAAGCACGCGTGGGTGGAGCGCATCGGAGCCGAATGCACCGGCGTCGACATTCCATTTTTCCTTGAATTCGTTGGCTATGAAGAGGGAAAAGATGAAAAAACCATCGAATATGCGCGGAAGAAACCGGAGATCGTCACGCGGAGCATGGAAGAATTTTCGAAGCCTCAGTACGCTGCGGACGTCCTGAAGGTCGAGGTCCCCGTGAACATGGCCTATGTCGCCGGCTCGAACGCGTGCAAAGGCGAGTCAGCGTACACGCGCGACCAGGCCAAAGATTTCTTCCGCAAGGCCGCCGCTGTGGCCAAAAAACCGTTCATCTATCTCTCCGCCGGCGTTTCGAACGAAGTCTTCAACGAGTCGCTCGAGCTGGCCGCCGAATCGGGGACGAATTTCTCCGGCGTCCTCTGCGGCCGCGCGACGTGGAAGGATGGCATTCCGGTCTACGCCAAGCAGGGCCCGAAAGCCCTCGAAGACTGGCTGAAGGACCAAGGAGTGAAGAACATTAAGAACGTGAACGAGCGCCTGAAGGCCGCCAAGCCCTGGTTCAGCTTTTACGGCGCATCGTCCGCAGCAGCTCTCGCTGGCTAACAAAGAGTCGCGCGATCTAGTTAACCGGCTTGTGCCGCCGACGCTCGGCTGTGGTCGGCCTCCTCTGCGGTTTCTCGACGCCCTCTTTACCCTGAGTGGAAGCGAAGGGTGCTTCTCTGCGGTACAATCATTTTCTTGAAATGACCCTCGGCATATACATACAGGTGCCGTTTTGCCAGACGAAATGCACCTATTGCAATTTCCGTACGGATGTCGTCTCCCCCGAGCGCTTCGAACCTTACGCGGACGCCGTCTGCTGTGAGATTGCTGAGACCGTCGGTGCCAATGCCCTCGTTGTTGACACCGTGTACTTCGGCGGGGGGACGCCGAGCCTCTTGAATCCCGCCGCACTCGGAAAAATCATCGACTCGATTCATCGCAGCTATCAACCCACATCCGCGGAAAACACGCTCGAAGCCGACCCGGAAACTATCACGCCGGAGAAAGCGTCTGCGTGGCTGGCTGCCGGCTTCAATCGCATCAGCCTCGGTGCACAATCATTCAGCGATATCGAACTCCAGGCTGCCGGCCGGATGCATCGCCGCGCCGATATATTCCGCGCCGCGGAAATACTTCGCACCGCCGGATTCGACAACATCAGCACGGATTTGATCGCCGGTCTTGCGCACCAGTCCCACGCTTCTTGGGGCGACTCAATCACGGCGCTGCTGGGCATTCGTCCTGAGCATGTTTCAATTTATATGCTAGAAATTGACGAAGACAGCCGCCTGGGCAGAGAGTCTCTTGCTGGCGGAAGGCGCTACAGCGCCGCAAAAATTCCCCCAGATGACGGCATCGCCGAATTCTATGAATCCGCGTGCGCACGTCTGGCCGCTCCAGGCTACGAGCACTACGAAATCTCCAATTGGGCGCTGCCGGGCCGCCGCTCGCGCCACAATTTGAAATACTGGCGCCGCGAGCCCTATCTCGGGTTCGGAGCTGGCGCGCATTCCTTCGACGGCACAACGCGCTGGGCCAACATTCACGACTCAGCGCGCTACGTTGCGTGTATCGAGCAGGGAATTTCTCCGCGCGAGCAGGTCGAACCCGTCACGCCGGAGCAGGCGCTCGAAGAGGAATTTTTCCTCGGGCTGCGTCAGCTGGAAGGAGTTGATCTCGCGCGCATCGAGTCTGCCTACGGCGAAATCCAGCACGAACGCGTCGCCGATCTCCGCGGCCGAATCAACTGCCTGCGCTCGCAGGGCCTCATCGAGCTCGACGGCTCGCGCCTCCGACTCGCGCCCGATCGCCTCACAATTTCAAATGAAGTCTTCGTCGAATTACTCGGCTAAGCCTCCCGCTCTCTATTACTTCCAGCCTTCCCGTTTCGGGAAAATTTGACAGTCATGGTAGCCTGATTTAGAGGTGGCGATCATCGGCTGTCAACGCAGGGGACTTTCGTCAGCGGGGGTCGTCAGGGCCGCAGGCCCATCACGGGGGCCGGAAATGGCCCGCTACGAAATCTACAATTTTTTTATTCGCAACACGAAATTAATAGAAATAGCCCTAACTCATTCAAAAGAAACACCTGACGCCGATTCTAATCACAACAAACTCCCGGATCGTGCATTCGCCTCCTCATGGCCTCTTCCAAATTGTGTATTTCGATCGAGCCGCGATGACAATCGTTGATCTCCGCAGCGACACTGTCACGCGCCCCACGCCCCAAATGCGCCGCGCCATGGCAGAAGCCGAAGTGGGCGACGACGTCTATGGTGAGGACCCTACGGTAAACCGCCTGCAGGCGCGCACGGCGGAAATATTCGAGCGTGAGGCTGCTCTCTTCGTTCCGAGCGGCTCGATGGGAAATCTGCTAGCCATCAGGACATGGACGCGCCCGGGCATGGAGGTAGTTTGCGAGCAGCGCGCTCATGTGAATCAATACGAGCTGGCCTCAATGTCGGCAATCGCCGGCTGCATGCCGCGCACAACGCCCGCGCCCGATGGCATCCTGACATGGGAACTGATCGAGCCGCTGCTGCGTCCGAAAACGTATTACTATTCGCAGACGGGTCTCATCACACTCGAAAATACGCACAATATGCACGGCGGCACCATCTTTCCACCGAAAGTTTCCGAAGAAATCTGTGACCGCGCTCACAAAGCCGGACTTCCTGTGCATCTTGATGGAGCGCGCATTTTCAACGCTGCGGTAGCGCTGGGCCGGAGCGTCGCGGAGCTGACACGCAAAGTCGATTCCATCATGTTTTCCCTCTCCAAGGGACTCGGCGCTCCCGTCGGCTCGATGCTGATCGGCTCGCGTGATTTCATTGAGCGCGCGCACATCGGGCGCAAACTTCTTGGCGGCGGAATGCGACAGGCAGGCGTGCTTGCCGCAGCGGGCTTAATCGCGCTCGAAGAGACGCCGAAAATTCTCCGTCGCGACCACGAAAATGCGCGCCACCTGGCTGGAGGCCTTGCGCAAATCAAGGGCATCACGCTCGACCCTAAAAAAGTGGTCACCAACATCGTCATCTTCGACGTTCGTGGCGCGGGCCGCGCGGCCGCCGAAATTTGTGCGGACCTTGGCAAGCAGAAGATTCTCTGCGCGCCTACTGACAAGTATTCGATTCGCATGGTCACGCACTATGATGTGGATCGCGACGCGATCGATCGCGCTCTCGCTGCCACAGCAGATGTAATCACCGGCCGCCACCCCGCCGCGGCGGCCCATTAGGAGAATTGAGTTGAACATACATACATCTCACGAGCGCAGCGGCGGGCGGTTCGCTGATCTTGGCAGCGCCTTGTCGCGGTGCTTAAGTTATCGGGATGCGTCAGTGTCCCGTCTGTTTTCATCTTTGATTGCATTACTACTCTTCGGAGCAGGTGGATTCATGACCATTCACGCAAAAAACACTGCAGACGGGGCAGAGCAAGCGCCGGCGCATTCGAAAGCGGCTGCGCCGACGCCAGAGGAGGCGCGAAGATTCGTCCAATCCGCCGAGACGCGACTGCTCGATCTGTGGATCAGATCCATGCGCGCCAACTGGGTACATGAAACTTTCATCACTGTTGACACTGAGCAGATCGCCGCGAAGGCGGACCAGAATGTCAAAGCCGCCACGGCCGAGCTCTCCGCTGAAGCGCGCCGCTACGACGGCTTGAAGCTTCCACCGGATGTCGCTCGGAAGTTTTATCTGCTGAAACATTCTGTGGACATTCCGGCGCCACGCGATTCCGCGGAGCAGAAGGAGCTATCGCAGATTCTCGCCTCGCTCGATGGGGACTACGGAAGAGGGAAGTGGTGCCCTGACGGCGCGCAGGGAAAATGCTTCTCACTGGACGATCTGGAAAATATTATGGCGACAAGCCGTGACCCCGAAGAACTGAAACGAGCCTGGGTGGGCTGGCACTCGATTGCGCCGCCCATGCGGGAGCGCTATGCGCGCATGGTAGTGCTCACGAATAAAGGCGCGCGCGAGTTGGGCTTCGCAGATACCGGCGCGATGTGGCGGTCCGGATACGACATGCCCGCCGACGCATTCAGCGCAGAGCTCGATCGCCTCTGGCAACAGGTTCGCCCGCTCTATCTCTCTCTGCATGCCTACGTTCGAGCGCAGCTTGTGAAGAGGTACGGCACGTCCCTGTTGCGCGACGATCGACCGATCCCCGCCAACCTGCTTGGCAATATGTGGGCGCAGACTTGGGATAACATTTACCCGCTGATTGCGCCACCGAATGCCGATCCGGGTTACGACCTCACCAAAATCCTCACGGCTAGGAAAATGGAACCGAAGGGCATGGTGCAGTATGGCGAGCGCTTCTTCATGTCACTGGGATTCCCTGCGCTGCCCGGCACATTCTGGGAGCGATCAATGTTCACCAGGCCGCGCGACCGAGATGTGGTGTGCCACGCGAGCGCATGGGACATTGATTCCGATGACGATTTGCGCATCAAGATGTGCATCGAACCGAAAGCCGAGGATTTCTCTACCATCCACCATGAGCTGGGCCACAATTTTTACCAGCGCGCTTACAGAGCTCAACCACCTCTTTTCCGCGACAGCGCCAATGACGGTTTCCACGAAGCCATCGGCGACACGATCGCGCTTTCCGTTACGCCGGAATATTTGAAGCAGATTGGCTTGCTGGATTCTGTTCCACCGGCATCCTCTGACATCGGACTACTGATGCAGCGCGCGCTCGACAAGGTCGCGTTCCTGCCGTTCGGCTTGCTGATTGATAAATGGCGCTGGGGCGTCTTCTCAGGAAAGATTTCTCCGGCAGAGTACAACAAAGCCTGGTGGGATTTGCGCCTGCAATATCAGGGCGTCGCGCCGCCGGTCCCGCGCAGCGAAGCCGATTTCGATCCCGGCGCTAAATACCACATCCCGTCGAACACGCCATATGCGCGCTATTTCCTCGCGGCAATCGTACAATTCCAATTTCATCGCGCCCTGTGCCGCGAGGCCAGCTACAACGGGCCGCTGCACCGTTGCTCTGTTTACAACAACAAAGCGGCGGGCGCGCGGCTGGCGAAAACGCTGGCCCTGGGCAAGAGCAATCCTTGGCCAGTGGAGCTCGAAGCACTGACCGGCGAAAAGCAGATGGATGCGACCGCGATCATTGATTATTTCGCTCCACTCAAAGCTTGGCTCGACGAGCAAAACAAGAAGAGCGGCGCGAAGGTAGGCTGGTGAGTGACACATCGGATGGATAAGGCTGTGATATAAGTGAAAGGTTGAGCCGCTCATATTTTCCGCTTCTGCGTGAGGCATCTTGGAATTTTCGCTAACTGATGAGCAGCAGCAGCTTCGGCGGACGGTGCGCGAATTCGCCGAGGCCGAAATCCTGCCTCATGTAATGGAGTGGGATGAAGTCTCCCACTTCCCATCGGAAATCATTCCCAAGCTGGCGCACATGGGATTTCTGGGCGTCATCTTCCCGGAGAAATATGGCGGCGCGGGGATGGGTTACGTTGAATATGCCATCATCATCGAAGAGCTTTCGCGTGTGGATGGCTCGGTGGGCATTATCGTGGCGGCGCACAATTCGCTGTGTACGAATCACATCTACAAATTCGGCACAGAGGAACAGAAGCAAAAATATGTTGTGCCGCTGGCGCAGGGTGAAAAGCTCGGCTGCTGGTCGCTCACGGAACCAGACGCAGGATCCGATGCCGGTGGCACGCGCACCGTCGCTGTGAAGAAGGATGCAGGCTGGCTGATCAACGGTTCGAAGACGTTCACGACCAATGGCCACTACGCGGACATTTGCGTGGGCATGGCCGTCACGGATTCGTCGAGGAAAAGCCATGGGATTTCTGCCTTCGTGATCGAGAAGGGGACTCCCGGCTTTCGCCCCGGGAAAAAGGAAAACAAGCTCGGGCTGCGCGCGAGCGATACTTCCGAGGTTGTGTTCACGGATTGCCACGTGCCCGCGGGAAATTTGCTCGGCAACGAGGGCGAAGGGTTCGTTAACAGCCTGCAAATTCTCGACGGCGGGCGGATTTCAATTGCCTCGCTCGGGCTGGGCATGGCGCAGGGCGCTTACGAAGCGTCGTTGCGATACGCGAAGGAGCGCAAACAATTCGGCAAGCCCATCGCGGATTTTCAGGCCATCCAATTCAAGCTCGCAGACATGGCGACGGAGATCGAGGCCGCGCGGCTGCTGACCTATCAGGCCGCTTGGCTCGCTGACCGCGCCGTCGCCTCCGGAGATCACGAAGCGCGGTTCACACGCGAATCAAGCATGGCAAAGCTCTACGCCGGGGAAGTAGCGGTCAGAGTGGCAAACGAAGCGGTGCAGATTCACGGGGGCTACGGCTTCATCAAGGATTATCCGGCTGAAAAATACTATCGCGACGTCAAGCTCTGTACCATCGGTGAAGGAACCAGCGAGATTCAGCGGCTGGTGATTGCTCGGCAAATCCTCGGAAAGCGATAACCTGAAATTGCGATCCTCTCACATGACCGTATCCGTCGAAAACTGGGCTGAGCAGGTTCGCTCCGGTGACGAGCGCGCCATTTCGCGCGCCGTCTCGGCCATCGAGAATCGCTCTCGCGATGCAGAGGAGCTTCTTCGCCAGCTCTTCCCGCACACCGGACGCGCGTATCGCATCGGTATCACCGGCGCTCCTGGAACGGGGAAGAGCACACTGGTGGATCGACTCGCCGGCCATTATCGCGGCCATAAGAAGACCGTTGGGATTATTGCGGTGGACCCGTCGAGTCCATTCACGGGCGGCGCGATTCTGGGCGACCGCGTGCGTATGCAGGGCCATGCGACCGACGGCGGCATTTTTATTCGCTCGATGGCCACACGCGGTTATCTGGGCGGCCTGGCACAAGCCACCGGCGACACGGCACTGCTGCTGGACGCGGCCGGGAAGGAAATGATTTTGGTCGAGACGGTTGGCGTCGGGCAGGGTGAAATCGAGATCGTGCGCCTCGCAGATTGTACGATCGTCGTACTGGTGCCCGGCATGGGCGACGACGTGCAGAGCCTGAAAGCGGGCTTGATGGAGATAGGCGACATTTTCGTGCTGAACAAATCCGATCGCGAAGGTGCGGGGCGATTCGAACAGCAGCTGCGCGCTATCCTGCAGATTGTTCCGGAGCGCGACGGCTGGAAGCCTTCGGTGGTGCGCACGATCGCCACCGAAAATAAGGGCATAGCAGAGCTCGCGGAGCAAGTTGAACTTTTTCGCAAGCACTTCGACCGAGCCGACGAACGCCGCGCCCGCGAGATCGCGCATTGGAAGGAATGGCTGCTCCGCCTGCTCGAATCGCGCTTGATGGAACGCGTTGTGGGTGAGCACATGGACGAGGCGCAATTCGAGAAGTTGGCCGGAGAAGTGGCCGCTCGGAAGAAAGATCCCTACGCGGCGGTGAATGAAATTCTGGCCCGGGCTGGACTGGGAGAGAAGCGTTGAAGCTTGGCAACTTGGAATTCCACATCGTGGTGTCCGGCCACGTCCGCCTTGACGGCGGCGCGATGTTTGGCGTGATTCCCAAGACCATGTGGGAGAAGGCAGCCCCGCCGGATGCCAGCAATCGCATCCTGCTGGCCATGAATTCGCTGCTTATTCTCGCGGGAGGGAAACGCATCCTGGTTGAAACGGGTGCCGGCGATAAATTGTCGCCAAAACGGCGGGCCATTTACGACCAGGACGGGCCGCGACTGATCGAAGGATTGCGCGCATACGGACTCCATCCAGATGAAATTGATATAGTCGTGGATACCCATCTGCACTTCGATCACTGCGGCGGAAACACGCGGATCGAGAAGGACAAAGTGGTGCCCGCATTTCCGAACGCGCGCTACATCGTTCACAAGGGTGAATTCGAGCACGCCAAAAATCCCACGGAGCGCGACCGCGCGAGTTACATGCTTGACAACTACGTGCCCATCGAAGCTGCGAACAAATTTTCACTGATTGAAAGTGATCGCGTGGTTGCTCCGGGTGTCGAACTGATTCGTGTTCCCGGCCATACTGCCAACATGCTGTGCGTGAAATTGGAAGGCGGCGGCAAGACTGCTTTTCTCTTTGCTGACCTGGTTCCCATGACGCCGCATCTTGGGTTGCCGTGGATCATGGGGTACGACCTTTACCCCATGCAAACACTCGAGAATAAGAGAAAATGGATTCCCCAGGTGGCTCACGAGGAATGGATTGCGCTCTTCTCGCACGACCCGCATATCCCCGCGGCTTATCTCCGCGAGCACGACGGGCAGTGGAAGGCAGAACCCGTGAAGGTGGACTAGGAATGGTCAAATCAAAATGGTCGAGTCGAAAAACCGAGGCGGTTAAGATTGGCATTTTCGGCGGCAGCGGGCTATACACCATGTCAGGACTTAGCGACACGCGCGAGCTTCGTGTGAAGACGCCGTTCGGTGAGCCGTCTGACGCCATCGTGGTGGGCACGCTCGAAGGCCGACGCGTCGCGTTCCTCGCGCGGCATGGCCGCGGCCATCGCTTTTCGCCGAGCGACATCAACTATCGCGCCAATATCTGCGCCATGAAACTGCTCGGAGTCGAGCGCGTGATTTCTGTTAGCGCAGTGGGCTCGCTGCGCGATGATTTGCCACCGCTTGATTTCCTGATTCCCGATCAATTTTTCGACCGCACGCGCGGCCGGATCTCAACTTTCTTCGCCGATAGCGGCGTCGTTGCGCACGTCGCCTTCGACAAACCAACTTGCACGCATCTCTCCGCGCACCTAGCTGACGCATGTGATCACGCGGGGATCAAGGCCCATCGCAGCGGCACGTACGTATGCATGGAAGGGCCGCAATTCTCGACGCTGGCGGAATCGCACACGTATCGCCAGCTCCGGTTCGACGTGATTGGGATGACGAATCTGACCGAGGCGAAGCTCGCGCGCGAAGCCGAGCTGTGCTACGCGACAATCTCGATGATCACCGATTACGATTGCTGGCATCCTCAACATGATGCCGTCACGCTCAACGAAATCATGACCAACTTGAAGAAGAACACCGAGAACGTCCAACGCGCGATTCACGAAGTGATTCGATCGCTCCCCGAAGAACGGACATGCAGGTGTGGCTCGGCGCTTGCGCATGCGATCGTTACCGACCGTAAGCTGATTTCGGCGGCAGCAAAGAAGAGGCTTGCGCCGATCATTGGCAAGTACGTTTCCTGAACAGGAGCTTCATGTCCCTGCTCGTTGTAGGTTCCGTCGCATTTGATGCGATTGAAACGCCGTTCGGGAAGGTGGACCGCACACTGGGCGGCGCTGCCAGTTATTTTGCACTGGCTGCGAGCCATTTCACACCCGTGCGTGTCGTTGGCATCGTCGGCGATGATTTCACTGCGAAGGACGAGGCGGTGTTCCGCGGCCGCCGGATCGATCTCACGGGCGTCGAGCACGTGCCCGGCAAGACATTTTTCTGGGCCGGCCGCTACAGTCAGAACATGAACGAGCGCACCACGCTCGCGACCGAGCTCAATGTTTTCGCGAATTTTCGCCCGACGCTTCCCGGAGCCTATTGCGATTCCTCATTCATTTTTCTTGGCAATATTGACCCCACGCTGCAGCGTTCCGTGCTGCATCAAGTGAATGGCAAACCGAAAGTGGTGGGACTAGATACCATGAATTACTGGATTGAACGCACATCCGAAGAATTACGCGAAACGCTGAAACACACACACATCCTGATGATCAACGACGACGAAACGCGGCAGCTAACCGGCGAGCACAACCTGATGCACGCGGCAAGACACATCTTCAAGATGGGGCCACGAACGCTCGTTATCAAACGTGGCGAGCACGGCGCTTTGATGGTCCACGACAAGTTTCTTTTCTCCATTCCGGGATATCCGCTCGAGGAAGTTCACGATCCAACCGGCGCAGGGGATAGCTTTGCCGGGGGCTTCATGGGCGCGCTGGCCAGCGCCGGCCGCATCGATCACCAGACGCTGCGCCGCGCCATGGTCTATGGGTCAGTGCTTGGCAGCTTCGCGGTGGAACGCTTCGGCGTCGAGCGGCTCTCGCACCTTACTCGCCGCGAAATCCACGCGCGCGCCCGGAGATTCTCGCATCTCACCTCGTTTCAGCTTTAAAAGTCATTCCGATATAGAATTCATCGAATCCCGCGGCGCGCCGGCGCAGGCGGAGAGCAGGGCACGGGGGTGCAATGCTGTACGACCTCAACCTCTACATTATTGGCAAGCTCATACTGGCGGCGGTGCTGGGCGGGCTCATCGGCTTGGAGCGCGAATTGAGCCACAAGCCGGCAGGGCTGCGGACGAATATGCTGATCAGCATGGGTGCGGCGCTCTTCACGATTATCTCAATGGAAACTGTTCGTGCCTTCGGCGCGGGCGATCCTGCGCGCATCGCCGCGCAAATCATTCCTGGGATCGGGTTCATCGGCGCCGGAGTGGTAATTCGCGAGCGCGGGGCGATTATCGGGATCACTAGCGCCGCGACGATATTCATGGTGGCGAGCATCGGGATGGCGGTGGGCTCAGGCCTGATTGCCACGTCAATTTTCGCGACTCTACTTCTGCTCGCGTGCCTGGTTGTTTTGGGTAATGTCGAGCAGCGCATTGGGTTGCACGCGCGCATGATGAATCTCCGCATCATCGCAGCAGAGGCGGGAAATCTGGTAGAACGCGTGCGACTGATCGTCGACGATATGGCCATAGTGCCGCGGCATTGGCGGGCGGACAAAACTGAGCGAGGTTTCCTGATTGAGTTCGACGCCGAAGTTACTGTCCCGGAAGAGCGTATCCTGCTCAGGAGGATTGGCGCTCTGCATGTCCAGGTCGAAGCGCGGCCGGTTCGAGCTGTTACATCAATTTAAGTTTGCCGGTCGGGCATTCCCACTTGCCGCGGTTCTTGTTCGTTCGATGGGAACCAACCAATCGCCTCTCCTCTGAATCCGAGTTGACGGGCTGCGCGCCGGGATGCTATCAATTCTTGGTCGCTTTGCAGGGGACTTGCAGGCTGTGTTCTTGTTTCAGTCGTTCCGCTCGCCCAGCCACCCGCGGCAGGTGGTTCCGTGATCCCTGTGATACGAATGGGAGGATAGGATTGATACGTTTGCGCTGGGGCTCGCTCATATTGTTGGCGGCAGTTACGACGTCGCTTGTCAATTGCAGTAGCAGCAACAAGAATGCGCCGAACCCCACGCCCGTCATCACCAGCATTTTCCCCGATAGCATTACGGCAGGCAGCGCGATGTTCAATATCGACATTACCGGGCAGGGCTTTCTGAACAAGCCTGCATCTGTTGCGCTGTGGAATGGCTCGCCGCGTACAACCACATTCAATGTTTCGACCGGGCATCTGACTATCACCGTTCTGGCCGCAGATGTCACCAACCCGTCGGTCGCGTTGATATCGGTCACCAATCCCGCGCCGGGTGGAGGAACTTCGTCCGGAGCATCATTTACCATCAACCCGCTTCAGAATGGCGCGCCGACGAATATTTCTTTGAGTCCGTCGAGCGCAAATGCCGGCACCAAAGGGCCATTCACGCTTACAGTAAATGGCATGAATTTTGTGGCCGGGTCGATCATCCGGTGGAACGGCACTTTCCGTCAGCCGACTTCGGCCACCTCTACGGCTTTGACGACAGATCTAACGACCACAGATCTAGCGCTTGCCGGGTTCGCCAGCGTGTCTGTGGATAATCCTCTGCCCGGAGCCATCGTCGCATCTTCCGTCTCGGTGGATTTCTTGATCAACTCATCGAAAGGCGCCAATACTTCGGCTCCGCATGTGATTTCTGTAAGCGCCTCGGGCGGCCCCGCGAATGGCGCGAGCGCTGCGCCAGCAATCAGCGCCGACGGGCGATTCGTCGCATTTTACTCAGTGGCCAAGAATCTGGTTTCGCATGGCGCTTCGGGCAACATTTTCGTGCGAGATACCTGTCTCGGCTATGCAAATTGCACTCCTCACACAGTAGCCGTCGACCTCGCTCCGGATGGGAGCGCACCGAGTGCGCGCGCGTACGACGAGATCGCGATGAGCGCGGACGGCCGCTTTGTGGCATTCGCTTCGTATGCTATGAATCTCGCTGCCGGTACTCCACCGAGCGTGAACGCGGGCAGCCCTGCGACGGACGAGGAAGGGAAGCTCAGCTTATTCGTCCGCGAAATGTGTGCTGGCGCGAACGTTCCCGAGGGCTGCGTGCCTCACACAGAACTCCTGGCGGTTGATGTGAACGGTCCACGCACTTACAGATTTTCTCCGTCGCTCAGCACAGACGGCCGGTATGCCGCGTTCGTTTCCGAAGTGCCGAGTCTGGCCTCGGGTAAGCCGGGAAATCAAACGCAAGTGAATGTCCGCGATACCTGTGTAGGCCCAACTGCCTCCGTCGTGTGCGTCCCGAAAACGATTGGGGTAATTGCGACATCCACGAACTCAACTGGTGGCGGACAGGCATTCGAGACGAAAATCTCCAGCACCGGACGATACCTCGCCGTCACGACTATGACAGCGGGGGGAACGCAAACTGATGGCCGCGCTATGTCTCAAATTTATTTCTGGGATTTGTGCCTGGGGGCGGATGCTCCGGCAGCATGCAGTCCTTCGCAGCTAAGAATTTCCGTAGCTCCTGACGGATCGGCACTTGGGGGTTTGAACACAGAAGCATCACTGAGTGCAGACAGCAGATTTGTTGTCTTTGAATCACGAGGTTCAGGAAGCGGCGGCAGCGAATCATCTGCGCAGAACATCTTTTTGCGGGACACGTGCCTTGGTCCGACGGCGTCTGACAGTTGCGTTCCATCAACTGCACTCATCTACAGCCAGGATCCGCCGACGGAAGGAGCTCCCCGGAGTCTTGTGCCTTCGATCAGTCCTTCCGGCCGGTTCATAAGTTTTGTCGCTGATGGAAGCGGTTCTGCTTTGGATCAGAATGGCGCGGACTCGCTATTTATCCACGACACGTGTTTTGGAGCCCCGACAGCTTGCACGCCTGCGACGTATCCAAACGTTGGCTCGAATGCAGGACTGAAACCGATTCCGCTCATGATGGACAAAATCATTCCCGTCCCGCTTACTGGCGACGGCCGCTACGCTGCCTATTATTCGCGCACGGCGGTTGATTCCGTCACTCCAGTTAGTGGACTGGGCGATGTCTTCGTCGTAGCTACTCCATTCAAATAGCGGCCCACGCTTTTTCTATGGGTTGCTGTTGCCGCATCACAGTTGCTCCGCCTTCTGGACTCGCTCACGAAAATTCCTTATTCTCGTTGAGGCAATATGCCCGCACCGCTCAAGCCACCTGCGCTTCGTAACGGCGATCCGATACGCATTGTTTCACTGGCCAGCCCTGTTGAGGAAGATCGCCTGCGGAAGGGTTGTGACGAGTTGGACCGGCTCGGTTACGAGCCAAAATGTGATCGCGATAGTGTACTGGCGCGCGACGGTTTCTTCGCAGGCTCTACTGCTGCCCGGATCGCCGCACTGAAAGAAGCACTCAGTGAAACTTCTACCCGCGCCGTGATCTGCTCGCGCGGCGGTTACGGGTCCAACTATTTGCTCGAAGGGCTGAGCGTCGCACTCACATCGCCGAAACTTTTTATCGGCTACAGCGACGTCACTTCGCTCCAGATATTTCTCTTGCAAATATTCCGCTGGGTCACGCTCTACGGCCCGATGATTGCTGTAGGGCTCGACAAGGGTGCCGACGCTCCCGAAGGTTACGATCGAGAAAGTCTGCTGCGAGCAATCACAGAAACCAAGCAGGGCTGGGCGATGGATTTGAAGGCTGACGTATTATCCCCCGGCGTCGCGGAGGGAACTCTTCTCGGCGGTTGCCTGACCATGATTGAAACGTCGCTCGGCACGCCCTGGGAGCTCGATACGCACGGAGCCATTTTGATTTTGGAAGACCGCGCCATGAAACCGTGGCAGGTGGACCGCGCGTTGATGCATTTGAAGCAGGCCGGAAAATTTCGCAGTGTTGTCAGCGTAATTCTTGGAGAATTTCCGGAGAGCGCGGCGCCAGCTGGGAGTGAGACGGTAAAGGAAGTTGCGCGTCGGATCCTGGGACCTCTCGGAATCCCTGTGGTCTGGGGGGCACCCATTGGCCACTGTTCGCGCCCCATGCTGACGATGCCAATAGGTGTGCGGACGCGTCTTTCAGCCGATGGGGGCACACGGCTCGATATTCTGGAACCAGCGTGCTCGTAGCGCCGACTAGTGTTGAGGGCGGCCAGAGCATGATTCGCGAGAGGTTTGCGTAAGAGGAGGAATTTGATTTCATCGCGTGCGCAGAAAACAGCGGAACACATCCATCTTCTAGGCATTGCCGGCGCGGCCATGGCGCCGGTGGCAGGAATGCTGAAGGAGCGGGGCTTCCATGTCACTGGCTCTGACGTCGGCGTGTATCCGCCCGCGTCCACGCTTCTGGACGCGCTCGGTATTTGCTGGAGCGAAGGCTTCCGCGAAGACAATTTGAAGCCCGCGCCCGATCTGGCCGTAATCGGCAACGTGATCGCCCGCGGCAACCCCGAACTCGAGGTCGTCCTCGATGAAAAAATTCCCTATTGCTCGATGCCCCAGCTTCTTGAGGATTATTTCATTGGCGGCCACACTTCGATTGTCGTCGCTGGCACGCACGGCAAGACCACCACCACCGCTATGCTCGCTTGGATTTTTCACGTGGCGGCACGGCGTCCGAATTTTTTGATCGGGGGCGTGGCCCCGAATTTCAACGACCGCAGTTACGGCTTAGGCAGCGGGGACGAATTCATCATCGAAGGCGACGAATACGAGACGGCTTTCTTCGATCGCGGACCCAAGTTTCTCCACTATTATCCAGACGAACTGATTCTCACCTCACTGGAATACGATCACGCGGACATCTATCCCGATCTCGCTTCGATCGCGCTTCAGTTCCGGCGGCTCGTGAATCTAGTGCCGCGCCGCGGGCGGATCTTCATCTGGGGCGAATGCCCGGAGCTGAAAGAGACTGTCGTGAAGGCGTTCTGCCCTGTTGAAACATTTGGGCTCACGGCCGATTGCGATTGGTGTGCGGGAGATATCCTTTGGCACGACAACGCCACGGAATTTCGCGTTACGCATCGGCGCAACGAAGTCAGCCGCATCCGAATGCCTGTCGCCGGCCGCCACAACGTGCTTAACGCGCTCGCTGCTATCGCTCTGGCCTATGGGCGAGGAGTGGAGCGCGAGGCCATCGAAGGCGCGCTCGCTACTTTTCAATCGGTGCGCCGCCGCATGGAGATCAAGGGTGAGGCGGGCGGAATTCTCGTCGTCGAGGATTTTGCGCATCACCCGACCGCAATTCGCATGACGCTCGAGGCGGCTCGGACGCGCTGGCCCGGTCGCAAGATTTGGGCCGCCATCGAGCCGCGCTCGAATACCATGCGGCGCAAAATATTTCAGGAAGTCTTGCCCGACGCATTGGCGATTGCCGATGCGGTGGTCATTGGGCCGGTGAGCCGCGCGCAGTTGCTCGAGGAGGTTGATCGCCTTTCACCCAGCGGCATCGCCGAATCGCTGCGCGAGCGCGGCCGTCCGGCGAAGGCATTTGATTCCTCCGTCGAAATTGCTGATTATCTCGCCGAGAACGCCAAGCCTGGTGATCTCGTTATGGTTATGTCCAACGGCAGCTTCGACGGCTTGTGTGCGAAGCTTCTCGACAAATTGCAGGCGCTGTCCGGGGCCCGTCGTTGAAGCGCGCGATATCGAAGCGGGTTCTTCGCCTCAGCGCTGTGATTGTCTTGCTTGCGCTTGCTTTTCTCACTCGGCCTGCTTTTGCGACAACCCGATATCAGATTTCTTTCGGGCACCCCGAGCGGCACATTTTTCAGGTCTCCATGCAGGTGGATGCGCGGGAGAATGAGGGTGACATCACAGTAGCTCTTCCGGCGTGGAACGCCTTGTACCAGATTCGCGACTTCTCATATCGCGTTCGCGACGTTCACGCAACGAATTTGACACCTGAGGCGACCGCACTTAGAGTTCACAAGCTCGACAAGCAAACATGGCGCATTTCGCTTTCATCTTCCGGCATCCGAATCGTGAACATCAGTTACTCGATTGAATGGGACGAGCCCGGACCATTCAGCTCCCAGCTCAATGTTCATCACGCGTTCCTCAATTTGGCCCAGGTGCTGATGTACGTTCCGGGTCGCCGTGGCGAAGACACCTTGGTGTCACTGAGCGCGGTGCCTGACGGTTGGAGAACTATCGCGGCGCTTCCAGCAGGTTCGGTGCCGAATTCATTCACTGCAGCAAGCTACGACGAGCTTGTGGACGCGCCGGTGGAAGCAGGAAAATTCGATGAGTTCGAATTCGACAGCGGAGGCGGCCATTTTCGTGTAGTGGTGGACGCGCACTGCTACAAGAAAGACACGCTCGAAAACGCGCTTAAGCACATCACAGCTTATCAATTGCAATTGATGGGCGGGCCACCGTTCAAGGAGTTTACGTTCATCTTCCATATTGGCCCGTTTTCGGAGATCGGTGCCGGCGGGGGAATGGAACACACGAACTCGACGGCGATTGCTACAGGTTCGCTCGATTCTGCCATTTCCGTTGCTGCGCACGAATTCTTCCATGTCTGGAATGTGAAACGCATCCGGCCGCAAGCGCTCGAGCCGGTGGACTTCAGCAAGGAGCAATACACGCGCGCATTGTGGTTCGCCGAGGGCATCACGAGCACCTATCAGTACTACACGCTTGAGCGCACAGGTCTGTGGTCAAGAGAGGCGTTGTTGAGCGACCTCGCCGAGCAAGTCTGCGAACTCGAAGCGCGGCCGGCACGGCGGTGGCAAAGTGCTGAGGAATCGAGTCTGGACGCCTGGTTCGAGAAATACGACTTCTACAACCGGCCCGACCGCAGCATCTGGTACTACAATAAAGGACAGATTCTGGGCGTCATGCTGGATCTCGAGATTCGCGCCGCCACCGACAACCGCAAGTCCCTCGACGATGTTTTTCGACTGATGAACGGAAAATACGCGCGCCAGGGGAAATTCTACGACGACAGCAACGGCGTTCGTGCGGCCGTCGAAGAGGTTGCGGGGACGAGTTTCCAAAGTTTCTTTGAGAAGTACGTTTCGGGCACGGATCCCATTGCGTACGACGAATTCTTTGGCGCCGGCGGCCTCGTGCTAAAAATCGAAAAGCAGGATTCGGCCGACTATGGCTTCTGGCCGAGCCGGACGTTGAACGGAATGGTGGTCGCCGCAGTTGAGTCCGGAAGCGCCGCGGAAGCTGCGGGTGTGAGGGAGGGCGACATCCTGGTGGAATTGAACGGGGAGCCATTCCCGCGAAGATTTACGACGTGGCTGGGCGGCCAATCTCCCGGGCAGAAAGTAAATGTGCGCGTGCGCCGCGAAGGGGAGGAGAAGCAATTCAACTTTGCGCTCGGCGCCCGTAGCGACCAGCGGTGTTCCATCAGCGAGGCGCCACACCCGACCGAAAAGCAACGCCGTATCCGGGATGGCCTGCTGCATGGCACGACTGACTGACATGCGCACGGCAATGCACTGTTTCCCAGCTCCCAACTCGCAACATTCAAGTGTTAGTTCGCCGGCCAGATGATTAGGACCGTCATCGTCGTCCTTTACTATGCACTCGGCCTGGTGTTGGTCATGCCATGGCTCATCCTTTGGAGCCAGCTGACGGGCAGTCCTGATTTCATGTACGTGATGACGATGAAGGCTGTGCGCTCCGGACTGCGCATCGCCGGCGTTCGAGTTCGCGTCGAGGGCCTTGAAAATATTCCGCCCGGGGTCTGCATCTTTGCCGCGAACCACGTTTCGAACATGGACCCGCTCGCTTTTGTCCCGGCGATCCCGCGCCGGGTCTCTCTCCTTGCGAAAGACGAAATATTCCGCATTCCGATCCTCTCAAAAGCCATGCGGCTGGCAAAATTAATCCCCGTAGACCGAGCGGACAAGGAGGCGGCGGCTTCAAGCGTTGACATTGCTGTCCAATACTTGAAGGAGGGATTGTCGTTCGCGGTCTATCCCGAAGGCACACGCAGCCGCGACGGCCGCCTGCTGCCGTTCAAGAAAGGGACCTTCGTGATGGCAATCGAGGCGGGCGTTCCCGTCGTTCCGGTTTCGATCGCGGGGGCGCAGACACTGATGCGTAAAGGGGATTGGACTGTGCACCCGGGCGAGGTGATTGTCCGGTTTGGGCGGGCTGTGGATGCTTCAGCTTACTCGATGGATAAGCGCACCGAATTGCTCGCGCGCGTAGAAGCACTCGTTGCCGCGGGGCTGCCTGAAGATCAACGCCCAACTGCGGCGACAAAATCGTGACCGCTCAGAGATTCTTTTCCTTCAACCGCGCGACTTCTTCACGGAGCATCCGCACTTCTTTCTGCAATTCCGGCAGGCGGTTGAACACGGCCACGGATTTCCGCCACGCGAGGTTTTCCATCGCAGGATAGCCGGAAAAGATTGCGCCGGCCGGGACGTCATTCGGCACACCGCTTTGCGCGGTGATTGTCGCGCCATCGCCGATCGTGAGGTGGCCTGCGGCGCCCACTTGGCCGGCGAGAATACACCGCCTTCCGACGCGGGTCGTGCCAGAAAGACCGACCTGGCCGCAGAGGAGCGTGTCCTCGCCGATCTTACAGGAGTGGCCCACTTGGACCAGGTTGTCAATCTTCGTCCCGCGGCCGATGCGCGTCTCGCCGATGGTCGCGCGGTCAATCGCGCTGTGCGCCTGAATTTCGACGTCATCCTCAATCACCACGATCCCGGCCTGACGGATCTTGTACCACCTTCCGTCAGCTTGTTTTTCGAATCCGAACCCATCGCTCCCCACCACGACTCCATTTTGGAGCAGCACACGATTTCCAATCAGGCTGCCTTCGCGGACGCAGGCGTGTGAGTGTGCGAAGAAATCGTCGCCAATTCGCGTGTTGCGATAGATGGCCACAAAACTGTGCAGCACCGCATTTCGTCCGATCTCGACATTTTCGTCCACATAACAATGAGGACCGATGTGTGCTCCCGACCCAACCTTCGCCGACTTAGCCATTACGCTCGTGGAATGAATGCCCTCGGGAAAATGCGGCGCGGGGTGAAATATTTCAATCGCGCGCGCGAAATCAAGACGGGGATGCTCCGAGCGCAGCGCCGCCATACGCGACGGAACGGTTTCCTTTGCCAGGATGACGGCCGATGCTGCCGACTGCTCGAGAGCAGCGCGGTATTTTCGATCGGCGAGGAAGGTCAACTCGCCCTCTTTCGCCTCCTCGATCGCCGCGACCGCGCTGATTTCTAAATTCGCGTCGCCCTCAATCGAACATCTCAGCCTTTCCGCAATCTGCCCAAGCTTCATGACCATTTCTCCTAAATGCCGATCCTGCGCCAATGCCAATGTACAACAATTCCACCCGTGCACACGATGGAGGTTATTCGCAGAAATGAGTTGAAGTGAGACGAATTGGTGCCGGGAGAAAGCTACTCGTTGAACAATTTTGGCTGTGCGGCAGCAATCGCACGAGCCGCGCTCGCGTCGCGTGCAGTGCGCCGCGCGGCGCCGACCACTCCAAGAACCTTCATCTCCTCGAGAGCTGTGCGCGGAATAAACAGCCGCAAATTATTTCCGTGGAGGTCCGGCGGCGTCAGCTGCACGCCGGTGTCGAGCAGGTCCAGCAGGTCGTTCGAGACGATACCCTCCATCACGTCATCATCGCGGAATCGCAGCCGCACCCAGAGGCCATCCAGTTTCGGGCGGCTGAGAAACATCTTCCGCTCCGGCTCGGATGACTCCAGGAATTCCCGGACGAAGTAAACGGACTTCACGTCGGCCAGCGCAATAGACTTGTGCTCACCCTCAGGGGTCAGTAGGTCGATCATCTCGGACCGTCCGAGGGCGGCCGCGTTCAGGTACCCTCGGATCGCAGTACCGTCCAGGAGCTGGACCACGACCTTTTTGTGCGTCGAGGATGGCGTCCTACTTTTCAACGGCTGAAGGCCTTTTCGGGTAGGATGTTGCTAAGCTCCCCAGAGTTATGTTATCCTTACGCGATTTTTTGTCAACTTATTGGTGCTTAAAGGGTTAGCATCGGAGTCTGAGCCGATTGACCGTCAAACGGCAGATCCTAAAGTCGGCCTCCGCAATAGCCCTAGTCACTGTTATCAGCCGGATTTGCGGATACTTACGCGATCAACGGGTAGCTCTCCTCCTCGGGACCTCGCCCGCCGCCGATTCCTTCGTCCTTGCCCTTCGGATACCCAATCTTATTCGCCGCATGACCGGGGAGGGCTCTCTCGGGGCCTCGTTCATCCCCGTGTTCACGGACTATCTGCGGGACAAGCCTCGCGAACAGGCTTGGGCGTTTACCCGGAGGGCGTTCTGGGACCTGGCTGTGCTACTTGGGGTGATCGCCCTGCTTGGCGTAGTTTTCTCCCGGCAGGTGATCAACATCTACACCGTGTTCGCTGCGGATCGCTCGCACTGGGAGCTCGCCGTTTATCTGAACCGCATCATTTTCCCAGCGGTGTTTTTCATCGGGCTGGCTGCGCTGGCGGCGGCGATTCTACACTCCTTCCGCATTTTTATGCTGCCGGCTGCGACGCCCATTTTTCTGAATCTGGTGTTCATTCTATTTTCGTTCGCAATCGTGTACCGGCCGGTAATGCAGTTGGCCCCTCCGGCGTACCGCACACCGGCCGTGGCGCTCGCAATCGGATTTCTGCTTGGTGCCGTCGTCCAACTGGGCATGCAAATCCCGGCGCTGGTGCATCAAGGGATGCGATTTCGATTTGGGCTTTCTGTAAGCGACCCAGGGGTCAGGGAAGTCGGGCGCCTGTTGGGTCCCGCGTTCTTTGGAATGAGCGTACATCAGATCAATCAGTACGTGGACACGATATTTTCGGCATCGTCGCGCATGCCTTCGGGGAGCGTTGCGTCTCTTTACGTGGCGGACCGCATCATGCAACTAGTGCTGGGCACCTACGCAATCGCCATGTCCACCGCCCTGTTGCCGACGATGTCGCACCAGGTGGCCGAAGGGAAAATGGATGAGATGAAGCACACATTCGGATTTTCCGTGCGCATCGTATCGTTCATTGCCATCCCGGCCGCGGTGGGCCTGATCCTCCTGCGGCAGCCGATCGTGCAGGTATTGTTCCAGCATGGGGCCTTCGTCGCCGAATCTACCGCTCTGACGGCACGGGCACTTTTCTACTACTCGCTGGGATTGCCGGCATTTGCCGTTATCAAGCTCATTACGCCGATGTACTACTCGGCGCACGACACGATGACGCCGGCACGGATCGGGGCATGGTCGTTGGCTTTGAACTTGGCCCTGAATCTGATTTTTCTATTCTTTTTCTTTCGGTATTTTCTGAATGGCAGCCCGGCGCTGGCGAGCACTATCGCTGCGTACTTCAATTTCGTCGCGCTGTTTCTGATATTTAGGAGACGGTACGGCGCGCTCGGCTCGCGCGGCCTGATTGCCGCCATCAGCAAGATAACGGTGTGTGCGGTAGCCATGGCGATTTCTTGTTATACAGCGCTCAAGATGTCGGGGTTTGCAGCTTCGCAACATTTCCTCAATCAAGTGGGCTTGCTGGCTGCAATGATTTTTGGTTCCACCGCAATTTATTTCGGTGTGGCAAAGTTGCTGCGATGCGAGGAGCTATCCGAGCTTCTATCGCTGCTGCGCCGGGCGGAGCGGGCTCCTCTTCCTGCCGCGGGAGCAGAGTTTTGAGCGAAGCAAATTGCGAGCGCATGGCTGGGAACAAAGACGCTCGCACTGAGCCAGGGCTTGCCCATATTCGCGGGCGATAGCATTTGGGCAGATCGTTTTTTCCAAAGTCTGGGGAGCGGGAATGGAACCGCAGGTACGCACGTTTCTAAATTATCTCCGAATCGAAAAGGGTCTCTCGGACAACACGGTTCATGCCTATAGCCGGGACATGAAAAAGTTCACTGCCTTCATCGCTAGGCAGGGGCTGAAGATCCAGCAAGTGTCGCGCGGGGATGTTGTGGATTTTCTCAGCACCCTTTATCGCAAGGGGCTCGACAGCCGTTCGGTGGCCCGGCATCTCGCTACCATTCGCCATTTCTTCCGCTTCCTGCTTCTTGAGGGCGAGGTGAAGGAAGATCCGGCCGCTACCATCGAGTCCCCGAAATTCCGCCAGAGCCTGCCAGATTTCCTGACGCTCGAGGAAGTGGACCGCCTGCTCGCTCAACCGGATGTTTCCGACGCGCGCGGCCTAAGGGATAAGGCCATGATCGAGCTCATGTACTCGACGGGCCTGCGCGTTTCCGAGCTCTGCGGGCTGCGTCTCGCCGACGTGCAGATGGAGGCCGGGTGCCTGCGCTGCGTTGGGAAGGGAAACAAGGAGCGGCTGGTACCCATAGGGCGGCGCGCGCTCACTGTTGTCGAGGAATATCTTCAGAAGTCGCGCCCGCAAATTCTGGGCGAGGGTTCTTCGCAGTATGTTTTCATCAACAGCCACGCAAACAAAGTGGATCGCATCACTTTCTGGAAGAACCTGGGCGAGTACGGCCGCAAAGCTGGCTTGCGAAAAACTCTTACGCCGCACATGCTCCGCCACAGCTTTGCCACTCATCTGCTCGACCACGGCGCCGATCTCCGCTCTGTGCAAATGATGCTGGGCCATGCGGACATTTCTACTACGCAGATCTACACCCATGTGGTCGAGGAACGCTTGAAACAGGTGTACAAGGCGCATCACCCGCGCGCGTGAATTGGCTGGCGCGGTAATTTGAGGAGGCAGAAAAGCTCATGCCCGATTATATGTACTTGCTGGAAAGCCGGCTCTCCCCCGAGCAGCGCGCCGTGCTCGAGCGCGTCCAGGAGCTCTCCCGCGTGCAAGATGTGAATGTGTATTTAACCGGAGGGGCTGTTCGCGACCTGATTTCCGGCATGCCCATTCGGGACCTCGATTTTACCGTCGAAGGCAATCCGGTGCGCATGGTCCGCGAGTTGGAGAAAGGAGGTGCCCGCGTCGTCTGGGAGAGCGAACGCATCCGCCATCATGAGATGATTTTTGCCGGCGATGTTGATGGCTCCATTTCCGCGGCACGTGAGGATGTGTACGAACGTCCCGGCGCAAAACCGGAGTACCGCTTTTCGAGCGTCATGGAGGACCTCCGCCGCCGCGACTTCGCCATCAATGCCATCGCCATCTCGCTGAACACGCAGTCTCGCGGCCTGCTCCTCGATCCCACAAACGGTCTCGCCGACCTCGAGAAGCAGGAAGTGCGCGCGCTTTCAATCCATGCGTTCACGAACCAGACCGTCCGCCTGCTGCGCATCCTGCGCTACTGCGCGCGCATGGGGTTCAAGATGGAGTCGCGCACGCAAGAATGGTTTGAGCTGGCGATGGAGCGGGGATTGAATGAGAAAATCGAGGGCGCGGACGTGGGCCATGAAGTTCGCTCCCTCTCGCGTGAAGACAATCCCGCTGCGACTCTAAAGCAGTGGGAGGCGCGCGGCCTTCTCGCTACGATTCACCCGCAAATGCAGCGCCGCAAACCGGATTACGACATGCTAAACAAGATGGCGCGTGTGCGCGCAAACTACGTTGGCGCAGGTCTGCGTCCGCGTCTTCAGGTGCCGGTAACGTATTACACGCTCTCGCGCTTGAAGTCCCGCGAGGCCGCTGCTGCCATGCGCAATATGGAATTTCGCGCCGCGGAAGTGGATGCCGTTGCGCATCTGGTCCCGGAAGCGCAGAAGATCGCGAAAGTCCTGAAGAGTCGGAAAACCGACGCGCCCAAGGACGCTTACTTCTACATCGCGTCATTGCCCGCCGAGATGCTGGTCTTTATCGAAGTGGAGTTGGCGAATCCACGGGTGGCCTCGAAGCTGCGAAACTACATCCAGAAATGGCGCCCGCTGCGCCTGGCACTCCCCTCGGGCGAACTCGATTCGTTGGGCATTGCGCGTGGGCCGAAGTTCGACAAGATTCTAGAACAGTTCTTCGAGATGCAGCTCCGCGGCAAAGGACGCGATCCCGAAAGCCGGACGAAAATTCTTCGCCAACTCGCGGGGATCAAGGAAGAGCCAAAGAAGAAACCCGAAAAAGAGAAGAAAGCGCGCAAGGGCAAGGCCGCGGCAGTTACAGAAGCGAAGCCCCATGAGAAGGGCAAAGCTCACGCAGCGCCCGCCGCTGCTCCAGCGCCGCCCACTGCGGCTGAGAAAGGGACGCCCCTAAGAGGCGCTGCCGGTGGCTCAAAGCCCTCGCACGCAGCCGCCGCTATCGGAGCCAAAGCGAAAGAAAAGCACGCCGAGGCCGCGGAGCACACCAAAGAATTGCGGCACGCGAAGAAGTCCCGTGCTCGTACCGCGCGCAGCAAACCCAAATCACGCGGAGCAAAGAAGTCGCGGCGCCGCTGAGGCAGATGCGGCGCCGTTGTCCTCACGCTAATTTTCTGCAGGCCATCAATTAACTCAGAACATATTAAACGATGGCATAACACGACCTTGCCTAAGTGCTTCAGAATCGGA
>Ga0307473_10000029_pt1 | contig 29918 bp, 24 predicted proteins | sample atmos_gasesAM5C__FD_203744 | JGI IMG/M metagenome (GOLD analysis project Ga0307473, IMG submission 203744) | Hardwood forest soil microbial communities from Morgan-Monroe State Forest, Indiana, United States - atmos_gasesAM5C_515 | ecosystem: Environmental > Terrestrial > Soil > Temperate...
CTGGGTAATTACGGGTCCGCAAAGCTGGGACTCGCTCGTGCGTGGACTGGCCGCGGCTCCGGGGAGAAGTTTGATCCAGAATGCGCGATTGTTTGCGCTGGTGGAGATGGCCGGGGCGGATGCATACATTTCAGTGTTCGAGGCGAAGTACGCGTTTAACTTCTGGCGGCCGATTACGGCGGTACGCAACGGGGATTTGGATGGGAACGATGTGACCAGCCGTGACGCGGGCTGGGAACCGTTGATTGATACCCCGATGCACCCGGAGTATCCGTGCGCGCACTGCATCACCTCGGCGGCGGTGCGCGCGGTGCTGGAATCGGAATTTGGGACGGGAGCGGTATCGTTGAGCATGACAAGCTCGGCGGTGCCGGGCGTGACGCACAAGTGGGCCAGCATCGAGGAATGGGCCAATGAAGTTTCCGTGGCCAGGATATACGGCGGGATCCATTACCGGAATTCAACAGTCGTGGGCAAAGACATGGGCAAGAGAATAGGTGAGCTGGCGGTGAAGAATTACCTGAAGCCGGCACGTTGATTGATTGAGCTGCTTAATAGACAAGATCCGCACCGTCCCGTGAGTTTCCTTTGGGCAAGCACTAACGGCGCGGTCCTCCGCCATCCGACACAGGGCGGGGGCAAACGAAAACAACCTAGGAGATGGCGGGGAGGATGGCGACAGTGGCGGCTCGGCTGAAACAGACCAGCTAAACGTAAAGAAAAGAAGAAACCAGACTTGACACTCACCGGCCTTCTCATGGAAGGAGTTGCGGGTTATTCGATCTATTGTAATGCCCGATTTGTGGCCCAATTGATATCTTCAACTCGATCATGCCGAGTTCCGAATGATGATTACCGCACGTCAGAAGCCTTTTGCCCGCTCGTCCCTTCCCAAATTTTGGTTTTGGGCCCGTGCTATACTTCGCTACTTCCAAACCTCGGATACCGGATTGCAGAACAGCTCGGCTGAGAGGTTAAGTCATGGACCGAGAACTCGAAGACATTAGGTCTTTCCCGCCACTTGGACCTGCGATCAAAGTTCTAATGGTCTGGCCGCGCTTTCCTGCGTCGTTTTGGAGCCTTGGGGAAGTGATGGAAATCGTCCCAGAGCGCTCCCTGGTGCCTCCGCTCGGGCTCATCACCGTGGCCGCGCTTTGTCCCAAACAATGGAAAATCCGTCTCGTTGACCTTGCATTTGAAGAGTTGAGCGATGAGGACATCCTCTGGGCCAATCTTGTGATGGTCAGTGCGATGGCGGTTCAGCGCGAAGGCGTGCGCCAAACGCTCGAACGAGCTTCCAGGCTGAAACGGCGAACCATGATCGGGGGTCCTTATGCCAGCAGCGAACCGGAGGCGTTAGTGACGCTGGCTGACCATGTCGTCGTGGGTGAGCCGGATGAAATCTTCCCAGAGATCGCCGCAGATCTCGAGCGCGGCTCGGCCCGCAGGCTGTACAGCATCACGGAAAAGCCCGATATCAGTCGCACCCCGGCGCCGCGTTTCGACTTGTTGGCGCTGAACAAGTACACCCTCATGTCGGTGCAATTTTCACGAGGCTGCCCGTTTACGTGTGAGTTTTGCGACATCATAACGATCTACGGACGCCGCCCGAGGACGAAATCGCCGGCACAATTGATCGGAGAACTGGACGCGCTTGTGCAGCTCGGCTGGCGGAAAGAAGTCTTCGTGGTCGACGATAATTTTATTGGAAATCACAAAGCGGCTTTGGAGCTCGCCCAGGAGTTGGGACGGTGGCAGCGCCACAACCGGTATCCGTTCGGGTTCTTCACCGAAGCATCCATTGATCTTGCTTCGCGGCCGGCACTGCTGGATGCGATGGTCAAAGCAAATTTCTCTCGTGTGTTCATCGGCATCGAATCGCCATCTGAGGAGTCGCTAAAGGAAACAAAAAAATTTCAGAATCTGCGCCGGGACCCACTGGACAGCATACGCTTGATTCAGCAGCATGGGCTTTGGGTCATGGGTGGCTTCATCGTCGGCTTTGATAGCGATCCACCGGATATTTTTGAACGGCAGATTGAGTTTGTAAAACGTGCCGCCATCCCATGGGCGATGACGGGTGTCCTACAGGCGCCGCCGACCACTCCTCTATATGAACGCATGAAAAGAGAGGGCCGGCTCCTTCAGGACAACCCCGAACCGAGTAACTTTGATCCTCCAAATTTCCGGACTGTGCTGCCCCTGCCCGAACTGCTGGATGGCACGAAGCGGATGCTGCGTGCGCTTTACGACCCTCGCCGCTTCTACGAACGTGTACTCGATTCCCTGGAACGCTGGCAACTTCAACCTGAACAGAGAGCCCCGGCGCTTTCTTTGCCGTATTTATTGAGAGTGCTGCTCAAGTCAGTTTGGAAGCAAGGCGTGGTCTCGGGCTATCGGCGGGCGTATTGGCGCTATGTGCGGCGGCTCGTGTTGCGTTGGGGATTGCACCCGCAGAAAAGGCGACTTGGGTTCGAGCTTGCGCTCTCCGGTCACCACTTCATCCACTATGCGCGCCAGGTCGCTGAGTCTCTAGAAGCTGAAAGCCGCCGGGCAATTGAGCACATGCGGCCCGGATTTGGTTCGCAATCGGATGGACAAGGGCGGAATTTGGTCCAAATCAACAGCGTGCCGGGAAATTCGTAGCTCGCTCCGCTGACTCACCTAGTGCCTTCTGCGCCATCCGATACAGGCCGCGGGCAAACGAAAACAACGTGGGAGATGGAGGGGAGGATGGCGAGGTGCGGGCGAAGGGCGCGCAGGGAATATTTCGCGGCTTCGCGGGCGAGGCGGGCGAGCTGGGTGGCGTTGGGCTGCGATATATAGATGTCCGCGCGTTTTGCGTAGGAATATTCGCGGTACGCGGGTGGAGTGGCGCGGGCGACGTCCATAAGCGCGTCCCACAGGCTGCGGGTGCGGAGCAGACGCTTGCGCGATGCGTCTTCGCGGCGAAGGTGGAGAGAGTGGTGCGGGGCAGAGGTCTCCAGCAGCGGGTCCGAGGCTGAGGCGGCGCGTGATTCGAGGATGGACTCGGTGCAATCCTCGGGGTGGAAGGGGCGCGCGGGATTCGCGTCGGGGTAGCGGGCGAGAATTTCGGCGAGTTTATGTGGCTCGGCGTCGAAGCCTTGCCACCAGTAGCGGTAGGAATGGAAGACGATGGTGCCGGAGCGGAGAATCTGCTGCACGCGCTGCGCGTCCTTTCCGGTGACGGCAACGATCATGTCAACGAGCTCGGGTGCGCGAAACGTCTGGCGGACGAGCGGGCGCATGCTGATGAATTCGGCTTCTTCTTCGGAGTATTTGACGGGGATGAATTCGGGAAGGGGCACGGGATGGTTGTGATCGAAGTGAAAAATAATCTGCCCGCCTAAAGGCGGCCGCTACATAATCAAGAGCAAATCAGCGGCCGAAATCGATTGCGGTCAGGACTTTGCGCTGAGGCGGTCGCGGACGCGATCGCTGAGCGCTTTTCCGTCCACGTTTTTTCCCTCGAGCTTGGCGCGAGCGGCTTTGATTACAGCGCCCATTTGCTTCAGCGAGTCGGCGCCTGTTTCCGAAATGGCTTCCTCGACAGCGCGATGGATCTCATCGTCGGAGGGGGCCGCGGGCAAATATTTCTCGATGATGACGATTTCCTTTTTTTCTTTCTCGGCGAGATCTCTGCGGCCGCCCTTGATGAATTGTTCGACGGATTCATGGCGCTGCTTGACGAGGGTCTGCAACACCTGAAGCGATTCCAGATCTTCGAGCGGGCGCATCTTCTCGATTTCTTTATTTTTCAACGCGGACTTCATCATGCGCAGGACACTCAGACGCAACTCGTCCTTTTCCTTCATAGCGGCAGTGAGATCGTTCTGGATGCGATCGATGTAGCCCATTCGGCAGCTTCTCCCGCAGCAAGAATAACATACGAACTGCGCGCGGAAGCCCGCGGGCGATTGCGCCTTGCCTCGCTCCGCGTCTGATGCTAACTTGCCCGATTTGCGAGCCGCCAATTTGGCCTAGCATGGATTTGGGGCGCGGAGAGAATTTGGGGGAGGTGTGAGCGTGGCGACAAGACAGTGGAGTTCAACGGCGCCTCCGGGCGAATTCCAGCCCTACGTTCCCGCGGAAGAAAGCCTGGCCGAATTCACGCTGCGCGCGGTAGTGCTCGGATCGCTCTTCGGGCTGCTGTTCGGCGCCGTGACGGTGTACGTAGGCCTGCGCGCCGGGCTGACTGTCTCCGCGTCCATTCCCATCGCCGTTCTTTCCATCAGCATTCTTCGCGCGTTTGGCCGCTCGACTATTCTTGAAAACAATATCGTGCAGACCACCGGCTCCGCGGGCGAATCGCTGGCCGCTGGCGTGATGTTCACGATTCCGGCGCTGATCTTTCTGGGCTTCGGCTCGGAATTCACATTCTGGCGGATTTTTCCGCTGGCGCTGCTGGGCGGATGGCTCGGCGTGCTGTTCATGATTCCGCTACGGCGGCAACTGATCGTGAAGGAGCATGGCAACCTGACGTTTCCGGAAGGCACAGCCTGCGCAGACGTGCTCGTTGCCGGAGAACGCGGCGGATCGTTTGCGGGGCGCGTTTTCTGGGGGCTCGGCCTCGGCGGCATTTACACTTTTTTGATGAACACCATTCAGGCATGGAATCCGCAGCCCGAAGGCCGTCCCGATTGGTTTCCGGGCGCTTCCTTTCGCGCGACGATCACTTCGGAGTATCTGGGAGTGGGCTACATCATCGGGCCAAGAGTCTCCGGGATTCTTTTTGCCGGCGGCGTGATTTCCTGGCTGCTGATCATGCCGGCAATTAAATTTTTCGGGCAGCTTTCCGGAAACACCCCCATCTATCCGTCCACAATTCCCATTCCGCTGATGACGCCGGACGATATGTGGCGCCAGTACATCCGCCCAATGGGCGCGGGCGCCGTGGCCGCGGCGGGTCTGATCACGCTGCTGCGCACGCTGCCCACAATTATTTCCGCGCTGCGCGCCGGATTGAAGGATGTGCGAGCGGAAGGGGCGGGAACCGCGACGGCCAAGAGCCGAATCGACCGCGACATGTCCATTCGCGTAGTGATTGTCGGGTCGCTTGTGATCGTGGCGTTGATGTGGCTGATGCTGACGTTTGACCCGATCAAGGGCGCGAACACGGCGTGGTATCAGAACTTGCTGGCGGGCATTTTCGTTGTCTTCTTCGGATTCCTCTTTGTTACGGTGGCTTCGCGCATCAGCGGCCTGCTCGGCAATTCGTCGAATCCCGTTAGCGGCATGAGTATTGCGACGTTGATGGCGACCTGCGCCATTTTTTTCGTCGCTGGCTGGACCGCGCCGAATTATGCGGTGCTGGCGTTGGTCATTGGAGGCGTGGTTTGCACGGCTGCGGCGATCGCTGGAGCCACGTCGCAAGATTTGAAGACAGGATATCTGGTGGGCTCGACGCCGGTGCGACAACAGTGGGGACTGCTGATTGGCGTCACCGTTTCCACCATCGCCATCGGCGCGACATTGAATTTGATGAACACTGGCCTGCAGAAATACGTGCCCACGCAAATTCCTTTGAATGTGCAGGCCATGCCGTCCGGCGTAAAAGTGGAGCGAGAGGTTTACACGCATCAGGGAAAGACCTATGCGCTGATCAATTCGCTGGGCTCGCACGAAATTCCCGACGGCGAATATCTCTACGATCCGCAGACGAAACAAATTGAAATTCAGTGGGTGCAGGGAATCGGCAGCGACAAGGCTCCCGCTCCACAAGCGCGCCTGATGGCCACAGTGATCAACGGCATCCTGAACCAGCGTTTGCCCTGGCGGCTGGTATTGATGGGAGTGGCGCTGGTCCTGGCGGTGGAAATTCTGGGCGTGCGCTCGCTGGCGTTTGCGGTGGGCTCGTATCTTTCGATTGGAACCACAGCCACCATGTTCGCGGGCGGACTGGTGCGCTGGCTGGTGGAAACCACGTCGAAGAAATCCGATGAGGGGGAAGCCAGCCCCGGCGCGCTCTATTCGAGCGGCTTGATCGCCGCCGGTGGCGTGTTCGGACTGCTCGGCATCATCATCAATCTTCTGCAAGACCCAGAAATTTCCACGCACACGCCGCAGTGGCTCACGTCGCTGCTGCGCCTGCCATGGCGGGCGGATCTGTTCGCGTTTGGCCCAAAGATTTTTGGCTTGCTGGCCACCAGCAATCTTTTTGGCCTGTTCATGTTCATTCTGCTCGCGACCTCGCTCTTCTACTTCGCGCGCAAGAAGCTGAACTGATTGACACTCGCGCCGAGTTTCCCTAAGCCGGGTGACTAGCCCTCGACGCGCAACGTCGCCATTCGAGCGCCGCCCAACTCTCGATTGTTCTTCCAGCTTGAGTTCTAATTAGAACCGCTCTAGAATCCGCGAACGAGCGCCATTTGCTCGCCCATCCTTACTCATTAGCTTCAATCAACCAGGCAGGAGGTCAGGAGATGAGACTCCTCCGGTGGCTGACACCCTTTGGTCTGCTTGCAATCCCATTTCTTTCCCCCGACGTTTTCGTACAAGGCCACGCCATCAACAACGTTCAAATTCGGGTCCAAGTTCGTTACTCCGACGGGAGTGCTGCTCCCGCGGGTGTATTCGCCGAGCTGGATCTGGAGAACGGCGAGGTGGTGGAGCAGAATCAAACGGACAGCTTCGGGCGATGCCATTTCTTCTCGACCGCGGGTCCTACTGTTTACGTAGTCCGCGTCAAGCAAGCAGGATACTTGGAATCGAAGGCCCGGCTGGATTTGCAAAACAGTCAGTCCGGTCTTGCAAATCTCACGCTGAAGCCCATCACAGAAGAGCCCTTGCCCGCGGCCTTAAAGGATGCAACGGGCTCGACCATCTCGGCCGCGGATCTCTCTGTCCCCGAACCAGCCCGTAAGGAATATGATTTGGGCCAGCTAGCTGTAGAAAAGCATGATCTCGAGGGCAGCATTGTGCATTTGAAGAAGGCCATCGATTTACATGACCAGTTCCCGCGGGCTTACACATTACTGGGCATGGTTTACAACGGGCAGAAAAAATGGAAGGACGCACAGAGTGCTCTCGAAAAGGCCATCCAGCAGGATGCTAAGGCCGCCGAGGCCTACTTTGAGCTAGGTGCCTGCTTGAATCAGCAGAAGGACCACGCTGGTGCCGTCAAGGCCCTCAACCAGGGCCTCGAGCTCAATCCTGACGCGCCCGACGCGGCTACAGTCCACTATGAGCTTGCCAGAGCCTACCTGGCATTAGGCCAGTGGCAGGATGCCAATCCACATGCCGCAAAGGCCCTGGCCATGCAGCCCGATGTGGCTTCGTGGCACGTTCTGATGGGCAACATTAACCTGAAAAAGGGCGATGGCCAGGGAGCCATCACAGAGTTTCAGGCGTACCTTGAACTTGATCCCAATGGCACGGCCGCGGCTTCGATTCACGACATGATTCCCAAGATCCAAGCGGTAAAAGCGAAGAAGTAGGCTTGTTGCCAGGCTTGACTCGATTTTGCCGCCCCACTCTGTTTGCGCTCGAAAGGAAATCTTTTTAGCTGATTTGTCCAGTAATCCGACGGGCGGCGTTTCTTTGACTCTGCCGCGACAAGCCATTAGACTTGGGTGAAATGGGATCCTTCGGGCGCGGCTACGGGTATCGTTTCGACCTCAGCGGTTATTTTCCGCGCGCGATCAAGACGATTTGCCTGGCCTGCGTGGGCGTTTTCGTTCTTCAAGAACTTTCAACGCTCCTCTTCGGCCGTGGCGGCGAATTGTTCTGGCAGAGGTGGTTTGGGCTGGTTCCTTACGCGGCAGTCTTCGGATTTAGAATCTGGCAGCCCTTCACGTATCTGTTTCTGCACAGCGGCATCCTGCACATCCTTTTCAATCTTCTTTACCTGTGCATGTTTGGCGCGGATCTCGAGCGCATGTGGGGGACACGAAAGTTCTACACCTATTTTTTCCTTTGCGGGGTGGGCGCGGGCGTAATCAACGTGATCGTGAAATTGATTCTTGATCCGCACGGCCAGGCCAGCGCCTGGGTGCCGACGATTGGCGCGTCCGGAGCAATCTACGGAATCCTGCTGGCCAACGCGGTGCTTCTGCCCCAGCGCCAAGTATGGGTGTTTCCGTTGCCGATCACGGTGTCGATGCGCATTTTCGTGATCGTGATGGGCGCGATTGAATTCTTCGGCACCATCGGCGCATCGGGCGACAACGTGAGCCACATCTGCCATCTCGGCGGGATGCTGGTGGGCTACGTGTACTTGCGCCGAGGATCGTACCTCTACAATTTCCGCAACTACTTCTCCGATTGGCAGCGCCGGCGCTTGAAAAAGAAATTCGAAGTGTACGTGCGCGACCACAACGACAAGCCTCCCACACGTCCCGACAATTGGGTCAACTAGAAGTTAGAAACGAGGAGTTAGAGTTTAGAAGTCAGAAGGTGGGAGCTCGAACAGGACCTGGCGAAACCTCAACCCCCGATGCGGACCAGGCGCATCAGGTTCGTCGAGCCCGTGGTGCCCAGTGGCGTGCCGGCGATGATGCCCACAATATCTCCGCGCTTCACCAGATGCTCTTCCCTCAGGCGGTCTTCGGCGACCTTCGCGAGCTGATCAATGTCGTGGACGCGGACGATGGTGCGCGGAAGCACGCCCCAGAGCAGGCTGAGCCGCCGGCGAGTTTCCTGATTGGGCGAAAAAGCGATGATCGGCGCGCGCGGTCGGTATTTCGAGACCAGTCGCGCGGACGAGCCGGACTCGGTGAAGACGGCGATGGCTTTCATTTGGAGTTCTTCGGCGGCGTGGCAGATGGCTTCGGCGATGGCTTCGCTGATTAGCAGCTCCCCGTGGCGCGTGGGGCGAAGCAATTCCGTGACGCTGGCTTCGGCCTGACGGATGATGCGGTCCATCATCTCGACCGACTCAAGCGGATAATTTCCGGCAGCGGTCTCCCCCGAGAGCATCAGCGCGTCGCTGCCATCGAAAACTGCGTTGGCGACGTCGGAAGCCTCGGCGCGCGTGGGGCGCGGACTTTTCTGCATGGAGTCGAGCATCTGCGTAGCGGTGATGACAGGGACCAGGGCATCGCGCGAGCGCGCGATAATTTGTTTCTGCACCACGGGCACTTTCTCAAGGCTCATCTCCACGCCCAGATCGCCACGCGCGACCATGACACCGTCGGTCACCGTAAGGATTTCATCGAGGTTGTCTATGGCCTCGGGTTTTTCGAGCTTGGAAATTACCGGCGTATTTTTTCCGGCGCGCGCGATGATGGCTTTCCCGGCGCGCACGTCCGCGGCGGTGCGCACGAAGCTGAGCGCCACGTAGTTGGCGCCCAATTGGAGCGCAAAAGCGAGGTCCTTGCGGTCCTTGGGCGTCAGGGAAGGAATGCGGAGCTTCACGCCCGGCAAATTGATTCCCTGATGTTCGGCGAGTTCGCCGCCGTTTTCCACCTGGCAAACCACATCGCGACCGCGCACGGAAACAACGCGCAGTGCAATCTCCCCGTCATGCAGAAGGATGCGGTCGCCTTTGTGGACCGATTCGGGCAGTGCGCGAAACGTGGTGCTGACGCCTTCCGAAGTCCCCAGAATATTTCTGGTGGTAATTGTGAAGCGCTGGCCAAAGCGCAGGCGAACCGGCCGGCCATGCTCGAGCGCGCCGGTGCGGATTTTTGGCCCTTGCAAATCTGCCATGATGGCAATTGATTTTTCGTTGTGCACGGAAGCGCGGCGCACGGCGGCAAAATGCCGCGCGTGCTCCTCCGGAGTTCCATGGGAGAAGTTCAGGCGCGCCACATCCATCCCGCAGCGCACCAGCCGGTCAATCATCTCCGGTGAAGAGCTGCTGGGTCCCAGCGTGCAGACGATCTTGGCCCTACGATTTTCCATGAGAGTTATCGAGCCGTCACAAACTCATCGATGACGCTGAAGAGGAATTCGACTCCTTTGTGGAAGGAGTCGAGCGGGATGCGCTCGTCGTCCGCATGCATGCGCAATGAGTCCGTATCAGCCAGCGGGAATGGAAACACGCCGTAGGCCTGCACGTTGCGCATGCGGAGCGGCCACGAATCGGTGGCGACAGTGGACATGAACGGGACCACGACTGTTCCCGGAAATTGTTTCGCCGCCGCGCGCGTGATGGTGGTGTAGAGATCTGATTTGAGCGAAGAAGAAGGAGCGGCTTCCCCTGAGCCTGGTTCCACTTCGAAGCGAATCTGCGGATCATTCACGAGCTGCTGCAATTTGCTCAGCAGCGCTTCGAGAGGATTGCCAGGCAGCAGTCGGATGTTGATGACGCCGCGTGCCTCCGAAGGGATCACGTTGCGGCGAATGCCTGCCTGCAACATTGTGGGCGCAATCGAATCGCGCAGCATGGAATTCCACATGGGGTTCGTGTTCGAGAGCCATCGAGCGGCGTGCTCGCCGCGGTCCGACGATTCGAGCGAGCGCATCCATTTGGCGGTTTCTTCGTCTTCGACGCCGGCAATGGCTTCGAAGTAGGCGCGCGTGATGGAGTTGAGCTGCACGGGAGTCTCGTAGGTTCCAATTTTTGCGATGGCGGACACAAGATGAACCACGGGATTGTCTTTCCGCGGCATCGAGCCGTGGCCGGAGGTGCCCGCGGCGATGACGTCCACAGCCACGGAAACTTTTTCGCTGGCCTGGATGCCGATGTACTGCACTTTCCCGTTTTTCAGAACGGCGTGCCCGCCTTCGTTGATGGCATAACCGGCGGCAATCTTGTCCCAGTGTTTTTCGACCGCTACCTTCATGCCCAGCGCGCCACCGGATTCTTCATCTCCTTCGGCAAGGAAAATGACGTCGCGAGTCAGCCGCGCGCCTGAACGTTTGAGGGCGATGAAGACGGCGAGATTTGCAGCCAGCATTCCCTTGTCGTCAATTGCGCCGCGGCCGTACAGATACCCGTCCTTGATGACCGCCGCGAAGGGATCCACGGTCCATTTGCTCTTGTCCACACCGACCACATCGAGATGGCCCAGCAGCAACAGAGCACGCGCGGGATCCGGGACCGTGCTCGACGAGAGCCGCGCAACGAGGAAGCCGCGGCCGGGAGCGGTTTCGAAAATTTCGGGATGGATTCCCTCGCGTTCCAGGATTTCCGCGATGTATTTCGCGGCAGCGAGTTCGTACCCCGGAGGATTCGTCGTATTGATGCGGATCAAACCCTGGAGCCAGCCGACGGCGTCGCCCTGGAGTTTCGAAAGCTCCGCGGATTGCGCGGCCGCGGGTTGCGCCGGTGGCGGCCCGAAGGGCGGCCCTGACGGAGAATAACCCTGCGCGGCGCAGGAAAGAGCGGCAAAGACGAGCAGCAAAAGAGCGCGAGTAAAGGTACGAGCCATCCAGTATGCCTCCGAGTAAAATATGAAACCCCGTCGTGGGGCGAACAGTCTTTCATACTATCATGAGGGTACGCGGCGCCCGGGCGGGGCAGACAGCACAGTTTTCTGCACTGCAATTGACCATCCCGGGAGGCTTTTGGGTGCATCCAAGCAGGAAGAGGGGAACATGAAAGCGAATCGAGCGATCCGTGCCGCCCTTATGGGAATTGGAGTGGCTGCGCTGATAATTATTCCGGGCGCGCCGACAACTTTTGCACAGCAGACCGGGCCACAAGGTCCTCCGCCGACGGAGCAGCCTGCGCCGCCGAAACCTCCCACGGGCCAGCAACAGGAGCCGGGAAAGCCGAGCGAGCAGGCGCCGCAGGTTGCAATCTCGATCGAGTCGAACCTGGTCCACGTGGACGCCGTGGTGACAGACGAGGACGGCAATATCCTGACCGGGTTGAAGAAAGAGAATTTCAGGATTCTAGACGAGGGCCAGCCCCAGCAAATCACGAATTTCAGTCCCACGGAGGCGCCCGTCACCATCGTGATCCTGATGGAATTCAGCGCCCGGTACTATGGCTTCTTCGGATACAAGTCGCAGTCGTGGGCCTACGGATTTCTCAACCACTTGACGCCGAAAGATTGGGTGGCCTTCAAGATTTTCGACATCAAGACCGATCTGCTGGTGGATTTCACGCATGACATTGGCGAAGTCCGGAATGCCATTGTCTCGCTGTACAACCCGGGCTTCCACGAGGCGTGCGTGTTTGATGCGGTGATTGAAACGCTCGACCAACTTCGCGATGTACACGGAAAGAAGTCCATCCTGCTTTTGTCCACCGGCTTCGATACTTTCAGCAAACACACTCTGGATCAGGCGTACAAGAGACTCAAAGAAACGGACGTCCCGATTTTCGCAGTTGGCATGGGTGAGGACATTGATTTGAGGACACGAAATGGCGGCGGGGTGAATTACCTTCAGGCAAAGAATCAACTCACGACGTTTGCGAATATGACCGGCGGCTATGCCTGGTTTCCGCGTTTTCAGGGCGAGATGCCCACTATTTTTAATTCAGTGGGCGCTTTTCTTCGCGCTCAATACTCACTGGGCTTCGCGCCTAGCTCGCCCAACGACGGTAAGTTTCACAAGTTGAAGATTGAAATTCTGGACGATCAGGGAAATCCGATGCTCGTGCCCACGGGCAAGAAGGGCAAGATGAAAAAAGTGATGGTGTACGCGCGGAATGGTTACACCTCCCCGCGGTCCCTGAGCGGCAATTAGCTGGCCGTGGAGGCCGGCCCGTTCACCCAGGAACCCTGATTTTCCGGTCTGCCATCAATATCCCCGCTCGAGATCCACGCGATTCAACAATTCGCTGCCGCTGAACCAACGCTCGAGATTTGCGATCAGCAGATCGGTCTGGCGCGTCCAGAGTTGGTCGCTTACGGCACTCATGTGCGGCGTGATGAATGCGTTTTCAAGTTTCCACAGCGGGCTATCGGGCGGAAGCGGCTCCTGCGAGGCCACATCCAGTGCGGCGCCGGCAATCGCGCGGCGCTCGAGCGCGGCGATCAACGCCGGCTCGTCCACAAGCGCGCCGCGGGAAACATTGATGAAATATGCCGAAGCTTTCATGCATGCGAGTTCGGGCGCGCCAATCATCCCGCGCGTCTCGGGCGTTTCTGGCGCGGCGAGGATCACGAAGTCCGCTCCGGGCAGCACTTCATGCAACCTTGCGGCCGGCACGATTTTTTCGGCCAATTCGCGTTCGCCCTCGCCCGACCGTGTCACCGCCCAGACGCGCATTCCGAGTGGGCGAACAATTTTCGCCACGGCGCGCCCGACTGCGCCGAAGCCGATGAGGAGCAAAGTCTGCTCGTGCAGCTCGCGCGGGCGCACCAGCGAATCCCACAATTCCTGCTGACCCCAGCGTGCCTGCTGCTGGTAACGGAAGCAATCGGGAAAGCGGCGCGCCATCGCAACCAGCATGCCGAGAATATGTTCGGCCATCGGGATAGTGTGAACGCCACTCGCGTTGGTCACTTCGATGCCGCTACGGCGAAGTTCCAGGTACATTAGTTGGCCCACACCCGCTGCCGTCGAATGAAGCCATTTCAACTTGCGCGCATGCCCGAATTGTTCGGGACGGAGCGAGAAGCCGACGAAGATGTCGGTGTCGGGGAGCTCGGCGTCAAGGCCATCGTAATTGGGCAGGTGCACGACGCGGATTTCGGGCCACCGTTTGCGGATGCGCGCGGCCATTTCCGGCGGCGGGTTCCACAGCGAGAAGCGATGCCAGACACAAATGATCAGCTTCGTTTCTGCCGGCTTCGTGCGATTCATCGGGAAATGACGCGCAAATCGTGGCCGGTCATTTCGCCGGGTTCGGCAATGGCGGCGACCCCGAGCAACGTGGGAGCAATGTCGCGGAGCGAGCCGCCGGTTTTCAATTGGGCGCGGCCGTCGTCGCTGACGAGAATGAAGGGAACTGGATTGGTAGTGTGATAGGTATGTGGGCCGCCGGTGACGGGATCAATCATCGTTTCGGCGTTGCCATGATCCGCCGTGATTATCCAAGCGCCGCCGCGCGGGCGCAGCGACTGAAAAATTCTTCCCAAGCATTCGTCCACAGTTTCGCAGGCTTTGATCGCGGCTTCGAGCTTGCCGGAATGCCCGACCATATCGGCATTCGCAAAATTCATGATGATGGCGTCGAAATCGCCCTTCTCGATGGCGCGCACCACGGCGTCGGTCACGCCCGCCGCGGACATCTCCGGCTTCAAATCATAGGTGGGAACTTTCGGCGAAGGGACCAGGATGCGCTCTTCGCCAGGGAACGGCTTTTCAACGCCGCCATTAAAGAAATAGGTTACGTGCGCGTATTTCTCTGTCTCCGCAACCCGCAAGTTTTTGAATTGCACCTCGGTGAAGACATTCGCGAGGATGTGCTCTAGTTTTTCCGGCGCGATGATGTAGCGCAGCCACGGCCAGGTTTTTTCGTACTGCGTCATGGCCACGAAGGTAAGATTCGCGGGCCGCTCGGGGTCAACGAATTCCTTAAAGCCGGGCTCGACAAGCGCGCGTGTGGTCTGGCGCGCTCGGTCGGCGCGAAAATTGAAGAAGATGACGGCGTCGTCGTCGCGGATCGTTGCCCGCGGCGCGGCAGGCTTTCTGGGCGCGGCTTCGGTCGTGATCACTGTGGGCGCCACGAACTCGTCGGTAGTGCCTTTTTCGTAGCTGGCGCGAATCGCATCGATAGGGTCGGTGAATCTTGCCTCGGCGTGGCCATGCACCATCGCGCGGTAGGCCTTTTCGATGCGTTCCCAGCGATTGTCGCGGTCCATCGCATAGTAGCGGCCGATGACTGTGGCGATCCGGCCCACGCCGTACTCGCGCATCTTCTGCTCGAGCTGGCGAAGAAAATCGATGCCGCTGTTCGGCGGCGTGTCGCGGCCGTCCATAAAACAGTGGACGAACACGCGCGTGACCCTGTTCTCGCGCGCCATCTTCAGCAGCGCGAAGAGATGGCTGATGTGCGAATGGACGCCGCCATCGCTCAAGAGGCCAAGCAAATGGAGTTGATGATCACGGCCGGTCTCCATCGCTTCGAGGAGCAATGGATGGCGGAAGAATTCGCCGCTCGAAATGAGCTGCTCCACGCGCGAGATGTCCATGCGGACGATTCGGCCCGCGCCGATGTTCAGATGCCCCACCTCGCTATTGCCCATTTGCCCTTCTGGAAGGCCGACCGCGGGACCCGAGGTGTGGATCAGCGTGTTGGGAAAATCTTTGAGCAGGCGGTCATAATTCGGTTTTCGTGCCAGGGCGATGGCGTTGCCTTTCGTCTCGGCGCGGTAGCCCCAGCCGTCGAGCACGGTCAGCACAATCGGTTTTGGTCGCCGGGCCATAGCGCGTCAGGATACACGGAATCGGAGGAGCGTGTCATGCGCGCGCGACGCCGCTTTCAACGGTTTCAGGCTCACCCCAGCGAGGTTTGAGCGTCTAAAGCGCCAAGCGGTGCGTGTGTGCATTGGGGCTTGGTCTGAATTCTTGCGCGCGAACGAGCCTGCGCTTCGATTCGTGCGCCCCAAAGAGGATATCTCAATGCACAAACTTCGATTTTTTGCCGTACTGCCATGCGTCTTGTTCCTCGCGGGAATTTGCTATTCGCAATCCACCTTCCTCGATCTGCCGTTACAGAGCCAGCATGCCGTGGTGATCCAGCGGATCGGCCTCACGGACATCACTATCAATTATCACCGGCCTCTTGTGAACGGCCGAAAAATCTGGGGCGGCCTTGAGCCTTATGGAAAGGTGTGGCGCGCGGGCGCGAACGTGAACACCACCATCACATTCAGCGATCCGGTGACGGTGGAAGGCAAACCGCTCGCCCGCGGCACTTATGGACTGCACATGATTCCCGGGGAAGATCAGTGGACAGTTATTTTCTCGAATGCCGCGACCTCCTGGGGCAGTTTTTCCTACGATCCCGCCGAGGACGCTCTGCGCGTGACGGTAAAGGCGGTGCCCGCTGAATTTCACGAAGCACTGACCTACGACTTCGACAACCTGAAGGACGACTCCGCGGTCGCCACGTTCCGCTGGGAGAAAATCGCTGTCCCATTCAAAATCGCCGTGAACGTGAACGAAATCGTGGAGGCCAGCCTGCGGAAACAGCTTCGCGGGCTGGTGCAATACAACTGGGTGACCTGGAATGACGCGGCCGACTACCTGATGACTCGGAAAGAAGACCTGGACGAGGCGCTGATGTACATAGACAAGTCGATCCAGATGCGCGAGGAGCACACCAACCTGATGACTAAGTCGCAAGTGCTCGACGCCATGGGCCGCAAGGACGAAGCAAAGAAGTATCTCGACATGTCTCTTGAAAAGGCCAACGCGGCGGAACTGTATCAATACGCCCGGCAGCTTCAGGCAGAAAAGAGGAACGAGGAGGCGTACGCAATTTTCCGCGAGTGCTTGAAAAAGTATCCCAATAGCAGCAGCTCTCATACGGGGATGGCTCGTGTCTATAGCGCGCAAGGTGACTTCAACAGCGCTCTGAAAGAGGCGAAGCTGGCACTTTCGATGTCTCCGGAAAATTTGAAAAAGTTTAATGAAGCATTCGTCAAGCGACTGGAAGCAAAAGAAGACATAAACAAGTGACTAGTGGCCAGTGATCACTGACGAGTGACAAGCGATCGGCGTCTTATTGGCGCGTGAGAATGTGCACATTACGCGACGGCGCGGATGAAATCGCCGAGCAGGCCGTAGGCCGTGGCAATGACGTTGGCCTTGTGCTCGATGATCGAAAGCCCGAAGACGTCCATGTCGAAGCGCAGCGAGGAGGTGGTGCCCTCGAGCAGCGCGAGCGGGTCGGTCATCGCCAATTGCTCCGGGCGGACACTCGCGCGCACGCCATTTGCCGCGCGCTCCGCGCTGCAAATTAGTTTGTAGCGCATGCCGGAAGCGCGCGCGGCCCGAATCTGCTCCGGTGTGATGTCTCGCACGCCGGTACGCTCCACCTGATCGAGCGTGATCGGCACGCCCATCAGCACAATCACCAGCGCCGCCACCTTCACCGCAGCATCCCAACCATCGAGATCGTCTGAAGGGTCCGTTTCCGCGACGCCAATCTGCTGGGCTTTCTTCACCGCTTCGTCAAGGCTCGCGCCCTTTTCCATTTCGGTGAGCACCACGTTGGTGGTGGCGTTCAAGATGCCGCGGAATCCGCGCAGCTCCACGGCGGGAAGCGAATGCGGGAACATGGAGAAAATCGGCGTGCCGTCCATCACCGTGGACTCAAAGAGAAATCTCCTGCCTTTCGATTTCGCCAGGTCGCGCAGCTCGCGGTAGGCGTAAACGATTGGCCCTTTATTAGCGCTGATGGCGTGTGCGCCGGATTCAAGCGCCGCTTTCAGGTGGTCCGTGGCCGGCTGCCCTGAACGGCGGTCGAGGGAGGAGGCTTCGAAGAATACTGCCGGATCAGCCGCCTCGAGCCACTGGCGCGCATTTTGCGGTTTGCTCCAAGTCGGAGTCTCAGGAAAGCGATTAGCGAGCAGCGCCGCAGGGTCAAGCCCTTTCGGATCGGCGATCCAGCCGATGCGCCGCGAGGCCACGCCGGTGAGCCGCCATTCGATGCCATAAGTCTCGCGTAGCACCGCGGTCTTGGATGCGAGCAGTCGGACGAATTCCCTGCCAACATTTCCAAAGCCGACAAGCGCGAGATTGTATGTGCGAATCGGAGCACCCCAAAAAAGATGGCCGGCTAATGCCTCGCCAGCGCCTTGCGGCCGGGAAAGCGGGCGGCGGCGCCCAACTCTTCCTCAATGCGCAGGAGTTGATTGTACTTGGCGACGCGGTCGGTGCGGGAGGCGGAGCCGGTCTTGATCTGGCCTGAGCCCATGGCGACGACAAAATCGGCGAGGAATGTGTCCTCGGTTTCACCAGAGCGGTGCGAGACGATTGAGGCGTAGCCCGCCTTGCGCGCCATCTCGACGGCTTCGATGGTTTCGCTCACGGTGCCAATCTGATTCAGTTTGATGAGGATGGCGTTGCCGATGCCTTCTGCAATGCCGCGCGCGAAGATTCTCGGGTTCGTGACGAAAATGTCGTCGCCAACCAACTGGATTTTCTTTCCGACGTCGCGCGTGAGAATCTTCCAGCCGTCCCAGTCGTCTTCCGCCAGACCGTCTTCGATCGAGACGATGGGATACTGGCGCACCCAGTTTTCCCAAAACTTGACCATTTCTTCGGACGAGCGCGCCGACTTGTCCGATTTCTTGAAGACATATTTCTTGCTCGCGCGATCGTAGAATTCGCTCGAGGCCGGATCGAGCGCGATGGAGATTTGCTCGCCCGGCTTGTAACCCGCGGTGGTGATTGCTTCCAAAACGCGCTCGAGCGCCTCTTCGTTCGATTTCAGATTTGGCGCGAAGCCGCCCTCATCTCCGACCGCGGTCGAGTAGCCATTTTTCTTGAGCACCGTCTTCAAATTGTGAAACACCTCCACGCCCCAGCGCAGCGCTTCATGAAAATTCGGCGCGCCCAGCGGCATGACCATAAATTCCTGCACATCCACGGAATTGTCGGCATGCGCGCCGCCATTCAGGATGTTCATCATGGGGACGGGGAGCACGTTCGCGGACGGATCGCCCGAATAGCGCGAGAGACACTTATAGAGCGGCTGACCGAGCGCGGAGGCGGCGCGAGCAGCGGCCATCGAGACGGCGAGAATCGCGTTGGCGCCGAATTTCGATTTGTTGGGAGTGCCGTCGGCCTCGATCATGCGGCGATCGATCGAGCGCTGGTCGGCCGCATCCATGCCGGTGACGGCCCGCGCGATTTCCGCATTCACGTGGCCGACGGCCTTCAGAACGCCCTTGCCGAGGTAGCGCGATCTATCGCCATCGCGAAGCTCGATTGCTTCGTGCTCGCCGGTGGAAGCGCCGGAGGGAACCGCGGCGCGGCCGAGCGCGCCGCTTTCGAGCCGGACGTCCGCCTCGACCGTGGGATTGCCGCGCGAATCGAGGATCTCGCGGCCGTGAACGCTCGCAATTTTTGTGGACATCGTGTCTCCTGACTGATCATCACTCCCTAATGATGGCCCGAGCTGCGAGCGAAGAGATTCTGCTCGAAAGGATTGCTAGGCGCGCCGGCTCTTCTCTCCTACGCCTTTGAAGAATGTGTAGCAGAAGACGCCGTCCGCCTCAGCCGTTCTGTGAAGATCTCGAACACCTGCATCAAAGGATTCGGGATCGGTGATGCCGGCCGCAATTGCGGATTCGCGAACGCCCTCGATCATCGCGGTGAAAGTCTTCCTCGTGAAGCCGTCGACGAGGTCGGGCCTGCTCGAATCCACGTACACCATTCGTGGAGACACGTGAACCGCTTCCAGCCCAGCCTCGACCATCAGTGGATAAAGCTGTCTGCCAATCAACGCATTGCCTCCGGCCAATCGCTGCAACTCGATTTGACACTGGATTGCCTCATGGGCTGCGCTACTGTCCGGGTAGAAGAAGGTCGATCCATGATCGCCCTCAATGACGGTCATGGTGCCACCTAGTCTGAGCAGCTTGCTGAGAATCGCGAGAGCCTCCACAGGCCGCGACAGGTGCTCTAGAACAAAACAGACGAATACGTGGTCGAACGACCGGGGCGCAAAGGGTAGCGCGAAGACGTCCGCCTGCTGGAACTGCACATTAGTGAATCCCGCTGCGTCCGTCGCCTTCTTAGCCTGTGCAATTGAGTCCGCGGAGATATCGACCGACGTGAATCTTGCGCCCGGGCTCCTTCGAGCTAGAGTGACTGTCTGGGCTCCGACGCCACACCCTGCCTCGAGCACTGCGCTTCCAGGTGGATACGCGGTGTCGGAGTGCAGTAGCTCGACCAGCGTTCCGGCCTGATCCTGCAGGCGTTCGTTTTCACGCGGGTCGTAGCCATGCACATATGCCCCACTCACTTCACCTCTCCCGTCGCCGCTAACTCATTTCACCGTAATTGGGCGAAACGAACACGTCCATCACTACTCCGGCTCTTCGAGCATGGATTCGGCGCGGACGACGACGACCACCCCGCTTTCCGTGACCGAATAGCGCGCGCGGTCCGCTTCGAGGTCGTGGCCGATCACGGTGCCTTCAGGCAGGCTCACGTGGCGGTCAATGATCGCGCGGCGGATTTTGCAGTGGCGGCCCACATTCACGTGATTGAAGAAGATGCAATCCTCCACCTCGCTGTAACTGTTGACGCGCACGTCGTAACCAAGCACCGAGCGCTCCACACGGCCGCCAGAGAGGATCGAGCCGCCGGAGACGATGGAGTCCACCGCTACGCCCGTGCGGTCCGGATCTGCAAACACAAATTTTGCCGGCGGATACTGTTGCTGCCAGGTGTGCAGCGGCCAGGTTTTGTCGTACAGGTTGAACACGGGCGAGACGGAGACGAGGTCCATGTTCGCTTCGTGGTAGGCCTCGATGGTGCCGACGTCGCGCCAGTAGCTGGTCTCCTTCTTGTTCTCATCGTGGAAATTGTAGGCGAAGACGCGGTATTCGCAGATGATCCTGGGAATAATGTCCTTGCCGAAATCGTGCGCGGAAGTCGGATCCTCGGCGTCGAGAATCAGGATCGGCAGCAGCAACTGCGTATTAAAGATGTACACACCCATCGAGGCGTTCACTTTGCTGGGATGAATGCGGGAGGGCTTCGGGTGCGCGGGCTTTTCTTCGAAGCCCACGATGCGCCAGTCGTTGTCCGTTTCGAGTACGCCGAATTTTCCCGCAGCCGTTGCGGCATCCACCTCGAGCGTTGCCACTGTGACATCCGCGCCGGCAGCCACGTGCTGCTCGAGCATTTTCTGGTAATTCATTTTATAGATGTGGTCGCCGGAAAGAATGAAGACGTAGCTGGATGGCTCGCTGCCAATCGAGTAGATGTTTTGGTAAACGGCGTCGGCGGTGCCCTGATACCAGTGCTGCGAAACGCGCATCTGCGGCGTGAGCACCTCGATGAAATCGCCGTGGCCCATCATCACAGACCAGCCACGGCGCACGTGGCGGTTCAAGCTGAGGGCTTTGTACTGCGTCAGGACGAAGACGCGGCGCAAGTCGCTATTGAGGCAATTCGAGAGCGTGACGTCAATGATGCGATAGACGCCGCCGAACGGCACAGCTGGTTTGGCGCGGTCGCGCGTCAGCGGCCAGAGCCGCTCGCCCTGGCCGCCAGCCAGCAGAACGCCAAGTGCATTGCGCATCATGGCCATGGAGGCGTTTCCCCGAAGAGCCTGAGTCTGAAGCACGCCATTCTACAGCAAGTCGGCGGGAGACGCCGAAATGTCGTCCCATTGTCTTGGGCCAGACCCCAATGAACGCATTCGCATTGCGAGTCGCAATGTTGTGCAGGCATGACTCAGCCGCCGATGTTTACCAGGAAGTTACTTAAGCCGCGGCGAGGGCCTTTATTCAATTTACTCCTTGACTTGCGGGATAGCCGGGGATAGAAGAAGTGGGCAATTGCCGGTTTTGGCGTGAACCGGTACACTGATGTGTATCCAGCAGGCCAACAAAACAACCAACGGGGAACGGGGGTGAAATACGCGTGGCAGAAGTTGTCATTCAAGAGGGTGAGTCCTTGGAAAATGCCCTCCGGCGATTCAAGCGCAAAGTACAGTCGGAGGACATCATCAAGGAGATCAAGAAGCACAGCTACTACATGAAGCCCGGCGAGAAGAGACGCGCCAAGGAAGCCCTCTCGCGTAAGCGCCTCCGCAAGAAGCAACGGCGTGAGCAGGATTAGGCGGCCAATTTACTTGGGCCCTTTTGAGCAGTTTCATGCCAGCCGGCTGAGGGGAACCGCAGCTACCTTCCGCGTATCCCTATTCTCGTCTGACGTGAGCTGCGCCGCTGCCAGCCCTCTCCCAGCAAGGTCTCGGAGCAGCGCATGGAATACCATGACAAGGTACTGAAGTGTGCCGAGTGTGGTGCGGAGTTCGTTTTCACCGGCGGCGAGCAGATGTTTTTCGCCGACAAGGGTTTTAAGAACGAACCCAAGCGGTGCAAAGCGTGCAAAGCCAACCGCGCTCAGGGCAACGGCCCGGGTTCGGGCGGCGTCCAGCGGGTCGAAACCAAGACGGTCTGCTCTCAGTGCGGTAAGGAAACCACGGTTCCGTTCAAGCCCACCCAGGGGCGCCCCGTGTATTGCCGCGAATGTTTTCAGCAGCGGCGAACCATCACCGCCCCTAGCGCAACAGCGCAGCAATAGCGCTGCTCGCCCCGCGGGCCTCGACTGAGCCGGACCGCGTCACTAGAACGGCGGAAGGACCCGGGGAAAACCCGGGCAGGCCGGTGACGTCGCCAACAGACCTGTATCCGTATTTTCAAAGGCTCTTCCCAGCGCTGCGGCATGGGCGCCGAGAAGGGCTTTTTGATTTTGCGTGGGGTTTCTACGCAGCTTTCGAAGCGTCCACTGGCGCGATTTCACGCAATGTGGCGACGAATGCTTCCATCTCCGGCTCCGTGCCGATCGTGACGCGAAGAAAATTGTTCATCGAAGGGAATCGCCGTCCAATGAGAATATTGCGTGCTGCGAACTGCTCGATGATGGGCTGCACGTCTCTGCCCATGTCGATCATCATGAAATTGGCTTCCGAGCGGATGAACGATCGTCCATCTTTCGTAAGCTCGCCGGCCAGCCATCGCCGCGTGGTATTTATGCGTGCGCGGCTTGTTGCCACGTAATCTTTGTCCGCGAGGCTTGCGAGCGCCGCAGCAAGGACGGCGGCGTTTCCATTGTCCCGTAGAATTTGAGGTTGCATCGCCGCAATCGTTTCTTTTGAGCCCACCGCGTACCCCAGTCGCATGCCCGCCATGCCGTAGATTTTCGAGAACGTGCGAGCCACCAGCAGGTTCGGATGTTTCCCGATCCAATCAATCACGCTCCCGTATCCGGGATTCTCCGCGAAATGAAAATAGGCTTCGTCCACCAGGATCAGCGCAGTCGAGGGTACGCGCGGGACGAAATCAGCCAATTCCTCGCGTGTGACGATTGTGCCGGTGGGATTGTTTGGATTGCACACATACACGAGTCCTGTTTTCGAGGTGCACGCCGCGGCCATAGCGGGCAGATCGTGGCGATGATCTCCTGTCAGCGGAATCTTCACGGGGACGGCGCGCGCAACACGCGCCACATTCAGCACCGCTTCAAATGTGGGCTCCGCCGCCACCACGCTTTGCCCGGGAGCGAGGAACGCCATGTCCGCGGCGCGCAGAATTTCTGTCGAGCCGCAACCAAGAACGATATTTTCGCGCTTCGCGCCGTGAATGATGGCCAGCGCGTCCCGAACTTCCTCATACAGCGAGTCCGGATAGCGCGCGGCCGCATGCCCGCATGTGGAGAGTGCTTCCAGTGCCTTGGGCGTAGGGCCGTAGGGATTCTCGTTGAAGTTGAGGAGAATTTTTGCAGCCTGTTTCGGTGCTGTCGCGTATGGGGTTGGATTCACGCCATGCGCTGCGCGAAGTGCAGGAGCCGCGAATGCGAAAGCGAGCGATTGACCGATCACTCGTGAAAAATCACGCCGCGAATATTGCGCTGGTGACATGGCACACTCCTCTTTGGATTTCGCCCGGATGATACGCCGCTGGTTGATTGGGAACAACATCCAATACCTGAATTGAGCGGCTAAAAAACATTCTGCAAGATCTCTCCCTTTGTGTTAGAAGTTTACCGCATCATTTGGCCCAGCCTTTCGAACAAACCTGCTCGGGACGAGGAAAATGAACATACAGAACAGATTTGGTATTTTTGTGTTCCTGGCATTTGTTCTCGGTGGCTGTAGTTCTGGGACGAGTTCGACGCCGGGAATTGCGGGCACTCCAAACGTCGCTGCAACGAAGAACCCCCAAGTCGCACTGTACACAATCTCTCCTTCCGCCGACGCCACTGTTGTCATTCAGTTTGGGACTGACACCAATTACGGTCTCACCACTTCGCCGCAGGCCACTCCCCCCGGGGGTGGGACGGCAAGCGTTCTTGTGGCAGGAATGCGCGCGTTCACCACTTATCACATGCGTGCCGTGGTGAATTTTTCGGAGGGCACACAATCATTTGACAGCGATCAGATGTTCACTACGGGCGGCTTGTCAGCAAACCAATTCCCGGCCTTTACGATCACGAAGCCCTCGGGGCTCACACCGCAACCGGGAATCGAAATGCTGGACCTTGTTGGCGCGCAGCCGAACGTGGTGGCTGTGGATCTTTCCGGAAACGCAATTTGGTTCTATACATTCACGGGCACGGCCGCTGACATCGTGCAACCCGTGAAGCTGCTTCCCAACGGTCATTTCCTTGTGCAGATCAGCCCCACATCTTCCGCCGTCATCAATAGCGGCCCGCCGCCCGCGGGCACTGTCATTGCGGTTCGCGAAATCGATCTCGCCGGCAACACCATCCGCGAGATCTCACTCGATACGCTCAACAGCCGCCTGGCTGCGGCTGGTTTCAACATCGTAGGTGGCACTCTGCACCACGATGTCCTGGCGCTTCCGAATGGCCACTGGATTGTCTTGACCAACACCACCAAGATAGTCGGAACCACCAATGTGCTCGGGGATGTCATTGTAGATCTCGACACCAACCTGCAGCCCGTCTGGGTGTGGTCCAGCTTCGATCATCTCGACGTCAACCGCCAGCCCATGGGTTTTCCCGATTGGACTCACGCCAACGCGCTCGTTTACTCCCCGGATGATGGGAACTTGCTCCTCTCGATGCGCCACCAGCACTGGATTATTAAAATCGACTACGCCAACGGGAGTGGCGCGGGCGACGTCCTCTGGCGTCTTGGTACCGGCGGGGATTTTACACTTCAGGGAGGCACGGACCCGAGCGACTGGTTCTACGCTCAGCATGGCCCCGCTTTCACCTCCACGCTGACCGCAGGGAATTTTTCCATGGTTGTCTTCGACAACGGCAACAATAGGATATTCGCGCCTACGGATCCTTGCACCATCTCACCAACCCCGGCCTGTCAGTTCAGCACGGTCCCCATCTTGCAGATTGACGAGGTCAACAAGACCGCCAACATCGTGTTCCACGACGCGCCAATCCCTTTTTCCCTTTTTGGCGGAAATTCGCAACCTCTCACCAATGGCAATGTCGAATTTGATGAGTGCGACACTGGTTCCTCGCCGCCCATCGCCGATGTCTTGGAAGTGGTACAGGAGCTGAACCCGCGCGTCGTCTGGCGCTTGAACATCAGCGGCAAGTTTGCCTATCGCGCTTTTCGGCTGCCGAGCTTATACCCGGGTGTCCAGTGGTGAGCTGAAACTGCGCGGAAGAATGTAGGCAGAAAGAACCCGCAGCTTAGCGTTTGCAGGCGGACCACTGAAACAACTGTCCGCCTGAGACTCAGCCGCCCTCTGCGCTTTTCTCTGCATCTAATCGGGGCGTAGCGAAATCAAATATGCTGGCACAAGAGTTTCAGGCATGTTCGCTGATTGTCGCATCCCACTGTGGAGTGAGGGGATCATGGACGATAAAATTCTGCGCGACCAGCTTGCCAAGGCCCTCAACTGGGGCGAAGCTCACGTGGACTGGAAGACCGCGCTCGCAGGCCTTCCGGCGAAGCACCGCGGCGCAAAGCCCCCCGGCGCGCCCCATTCCGCGTGGGAACTGCTCGAACACGCGCGCATCGTGCAGTTGGACATCCTGGAATTCTCCCGAAATCCGAAGCACCTCTCGCCGGATTTTCCCTCAGGCTACTGGCCCAAGACTCCCGCGCCGCCGAATGCCGCTGCCTGGGACAAAAGCGTGAAAGCGTTCGAGAGTGACTTGCGAGAGATGCAAAAACTTGTGATAGATCCCCGAACGGATCTTGCCGCGCCCATCCCTCATGGTTCCAGTCAGACCATCCTGCGCGAAGCCCTGTTGCTCGCCGATCACAATTCCTACCATCTCGGTCAATTCGTGCAGTTGCGGCGCCTGGTCGGAGCCTGGCGCAAGGAGTGATGACCGGCACTCGTCACGCGCGACAATTTTCGGAACTTTCCACATCCTGCTGACGTACCTCTCCATGCGCACCGCGTTGTCGGTCGCGCATTCTAAGACCGCAGATCCGCCGGGAGGGCAGGCAGATGGGAACATTCGGAAGTCAACTTCGGCAGGTTCTGCGAAGGCTCAGCCGCGCGCCGCTGTTCACCACCATCACACTGATCACCCTAGCGGTTGGCGTCGGCGCGAACACGGTGATCTTCAGCGTCCTTGAGGGCGTCCTGCTGAAGCCCTTGCCGTATCCGCACTCTGAACAGCTCTTGGGTGTCGGGCTCTCTGCACCGGGGATTAACATCAAACATTTTGAGCTGTCGCCGTCCACTTACTTCATCCTCCGTGAGCAGGGCCAGACGCTCGAGGACATCGGCCTGTACGCGAATGATTCCGTCAGCGTCACCGGCATAGCAGAACCGGAACAGGTGGACGCACTGGACGTCACCGACGGCACGCTGCCGATCCTCGGCGTGCAGCCTGCGCTCGGCCGCTGGTTCAGCCACGACGACGATCTCGCGGGCCACCCCGAGACGGTCATCCTCACCTTCGGATATTGGCGCAACAAATTCGGCGGCGATCCCTCGGCAGTTGGACGCACCATCATGGTGGATGGCAAGACGCGGCAAATCATTGGCGTGCTGCCGCAGAAATTCAGCTTCCTCGACGAGCAACAACCAGCTTTGCTTCTGCCCTTCCAGTTCGACCGCGGAAAAATGAAGCTCGGGAATTACAGTTATCGCGGCGTCGCACGGCTCAAGCCCGGTGTCACCATGGCGCAAGCCGGCGCCGACGCCGCCCGCCTGCTCCCCGTCGTCCTCAGAAGTTTTCCTGCGCCGGAAGGTTTCAGCCTCAAGCTGTTCGAAGACGCCCACATTACGCCGAGCTTTCAGCCGTTGAAACAGGACGTCGTCGGCGATGTTGGCACAGCCTTGTGGGTGCTGATGGCCTCGATTGGCATGGTCCTGCTGATTGCCTGCGCGAACGTGGCGAACTTGCTCCTCGTTCGTGTGGAAGGACGGCGGCAGGAGCTGGCCATTCGCGCCGCTCTCGGCGCAGGCTGGGGCCGGATCGCCGCAGACTTGCTGTTCGAGAGCGTCGTCCTCGGTCTGCTCGGAAGCCTGCTCGGCCTTGGATTTGCTTATGCCGCACTCCGCGCCCTGATTGCTCTCGTGCCGGCGGGCCTGCCGCGCATCGCCGAGATCGGCATGGACGCGCCAGTACTGCTGTTCACTTTGGCAATCGCGCTGTTTTCGAGCCTGCTCTTCGCGTCAATCCCAATCTTCAAATACGCAGGCGCGCACCTCAACACCGGCCTTCGCGAGGGGGGGCACGCGCTCAGCCAGAGCCGCGAGCAGCACCGCGCTCGCAACGCGCTCGTCATCCTCCAAGTGTCGCTCGCGCTCGTCCTGCTCATCTGCTCCGGCTTGATGATTCGCACCTTCCGCGCGTTGATGCATGTAAATCCCGGATTCCGCGAGCCCGCCGGCCTCCAGACCTTCGGCATTTCCATTCCCGAAGCGCAAATACCGGAAGCCGAGCAGGAGCGCATCGTCCGCATGGAGGAGGAAATTTCGCGCAAGATTGCCGCCATCCCGGGCGTGGACTCGGTCAGCTTTATCAGCCACCTTCCGCTCAGCGGTTCGCACAATATGGATCCAATCTTTGCGCAGGACCGCTCCTACAAGGATGGTGAGCTTCCGCCCCTGCGCAGCTTCAAGTTCATGGCGCCCGGATATCTCTCGGCCATCGGCACTCCGCTTATCACCGGCCGCGATCTCACATGGACGGACATCTACCAGAAGGTTCTCGTCGCGCTCGTCTCTGAAAATCTCGCCCGCGAGTATTGGCGCGACCCCTCGAGCGCCCTCGGTAAGCGCATCCGCGTGGCCAGCACCGACGATTGGCGCGAAATCATCGGAGTGGTGGCCGACGTGCACGACGACGGCATGAATCAGGAAGCGCCCACCACGGTCTACTGGCCTGTCATGATGGACCACCATGAGGGCGAGAGCCCCATGGTCCGCCGCGACGTCGCGTACGTCATTCGCAGCCCGCGCGCTGGTTCGGAAGCTTTCATGAAAGATGTGCGGCAGGCGGTCTGGTCCGTGAATGGAAACCTGCCGCTCGCGGACGTCCACACGCTCGATTATTACTACACGAAATCCATGGCGCGCACCTCTTTCACACTCGTGATGCTGGGCGTTGCGGGCGCGATGGCGCTGCTGCTCGGCACGGTGGGAATTTACGGTGTGATTGCTTACTCCGTCTCGCAGCGCACGCGCGAGATCGGCATTCGCATGGCGCTCGGCGCCCAGCAGCCAGCGCTCACGGGAATGTTCGTCCGCCACGGATTGCTGCTCGCGGGCGTCGGCGTCGCCTGCGGCCTTGTCACCGCGGTCATCGTGATGCGCTTGATGGCCTCGCTCCTCTTCGGCGTCAGTCCCATGGACCCTGCCACCTATGGCGCCGCGGCCCTCAGCGTTGTTGGCGTCGCCTGGCTCGCAAGTTATCTCCCCTCGCGCCGCGCCGCCACGGTTGATCCCGTCGAAGCCCTCCGCGCGGAGTAAGCGCATTCGGCGCGCGCGATCAATCCTGCAATTGTTCGCCGCTATGACTTTTCCCCGCTGCTTGGCGCCGGCGGTGGCGGCGCCGGCGGCCTGTAAACTGTCGCCGGTCTGAATGGGTTGCTCGCCGGCGTGATTTCCTTTTTCTTTGGCTTTTTTTTCTCTCTGCCTCTTTTATCCCGGTTGCCCATTGCTCTGTCCTCCCACTGCGGAGATGTGGCCCCCAAGCCCCGTTGCTCCTCGGATCAATGGATCAATAGCCCTGTTGCGGCGATCACCAGCCCCACGGCGCCCAGCACCAGCCCAAAATGCCAGAAACCTCTCTTGCGCGTCAGCAGCGTGATCGAGCAAATCACCAGCGCGGCCTCCAGCATCACCTCGCCCAGATCGAAGTGGTCTGCGCGCCGCTGTTCCACAAGCACTTCATTCTCGGCGTTTCTGGCTTCCGCCTGAATGTCCTTCTCCTCAGCGCGGTAGCGCTCGATTTCCTTCGCGTACTTTTCCTTGATCTTTTGCGTCTGCTCCGAATTCTGGAGCGTGAAAACCGATAGCTCATCGATGAAGAGCTCGTAATTCTTCCGGCGAATATCCTTGGCCTGGTAATAAGCCCACTGGTCCGTGGCCCTGGTTTGGTGCAGCAGCTCCTCCGTGTGCGCGCGGTGTCCCGCCAGCCCCGTCGCCGCCACCAGCACGGCGAAGACCGCCATCGTCATCGTCACCGGAGCCAGGTTCGGCTCGTGCGCCCCATGTTCCGCATTCTCTTGCAGCTCGTGAATATCTTCGGGCATCCATTCACCGCCATCAAAATGTACTCGTATGCGGCCCTGAGAATAGCAGAACCAGTCCGTTCCAGGCCACGGCTCAGCAGGATGGCTCGAAGTTTCCAGCGAAGTCCTCACCCACTAACCGTCTTGCATTCTCATCCATAGGTTGTTCCTGCCCATGCCCTTTACTACTATTGGGCTGACGAGTCCTGGATGCATTCTGGGCAACTTGATCGGTCGCGGCTGCGGGTGCAGCTGACGTCAGATCCGAATGTCTTATGAACATCTTGGTCAAATTGCTCCAACGCCTAAAATCGCGAAGTCCGGCGAATCGTAAGGCAAGAGAAGAAATACAAAGAGTCCGTGCCCTACCATTCGAGCAGGTGAAACAGCATGCCCTTGGCCTGATCACGGACACTCGACGGTTTAGGCGTGTAACGGAGAATCTTTCGAACAACCCTGAAATTGAGAGGCTCGGACCGGTTCTTCGAGACTTCTTTTCTCATTTCGAGAGGGTGGAGGAAGTGAATGGGGACTTTTCTGTTAGCCGGCAGGCTGTCGGCAATTCCTCCTTGCGCCCTGGCTTCCTCAAGATCGGTTCCGACTTCGCGCATTCGGAGCTTGTTGTTAAACCAAGCGAAGATCGTGTCTTCATCGTTACCGATGCTGACCATGCGCTGGATGGCTTACCTACGATTTATCACAATATCTATCTGTTGGAATAATCGCCTTCCTT
>Ga0307473_10000030_pt1 | contig 29302 bp, 28 predicted proteins | sample atmos_gasesAM5C__FD_203744 | JGI IMG/M metagenome (GOLD analysis project Ga0307473, IMG submission 203744) | Hardwood forest soil microbial communities from Morgan-Monroe State Forest, Indiana, United States - atmos_gasesAM5C_515 | ecosystem: Environmental > Terrestrial > Soil > Temperate...
ATTGTTTTGCGAGGTTTACGTGAACTTGAGGGAAGCGATTCGCGGAATGGCGATTTGGGATCTCGCAGCACCCAAATGCAGGCACAAGTGGGCTGTCCAGCCCCCCATCCTGCAAATTTCTAATCGCAACAGTCCGGAATTAGAATTCGCTCTAAATCATTCAAAACAAGGAACATCAGAATTTCCAATCGCAACAAAAACGCGTGTTCAGGATTACGGACATTTCAAATCTCAGATTTCTCATCTTCATTCGACATGATGCAAGACTGGGCCAATTGGGGGATTGAAACAGCGAAGCTTCGCGGCGCCACGTACGCCGACGCGCGTGTCATGGACATTCGCCAGCGCGACATCTCTACCAAGAACGGGGAAGTCGGCACGCTCGCGGAGTCCGAAACGCTCGGAATCGGCATCCGCGTATTGGCTGGCGGCGCCTGGGGATTTGCTTCCACCGATCGCCTCACGCGCGAGGGCGTGCAAGCCTGCGCCGCCGAGGCGGTGGCCATCGCCAAGGCCTCCGCGCTGGCGAAGCGCGAAGATGTGGCTCTCGCGCCGGAACAGGCTTACGTTGATACCTGGCAGAATCCCTTCCTGAAGGACCCCTTCCGCATTCCGGTTGAGCGCCAGATTGATTTGCTGCTTGCCGCAGACAAAGAAATGCGTCGAGTCAAAGGCGTGACGCTGGCGGAAGGCGCCATGTCGTTCCGTTGCATCGATCAACTCTTCGTTTCGAGCATCGGCGCTTCTATTCATCAGTTGAAAATGCAATCCGGCGCAGGAATAGTGGCCACCTCGTTCGCCGATGGCGAAATTCAGAAGCGCTCGTATCCCAACAGCTTCGGCGGGCAGCATACTCTGGAGGGATATGAGCTGATCGAATCGCTCGATCTTGTCGGCAATGCGCGACGCACCGGCGAGGAGGCTGTCGCGCTGCATTCCGCCGCACAGTGTCCCGAAGGCACGAGCACTATTATTCTCGGCGCATCGCAGCTTAGTCTGCAGATTCATGAGTCCATCGGGCATCCCATCGAGCTCGATCGCGTACTGGGGCAGGAAGCGAATTTCGCGGGCATGAGTTTTCTTACTGTCGAAAAGTTGCGCAAATTGAAATACGGCTCAGAAATCGTGAACGTAGTCGCCGACGCGCGCCTCGCACACGGCCCCGGCCTCGGCACATTCGCCTACGACGATGAGGGCGTCCCCGCGCAGTGCACTCCGATCATCACCAACGGCCTCTTTACCGGCTACCTGAGCAATCGCGAGACTGCCGCCGCGATTGGTGAGACGCGCTCCAATGGCACCATGCGCACCGAATCTTGGAATCGTTTGCCCATCATCCGCATGACCAACATCAGCCTCAATCCAGGCACGTGGAAATATGACGACCTGATTGCCGACACGGACGACGCCATCCTGATGGAGACAAATCGGTCGTGGTCCATCGACGACCGCCGCTACCATTTCCAGTTCTCCACTGAAATCGGCTGGGAAATCAAGAACGGCAAGAAAACGCGCATGATCAAGAATCCCAGCTACAGCGGCATCACCACGGAATTCTGGAATAGCTGCGACGCAATCTGCTCGCGTGATTATTGGACTCTCTGGGGGACACCGAATTGCGGGAAAGGCCAGCCGATGCAGACCATGGGCACAGGTCACGGCGCTTCTCCTGCGCGCTTCCAAAATATCAAGGTGGGAGTCGCTTTCGCAAAATGACCAGGACCCGTGCGAAATCAAAGCCAAACATCACGGCGAGGCGGGCGAATGACGGCGTGCGATTCACCACTGCAGATCTCGAGAAGATCGCGGAACGCGTTCTGAAATTCAGCGACGCAGAAGAAACCGAAGTTGAAATCAGCTCCACCACCGACGCGCTTACGCGTTTCGCGAACAATATGATTCACCAGAATGTAGCCGAGCACACACTGCATATTTCCGTTCGCGCCGTCGTGGACGGCCGCACCGCTCGCGCCGCAACCAATAAAACTGATGACGAATCTCTTCGCCGCGTCACCGCCGCGGCTGCGCGCCTGGCGAAAAATCAGCCTGAATATCCGGACTTGCTCCCCATGCTCGGCCCGCAAAAACATAAGAGGGTCCCACGCTTCTTCCCTGCGACTGCAGCAGCCACGCCGCAGGATCGTGCGCGAGCGGTCACGCGTGTCTGCAAGATGGCGGAAAAAAATAAGCAGACGGCGGCGGGAATTTTCTCGACCGGAGAGGTTCAGTCGGTTCTCGCAAATTCGAAGGAGCTCTTCGCCAGCTATGAAGAGACAGACGCCGAATTCTCCGTCACTATCCTGGAGTCAAATTCCTCCGGCTGGGCGAAGGCCAACTCGCCCGACGTTCGAGAAATAAAACCCGATGCGCTGGCGGCCAGCGCCAGCCTCAAAGCAGCCGATTCGCGTTCGCCGCGAGAACTTCCACCCGGACATTACACTGCGATCCTCGAGCCGTCCGCTGTCCTCGATCTCGTTGGTTTCCTTTTCTACGATTTTGCCGGCACGGCGGTGCTCGACAAGCGTTCCTGCTTCAACGATCGCATGGGTAAGAAAATCTTCGGCGACAACATCACCCTGTGGGATGACGTCTATCATCCCTTGCAGGCTGGCGCGCCTTACGATGGCGAAGGCTTCCCCCGACAAGAAGTTCTGCTGGTGGACCGCGGCGTGCCGAAAAATCTCATCTATGCGCGCGCGACCGCGAAAAAAATGAAAACAAAGCCCACCGGCCACGGCTTCGCACTGCCGAATGAGTATGGCGAAGCACCCATGAATCTGGTCTTCGCAGGCGGCGACAAATCTGTGAACGACATGATTCGCTCCACCGAGCGCGGGATCCTGGTGACTCGACTTTGGTACATCCGTGAAGTGGACCCCTATGCAAAGATCCTCACTGGCATGACCCGCGATGGAACCTTTCTTGTTGAAAATGGACGCGTCGCCGGCGGTATTCGCAATTTTCGTTTCAATCAGAGCATTCTCGAGATGCTATCGAACGTCGAGATGCTCGGCCCCGCAGTGCGCGCGGCCGGCGAAGAATCCTTCGAAATGGTGGTCCCAGCGATGAAGGTTTGCAATTTCCACTTCAGCGAAGTCACGAAGTTCTAGAGGCTGGAGACTACAGGCTGGGAGCTGGAACCCGTTTTCAATTCCTCGAAAACTGAAGGCTGGTAATCGCGCGGTTGATCACGTTCTCCTGAATCTGCACCAGATCGCTTTCCGCGTAGGTCATTCCAAAGATTGTGTAAATGCGCGCGCCCAGCGGTACGAACACGACGATGCCCGACCATTCGTGCTGGTCCACGCTCCCGCGGAAGCGGTGGGCAATCGATGACACTCCTGAGACCATCAGCCGTTTCTGGTCGGTCACGCGGAAGCTGGCCATGGCCTCGCGCAGCCTCTGCTCCGCCTGATCTATGCTGTCCGTCAGCGTTTCACCCGCTGGCGCGAGGCCGATCATGAGGTAAGTTCTCTCATCCGAAGTCCCCAGCGCCGCCAGCGCGCCCGGCATAATGGCGCGCGCTCCCGCGATCAGGTCCCAGCCTGGCGGTTTGTACATGCGAAAGCCGTAGGTGTCGTTCACATACTGGTTACCGCTCACTTCCTCGCGCACCGGTGGCGGCCCGGCAGGTTTTGCAGGAGGTGGGGCGGGAGCAGGCGTTGTCGCAGGCGCAGGTGATTTTGCGGCTGCAACCGGCGTCGCGTTTTTCGCTGCGCCGGGCGCCGCCGAAGCTGCTGCAGGCGTTGTCGAAGCGGCGGTTGTTGCCGGCGCACTGGCGGGATTCGCGGTCGCAGGCGTGGACGCGGGCGCTGTTGCCGGCTTGCTCGGAGGTGACGCGGCAGGTACAGAAGCTGCAGGCGCTGCGGAAGCGCTCGCTGTTTCTTTCTTCACCGTTTTCGCCGGGTCGGCCGGTATCGCAGGGCCGGACCCTGTCGCCGCTGATGCGGGGGCTTTGCTTGCAGTGGACGCAGGCGCAGACGCGACGACCGTTTCCGTCTTGGCCGGTTTCGGCGGCGCCACGGGTTTCTCCGCTGCGGGCTCGGGCTTTTTTTCGTTGTCGGGCTTCGCCGACGCATCCGACAGGCTGATCGTGGCCACCTGATCTTTCTGCACCACGGCGTAGCCGTAGCTAGTCTTCACTTTGAATGAATTTTCTTCGAATCCAACAATCGTGCCGTTGATTTTCGATCCGTCTTTCAGTTTTAGTTCGTCAGCGCGCGCCGCTCGAGACAGCAGCAGTGATGCACTGCATGCAAGTAGGGAAGTCGCCGCGATGAATTTTGCACGCTGCTTCATGGCATCGAGTATCTCGCTTCGCCGCCCGCGCGGCAAGTCTCGGAACTCATTTGTTGTTACGTTAGTCAGCAAGAACTGCAGCCGGTTGAACTTCGATCTGCGGGGCGAGTGCGAGGAAAGGAGCGAAGGCTTCGCGGAGCAGCGCGCGATATTTCGCGCGATCGTAGCCGTGAAAGCCTTCCCAGGCGGCGAAGGCGCGCACGCGATCGTTCGGCACGCGCGAGTCTGCGTCGGTGATGATGTACTCGATGGTTTGTCCGGGGCGCAGCCGAACGCCGCGGCCGAAAAGTTGCTGCGCGGCAATGGCGGTGTGGCTAGCTTTGCGGTACTCGCGCGGGGCGCGCGTGAGCCGCTTGCTGACGATCAAATCTTCGACAGGAATTTCACCGTTCGCGAGCCGGTCTTCATAGCGCGCGACGAGCCGCACAGCTTCTTCCAGCCGCCGGCAATATCCATCGTAATCGCGCGCTTCGGCGAGCAGCGCGAGCACTTCCCGCTGCATGCGTGTGATCAGCGGCGGTGTATCGTGGCGGCGGGATTCGAGGCCGCGAACTTTCAGCTCGCCTTCTTCGCTGACCGCAAAGAAGCGGTTTGGCACCGGAACATCTTCGAATTGTTTGGATGGCAGGAAGACGGCGTAGCGGTAGATGGCTTCAATCGAGAGCGGAAGGCGTGTGCGTTCGGTGATTTCACGGGTGAGCTCTTCGTAATCCTCGCTCGTGGCGCCGGGTTTTTGAACGTAGAGCGAATCCACGAGCGCGTGGATCAATTCGAATCCACGGTTTTCGGCGAGCTCTTTGGCGACGAGCAGCGTTTCGCGGGCGTAGGCGTTGATCGCTTCGTGCGCTTCGATTTTTCCGAAGCGCGCATTTTTGTAGCCGGTGTAGCCGAAGCAGCAGACCAGCAGCCATTTCAAGGCGTCGCGCTCGAGTTTGTAACGCTGGTTGCGATTCCCGGAGAGGACCGGCCCCTCGCGCATGCGCCGCTTCCATTCGGCGCGCTTCGCAATCAAGCGTTCGACGACGCGGCTGGTGATGCCGCGGCGCCGCCGGCAAATGCGATAGCCGAGCTCCGGGACACGCGGCGTTTCCGGGCAGCACAGGCAATTCACGGTTTCGGGCGAGATGTTGAAATGCGCCATGATGTTGGGATATTCGCTGACGAAATCGAGTTCGGCGACATTCGGAAAAAATCCGAGCTTGGGGACGAAGACGAGCCCGCCGCGGTCGGCGGTGAGCAATTCGTCCGGCGATTTCGGATCTTCAGGCTCGGCTTTCTGCTCGGGGATGAGCACGCCGTCGCGATGCGCGAGCTCCATCTGCATGTAGGAAATGCCGGTGCCGGTGGTGGTGCGCGCCGCATACTGCACCGGCAATTTGGTGACGCGCACGAGCTCCCACAATCCCGCAAGCTCGCATTTATCGGCGATGAAAGAATTCTGCGTGTCAACGTGGAGGCGGCCGAAAAGCGTGGTGGCGGTGTTCTTGAACAGGATGCGGCCGTAGCTCATGTAACTGCGCGCGCGGCTCTGCTGCACGCGCGCGTTCGCATCGCGATTGAAGGGAAGCGCCAGCCGCAATTGCTCTGCCTGTCGGCGGACGCGCGGCAGGATGGTCGAATCGCCCCAGTCGGTGATGATCAGATCGGGATCGTGCCTGTCGAGGAGATGCTTCAGCGCAACGGCAGCGGGTTCGCCCGATTCGTCGAGCTCATAGGAGCGGCCGTCCACCTCCACTTCCAGCGATGTGAGCCGGCCGTGCGCCGGGTCAATGCAGGAAAGCCCGCCGAGGCGCATCTGCATGATTTCGAATGGCGGAGTGTCGTAATCGAGCGCCCATTCATCGTCGCGGCAGGCGATGGCCTGCAAACGATTTTCTTCATCGGCTTCGATTTCCACTCGCGCGAGCGGAAAGATGTGGCGCTCCCAGCAATACATCGAAGTGAGCATCAGGTCGCTGTTGTAGAGCCGCAGCCTGGAATCGAAGCGATGCACCCAGCGCGACCACGCCGAATAATCGCTCGGGCGCGCGACGGAAATTTCGAGCACTTCGATCGGGTCGCGCTCCCAGATGTCGGTGCGCTCCGTGAGGCGGCAGGCGATGCCGCGGCCGCGCGTTGCGAGTGCCGCCTGGAGCCGGCGCAGAGATTCGCGCGAGCCGGCCGCGTAGAAAGAGGGTGCGAAGCGGTCAATCAGAAGATGGCGTTTCTGGTTCGGCTCGATCAGCCACAGCTTCATCCCCTGCGGGGAGGGATAGAGGTCGAAGATCCAGCCCTGGAGTTTCATGGAGCTCCTCTTTTTTCACGTGCAGCGCGCGCTCGAGTGCGTCCATGCGCTTTTCCTGGTCCAGCGCAATCGAGAGCAGGATCGCTTCCATGGGATTGTCGTGGCACTGATAGGTGGCCGCCTGCGTGTAGAAGCGGGCGCGGCAGAAGAGGCGGTCGAAGAATGGCTGGTCTTCGCGGCGAAGAGCGCGGCGGAATTTCGTCCAGTGCGCGGCGGCGTTGTGAATCAGTTGAACGAATGTCGGAACGGTGCGGCCCATGAAAATTTCCTTTACGTGAGTGAACGGAGAACTGGCCGCGGGGATTTTTCGCCCACAATGGCGAGCTTGTCGCCTTCGGTGACGGCGAATCGCGAAACCTGGTCCGCCTGTGCGAGGAGCTGCGCGAAAAGCGATTTGCGCGGCGTTTCGAAAGACGTGGCGTCAGTGAAGACGGCGGTGGCCAGCGGGAGCGGCCGCAAAATGCGCAGCGCCTCGAGCGCGCGGCGGAATGATACGGCGGCTTCCCGCTCGCGCACGTCTTCATCGAAATACAAATCCGGGAGCGCGGTGACGATCAGCACACGCGCCGAAAATTTTTCGAGCAAGCGCGGCGTTCGCGCCAGCAATTCGGTCAATTGAAAGCAGGTGAACGCGCGGGCCACACGCAGGCGTTTATTGAAGACGGAGGCCTCGACATCTCTTTCGCGGGCAAACCGCGCGATCAGCAGCGGGTCGAAGCGGTTCGCGCCGTCCAGGCACAGCACCAGCTTGCCCTGCGCCACCAGACGGGGAAGAAAATAGTGGAACAGCCGTGGTACGTCCGGATGGCCGTGAAACACGGCGAGGCCTGTTTCCGGAAGCGTCCAGGGCATGCGTTTTGGGCTGCTCTCCGAAGCGGCGAGCGGCGAAAGGGAACTGGCAGCAGCGCGTGCAGTAGGCACAGCAGAGACATGGTGGCACATGGGTAGTCCCTGGGGCAGGGAGCGGGAAGGGCGGAGGCAACGGAACTTCGACGGGTGAGGAGCGGTCCGTGAGAGCTGGGTAGATCCCGAAGGAAGAACCCTGAACGGCAATGGGGCTGCGGCCTCACCCGCCTTCCCGTTACCTCTACCGCCGTGAAGTATAGGCGAACAAAAAGCGAAAGTCAAGAAGGCAATGGTGCGGTTGGTGGGTCAACTTCCGACAGGCACGCGCAACTTATCGCTCGCGAACTCAACCGGCCCTGCAAAGGCCGCACGAATCGATTTCCGCACCGCATCCTCTTGCCCTTCAACGTCTGGCGCAAGATGACTCAACAACAAACGCTTTACCACGCTCTCTCGCGCGGCTTCGCCAATTTTCTTCGGCGGCGTATGCAGATCGTACAACTGCGACGGCGAACCCGGAGGGTCAAGCACAGCACAATTAAAAATCAGCAAATCCGCATTCTTCGCTAATTGCACCAGATGCGGGAGCGCTGAGGCATCCATGTCTCCAGAGAAAACCACCACCGCGCTTTTATAGGAAATCCGGTAAGCCACCGAGGGACAGTCGCCGTGATGCGTCGCAATTTCTTCCACCACTAAGCCATTCTCATCCACAATCTTAGTGCGCGCCGAATCCAGTCTAATTGCCAGATCGCGAACAGTAAACGTTTCCCGCGCGCCAAACGTTTTTTGGTACGCAAACGCGCCGTCACGTCCCACCAGCAAATCCACAAATCGCGAAGTCTTGGGGAATAGTCCTGCTCCGTCCGGGCCAAAAATCCGGTACACGATTGGCCCGTCACTGGTAAGCGCGCGCGCATTGAAGAAGGCCGCCAGGTCGCCGCTGTGATCGATATGCAGATGCGTCAGCAAAACCGTATCTACTTTTTCCAAATCCAGATCTAATTCACCAATCCGCAGGAACGCCCCCGGCCCGGCATCCACCAAGATCCGCGGTGTCCCTTCGACAACCACGATGTAACTTGACCCGGCCCTCCCGAACGCCCGCGGCCCGCCAGAACCAAGCACCACTACCTCCAGCGCCGGCTTTGCAGGATTAGCCTGCAGGCAAGTCGAGAACAAAACGACAACAGCCACCGCAAGCACCATCAGTGTTTTCATCCCTTTTTCTCCTAACGTGCCTTCGCAATTCACATCTCACTTAGATGAGACTAGTACTCGCTGTCCGAAGGAGATGCTATTTCTTTTGCTTGCGCGGGTGTGCTGCGCGGGTCGCGCCACTAGGCGTTCGGAGGGCTAGGAGATCAGCCTTGAGGCGGGCGAATTCTGATTCGAGAGTTCGAAATTCTCTTTCGGCACCGTCGAGATTGGCGGTTTTGCCCATGGCTTCGAGGTTGCGCGCGGCGGCTACAACTTGCGGGGCGCCGAAAATGGCGGCGGCTCCTTTGAACGCGTGGGCTGCGCTCGCGAGGATTGCCGGATTTTTTTGGGCCACGGCGCGGCGGATGTCTGAGATTTTCTTCGGAGCATCGGCGAGGAAGGATCTTACAAGCGATTGAGCGAGCTTTTTGTTTCCGGCAGTAGAGCGTTCGAGATGCGCGGCGGCATCTTCCGAAGCCGGCGCAGCTGCCGCCGGATTGGCCTGTGCCGGACCAGGTTGCTGTCCGCCGCGCGTGTGGGACTCGATGATTTGGAACAGGGCTTGCATGTCGAACGGTTTCGTGACGTAACCGTCCATGCCGGCTTCGATGCGGCGCTGCTTGTCTTCCTCCGCGACGTTGCCGGTTAGGCCGATGATGATCTGGTGATTTTCGGAAGCGCGTTCCATCTGGCGAATGTTGCGCGTGGCTTCGAGCCCGTCCATGCCGGGCATCTGCTCGTCCATCAACACCACGTCGAAGTGCTTTTTAGAGAGGGCGGCGATTGCGGCGCGGCCGTCTTCGACGGCGAAGACGGAGTGGCCGCGCTTCTGAAGAAGTTCAGTGACCAGTTCCCGGTTCACATCCGTATCTTCGGCGACGAGGATTTGCAGGCGGCGGGAAGCTTTACCGAGGTGACCGGGCGCGAGGGGAGCAGGCTGATCCTTTGATAAGGGTGCCACGGATGCCGCAGCCGCCACAGACGGCGATGATTTTTGAGTTGCAGAGCGCTTATCCGCGCTGCGAATTGGCGTGGTCTTCATCGCGCGGGGGATTTTAAACCAAAAGCGCGAGCCTCCGCCCAGACGATTTTCTGCGCCGATGCTGCCACCCCAGTGCTCGACGGTGATCTTGCAGAAGTAGAGTCCAAGACCCGCTTTGCCGGGGCGGTCTTTCCCTATTGAAAAGAGAGCGAATAGATGATCCGAGGACGCGTCTTTCGGGAGGCCGGGGCCTTCATCATCCACAAACGCGAGCAGGCAGTGAACCTTGTCCTCGATGCCGACCGTGACACCGGAACCCCTGGGTGTGTAGCGCATGGCATTTTCGAGGAGGTTTCCGAAGATGCGTTCGAGGCGCGGAGCGTCTCCAACGACTCTCCAGCCGTGCGCTGCATCGAGGCGCGGGTCGAGTTGTAAGCGAATACCCTTTTCGAGGAAGGCGGGCGAGAACTGCTCGACGACTTGGTGTGCGCAGGCAGCAAGGTCCGGCGCTTCTGAGGCTTTGCCGTCCGAATTTTGCTGAACGGCCAACTCCCCAGAAAATGCCTCTAGGATTCCGCGAATCATCTGTTCCTGGCGGTGCGATTCGCGCTGGCCGGTTTCGATCATGCGCCGCTGCTCGCCGGGGAGTTTTTCCATGGACAGAAGGTTGAAGCAGCCGCGCATGGCGTTGAGCGGTTGCGAGAGATCATGAATAATGCAATGCAGCAGGATTTCCTTTTTCTGAATTTCGCGGAGAAGCTGCTCGTGCTCAAGAAGCGAATCGCGGGCGGTCTGGAAGAGCCGCTGGCGCTCCGCGAAGGAACTCGAAAGATTGCGGACAATCAGGATTTTCTTTCCTTCCAGGCGCGCGGCCCAGGCTTCCAGCGGAGTTTCGTGGTTGGCGAAATCGCGCTCGATCCAGACGGGAGAATTAGCGGCCCCTTTTCTTTTTGAATTCCAGAAGGCATCGGCATCCACAAGAAAATTTTCAAGGAAGGGCGATAGCTCGGCCAGGCGCAATGTTTTCTGTCGGATGCTTTCGGCGCCCCAGATTGATTTGCACCAATTCGGATAACTGCCGAGCGCGCGGAACTCGCCGCCGCCCAGGTATTCGAACAGCACGTAGCCCTGTTCGGCGAGATAGGACTCGAAAATGGAATTTTCAGCCATTCATTTTCTCAGCATGGCGAGAGTGAGTTGCGAGAACGCCTGCTCGACCGATTCGCCGGTTTTTGCGCTGCTGCGAAAGACGCTCCAGCCGTCGGCAGCTAGCCGGGCTTCGCGGTCCGGTTCGATTTCCCATTGCGCGGCGAGATCACACTTGTTGAGCACGAGAACGGCGGGAATTTTCTCCATCATTTCTGCGACATGATTGGCCAAAGCCAGCGCATCCTCCAGCGTCTGCTGGCGCGTGCCATCGGCAACCAGTAAATACCCGGACATGCCGCGGAGGTAGGAAATTTGAACTTTTTGAAAGGCGTCCTCACCGTGGATGTCCCAGAGAACCAGCGTGACGTCCCGGCCTTCGGCGCGCACCTCTTTCTTGTCAACTTTCACGCCGATGGAAGTGTGATACTGCTCCGAGAAGATGGTCTCGACGAATCGGCGCACCAGGCTGGTCTTGCCGACGGCGAACGAGCCGAGCATGCAGACTTTCTTCTGGAGCATGGAAATGGACGGCTCAGTGTACCGGAGGAGCGGGAGAAAAAGCGACTTTGAAGGTGACACTGCGGTTGTAACGGCAGCCCGCTTCGGTGTCTTCGGTGCGCAACGGCTCAGATGCTGCGACGCCGCGCGGCCGCAGGTTTGTGGGCTTTACGCCGGCGCGCCGGAGCACTTTGAAAATCTGATCGGCGCGCTGCCTGCTGAGGGGAAGATTGGCCGCCTCCACGCCGGTACTGTCCGTATGGCCGATGATTTCGACGGTGATCGTTCCACCGAGATGGCCGGCTTGGACGAGCAGACCTTGGAAATCGTTCTCGTATTGCGCCAGCGCCGCTTCCTGGCCGGGCTCGAGCTCAGTGCGTCCTAGCGGGAAGACTAGGACAGCCGATTCGAGCACGCCTTTCAAGCGATTGAATTCAACATGATCGGAATTCTGGAGGTGAGAGACGTCAATCGAATTCACGCCTGCAATCCACGGCGCGCGTTCCTGGAACTGTGCGATCCATTTAGGTGCCGCGACGCCTTCGGCACGCAGCTCACCATTCTTTTGGGAGAGTCTCACGCCCGCGGGAGGACGCAGCAGCTCCTTTGCGCGCCTGAGGACGATAACATCGTCCACTGAATAGAACGGCATCAATTCCAGGTAGGCTTTTTTCGGGTCGAAGCCTGCCTCGGAGAGCAATTTTTCTGGATCCGGTGCGAGTGGATCTCTGAATCCCTGGACACGAAAACGGCCGCCTGACTTGCGGCCGGAAATGACTATGATTCCAGGCTGCAGGCGGAGCGCGTTCAGGAAACGCGACCATTCCCAAAGCAAGTAACTCGAGTACCCGACCCAGCCAACCACAATCGCCAAGGCGACAGCGCCGGCAATAATTGCGGCGCGGGGTCTTCCTTTTCCGCCTAGTTTCTCTTTGAAGCGCGCCTCGAGCAGCTGATGCAAGCGGTCACCCGCGGCACGAAACGGCCCGGTCTCGCCGCTAAAATTTGCCAGCGCAGAACTGAAATTCTGCTGGATATTTTCGAGCGCTTCCTTCATCGCCAGCTTGTAATCCAGAGGCGCATGGCCGCGGATGACGGCCGCGAGAACGGCGTCTGGGCTCGCTTCGACCCAAATTTCCAGCGCTTCGAAATTCATGCTTCCCAGTGTTTCTTGGCCGGCCGAATTGAATGAATCGCGCGCAAACTGCTGGATGGCGGAAAGCATGCCGGCAACCATGTCGGGGTCCTGCGTGGCGATGGACGGAGCGACGACGTGGCTGAGCACCAGACCCGTTTCGCGATGAATCAGAAAAACCTGTTCGACGCGGTAGAGCAGACTGTGCATCAGCACGACTTCTGCGAACGGCTTGCTGGTGCGGAACGCCTCGATGCGCCACTGGATGCCGCGCAAGGAAAGGCTGTGCTCGAGCGCTTCGTTGAAGGATTCGAGCATCGAGCGCAGACTTTCGCTGATGGACTTGCGAATGGCGGGGCCCATCACCGGGAACAGCGCGTCGGCGAGGACCTGCGGATCCTTACGGACCGACTCGCGCAGCGTCTCCTGGATCGTGGGCGCCAGCGCTTCGGCGAGGGCATGGTCGCCATCCTGCTCGCGGCGCATCTGGATTGCTTCCGCGACGACGGAGCTGATGTCTTCGGCGCGCCGCTCCTTGCTGTCGAGCCGTTCGCGAATTTCGTGCAGGCCTTCCTGCTCCGGTGCGACGATCAGATGGCGCAATTCTTCAAGCGCCTGCTTATCCTCAGGCTGGCTTTCGGGCGTTGGAGGAATTGGAGCGCGGCGTTGGGCTTCCTCGGGCATGATGAATGGTTAGGTTTGTCCCGGCGGGCCGTCAGCGAACCCGCGGAGAATAATTGATTTCAGTCTGACGGCTATTTCTCCGGAAGCTCCAAATCGTTCTTGAGCCGCAGTGAAAATTCTGCGAACAGGTCTGCCAAGGCTGCCCGGTCGGTCTTCTCGTTGCGCAGCACCTCGACTTCGGAATCGAGCGCCGCGGCTGTCTCGCGGCGCAGCATGTCGATTTCGTTCATTACTGCCTTTGAGTGCTCGAGAATTTTCGAGCGGAGTTCGCTTTGGCCATCGGCCGCTGATTCTTCGAGCTGGCCCAGCTTTTTCTCCAGTCCCTTCGCAGCATCCTTCAGCTCGCGCGAGATTTCCTTGAAGCCGTCTGTGCGCTCCCCCTTCTCGGTTTTCAAACGCTGGCTCAGGGAGTCCACTTCCTGCTGCATGAAGCCGCTCAGCGTGTCGAAGCGCTTGGCCAAGTCTTCGCGCAGGTTCTCGACAGCCTTGGTGACATTGTCCTCCAGACGCGCGAAACGTTTTTCGTAATCGCGCATCTGCGAACCGAATAATATGTCGCGAATCTTATCCACATTCGCGCCTTCTCCGCCTTCTTTGCCCGATGCATTGGGGATTTTCGCTTCCGCCGGGGATGCCATTTTCCTACCTCTCCTTTTGCGACTCTTTATGCCCTGTCGGGGAGACTTGCGCCTGTTGGTTCGGGGCATTGCCGGACACTACTACGAAAAAATGGCCGCTGCAACGATGACCTGCTTACACGGCACGAACGGTCCGCGCTGTCAGGGATTGCGCCCATTCTGTCGCGTCGCACGCGCTCCAATCTTGCCTTATGAAGAAAGCGCCATGCCCAGCCAAAAGGCAAACGTCAAGAGCGTAGTTAGGAACAGCATCAGGCGCAGGCGCTTCTTGCGCAGCGTCGCGATGAGAATCCCCATGGCGCAAAGCAGGAAACCAAGTTGCGGCCAAAGAAGACCTGACCCAATTCCACTCGCCCACTGGCCAGCGGAGTCCTGAATCCAAACGGAAGCGAACGAAGTTGCAGCGGTGAGCGAAACAGCCACCACACCCGCGAGCGCCGTTCCCTTAACCCACTCCGGCACAACCCAGGATTTTCTGGCGTCGCGCCAGTCCAGCCACGTCTGCGCGACAACCAGCCCGACAACAACCACAACGAACAGCGCCACGTCCCCCTCCTAATCTAGGGCCGCTGCCGTCGATTTACGCCCTCAGACCGGAGCCGCCTCTACTTCGAGCGGCCCCTCCGTTTCGACAGATCCCTCCGGTCCTTCTTGATCGACTGCCATCCGACTGTGTCCGACCGCAAGTGCCTTGAAGTGTGCGGCGAAGCTAGCTGGGGCTAAACTCGCCTCGCAGGATCAAGTTTTCGCTCAGCACTCGCGCCTGTGCGTACAGCTCGACCTCGGCGGGAAACGCTTCCGGTGAAATCTTGCCCGGCAAATCACCGATGATGCGCTTCAATTCCTCGTCGAAGAGTCGTGTAATCAATTCCGGCGTGTGGTTCACTACTTCGCCATTCTCATCGAGGATGCGGACTGCACTGCCATGCCGCATCCGCTGCGCGATCATCAGCCTGTAGATGTGGTCGGTGGCGAGATCTTCCATGTAGCCATCGAGCAGGCTGGCCCCGCGGCCGCTGAGCACGCCGTGGCGATAGCGAATTACTGTACGCACAGCCGCGCGGGTCCCAGCAAGGGTGTGCTTGCCAACGCCGGCCGGAATCGGGCGCAGATCGGGACGCTTCTCCGGATTCGATGGGCGCGCCTTGAGCTGATTCGGGAAAGGGAACTGCTTCACAGCAATTTCCTTCTGATCCGGATGGCCAGTCCATGCGCCATCCATCAGCGATAGGGCTTCGTTCTTCTTATCCTGCGCCAGCACGGCAAGGGCACGTGCGTTCAGGTCAGCATCTTCCCGGCTGAGGAAAAGGGCAGTCATGCCACCGATGGCAAGTATGCCGTGCTTGTGACATATCTCCGGCATCAAGGTGCGCAGGTTCTGGAAGAAAGGGACATCGTGTGGGATGGTGTTGCGATCCGGCAGCACCCAACGCGGGTCGTGCAGATTGAAATGAATCAAGCTGGCCATGTAGTCCCAGCGGCCGAGATCGAGCGCAACAATGTGGTCGCGGAGGTTGTAGGCAAATTCCTCCATTTGGTATGCGAGGGGGTGCGATTCCACCAGCACCATGCACTTGATGTAATCCTTCGGCCAGCGCTTGGCGCGCGAAATGGCTTGGAACAAGTCGCGCCACCAGAGCGCTTCTTCCGTCGACTCGGCTTTTGGGATGTAGAACGTGAGTGGGTGTCTTAGCTCTGCCGGGTTCACCTGGAAAGCCAGTACCGCCACATCAAAAAGAGGAGCGGGCAAAATCTCGGCCGCAAGTACTCCGGCCTGGCGGAGATGCAATCCGCGCGAGCGGAGGAGGTAGACCGTCTTGCTTGGCTGAATCGTGACCGTGCGATTACGCTTCTTGTCGAAATAGCTTAGCTCGCCGCGCAATGCAGAAAGAATATTTTCTATGCCGAGCATCAGGTGGAGCCAGGCATTGGCCATCGAGTCTTCGATATCGAGCATCACGCCGGGCGCGCCAGAATTGAGCATCTTGACGACCATCTCAGCGTCATCGGCGGGGCCGGTCATCTGATTGCGCTGGTCCTGGCACCAGTCGGGCAACGCAACTTGCCAATCTTCCCGCGTGGCTGCTGAAGGTGGAAGATAATTCGGCAAGCGTCCCTGCTGCGAGGCGGCCAGCGCTGCCACTTGTTTCTCGAGTAGTCGTTGTTGCCTCGGAGTGAACTCGCGATGCGGCGGGAGCAAGAATTCGACGAACCCCTTCGGGAGATCGCGCGCGGCGTCAAATCCTGCGGGAGCAGAGTTCACCGCCATGGTGGGTTCGGGAGCGTGACCCTTCTGAGCTTGCATGCTAGCCATGGATGCAGGTACCTCGCCGGCAGATTCTATAGCTCCTAGGGCACAAATCAACGATTGGAAATGAAAATGAGCCACGTGGCCCAGGGCGCCTCTGCGCGGCGGGATATCTGTGGCAATCGCGCTTCCAAAGGCTCCTTCCATGCGCTAGGGGGAGCGTGAACTATGTTGCTGAAAATACAACTGATAGTTGCACTCCTAGGTGGCCGGCAGCCCCGTGGCTAGGAAATTTGTAGTCGCCATCGGTCGAATTGCCCCCGGATGCAAATTGTTTTTCCTTAATGGGCAAGGTTTTTTCATTCTTGCACAGATATGGCGGGCATCGAGTGAAGCCCGCAGGGGGGCCACCTGAAGTGCCGAGAGCTGTTTGGCATGGTTATCGTTCCTGCTACCAGCCTGTACTGGAATCAACAGGTAGCTCGATTGAATCTGCTAGGATAGCGGCGGAGATGCGGAAACCTTGGGTCATTGCGCATCGTGGTGCGTCCGGACACGCGCCGGAGAACACTCTCGCAGCATTTGAGCGCGCCGTGCAATTGGGTGCACCATTTATCGAGACTGATCTGCACTTGACGCGGGATGCGCGGTTTGTGGCCATCCACGATGCCACACTCGAGCGAACCACCAACGGGCGCGGTAATGTTCACGACTTCACGCTCCACGAATTGCGGCGGCTCGATGCCGGCCTGTGGTACGACCGCGCATTCATGGCGCAGCGCATCCCCACACTAGAAGAAGTGCTGGAGTTTGCGCGCAAGTATGATGTGCTCTTTTATCTGGAAATAAAATATGACGCGGCGTGGGGCATGCATCATGCGCTGGTGGGCGCGCTCAGGAAAGAGCAGGATGCCGCGCGCACGATCGTGATTTCATTCGACAATACAACGCTTGAGAGCGTACGCAAGCTGGACGCTTCCATCATGACGGGTTTGCTGGTGGAAGAGCTGCAGCCGGAATCCGTGAAGGCTGCAGTGGATATAGGCGCGAGGCAGCTCTGCCCTCGCTTTGCGAGCGCGGCCGCTGAGCTCGTGGCACAGGCGCATCGTTCGGACCTCCACGTGGCCACCTGGACAGTGAACCAGCCGGAGGATATGCGCGCGGTGATCGCGGCCGGCGTGGACGGCGTGATGACGGATTTTCCGGACCGGCTGCAGGCCGTCCTCGAACCATAGTTGTGGCTGGCGGCAGCCCGCATCCTCACCGTGGCGAATTCCATAGACGACGGAGAACGGACAAAAGTGTCTGCGCTATGGGATCTGAGTGAAAAGTGCGGCAAATTGCCCGAGCGAAAGCTGCTCCGCGCGCGCATCGGAACGAAGACCGCAGCCGGCCAGGACCGCGTGGATGCGTTCATCACGCATGACGGAGCGCAAATTGTTCCGTAGCGTTTTTCGCTTCTGGCCGAAGCAAGTGCCGATGAATTCGAGGAATTGTTTTTCGTTGGTTACCTTCAATGTTGCGCGCTCGCCGGGAATGGTCATGTGTACGAGCGCGGAGTTGACACGCGGAGGCGGCCGAAACGCACCCAGGGGAATTCGAAAAGCAATTTCGGGCCGCGAGTAAAAATGGCAAGCTGCCGTAAGATACCCGTAGTCACGCCGACCGGGAGCCGCCACGATGCGCTCAGCAACTTCTTGTTGGATCACAATATGGATGGAGGCAAGCTGATCGGCGTAAGCGAATAGTTGATGCAGGATGGGGGAGGTAATGTAGTACGGCAAATTGCCATACACGCGAAATCGTCCACCGGCAATTTTACCTAGGTCGAGCAACAACACGTCACCTGAGACAATCTCGACATCGCCCCAGCTGGCTGCGTTATTCTTCAGTCCCGCCGCGAGCAGGGGGTCTGCTTCGACAGCGATAACGCGCCGGCCACTTTCAGCGAGCAACTGGGTCATCTCGCCATGCCCCGCGCCAATTTCGATCCACGGTTCCTTGGCGGCGCCGGGAAGAGATTCGAGAATGCGTTTCCGCCAGCTGAGGTTGCCCAGAAAGTGCTGTCCCATCCGCTGTCTCGCCATGAGGCCACCGAGTTTAGCAATTTCATGTGGAAACCGCCCGCAGCGGCGGCTTGACGAACTACGCGCGTTCCGTTACCGTTTTTGTTTCGACTGAGGCCCAATGAAAATCCTGTTCGTTTCATCGGAAGGACTGCCGTACTCGAAAACCGGCGGCCTGGCGGACGTAGTAGAAGCCCTGCCAAAAGCACTGGTGGCTATGGGGCACGAAGTGGCCGTCCTGCTCCCGCGCTATCGCGGCAACAAGATCACCTCGACGATCATTTACAGCGTAACAATCCCGCTCGCAGATACGCTGCGATTTCCTAGTCTCGCGGAGGGCCAGTCGGTCGAGGGTGTGCGCTACTTTTTCGTGGATGATCCCGCCTACTTCGATCGCGAGCAGCTCTACGGCGACAAGTCCGGCGATTATCCGGACAACGCCGAGCGCTTCGCGGAGTTCTCGCGCGCTGCCATTGAATTCACGAAGCGCGTCTGGCTGCCCGACGTGATTCACTGCCACGACTGGCAGTCGGCACTCGTGCCCGTCCTGCTGCGCTCGCAGTACGCGAACGATCCCGTGGTCCGCTCGCTGCCGGTGGTTTTCACCATTCACAATCTCGGCTACCAGGGACTTTTTCCGCAGGCGGTGATGCGGAAGATCGGGCTGCCAGATAATTTGTTCACCATGGATGCGCTCGAATACTACGGCAAGGTGAACTACCTGAAGGGCGGCCTGCTGTTTGCGGACTATCTGACCACTGTCAGCCGCCGCTACGCGAAAGAAATTCAGACGCCGGAATTCGGGCTGGGCCTGGAAGGCGTGATTCGCTATCGCGCCAACCGGCTGGTCGGAATCCTCAACGGCGTGGACTACTCTGTCTGGAGCCCGGAAGCCGACACCTTCATCGCGCAGAATTATTCGGCGCACAATCTCGACGGCAGGAAAGCCTGCAAGAAAAACCTGCTCGAAGTGTTCAAGCTGCCGGCGGAAAATATGGAACGGCCGCTCATTGGCATCATCTCGCGCTTTGCAGATCAGAAGGGCTTCGACCTGATTGCAGAAGTGGCTGGCGACCTGATGAAGGAAAATCTGGCGCTCGTCGCGCTCGGCACTGGTCAGCCCGAATACGAAGCATTGTTCAAAGAATTGGCGGAAAAATACTCGGCGCGAGTGGGCGTCAAGATCGGCTTCGACAACGCGCTCGCGCACAAGATCGAGGCGGGCGCCGAAATGTTCCTGATGCCGTCGCGTTACGAGCCCTGCGGGCTGAATCAGATCTACAGCCTGCGATATGGCACGGTTCCGATTGTGCGCGCAACCGGCGGGCTGGATGATACCATTCAGAATTTCGACGCCAAGACGCAGCAGGGAACTGGATTCAACTTCGAGGAGTACACCGGGAAAGCGCTGTTGCACAGCGTGCGCGCCGCGTTGAAGGCTTACCGCGATCCCAAGTCGTGGCACGCCCTGCAGACCAACGGCATGGCCAAGGATTTTTCATGGAAGGCATCGGCCGCCTCGTATGTCACGTTGTATGAAGCGGCTAAGAGGACTAGAATCCCGCGGGCGGCTGGAACATCTAAAAACTAGCGTGGAAGGCCTGGAAGAGGGCCAGCCCGCGCGATAAGGAATAAAATGGCTGATAACATTCAAGCAGTGAATGACGCTAGCTTCGAGAAAGATGTGGTCGAAGCTAGCAAGACGCAACCTGTGATGGTGGACTTCTGGGCCGACTGGTGCCGCCCGTGCCACATGCTTACGCCGACGGTGGAAGAAATAGCGCGCGAGCATGTGGGCAAGCTCAAGGTCGTGAAGCTCAACGTGGATGAGAATATCAACGCCGCGGGGAAGTTCAATATTCGCGGCATCCCCACATTGCTGGTCTTCAAGGGTGGGCAGGTGGCCGAGCAGATAGTCGGCGCGGTGCCCAAAGAGCAGATCGTAAAGGTTCTCGAGCGCCACCTTTCCTAGGCTCATCCCCATGACACTGAGGGGCGACCGCGTGACCGCAGGCAAGCTGGGAAGGCAGGGCAACGGCTGTGCCCCCACGCAGAAAAAATGCCAGGCATGCGGCGAGATGTTTGATTGCGGCGCACCGGAGCCCGGTTGCTGGTGCGAGGACGTGAAGCTCACGAGCGAATCTGCAGCGCAGTTGCGCGCGCGGCACTCCGATTGCCTCTGCCCGCGCTGTCTCGCGACTGCTGCCCGGCAGGCCGTTTAGTCATGCGGCGATACACGCGGCTTGTGGCAGCCGCTCTCGTCGGAATTTCTAAATGACGCCGACAGGAGATCAGAATCGGCAGCGATGCCACTGGGCGAAGAGTCCTTTGATGATCGCGTACCACGATGAAGAATGGGGTGTGCCAGTCCACGACGATCGCCGGCTATTTGAATTCCTGATCCTCGAGGGCGCGCAGGCCGGCCTGAGCTGGGAGACGATTATCAATAAGCGTGAGAATTACCGCCGGGCGTTCGACCGGTTCGACCCCAAGAAAGTTGCGCGCTACGATCGGCGGAAAGTCCGCGAGCTATTGGCGAATGCGGGAATCGTGCGAAATCGCTTGAAAATTGCAGCGGCCATCTCCAATGCCCAGGCGTTCCTCGCTGTTCAGAAAGTATTTGGGAGTTTCGACCGCTACATCTGGCAGTTTGTCGGCGGCCGCCCGAAAAATAACGACTGGGGCAAGTCGCAGCGCGTTCCCGCAAGCACACGCGAATCAGACGCCATGAGCAAGGACCTGAAGCACCGCAGTTTCCGCTTCGTCGGCTCCACAATTTGTTACGCCTTCATGCAGGCCACCGGCATGGTCAATGACCACGCCCGCGATTGCTTCCGCCGCACTCGCATCCGCTAGACCGAGCTCGGCGCAGCGCGTGACGCTCGCGGTCCCGTCTTCCAGATTCACCCAAGAGTGTGGCTTGCGTTGAAGGCGTGCGGGGCGTACCATCATTCTTCGGTGTTTGCCGGTTCAACCCTCCTGTAATGATTCAGGCACGATTTTGGTGGGGGATTGTGCGGCCTGTGATGACCCGGGGTGGCGAGGCGGATGGACAGACCCGCAACAAGAGCGGTAGTGGTGGTCGGCGCGCAGTGGGGAGACGAAGGGAAAGGCAAGGTCGTTGACTATCTCGCATCCTCGTTTGACTATGTCGCGCGTTACGCCGGCGGACACAATGCCGGGCACACCGTAATCTTCGACAATCATCGCTTCGTCCTCCAACTGATCCCCAGCGGTATCCTGCGACCCGAAAAAAAAGCTGTGATCGGTGCGGGCACGGTGGTGGATCCCGCAGCCCTGGTTAATGAAGTCGAAAACCTGAAAAAATCCGGAATCGATGTGCGCGGGCGGCTCTTTTTGAGCAATCGCGCTCACCTGATTTTTCCCTACCATCGTGAAATGGACAAAGCCTCCGAAGCAGCGCTGGGGGCCGCAAAAATCGGGACCACATCGCGCGGCATCGGCCCTGCCTATGAAGACAAGATGGCGCGGCGTGGAATCCGCGTATGCGATCTGCTTGACGCGGACCGCTTCCGCGAAAAACTCGAGCGCGTGATCAAAGAAAAGGACGCGATCAGCCGCGCCACCTATGGCCACCCGCTTGAGACCGCCGGCATTCTCGAGCAGTATCTCGAGCTGGCCGCACACATTCGCGGGTTTGTGGCCGATACGGCCGTGCTGTTGAATCGCGCGCTGGACAAAGGCGAATCCGTGCTGCTGGAGGGCGCGCAGGGCACCATGCTCGATATTGACCACGGCACTTATCCATTCGTCACTTCGTCCAACGCAACTTCCGGTGGCGTCGCAACCGGGCTAGGCGTTGCACCAACTCGCCTCACTGGCGTCGTCGGTGTCACCAAGGCCTACACAACGCGTGTTGGCGCAGGGCCATTCCCAACGGAGATGCCTGACCTGGATGCAAACGAAGTGCGCCAGCGTGGAAATGAATTCGGTGCGGTCACAGGACGCCCCCGGCGTTGCGGCTGGCTGGACCTCGAGGTGCTGCGCTTCGCGAAGATGCTCAATGGAATTGATTCACTGGTGGTCACAAAGCTCGACGTCTTCGACGCGCAGCCTGAAATCAAAGTCTGCGTGGGTTACCGATACAAAGGCCAGCTGCTCGAGGAAATGCCTGCGGATGTCGAAACACTAGGACAAGTAGAACCCGTCTATCACACGCTGCCGGGATGGCGGAAACCCACGCCGGGAATTCGCGACGTGAAAGACCTCCCTACCGCCGCGCGGGAATACTTGCACTTCATTTCCGAAAAACTCCAGGTCGAAATCGGTATGGTTTCCACCGGCCCGGAGCGCGATGCCACCATCGTCCCGCGAGGAACGAAGCTCGCATCCTGGCTGTGACTTGCCATGCTTTCCTATGAAGCGGCGCGATCAAAAGTAATCGAGGTCATTCGCGCGCGCGCTGGCCATCCGCAAAAGGAAACAATTATTTATGCACAGGGTCCGGCGCAGGCGCTCGGCCGCGTCCTCGCTGAAAATATCTCAGCCGACCGCAACTACCCGCCCTTCAATCGCTCCACGCGTGACGGATTTGCCGTACGCGCTACCGATGCCGCACATGCAGGCTCGAATTTGCGCCTGATTGGTGAAAGCCGCGCCGGCGTCGCTTTCTCCGGAACCGTTGAGCCGGGGACATGCGTGCAGATCATGACCGGCGCAGCACTCCCGCGCGGTGCTGATACCGTTGTGATGCTAGAGCATGCGCGCATCGAGGGCGACGCGGTGGTATTCGACCAGGCTGCGCAGCCGCACCACAACTTTGTGCTTGCAGGCAGCGAAACCCGCGCGGGTGAAGTAGTGCTGAAAGCAGGTATGAAGCTGGGCTACGCTGAGCTGGCCATGGCAGCGCAGGTTGGGCGCTCGAAGATCATCGTGAGCAAGCGGCCGCGTGTAGCGATTCTTTCGACCGGCGATGAAGTGGTAGTGGTGGATCAGATGCCCGGCCCATTTCAGATTCGAAACAGCAACAGCGTCTCGCTCGCGGCCCAGGTGGCGCTTGCTGGCGGTGAGCCCTGGCTGTTGGGCAATGCGCCGGATGAAATCGCGCAACTTCGCGTCTTGGTCGAGCGTGGCCTGGAAGGCGACATGCTTGTCCTGACCGGCGGCGTGTCGGTAGGGAAGTACGACCTTGTCGAGCAGGTGCTGCGCGAACTGGGCGCCGAATTTTTCTTCGATGCGCTGGCAATTCGTCCCGGAAAGCCGGCGGTCTTCGGTTGGTGCAAAGCGAAGTCTGTATTCGGGCTGCCGGGAAACCCTGTTTCGACGATGGTGACATGCGAACTGCTGGTCGTTCCAGCAATTGAATTGATGAGCGGACACAAGCCCGAGTCGCTGCGCCTGTTCAAAGCCAAACTCGTGCATCCTGTCGAGCAGCGTGCCGCTCTCACGCATTTTTTGCCGGCGCGGGTTTCCTGGCCGAGCGGCGAGCCGACTGTTTCCATTTTGCATTGGGAAGGTTCGGGAGATATTGGGGCAGTGGTGCGCAGCAATTGCTTTCTGGTTGTGCACGAAGCGAAATTGAAGCTTGGTGCGGGCGAGTGGGTGGACGTGCTACCGCGCCGCGGCCTGTTTTAATTTTCGCAGAATATGAAGAAGCCCTCTCATTACGATAAGCAAGGCCGCGTGCGCATGGTGGACGTCACGGCCAAGCCCGCGACCTCGCGGACGGCCATCGCGCACGCGTTTGTGCGCATGCAACCCGCAACCGTGAAGGCCTTGCGGGGGTTGAAATCGCCGAAAGGCAATCCGCTCGAGGTCGCGCGTATCGCTGGAATCACCGCTGCCAAGCGCACGGCGGAGCTGATTCCGCTTTGTCACCCCATCGCGTTGACGCACGTAGATGTGAGCGCGAAGCTATGCCAGAATGGAATTGAGATCACCGCGGAGGCCACAGCCACAGGACCCACGGGCGTGGAGATGGAGGCGCTGGTGGCTGCCTCTATTGCAGCCTTGACGATCTACGACATGTGCAAAGCGCTCGAGCGCGGCATGGAGATTACGGATTTGTACCTGGTGAAAAAATCCGGCGGGCGGAGCGGCCTTTATCAGCGTCCTGGGAAGCGTGCGCAGTGATGACGCCCATGAAGGATGTAAAAGTCCTCGTGGTGGACGACAACGCACTGGTCCTCGACCTGCTGATGAAAGGGCTTTCGCCGTATTGCGATGCGCGCGCAGCAGGTGATGGCGCTGATGCGTTGCTGAAAATCGTGGACGATCCGCCGGACCTGGTCGTTTGCGACTATCGCATGCCGGGGCTCGATGGCCGCCAGCTTTATGAAAAACTGCGCGGGCGCCAGCAGACCAAGCAAATTCCGTTTATCTTCCTCGCCAGCCGTACCGATATCGAAGAAAAATTGCGCCCCATCGTCGAAGGGGTCGAAGAATTTATTCCCAAGCCATTTTTCCTGAAAGATCTCGTTCGCCGCGCGAAAAAAGTAGTGGACCGGCTGCACCTGGAGAAGCTGCAGAATCGCGCCGTACGCCCTGGAGTAGTTCAGGGTCGGCTGGAGGAGATGAGCATCCTCGATCTGATGCAATCGCTCGAAATGGGCCAGAAATCCTGCCGCCTGACCATTCGGCGCGGCGATGAGACCGGTGAGCTATTCTTTTCATCTGGCCAATGTAAAGACGCGAAGCTGGGATCCTCCGAAGGCGAATCGGCTGTCTTCCAGGCGGTCCGCTGGGCAGACGGCGAATTTGAGATTGACTTCAATTCCGCACCCACCCGCTCCACAATTTCGCGCACCACCACGGGCCTGCTGATGGAAGCGCTGCGGGTAATGGATGAACAGCAGCGCGACAGCTCCGAAGACGGCGCCGGGGCCTCCGACGGCTAGTCCGCCGCCCTTCACGCCATGCGCGTCTCCATCCTCACAATTAGTGATTCCGTAGCTGCCGGGAAATATCAGGATCAGTCTGGGCCTGCGGTCGTCACCCGGTGCAGGGAACTCGGTTGGAGGATCGTCTCGACCGCTGTGCTGGCCGATGACCGCGCGGCCATCGAATCGTTCTTGAAGGAAGCCGCCGCATCGAATGATTTTGACGCCGTCCTTACCACCGGGGGCACCGGTGTCGGGCCGCGCGACGTCACGCCGGAGGCCACCTTGGCGGTCGCCGAAAGACTCATCCCAGGATTCTCGGAGCACATGCGCGCCGAAGGACAAAAGAAGACAGAGCGCGCCCTGCTTTCGCGCGCAGTGGCCGCCATCCGCGGCAAGACCATCATCGTGAATCTCCCCGGCAGCCCACGCGGCGCGGTGGAATCACTCGACGCCATCGCAGAACTGCTCCCCCACGCCATCGCCGTCCTCCACGGCGCCCGCCACGAATAGCGCTCGCACCATAAGTGCTTTTGGGGCGCGAGCGAAGTGCATTGGCCACGGCTTCACCATTGTGCTAGGATTGCGCTCTTAATTAGGCAATGCCGGGCCAATACATTCCGATACTGCTCTACGCGGTTCTCGCCGCAGCTTTTCCTGCCGTCACGCTGGCTGTTTTCAAATATATCCGGCCAGACATGAAGGCGACGGGCGCGAAGCTTGAGCCCTACGAATGCGGCGTTCCTCCCGAGGGCACCGCGCGCGGGCGGTATTCGGTGCGGTTTTACATCGTGGCAATTTTGTTCGTGATATTTGACGTCGAGACCATCTTTCTTTTTCCCTGGGCCATCAAGTTCAATCAATTGGGCGCGTACGGCTTGCTGACCATGCTCGTCTTCCTGGGAATTTTGCTGGTCGGATACATCTGGCTCTACCGGAAGGGCGCGCTTGATTGGGTCTGAGCGGCCGGGATTTACTCTTTCCTGATGATTTGACGTTCTTTTTGGGGGTGTGTTAAAAAGGCGGGCTGCTCGCGGCCGAGGCATCGAATCCGTGCTCTCGTATCCAGCGATAGCAGACATTTGAACTGATGGCCAACGACCCCTCGGAAAAAGTCCCTCCGTCGAATCCGCCGAAAGACAAGGCGGAAGGTGCTCCTGTTTCCCCGAAACCCGCGGCTCCTGCTGCGGCGGCTCCTCCAAAACCTGCCACGCCGCCTCCGCCGAAGGCGGTTACGCCCGCGCCTGGTCCGCTCGATAACGAACTGGTGCAGCGCCTGAAAGCGCGCTTCGGCGAAGCGATTCACGAAGCAACGCTCGACCGCAAGCAGGCCATCGTGCTGATCGCTGCCGACAAGCTTCGCGATATCGCGCGTTACTGCCGCGACGAAGAAAAATTCGACATGCTGACTGACTTGACTGCGGTGGACTGGCCAAAGCGTGAAAGGCGTTTCGACATTATCCTCAACCTTTACTCGTTCGCGAAAAACGAACGTCTGCGCCTGAAAGCGCATGCAGCGGAGAATGAACCGGTCCCGAGCTCGGTCGAGATCTGGCCCGCCGCCAACTGGCTCGAACGCGAGTGCTACGACATGTTCGGCATCGGTTTCGAAGGCCATCCGGATTTGAAGCGCATTCTGCTGCCGGACGAATGGGAAGGGCATCCCTTGCGCAAGGATTACGACATTCTGAAGCAGGACACCGCCTGGGTGCGTGAAAACCTGGGCATCGAGAGCGGGCAATAGCGCCCACTAGAGAATGACCGACGCGCGCACAAACGGCAGCTCAGACGTCACCACGACGGTACTGGGTGCCGACGAAATCATCCTCAACATGGGCCCGCAGCACCCCTCGACGCACGGGGTGCTCCGCGTGAAGCTGAAGCTCGATGGCGAGCGCGTGGTGGATTCGGAATGCATTATCGGGTATTTGCATCGCGGCGTGGAAAAAATCGCCGAGCACCGCAGTTACGCGCAATTTGCGCCTTACGTGGATCGCATGGACTACGTTGCGGCGGTCTCGAATGGCCTGGGCTATTGCGAGGCGGTGGAAAAATTGCTCGGCGCGGAAGCTCCGCCGCGCACGCGAGTGGTGCGCACGATTCTGACGGAGCTGCAGCGCATCGCCAGCCACTTGCTCTGGCTCGGCACGCACGCGCTCGATATCGGCGCCCTTACACCCGTGTTTTACTGCTTCCGCGAGCGCGAAGAAATTCTGAAAATTTTCGAGAAGTATTGTGGCGCGCGCCTGACCACACATGCATTCCGCATCGGCGGCCTGCAATACGAGACCTACGACGGCTTCGAAGAGGAAGTGAAGCGCTTCTGCGAGGATTTCGCGCAAAAGATTGACGAGTACGAAACGCTGCTCACCGAAAATCGCATCTGGGTGGGGCGCACCAAAGGCGTCGGCATCCTCAACGCCGCAGATGCGATCGCCCTCGGCGTCACGGGGCCAGTGCTGCGCGCGAGCGGCGTGAAATGGGACCTGCGCAAGGCCCAACCTTACGCCGCCTACGATCAGTATGAATTCGAAATCCCCACTCGCCCGACCGGCGACACCTACGATCGCTACCTGGTGCGCATGGAAGAGATGCGGCAGTCGCGCCGGATTTGCTTGCAGGCCGTCGAGAACATTCCCACCGGCCCAATAATGGCAAAAGTCGGCAAAGTGCTGAAGCCGCCGCCGGGCGAGGTGTACCACTCGATCGAAGCTCCCAAGGGCGAACTTGGCTACTACATCGTGAGCGACGGCACCACGCAGCCTTATCGCGTGCGCGTGCGTCCTCCTTCGTTCATCAATTTGCAGGCCTTCGATAAAATGGCGCGCGGCTCGCTGGTGGCCGACGTTGTCGCCATCATCGGAACGATTGATATCGTGCTCGGGGAAGTGGACCGTTGATGGCCATCGTTGAGAGCAAAGGAGCGGCCGCCCGGCGCAGAAGATGACCCACTCGATCCCTCCCGAGGTCATGAAATTCGCCCTGCCGGTTGTGTATGCGTTGGTGATCGTGGCCGTATTGCCGCTGCTCGCAGGTTATATCGTGCTCCTCGAGCGCAAAGTGATGGCCGACATGCAGGCGCGGCTTGGGCCAATGCGCGTCGGGCCGCACGGTTTGTTGCAGCCGATCGCCGACGCCGTCAAGCTGCTCCTGAAAGAAGACATCATCCCGGAGGACGCTGACAGGTTGATGTTCTATGTAGCGCCGCTCGTCAGCGTCACGATGGCTCTGCTCGCGTATGCCGCGATGCCATTTGGTCCTGCGTTTCAAATCGCCGACCTGAACGTTGGCCTGCTTTTCATTCTCGCCGTCAGTTCACTTGGAATTTACGGCATTGTGCTGGGCGGCTGGGCTTCGAACAGCCATTATTCGTTGCTGGGCGCGCTGCGCAGCGCGGCGCAACTGGTGAGCTATGAAACCGCTGCCGGTCTCGGGCTTGTCTCCGCATTGTTGCTTGCGGGCTCGCTCTCCATGAAGGAAATCGTGCAAGCGCAGGCGGACCAGGGCGTGTGGTTTATCCTAGTCGCGCCCATCGGATTTTTTGTCTATTTGGTGGGTTCGATCGCGGAAACAAATCGCGCTCCCTTTGATTTGCCGGAAGCGGAATCGGAGCTTGTCGCCGGCTACATGACCGAGTACAGCGGTTTCCGCTGGTCGCTCTACTTTTTGGCGGAATACGCCAACATGATAATCGTCGCCGGTATTGCCACCACGCTTTTCCTCGGCGGCTGGCTGCGCCCGTTCCCTCGTTTCCACGATCATCTTCTCGGCACGTCCGTTGAATTGCTCGACGCGCTCCCTTCGCTCATTTTTCTGGGCATAGGCCTGTACTGTTTCCGGCTCACGCCGCGGCAGCCGGTGCAGATCCAGAAGCTGGTGATGGCAACGGTCGGCGGGCTTTGCCTGTTGCTCGCCGGAGCGATGGCTGCGGCATTGTTCGCGCCACCCGCGGTGATGCTGGGAGTTCACGGCGGATTCTGGTTCATGGCCAAGGTAATGGCGTATCTCTACGCGTTTCTCTGGATCCGATTCACGTTCCCGAGGTATCGCTTCGACCAGTTGATGCGGCTCGGTTGGCGTTTCCTGATTCCACTCGCGCTCGTTAACGTGATTGGCGTGGGTACCGCGATCGTGCTCCAGCAGCAATGGGGCTGGAACCCGCGCTTCGCAGAACTGGTCACGCTGCTTGCAACGATTGGCGTGGCTGTGTGGCTCGCGAGTGAGGATCAAAAACCTGCCGCGGAAGTCCTGGCGGCGGATGGTGAATAGTTAGTGTTTAATCAGGCCGTATTCTACTTTTTTGCCGTGCTCGCGGTGGCCTCCGCCATCATGATGGTCACGCGCCGCAATATCGTTCACGGCGCCGTGTTTTTGATCACCACGCTTCTTGCGACTGCCGGCATCTTCCTTCAGCTCGATGCGGAATTTCTCTTT
>Ga0307473_10000032_pt1 | contig 29061 bp, 30 predicted proteins | sample atmos_gasesAM5C__FD_203744 | JGI IMG/M metagenome (GOLD analysis project Ga0307473, IMG submission 203744) | Hardwood forest soil microbial communities from Morgan-Monroe State Forest, Indiana, United States - atmos_gasesAM5C_515 | ecosystem: Environmental > Terrestrial > Soil > Temperate...
CTAGACATCACAGCGGAAAATTCATACGACTTACGATGGCCTGGAAATCAGGGTCGGAGCGCACGGAATCGAAGGCTGGATCAGTCTTCAGCCTGACCATCCCGCCTGACCGCGCCGCATAGGCTTTCTCCAGCCAGTTCACTGCCTCGTTTTTCTTTCCCAAGAAGGCATAGTTCCTTGCAATTGGATACGCTCGCTGGTTCGCTGCTGGACTCTTGATGTCGCTATCAAGCCAAGTCTGTAGAAAAGCCTGATATCCAGAGGTTCTGAATGCCTCTCCCCCGGCGACGGCCAATGCCGAGTTACCGGACAAAGTTAACCCTCTCAGCCACTCGGCCACGGCTTCGGGATCCATCCTCTTTTGTGTGTAAGTGTCCGCTAACTGGAAGTGCACTGGCCTGAAATTGGGATCCATTTGCAGGGTCTTCTTGTACTGCTCTATCGCCTGGTCATACTTGCGCGCATAATAATAAGCATCTGCTACCGATCCGCTGATCGCCACGGAAAGTGGGTCGAGTTCCTGGGCCCGCTTCGCTTCAGCAATCGCTTCGTCGTGACGTCCCACACAGTACAGATACTCCGAGTACCACTGATGGGCGGTCGGGTAATTTGGATTCGCGGCAATGGCGCGCAGGAATTCCTGCTGTGCCTTGGGGAAATCCCAGTCGTAGTAGAGATATGTATCGGCCAGATTGGTATGAGCTTCAGCCAGGGAATCGTCAATTTCCAGCGCCTTCATGGCCGCAGCTTTTGCCCTCGGGCGAGCCTCCTGAGGGGTCAGGCCAAGATATCCGCCATTATTGACCGCGTACGAGTCCGCCACTCCGGCATAAGCTAGGGCATAACCGGGATCCTTTTCGATGGCCTGCTGAAAATATTGCAGGCCCTTTTTCACGCCTTCGTTGGTCCGCTGGTTCCAGTAGTAGCGTCCCTGGAGATAAAGGCGGTAGGCCTCGGGATTTTGCGTATCGCGCTTGGCGATCTGCTTCTGTTCTTTCCCATTCAGCTCGACGCGAAGGTTTGTGGCGATGGCTTTGGAGATGTCCTCCTGGATGCCTTGGATGTCCGACAGCTTCTTGGAGTACTAATCACCCCAAACTTGCGACTGGCGGCCGACATCCATCAACTCCGCGCTGACCTGGAAGGCGTCGCCCCGCCGCGTCAACCTTCCCGTCACCACCGCGCGAACGTTGAGCTCCTGTCCAATTTTCTCGGGTACGTTCTCGCGGCCCTTGTAGCGGAACACCGTGCTGCGCGGCACAACGCGCAACTGCGAAAGGTGCGAGAGGCTGTTGATCAAGCTCTCGGTGATGCCGTCGCTGAGGTACTCCGTATCCGGGTCTCCGCCACCGCTTGCAAATGGCAATACCGCAACCGAATCGAGTGATCCACCGCCGTGCCATGAAGGATTGGCGCGGTAGAGCCAATAGCCGATGCCTGCGACCACAACGAAAACGGCGGCCAGCGCAATCGCAAGTTTCTTCTTGTGCCGCTTCGCCAGCCCGACCGCGAGAGCTGTGTCGGAGCTGTGCTCGGCCTGCGCTTGCGGCGCCGATGTCTGCGGGTCCTGAAGGGTGTCGACGTTTTGAGTCGCGGAGCGACTCGAATCTGTGTCGCGCTTCAGCCGCTTCAGATCGGCGCGCATTTCAGAAGCGGACTGGCAACGCAGGTCGCGGTCCTTACTCCAACGCCTTATTGATGATCTCTTCCAGCTTCACGGGCAGGTCCGGATTCAGCCGCACGGGAGGCACGGGGGCGCGGTTCAGGATTCCTTCACTGATCACGCCCGAAGTTTCCCCACGGAAGGGGAGAGTGCCGGTGGCCATCTCATACAGCACGACACCGAAGGAGAAAAGGTCGGTGCGCGCATCTAGCTCCTTGCCCCGCACTTGCTCCGGCGACATATAAGCAACCGTGCCTACGGTCGTGCCCGGGCTTGTCTGCAATTCGTCGGCTGTCATCGTCGGCATGGCCGATGCCCCGGCGCCTCCTGGAACTGATGAGGGAGCCAGCTTTGCCAATCCGAAGTCGAGTATCCTGGCATTGCCGCGTTTGGTGACGAAGAGGTTCGCGGGTTTAATATCGCGATGGATGATGCCGTGCGCGTGGGCGGCGTCCAGCCCATCGGCGATCTGAATCGCCAAATCCAGCACCTGCTCCAGCGGAAGCGGTCTCCCGCCGATGAGATGCTTGAGTGTTTGACCCTCGAGAAACTGTATGGCTATAAACGGCTGGCCTTCGTGCTCACCAATTTCGTAAATGGCGCAAATGTTGGGATGGTCGAGTGCAGAAGCGGCCTGCGCTTCACGCTCGAGCCGTTCCACTGCCTGGCGATCGTTTGCAATGGTTTCCGGGAGGAACTTCAGCGCGACGAAGCGGCGAAGCCGGGTGTCTTCGGCCTTGTAAACCACACCCATGCCGCCGCCGCCGAGTTTTTCGACGATGCGATAGTGCGAGATGGTGATGCCGAGAAGGGGATCCGCGCTTGCCATGTGGCGCTCATCTTAGGTTGGGGCAGAGGGCATGTCAACGAAGAGAGGCCGCATGCGAGAGATGATCGGGCGGCAGGAATCATGCTGCGTATGAAGCTTTCCATGCAAGCGGATCGTTCACTTTGTTTGCAACCCTAGTTCCCACCGTGCGCCCGGCGGCATCGTCCGCGCAAATCGGGATAGGCGGTGGCAATTGCGCCACCTGCTGAGACAAAGAGAAACCGGGAAAGAATTACACGTTACAGTACCACTCGCTCTGTTCGGGGAAGCGCTGAACTACTGAGCTGCCTCAATTCTATCCCACACTATCTAAGTGGCTTAAGGAGAAATCGGTAAGGAATTTGGGAGTCTGGAAGCGATTTTGCACCTTGTAATGATGGCAAACGGGCAATGGCGTAATACCCGGGAGGCGTGAACTGGATATTGGCGGCGTAAGACCATGTGCCCGAAGGCGGTGCCTTGTGCCTGCTCCTCGAGCGATTCGGTCATGGAGCGAACGCGGCCGCGGACGGTGTCCGGGCGCTTCTGAAGTTTCGGCATGAGGCAAGAACCACAAGATGTTTTAGGAGGGACCTGACATGAAACGCGTGCTATTAATTGTTGCAGGATTCTTGGCTATTTCTCAAATTTCCTTTGCTGTAACCCCAACCAACGCGAAAGCGCAACAGGACAGACTCGAAAATGCGGGCCAAGTAATGCAGGAAATTCTGCAAGTTCCGGACGACATCCCCCGGGACCTGCTCGACAAAGCTCGATGCGTAATCGTGATGCCTTCGGTGCTGAAGGCGGCCTTTGTCGTGGGTGGGAGCTACGGACGCGGGACGATGGTCTGCCGGACTGGCAAAGATTTCACCGGCCCGTGGGGCGCACCTGCAATGTACGCGCTTGAGGGGGGCAGTGTTGGTCTACAAATCGGCGGAGAGGCAACCGACTTCGTCTTTCTAGTGATGAATGACCGCGGCGCAGACAGCCTGCTACGCACCAAGGTTAAGCTCGGGGCCGACGCGTCGGTAGCGGCTGGACCAAAGGGGCGCACCGCCTCGGCGGACACAGACGCATACATGCGCTCGGAAATTCTGGCTTACTCGCGTTCACGTGGTATATTTGCAGGAATCTCGCTTGAAGACTCGACGCTTCGGCCCGACGGCGAGGGCAACCGTGATCTCTATGGCCGCGAGATCAGCGCAGCCGAAATCATTCGAGAATCGTCGGTACAAGCTCCGGAAGCGGTACAGAATTTGAATGCGGCGCTGCAAAAGGCGTCGCCGGAGCTGAAGCCATAACGAAAACTTGCCAGTTGGAGGCGGATGGCCCCATCCGCCTCTCTCTGGTGTCCGTGCACGAGATGATCAACGCGAAAAAGAAACTCCCGACGGATGCTCAGGAGGAATTGCCCTGCAACTTAGTTCCACGTTCAAATTGAGAGGAGGACTAACGCCCATGAGACACTCAAACAATTCGTTCTTCGGAAGAGCGGTAATTGCTGCAGCAACACTGGCCGGCCTTCTCATGTTCACAGGCGCCCCGAACCTGAGCGCCAATGACGGCTGCCAGCGGCGCATTGCGAAAGCGGATCACAAACTGCACGAAGCAATCGAGCACCATGGCTATAGGAGTGAGCAGGCTGAACGCTGGCGCCACGAGCTCCACGAAGCGCGCGAGCACTGCTGGAAAGTCAATCATCGGTGGTGGGATGAAGATGATCATCGCTGGCACTCGGATCGCGATTGGGATGACCACGACCATGATCATGACCGCGATCACCACTGAGTCGTTTCATTCGTGAAACGGCTATGAAGTCCACAATCGCCGTTAGGAGTGCAGTGGAACGTCTTGCGTATTCGGAGGGGATCTAGGTCAAGGGTCGTGCACGGAGAGAAAGTAATCTGAGGAGGTGCAAAATGACTATCACTCGCTCAATTGGCTCTATTCGTATGCTGTTTCTCGCCCTGATAATGCTGGCCATGCCGATGAAATCACTCGCGCAAATCGGCGTCGTGGTCAGTTTCGGGCCGCCCGAGCTGCCCGTATACGTGCAGCCTGTTTGCCCCGGCGAAGGCTATATCTGGACACCCGGGTACTGGGCCTGGGACAACGACGGTGATGACTATTATTGGGTACCGGGCACATGGGTGCTGGCTCCGGAAGTCGGATACCTGTGGACACCGGGCTACTGGGGCTGGGGCGGCAGCGGATTTGTTTTTTATGAGGGATATTGGGGCCCGCGGGTAGGTTTCTATGGCGGGATCAACTACGGGTTCGGTTACTTTGGCCATGGTTATGAAGGCGGACGCTGGGACCATGACCGCTTTTTCTACAACCGTGAGGTGAACAATGTGAACGTGACGGTAATCCACAATGTTTACAACACTAGGGTGGATAACAGCTACACCAGAGTTACACGAGTGAGTTACAACGGCGGCAATGGTGGGATCAACGAGCGTCCGACACGCGACGAGGAGAATGCCGCACATGAGAGACATATCCCGCCTGTTCGCGATCAAGTGCAACATGTGCAAGCCGCGCGCGGGGACAGAGAACTGCGGGCTTCCACGAATCATGGCAAACCACCCGTCGCTGCCACTCCTAAGCCAGGGGCTTTTAAGGATCGCGGAGTCGTAGCGGCGAAGGAGGGAGGACGCTACAACCCGCCTGCGCGGACAGAGGGCAATGCCTCTGTACGGACGGACAACAAGGCCGGTGCGCGAACAGAGAACAATGCGCCTGTACGGACAGACAACAGGGCCGGTGCGCGAACAGATAACAATGGCTCTTCGCGGACAGAAACTGGTAACGCCGGTCGCTCGAACGTGACCCATCCGAAAGAGCTTCCGCCAATCGAACGCCGCGCCGCTCCGAATACGGGCAATTCGAGAGTGGACCAGAAATATCAGCAACAGCAAGACAAGCTAGTCCAGAGGCAGGAGCAGGATCGGCAGAGGCTCCAGCAGAAACAGGAGCAGGAGCACCAACGGCTGTCACAAAAGAACGCTGACGATGCGCGAAGGCAGCAGACCGAGCAGCGGCATCAACAGCAGACGCAGCAACTCTCGCAAAAACACGAGCAACAGCAGCAGAAGTTACAACAAAAACAGCAGCCACCTCCGCGCCAGAATGAGTCGAAGCAGTCCAATAAAAAGCTGTAGATTACTTCTGACAGCGCGACGATCAGGGCTTGGCCGCGAGTGGTTGAAAATCAGCAGTGGTGGTGGAACGCGGCCAGGCCCACCGATTTGCCATTCATCATGTGTGCGTGGCCTCGCCTCACATCTGTATGATTTTCCTCATGGTTACCATTAGCCCCCCGCACAGTCGCCTTTGGCATCGCCCTTGCAATAGCTGTATGGCGTGAGCTGCTTCAGAGAGTCGAACGAGTGCTTCCGAGGCAGGTTGGATGTCGGCGGCGGGGCCGGAAGCGGCATCGCAGGACCGACGCGGAGGTCTAAGATGAAATACATAAAGTACGTGGTCTTGGTGGGACTTTTAGCTTTTGCGGCAGGTAGGGCCGACGCCCAGGTGAGAGTTGGCATTGGAATTGGCCCTGGCTATTATGGGCCAGCGCCGGTTTGCGCCTACGGTTACTATGGATATTACCCCTACGCTTGCGCGCCCTATGGGTTCTATGGCCCAGATTATTTTGTTGGCGGCGTGTTTATCGGTGCCGGGCCGTGGTTCCATGGTTTCCGCGGCGACCGCTTCTTTGATCGCGGATTCCGTGGGGATCGCGGGTTCCGCGGTGATCGTGGGTTCCGTGGTGATCGTGGGTTCCATGGCGACAGGGGATTCCGGGGTGATCGTGGATTCCATGGCGGTGGCGAATTCCACGGCGGTAACGGATTTCACGGCGGCGGTGGTGGAGGATTCCATGGCGGCGGTGGCGGTTCACATGGTGGCGGTGGCTTCCATGGAGGTGGCGGAGGTCACGGCGGCGGCCGTCGGTAATCGCGGCTAGTTTGCCTGAACGCGAACGGCTGGCAGCACGTGCTGCCAGCCGTTTTTCTTTCTTCTTGTGTCTCGCGCGCAATCGGATTCAAAGTAGCCACCATAAACACGCTACTTTCTCTTACGGGCCCGCGCAACGCTATACTCTCTCCATGATGTCCCGCGCGGGCCCTCAGTTTTCACTATCGAGCGGCACCTTTTTCAGAGCGCGCTTATTCAAGAAGGGCGGGGTACAATCATCCCGAGTAAAGCAGCACACAGGAGGAAATCATGGGAATCCGCGATGCATTTCTACCTGAATTCAGTCACGAAATGGCTACGACACGAAAAACGCTCGAGCGCGTTCCCGAAGGGAAAGCCGATTGGGTGCCGCACGCGCGCTCGATGAAGATGGGACGCCTGGCCGGGCACATTGCCGAGCTGCCGGGATTGATCACCACGGCGCTGAGCCAGGAGGCACTTGATTTCCGTGCGCCGGGCGCACCACCCCGCGTGCCATACGTCATGAGTACGCGGGAAGGACTCTTGCAAATGTTCGACAAGAATGTTGCTGCCGCCAGCGCGGCGATCGCCGGCGTGAGCGACGAGGCGTTGGTGAAGACGTTCACGCTGTCGGCCGGAGGGAAGGTCATCTTCGCCTTGCCGCGCCTGGCGGTGCTGCGCGGCTTCGTGCTGAACCACATGATCCATCATCGCGGGCAGCTTTCAGTTTATCTGCGGTTGAATGATGTTCCGGTACCTTCGATTTATGGGCCGTCCGCTGATGAACCGCTGTTGTAAGTAGTGCCGTCCGTTGTTCAATTAAAGAGAGAAAAAGACAGGAGCTCGCGTGGCCTTGACTCTATGGGGCAATGCGGAAGGTGCCTTTTGGTTCGACGAAGCCGTAAGCCATGCGCGTGGTGGTGAAGGCGGCAGCGGGGCGGCCATCGCGATCGAGCAGGATCAGGCCGCCGGTGGTGTGGGCGCGATGGGCGAGTTTGCGGACGCAGGCGTCGGCAACGAATTGCGCGCGATTTTGGGGCGGCGCGGGGTCTCTCGATTTCGAGCGCGATGTGCGGCGTGAGCTGGGCGGCGCGCTCAACAGGTCAGTGGCCATTTTCGCCATCACGATTTTCATTATGCCTTCGCCGGGGCCGGTGCAGGAGACGCCGCCGGCTTCTGCATCGGCGTAGCAGCCGCAGCCGATGAGCGGTGAATCGCCGACGCGGCCGGGAAATTTGCAGCAGGTGCCGCCGGTGGAAGTCCCGGCGAAGAGATGCCCGTGAGTATCGAGCGCGACAGCTCCGACGGTGCCGGATTCATGTCCCAAGTGATGCTCTGCGGCGTGGGAATCTTCGAGGCAGCGACGCCAGGCGGTGCGCTCGCGATCGATGATGAGATCTTCTGGAGCGCAGAGCCGAATTCCGTTTTCGGCGGCAAACTTTTCTGCGCCGGCGCCAACGAGCATCATGTGCTCGCTTTTTTCTAGGACGCAGCGGGCTAGGCGGATGGGGTTGCAGACGCGTTCCACCGCGGCAACGGAGCCTGCTTTCAGCGAGGCGCCGTTCATCATGATGGCGTCGAGCTGGACGCGGCCATCGCGATTCAGATGCGAGCCGATGCCCGCATCGAACGTGGGATCGTCTTCGAGCGAGACGATGGCGGCTTCAACGGCGTCAATCGCCGGGCCGCCTGCGCTGAGAATTTTCCACCCGGCCTCAAGGGCGCGGCGGATTCCGTTGCGGCAATCTTCGACTGCTTCGTCGGGAATGTCCCAGGCGCCGCCGTGGATGATGAGGGAAGGGTTCAAGGTTTCAGGGATGCAATTAGTGCCGCCTCAACTATCCACTGAGGGAGCGCAAGGTTCAAGCGAAGTGTGAATGCGATTGTGCTTTGAATGATACAGGCATGGCTCCAGCGCGCGTTCAGTACCGAGGGATTTCTACAGGTTCGGGAGGAGCATGAGGGTGACGCCGAGGGCGATCAGGATGGGGCCGAGGAAGAATGCAAAACCCATGCCGAGGAAGACGCGCAATGCTCCCTGGCGCTTTTCTGGCGGGACATCCTCGGTCAGAGATTTCAAGGGAGTCCCCTGGTGGCGGAGCATGGCGCGAAAAACATTCACGTAGGCGATGATCCAGAATTTGATTTCATGGCGCGACTGCCAGAGAAGATCACACCCGGCGCAGATGACCAGAATGCCGACGATGCCTAGAAGTTTCGGCACGGCTAGCCTCCGCGTCCCGCTGTGCGGGTGAGCACCGGCCGGGTTTCGGGGACGTCACGCGACACACTGGCCGGGACGGACGCGGCGCGCAATTCGGCAGAGCGCGCGCCAGATGCTTGCGACGGAGCCTGAGGGAGCGGCGTATCTTTGGTCAGTTTCCAGGTATTGACGATGTGCTGGACCACGGCGATATTGGAGCCGATCGCGAGGATCCAGAGCGCCACCGGCATGCGGTTGACGAGAGCGCCAAGAATCATCAGCGCGAGGCGCTCGGGACGATCCCAGAATCCGATCTCCGACTTGGGGACCAGCGACTCAGCGCGGGCCTTCGCGTAGCTGACCATCACGGCACCGGCCATCGCAGCACCGACAAGCACTGCGTATAGGAAGCGATTGACACGCGTGTAATAAACCAGCAAGCCGAGAAACAAAATCAGATCGGCATAACGGTCGAGAATGGAATCGAGGAACCCGCCGAAGATCGAAACGCGATTCTGGCGGCGCGCTACCGGGCCATCGAGCAAATCGCACAGCCCGGCAAGAATCATCATGCCGCCTGCAGCGGCGAACCGGCCGGCGGCGAAAAGTATTCCGGCCCAGAGATTCAGGAACAGCGCGGACCACGTAATGACATTGGGAGGGATGCCGGTGGGAGCAATCAGTGCCGCGAGGCGGTCGAGGGGCCAGGAAAGATACCGGCCGATGGAGCGCGTCAGCATGGAGTGAGTGTCACCCCGCTATTCCTGGTCATAGATCGTTTCCAGCGTAACGACCTCGTACTCTTTGAGGCCCGCTGGAGTGGTAACTTGCACCTCGTCGCCGACTTTTTTGCCCAAGAGCGCGCGGCCGATGGGCGAGGTCGTGGAAATCAACCCTTTGGATGCGTCGGCTTCCTCGACCGTTACTAGTTTGTACTCGATTTTAGTGTCCTTCGCAATGTCCAAAACAACCAGGCGGGAACCGTAGGCGGCGCGGTCTTTCGGCAGATTGTTGAGATTGAGCATGGAGAGGTCGGCCATGCGCTGGTGGAGCTGGCCCAGGCGAGCGGAAACGTAGGACTGGCGCTCTTTGGCGTATTTGTACTCGGCATTTTCGGAGAGATCGCCGTGGGCGCGCGCGACTTTGATTTCCTTGGGCAGCTCGTCGTGGAGCTCGTGCTCGAGGGCGGCGATTTCGTCCTTCAGTTTTTTCCTAATCTTCTCGGTAAGGTCGGCCATTTTGAATTGCGCAGAAATACCCTTCGGGGCCGGACAGCCCCCGATCCCTTTTTATTGGTTACTTGCAGATTATAGAGGATTTGCGAGGGATACCGCAAATTAGATGCATGGGTGGGCCCGTCCGGGTTCGGTGACAGGCCCAGGTTTGTCTCATAATTGATATGTCAACATGTGCTGTGCGTCATGGCCTTTGCGAATCGGAATCGGTCATACTGCCTGTGCTTTTTGAGGGGGCTATGACATCCAGCGTGGTTCTTGGGTTGCTCGCGGTGGATCTGATTCTTTTTCTCGCGGCAATTTTCTACTTCGACAAATCGCAGCAGCGACGAGACACCATTGTCCTGAGCGCACTATTTCTCTGCTCCGGAATGCCCGCGCTGATTTACCAGGTGGTGTGGCAACGCGTGCTGTTTGCCATTTACGGCGTGAACGCGGAATCGGTGGCGGTGGTGGTGAGCGCGTTCATGCTGGGGCTTGGACTGGGCAGCCTGGCCGGTGGCTGGCTCTCGACCCGGTTCCCGCAGCGGGCGATCGTGATATTTGGCGCCGCGGAATTGGCAGTGGCCCTCTTCGGGCTTGGCTCGCTGAAAATATTCCACTGGGCGGCAGCGCACACGGCGGGCGCAGGGCTGGGCGCGACCATAGTTTTCAGCCTGCTACTGCTGATTGTTCCAACCATGCTGATGGGCGCCACGCTGCCGCTGCTGGTCGAGCACCTGGTCCGCAACTCCGGGCGGGTAGGCTATTCGGTGGCCACGCTATACTTCGTGAACACGTTTGGCTCGGCCGTGGCGTGCTATCTGTGCGCCAGCTTTCTGCTGCGAGAATTCGGGCAGTCAGGTTCTGTGACCATGGCGGCGCTGATCAACACGCTGGTGGGCGCGACGGCTTTCCTCTACGGGCGTGATGAAGAGAAGAGACGGATAAGATCGACGCCGGTCACAACTGCGACGCCTGTGACTGAAACGGGGCCGGGATTGAAACTCGGAGTGGCCATGTTGATCGCCGGGATCGCCGGGTTCATCTCGCTCGGGTTCGAGATCGCGTGGTTCCGAGTATTCTCGCTGGCCGCTTCCGACCGCGCGCCGGCATTTGCGTTGCTACTTTCCACTTATCTCGGAGGGATCGCTGCGGGATCCTACCTCGCTGAAAAACTGACCGAGAAGAAGAGCCCGGCAAGCATCGTGCGGATTGTGGGACTGCTGATGCTGCTGGCAGGCGCGCTTTCGGCATACCTGCCGCCACTGGTCGGTGAACTGATGTGGCGGAAGACGTCGTTTCTCGCGAGCGCCCCCGCGTTTTTCGTAACAGCAGGACTGCTTGGCGCCGTGCTGCCCCTGCTCTGCCAGCTTGCGGTGAGGGCCGACGACCGCGCGGGGCGCGGCGTGAGCCTGGTGTACGTCTCGAACATCATCGGATCCGCGCTGGGCAGCCTCTTGATCGGATTTGTGGCCATGCAGTATTTCGGGCTGCGGCAAATCTCGCTGCAACTGGGGGTGGGTGCCGTGATCACCGGCGCCGCGGTCCTGCTTTTCAATCAAGGCAGAATTCGAATGCCGCCTGCCTGGGCCGCGGCGGCTATCGTCGCTGCGATCATTGCCATGCCAGCAGCGTCGCCGCTGTATTCCCATCTGTTCCAGCGGCTGATCTTCGGAAACCGTCAGGAAGCGACGGCGGATTTCGCACACCTGGTGGAGAATCGAAACGGCGTGATTGCTGTGACCAAGGACGCTGCCGTATTTGGAGGTGGCGTGTACGACGGCTACTTCAACGTCGATCCACTGAACGACTCAAATATTGTGGCGCGCATCTACGCGTTGAGTGCGCTCCATCCGGCGCCGAAGCAGGTGCTGATGATCGGGCTGGCGTCCGGCTCCTGGGCGCAGATCGTCGCGCATCATCCGCAGGTCGAGTCCATGGACGTGGTCGAAATCAATCCGGGGTACCTGCAACTGATCGCGCAGTACCCGATGGTGCAATCGCTGCTAAAGAATCCCAAGGTGCATATTTTCACAGACGATGGGCGCCGCTGGCTGCTGGCGCATTCGGCGGCCCAGTACGATGCCATCGTTGCAAACACAAGTTATTACTGGCGGGACCACAGCACCACCCTTCTTTCGGTCGAGTTCCTGCAATTGGTCCGGCAACACTTGAAGCCGGGCGGCATCTTCTACTACAACACCACGACATCGGATGATGTGATTGCGACCGGACTGGCAGTTTTCCCGCACGGGTTACGCGTGATCAATTTTCTCGCGGTCAGCGACTCACCGTTCGTGATCGACGTGGAGCACTGGATGTTGGTGCTTCGGCAATACAGAATTGATGGTGAACTAGTCTTCGATCCAGCGCGCCCGAGGTCGGAGGTTGCGCTCCAAGCCTACCGGGCACTGGCGGGCACTTTGGGCGAACCGCCGAAGATGCTGAGCGTGGAGGGCAGTGAATCCATGAGAGCGCGGCTGGGCCGGCGGTTCATCATCACCGACGACGACATGGGCTGGGAATGGCGCAGCGGGTTTGAAATCCCCTGGCGCGAGTAGCTGCTTCTCGAGCGGGGCCACCTTCCAATAGACATTCAAAGAATTAAAGATAGAATCGTCGGTTCCATTGAGCGCTCAGCATTGGAGTGAGCTGCATCTCCTGGTCTCGCGATACCTACATGCCGATACTTAACGAAGAAGGAATGCGATTGAGCTGCAGGGAGGGGCATTCATGATTGTAGGCGTTCCACGCGAGACGTTTCCCGGGGAGAGGCGCGTGGCGCTGGTGCCCGCAGTGGTTCCCACGCTGAAGAAGGCGGGAGCGGATGTTGTGGTAGAGGCAGGTGCGGGCGTAGAGGCGGGTTATCCCGATGCGGGCTACGTGGAAAAGGGCGCGAAGATTGTTGCGTCGCGCGCGGAAGTGTTCGGCGCAGCAGACATTGTGGTGCAGGTGTTGTGTTACGGATCGAATGACAAAACAGGCAAGGCGGACCTTCCGTTGCTTCGCCGCGACCAGGTGCTGATCGGATTCCTGCGGCCGTTGGGCTCGCTCGAGGTAGTGCAGGAAATTGCCGCTGCCGGCGTGATCGCTTTCGCGATTGAATTGATGCCCCGGACGACGCGGGCGCAGGCTATGGACGCGCTTTCTTCCATGGCGACCATCTGCGGCTACAAATCCATCCTGATCGCTGCCGACACTTTGCCACGGATTTTTCCGATGCTGACGACCGCAGCGGGCACGATTACGCCAGCGCGCGTGTTCGTCATCGGCGCCGGCGTCGCGGGGCTGCAAGCGATTGCAACGGCGCGAAGGCTGGGGGCGGTGGCATCTGCGTACGATATGCGGCCCGCGGCAAAAGAACAAGTGCTGAGTCTTGGTGGCCGCTTTGTGGAGCTGCCGATCGAAGCGAAAGACGCGCAGGACGCGAGCGGGTATGCGCGGGCGCAGGATGAGACGTTCTACCAGCGGCAGCGTGAATTGCTCGCCCGGGTAGTGGCCGAGAGCGATGTGGTGCTGACTGCGGCCGTGATTCCAGGGAAAAAATCCCCCGTGCTGGTGACGCGCGAGATGGTACACAGCATGGCGCCGGGTTCCGTGATTGTGGATCTGGCCGCGGAGCGGGGCGGGAACTGCGAACTGACGCGGCCGGGCGAGAAGGTACTGGAGCACGGGGTGACAATCATCGGTCGGATCAACGTGGCGAGCAGCGTCCCCTACCACGCGAGCCAGATGTACGCGCGCAACGTCACCGCGTTTCTTACGCTGCTCGTGAAAGACGGCAAGATGCAGCTCAATCTTGAAGATGAAATTATTCGCGACACGCTGGTGACGCGCGGCGGAGAAATCGTGAACGAGCGGGTGCGGGAATTCTACGCGCTGCCGGCGATGGCAGCGGCCACGAAGGGTGAGGCGCGAGGATGAGCGGAGATCTGCTGACCAGCCTGTACGTGTTCATGTTGGCGGCGTTCATTGGATTCGAAGTGATTCGCCGGGTGTCGCCGCTGCTGCACACGCCACTGATGTCGCTGACGAACGCACTCGACGCGATCGCCGTTGTGGGCGCGATCATTCTGGCGGGCGAGCACAAAAGCACACTGGCGACGATTCTCGGCACGGTGGCAATCGTCGCGGCCACCAGCAACGTGGTGGGCGGATTCCTGATCACCGATCGCATGCTGAAGATGTTCAAGTCCAGCCGTCCGCAGAAACCGTGAGCGGAATGCCCTCTACCAACACCGTCATCGAAATCATTTATCTGGTTGCCGCGGCGCTTTTCATCTTGTCGCTGAAGTGGATGAGTTCACCTACGACGGCCCGGCACGGCGTGTGGGCTGGCGAAGTGGGCATGCTCCTGGCGGTCGGTGGGACGCTGCTGCATCACGGGATCGTGGATTACCGCTGGATCGCGATCGGCCTGGTGCTGGGCACAATCATCGGCGTGCCGCTCGGGATGGTGCACATGACGGCGGTGCCGCAACGGACCGCACTCAGCCACGCGTTCGGTGCGCTGTGCGTAACGTTGGTGGGCACGTCGGAATTTTGTCTGCGCGCGCCAAATGTTCCGCGGCTGATGATGGCCGTGCTTTCGATGGAAGTGATTCTGGGCTCGCTGACTTTTACCGGGAGCTTGATGGCGGCAGGGAAGCTCGAGGAGTTTTTGCCGCAACGGCCGATCACGTACAAGGGACAAAATGTGGTCAACCTCTCCGTGCTGGCGGTGGCGATTGGAGTGGCGGCCTATCTGGTGGTTCACCCGGAGCGCACCGGCTTGTTTCCCGTGATTCTGGGGGTACCGCTGCTCTTCGGCGTGCTGATGATTGTGCCCATCGGTGGAGCGGATATGCCCACGGTGATTTCGCTCTTGAATTCTTACGCCGGACTTTCCGCGGCGGCGATGGGTTTTGTGCTCGACAGCAAGCTGCTGATAATTGCCGGTGCGCTCGACGGGGCCTCGGGCTTCATTCTTTCCGTGAACATGTCGAAAGCGATGAACCGCTCGTTTTCAAACGTGCTGTTCGGAGCATTCGGCCAAGAGCAAGCGGCCGGAGTAGGAATGCGGGAAGCGCGGCCAGTGCGGAGCGCGACTCCTGAAGAAGCCGCCGCGATTCTGGCGGCAGCGAATAAGGTGGTGATCGTTCCGGGCTATGGCATGGCGGTAGCGCAGGCGCAGCACAAAGTGCGCGAACTTTTCGACGCGCTGACCAAGCGCGGCGTGGACGTGAAATTCGGGATTCATCCAGTAGCAGGACGCATGCCCGGGCACATGAACGTCCTGCTGGCCGAGGCGGACATTCCCTACGACAAGCTCTTGGACATGGAGGAGATCAACGGTGAATTTCCGCAGACCGACGTGGCGCTGGTGATCGGCGCGAACGACGTGACCAATCCGGCTGCGCGCACCGATCCGTCGAGCCCGATTTTCGGCATGCCCATCCTCGATGTGGATAAGGCGCGGACGGTGATGGTAATCAAACGCGGGATGAGCGCCGGGTTTGCAGGAATTGACAATCCTCTTTTCTACCTCGATAAGACGCTGATGCTCTTCGGTGACGCCAAAGGATTTGTAGGCGACATTGTGCGCGAGCTCGGCGGCGGCCACGGCTAACGGAAGGCCTAACGAACCGTCACTGTGAGTGAAGATGTGCGCGTATTTCCGTGGCCATCTTCGGCAATCAGCGTATAAGTGGTGTCTTTTTTCGGGGACACCTCCACACAGCGGCTTTGCGAGGGCCACACCTCGCTCGATTGCGGCTCGAGGCGCACGGTTTTCGCGTTCGAAACTCCATAACACAATTGCGCCGAGTCGCCGCGACGAATCACTCCCGGGACAGCGTAGAAATTCAGGATTTCGAAGTTGCCGCCGCCGAGCATTTCAAAGGTGTGCGCGGCCTCGGCGCGCTCCCGCTCTTTCGCGCGCCGCTCCACTTCGCGTGCCTCCTGGCGGCGCGAGGAGATCACCCAACCGGAGTACGCCATGGCGGCAACGAGCAGGATGGAGGTGTAGAGCAGCGTGTTGCGAAAGCCCGAGAACGGTTTGGGGTTTGGAGCACCGGTCATCTGTCAGCGTGCCTACGCCTTGAGCAATGACGGAGCCATGTACCCTACGGTACATGGCGGAGAGGGGGGGATTCGAACCCCCGACACCCTTTTGGGGTGTAACTGCTTAGCAGGCAGCCCTGTTCGGCCACTCCAGCACCTCTCCGCGGCGAACAATGAGTGGATAGGACGGCGGCCCGCAGCGCTAGTATAGCATCAAGATTTGCGCGGGTGTGGGGCGGGCTGTCCGGCGCCGCTATGGAGGAGGGAAGTGAATGGCGTGGATTCGAACAGTTTCGTCAAAAGAAGCAACGGGGCGGCTGAAGAAAATTTATGACGAAGCCATCCGGCGCGCCGGGCGCGTGTTCAACATTGTGCGGGTGCAGAGCCTGAATCCACCGGTGCTCGACGCGTCCATCGAACTTTACAAAGCGGTGATGTTTGGCCCCTCTCCGCTTTCGAGAATGCAGCGCGAGACGCTCGCGACGGTCACCTCCTGGGCCAACGGCTGTTTCTATTGACTCCAGGCTCACGGAGAGGATCTCCGTGCCGCGACGAATGATGCGGAGCTGGCCGCGCAGGTCAAACGGGGTTATCGCCGGGCGAAGCTCGACATGAAGACGCGGGCGATGTGCGAATACGCGGTTAAGCTGACGCGCGACCCTGCGAGCGCCGACGAAGCCGACATCGTCACGTTGCGGCGCGCCGGCATGAGCGACGAAGAAATTCACGACTCGACGCAAGTAATCGCGCTGTTCAACTACTACACGCGGCTGGCGCACGCCTTGGGCGTCGAGCCGGAAGACTTCATGCCCCGACCGCCAAAGTAGGCCTCTCGAATTGCGCTATTTCTGCGCGGGGATGGCTCGCAGTCGGAGGAACAAGAGCACGCCCATGGGGTGCGCGCCGTAGATTGAATTAAGTGATGGGGACGGGGCATAGAGCGTGTACTGGCCGCTGCCGGGTTCACCGCCCTAGGCTCAGGGCTGTGGATTTCTCAGGCGACCGCGGAGACCTTCCAATTGCTCGCGTGCAGGTGCAAAATCGGATTTTATTTCCAACACTCGCTGGTATTCCTCCGCGGCATTTTGCCACTCGCGTCTCTGCTCGTAGATGTAACCCAGCTTGAAATGGGCCAGATAAAGCGCGGTCGAGTTCTGATTGGTACGGGAGTCCACACCGGCACGCAGACCGGCAACAAGTTCGTTCACAGCGGCATCGAGCTGCCCTAGCTGATAAAGACTCGTGGCGAGGTTTACGCGGGTCTGGAGGTCGGTAGGGTCGAGCTGGACCGAACGCCGCCATGCTTCGAGGCCCTGATCCCGCTGACCATTTTCCCAGCGGGCCAGGCCGAGCTGGTTGAGCAGCATGGCGTTGTCGGGCTCGATGGTCAAGCCGTGCCGGCAAGCGTCAATGGCTTTTTCCCATTGCCGCATGGCATTGTAGATCGCACCAAGATTCATCCGCAGAGTCCAGATGTGAGGCCCGAACTCAACAGCGCGTTGCTCGTAGCGGAGGGCTTCCTCGAGGCGGTCCTGCTGAAGATAGATATAGCCGAGTGCTCCAGCGACGTATGGCGATTCAGGCGATTGCTGCGCAGTCTTTTCCAAGAGGGTCACGGTATCGTGCCAATCAGGAAGGCGTCGAACAACGAGAACAGTGTAGAAGGCCAGGACGGCGATGAGGCTGGCGTAGACGGCGCGACGCGCGGGCGGCTGAGAAGCCCTATCGCGGAGCCACAGCCAGCCCCAGGCAGCAAAAACACAGAAGGCGAAGGAAGGGATATACAGATAGCGCTCCGTGAACACGTTGCTGCTGACTTTCGGAATAGCCAGCACCGGCGCGAGCGTAAGCCAGCACCAGGCGAGTGCGAAAGAAAGCGTCGGCTGAACGCGCCGAAGCCAAAACGTAAGAACGGCCAGAACGAACACGAGCACCATCGCGGCTAGAGGTTCCCAACCGAGTGCGCGGATGGGCGCATAGATGTGCCAATAACTCAAGGGGATCGGGACGAGTGCCAGCCACAAGTACTTGACGGCAAGCACCGGCACGGACAAAACCAGTTCCTTTCGCGTCAGCTTCATGCCGGTCGTAATTGGAGCGAATCCCTTGAGCGCGTGCACACGCATCAGGATATAAATGCCCATAATGCCGAAATAAGCGAGGTAGCGGCGCCAGGCTCGCAGCATCTCGCGCCACAATTCGCACCGATAGAAGAAGTCGTAGGAGAGGATTACCGCCGGGAATGTCAGCGCCACCTCCTTGGCCAGCAGGCCCGCAAAGAAAAGAGTGGCGGAAAGCCCGTAATGAAGGAGCGGCGAAGCGCCTGACCGGGCGCGGTGGTAGAGCCAGGTGGAAAGGAGGAGACCCAGCGCGCAGAGCAAGTCCTGACCACCGGCGATCCACGCGACCGCCTCGACGTGGACGGGATGCAACGCAAACAAGAGGGCACTCCAAAAAGCGAGTCGGCGCGAAGCCAAATCTCGCACGAGCAAATAGCCGGCGATCACCACCAAACCATGCAAGAAGATACTGGCGACATGCCAGGAGGAGGCACGAAAGCCAAAGAGTTGGTACTCGATCGAGTAGGCCACCAGCTTCAGCGGACGATAGAAGTTGTGCGTCTCCGCCCCGACAAAGAACCAGACATTGTGCGCGAATAATCTGGGGATATTGGCTAGGCTGCGGATGAGTTGATCCTGGAGGACCTCACCCTCGTCGTCAGTGACAAAGCCATTCAAGATCCCGCGTGCGTAAAGTGCGAATGTTGCGGCAGCTAGGTAGAGCAGGTGGAAAAGCTCAGTGTAGTCACGGCGCCCGGCGGCCACCGACACGGACCTCGCCCGAGCGTTCGTGGACCGCCGACGGGACATAGCAAGCTCGATTTTAGCTTAAGCGCGTCGAAGGAGCACGAAGGAGGCGATGGAAACGCCATCGCGCCTTGCAGAACCCTCTCCCGCCTCAGCTCAGGTGCAGAACTTTCACGAACAAGCTGTCAAGCGAATGGGAACGGCGGGCAGCAATTGCTACCCGCCGTCTCCTGTTGCTCCTTGACTTCTTTAATACTAAAGCTACGGCCCGCAAGGCGCAGGCGCACCCGTGTTGGTGTTACCGGGCTTGCAGAGAGTGATTGTGTCGAAGGGCGTCTGCGCTTGGACGATGAGGTTGACGAGTGAGCCTGCTCCTACGCCGACACTCACGTTTGAGCCCGCGGCTATGCTGTTTGTGCTCGCGATCGCCTGGACGCCGATTTCCAGTTGTACCTGGTACACACCCGACGAGAGGTTGTGGACCAAGAAATTAAAGGAGTGCGCGGACGTGGTACTAAGGAGCAGAGCAATCGACTGAGGGCTGGTGCAGGTGATGATAAGAGTGAGCGGGTCCTGGAAACATGCGCTACCCAATGTGGCCGAGAGGGTTTGCAGCCGGTCATTGAAGGTCACCTGATTGGGGAAGGTCGCGCAAGCTAAGGTTGAGGTGTTGGTTGTGCAATCTACGAGCGGGCCGCTCGCGCCGCTGCAATCGTTGCTCGGACACTGAAAGATATGCGGTATCACAACAATGCTGCCTTCGGCCGAGGACGAGGACTTGTTGCCGCCGTTCGTCGAAACTTGTGTGTTCGTGAGAATGCTGGTTTCGAGCGACGCCATGAGCAGCACGTCCTTGTTGTTTGCGCTGGGCACCTTAATATCCGCAAAGAGGATCTTGGCGCCCCCGCCGTTGGTTGGGCCACAGCTTGTACTGACTGCGCTGGTGTTGCTGGGGTCAAGGCTCCCAGCCGCGCACACCACACTGGGAATCAAGTACGCGTTTGAAAACGCACCGCCTCCTGAACCGGCCGACTGAGCGAAGGCCAGACAGGGCGCGAGTGCGGCAACCATTAAGGCAAATACTAACCTTTTCATGATCCCGCTCCTTTAGCGAAAGGACTCGACTTGTGGAGGGTTGGGAGACCATGCTACGGCGCGGTCAAGTCGGGATACTACTGGCCTACGGGCCAGTTTTAGGATGGTGGCTTGGCCCTGTCCTGGTGGGGTATGGTCCACTGGTACTCGGGAATAAACCCAGGATTTTCCATCCCACGCTTCTCCTCCAAGTCTCATTCGCTTGCGATATTTGGTCCCCGCGGACGTATGGTTGATTGAATAACGTGGTCGGAGGCTTCGCAGGAATACCAGCACCCTCTTGCAGGCCAGTCAGGTCTTGCTTCCGCGCGCGAGCAACTTGAAAGAGTTCTCCCCAACATCAGGAATCCTGACCGATGATTGCGATGAAGGCGAATGAAGATTTGCTTTAAGCCATCGCCTTTCGGCTCGCAAAACTGCAAGCCGAGTCCGGCAAAGTGCACTGCGCCCTCTGCCGGGGCTGACGACGACTACTTCTGCGAGGAGACGGCGCGGAAACGGACGAAGGATAGGAAGCCCATGGGGTGCGCGCCGTATATTGAATTAAGTGATGAGGGCGCGGCATAGAGCGTGTACTGGCCGCCGAGGGCGGTCGAGACGTGCGGGAAAAAATTGAACTCGCGGTCGTAGCCGAACGTGTAAGCCTGCACGCGCGCGAGAAACCGCTCGTCGAATCTCGGCGGCAATGGATTGCTGCCGCGGAGCAGTTCGTTCGTGCGGTCCACATTTTCGATGCGCGTCCAGGCGTAATTGTGCTGCGCGAATCGCACCGTACTTTCGGCGAGATAGCTGTTGAACACCTGGCCGCTGGGGATATCGCGGTTGCGTCCCCAGAGGAGCATGGAGGCCCAGTTGCCGCGCGCGAACGGGCGGTTGTAGGTGGCGGAAGCCGTCATGCGCAGCGTGCTTTCGGCCGGAAACAACTGCTCCGGGCTCTTGAGGCGCGTGATGGAATATTGGCCGCTCCAGTTGGCCGCGGGATTGATTGTGAGCCGCGCGGACCAGGAGTTAATCGCGCCGGTGTCGATGTCCCAACGATCTTCGTCGGGTTCGCGTCCGTGGAAGGCGGAGGCCTCGACTCGCGCGATTTTATAAGTGAGGCCGACGGTCACCACATCGTTCGCGATGTGCGTGGAATCCTGCAAATGATGGCCGAGCGGGGTGAGCACATCCTCGCTGGCGGACACGCGGTGAGCGTAGGCCTCGGGACCGATAGCCGGGTCGCCCACGGGCGCCGCATAAAAAGAGAGCAGCGTATTTTTGCCGAGCTTCACATCATAGAGCAGCGCCAGCTCCATGAAAAAATCGTGAGGGTGTTGGCCGTCAACGAGGGGCTTTCCAAAGGCAGTTTCGCCGAGCTGAAATAGTTCAGGGTAGCGACGGTCCGTGATCGTGGCCGGGTCAAGGCTCAGCATCACGCGGGCAGTAAAGGTGCCCGGGCCGAATTCGCGCTGTGCCATGGGCATCAGCCAGCTCGCGCCGAAAACTTTGTCTGCGCCGCGAGGGCCGGTCTGCTGCTGCGAGACAAAAAAGCCGCCGCCATGAAACATCAGCATCCACGGACCCCTTTGCGTCATAAGCATTTCGTGGGGCATGGACGCAGGCTCGGCGCTGGTGCCTGCGGTATCGTGCGCGAGAATTTCCTCGATGAACGTGGTGGGTTGTTGCATGTTCATCGCATGGCCGCCATGGGCGGACCCGTGTTGCATCCCCGGCATCTGCATATCTTGCGTGACTACGCCATCGGCAGTCGCGCACACCTCGCTACCGGGGCAGCAATCGGGAAGGCCGCAGAAGCTTCTGGAAACTTCGCTCGCGAGTGCGGGCAAAGTCAACAGCATGGCACAGAGTGCTATAGATACTTTGCGTCGAGGAATTGGCATTTCCCGCTAACGGACAATTCTTAGAATCGGCTCCTCAAGCGGAGGTTGCAAGAGATTTCCTCTTGATGTGGTGTGCAGGAGCGCAATCGCGACTTCACTACAGTTTGTCGCCGGTATGGTGCTCCTGGATCTGGAAGCGCAAGAATTCGTGGATAGCGGTGAGAGCTTCGGGATTTTTCGTCGAAATCTCCACGCGGCCGCCGCGATCCGTGGCCACATAGTGGTAGGAGATTTCCGCTTTCAGGCGTTTCATCACCGGGACGCCGGCAGGCACCTGGTCGTGGACAAACATGGGAATATCGAAATCGCCTTCCTTGAATCGCTGCGCGACGTGCCGCAGGTGATGCTGGATGGCGTCGTGGCTCGCGGTGTCTGCAGGATCGTTGGCGGTGACTTCAATCGTTCCGCCCGAAGGATTTTGCAGGAAATGATGGGTCGTCTTCGCCGCGTCGAAGCCCATGGCGCTATTGCCGCGGGAAGTCGTGTCGTGATGGTGCCCGTGCTTCGCGTCATCCTGGGCGCTTGAAGCGCCGGGGAGAACCGCCGTAGACAGAATCAAGGCACTTGCAATCAACCATGCCTTTGATGCGATTTTCATTGAGTTCTCCGTTTGGTTTTGTTTAGACATGAACGCAACATCGGCGACTTCATTCCCACAAGCCACGCGGAGCCTGCTGCGAGCGAATCGAGAAGGCCGGCCCGCCTTCCGCGCGGCGTTTTCGCCAGGACCGCTTCCCATTGCCGCAAGGTAGATTTCAACAGGCGGGAGAGGCGGTCGAGTTCTTTCCTGCGCCGAGTAAGCTCCGCAAGCTTCTCGCGCGCGAGCGATTGTACGTCGCGGCAAGGAGCTCCACCGGAATCGCGCTTGCGGAAGATTCGCGAGAGCTCGTTAATGGTGAAGCCTACCGCCAGCGCGCACTGGATCAATTTCAGGCGTGCAACGGTGTCCGCGGGAAAGCCGCGATAGCCGCTCGAGGAGCGCACCGCCGCCGCGAGCAATCCCTTCCGTTCATAGAAGCGCACGGTTGCGGGGCTCACGCCAGCTTGGCGCGCAATTTCGCCGATGCGGAGTAGGGCCATGTGCCGTTAGTCCTCAACTGAAAGTATAGGGTGTGGAAGCTGTTGCAAGGTCAAGCGGTTTCTTTTTTTGGCGCGGACACGCGGCAGCAAGTGGGGTCAGAAATTTCCGTTGAACGGAGGATCCTGGACGGTCGCGGCGCGTCCCTCAGCCGTGACACGGAAGATGCCTGACTCGTCGGTGTAGAAATTAAGGTAGCCGAATTTTCCGGAGCGCGCCGTCAGCGCGTAGCTCCCGATGCGGCCAGCGGCGTCGGGCTTGCCCGGAGTGTAGTCCAATGTGTAATTCGCCGACTGCGCCATCTGCGCCGCGGCTCTTACGCGATCGCCCAGCGCATCGAGCGAAGCAGGGAATCCGCCTTCGGACGCTTGATAAGTGGTCAGCACCGACTGGATGGCGGCGAGCGAGTCGCGCGCGCGTGCTTCCGACTCAAGCTTCGAGCCTGTGATGCGCCACGGCACGGCAAACCACGCGACGGCCCATAGCAATGCGACAACAACGCCAAGAATAATGATGATGCGCGCAGGGCTAGATTTTTTTGCGGGCGCGGAAGATTCGTCAGCGGTTGGAGCGGTCAGATCAGCGCCGCAGTAAGGGCAAACTTCCGTGGCCTGGTTGATGGTTTGCTCGCACTCCCTGCAGGTGTACATCGCGCCGCAATTTTAGCAGCTTTCGAAGCAGTGCGGCGGGCACCCTGATTTCACTTGAATGGTTTTCAGGGCGCCGCGCGCGAAGTTTCGGCCGGATTCACTTCAAATCGTTCTTGTAAACGATCCCTTCCTTCATCACGAAGCGGACGTGCTCGAGCTCGGTGATATCCGCGAGCGGATCGCCCGCCACCGCGACGAGGTCGGCAAATTTGCCGGGCTCGACGGAGCCGAGGCGATCGCTCCAGCCGAGCATCTCCGCGCCCAACGAAGTGGCGCTGCGGATTGCTTGCATTGATGTCATTCCATAGTCCACGTAGTAGTGAAATTCTTTGGCCTCGTTCAGATTTGGGTCGGTCCACGGGAAGCCGCCAGCGTCCGTCCCCAGCACGATCTTCACGCCTTTCTTCACGCCCTGGCCAAAGGCTTTGCGCTCGAGGTCAACCATCTTGACCCAATTACCGCCGCGGCCGGGCGCGACATAAGCGCCAACCATTACTGTTGGGCACCAGTACGCGCCCTGCTTCACGGTTAGATCGAGCAGTTCGTCCGTGTAACCGTCGCCGTGCTCGATCGAGTCAACACCAGCGCGCAGCGATGCCGCGATGCCATCAGAACCGATGGAGTGCGCGGCCACTTTGTGGCCGAGGCGGTGCGCTTCTTCGACGATGGCGCGAGCTTCGTCATCGCGGAAATTTACCTTGCTGTGGAGCACGCCATCGGGCGTGAAAAAGTAGCCGCGGTCGGAATAATATTTGATCCAGTCCGCGCCGTGCGAGATTTGCTCGCGCACCGCCAGGCGCGCGCCCTCGATGCCGTCAACGAACTGCACGCCGTGGGGAACCTGAATCTCCCAGGAGTAGCCGAGAAGAGGGTACATGCCGGTGGGTGTCATAGCGCGGGTGGAGGCGAAAATGCGCGGGCCGGGTACTTCGCCGCGCTGGATGGCCATCTTCACATCCACGTCGGCATACATCGCGCCTTCGGTTTCGAGGTCGCGCAGTGTGGTGAAGCCGTGGTCGAGCGCGATGCGGGCGTTGCGCGCAGCGAGAATGGCGCGAAAGGGGATGGATTGCTTCAGCAACTGCTCGTCGTAATCTGCGGCGGTGACGTCGCCCTGGAGCAGAACGTGCGTGTGCAGGTCCATTAGTCCTGGAAGAACCGTGGCGTGCGAGAGATCAATCACCTCGACGCCTGTGGGTGCGGTCCCTCCGGCCGTGACGGAAATGATCTTGCCGTCCTCGATCAAAATCAGGGCGTTTGCGATCGGCCGATCGCTCTTCCCGTCAATCAATTTTCCTGCGCGGACAGCCACGCGCTTGGACGACTGCGCGCTGAGAGAAACCGAACAAAGAAGAGCAATTACCAGAACTGCGAAACGACGCATCATGCCTTCCTCCTCGAGAAAAATCTTCGCTCCGGCGATTCGGCGGGACTATAGGCGAAGTGCAGGCAGCTTTACAAGGCAGATGGCGAATCTAAATCAGCGGGGCAGGCAGAAGTGAGTGTGCTCCTGAGGGTTCAGGTATCATCACAGTCAGTTGCAAGGGCACGAGCCTATGCCGCCCAGTCCGCCACAATTCGTCTCGATTGAGATGGCCGAACGTCTGCGGTTGGATGCGGCGGCGCCCTCAGACTGGAATCTCACGGCCGAGCAATTTCAAATTGCACTCGAGCGCAGCGTGGCGCGGAGATTCTCTTGCGCGAGTTCAAAATCCTCCCCGGATACGATGGCCATCGAAAAATATCTGGACTCTCTGCATTCGACAGATCTGGCGCTGGCATGCGCTTGCAGCGCAGGGAATGACGCGGCGTGGGAATATTTCGTGGCGACATACCGCTCGCAGTTGCATCGCGCGGCGTGCGCAATTGCAGGTGAGTCGGCCGGGCGCGAACTCGCGGATTCTCTGTTCGGAGAACTGTTCGGCTTGCGCGAGTCGGAGGGAGTGAGGCGGTCGCTGTTCGATTATTTTCACGGACGGAGCAGGCTCGGGACGTGGCTGCACGCCATTCTGGCCCAACGGCATGTGGATGAAATCCGGCGCACGCGGAAGATGGATTCGCTCGATGATCCGGAGGGAGATGACGGCAGCGGAATCGCACAGAAACTGCCGGCTAGGAGTGGCTCGCCAGACCCCGAACGCGAACCCTATCTGGTAATGATGCAGGCCGCCGTTGAACGAGCGTTGAAAGAGCTCGAGCCGCGTGATCGTCTTCGGCTCGCCTACTACTATGTGGAGGAACTGACGCTTCTTGAGATTGGGAAGTTGCTGGGCGAGCACGAAGCCACTGCCTCGCGGAAAATCGAGCGCGCTCGCCAGGACGTGCGGCGGAGCGTGGAAGCAGCGCTGCGCGGCGAAAAGAAATTGAGCGAGGCACAAGTGCAGCTGTGCTACGAATACGCGCGTGAAGAATGGCCGTTTGATTTGACCCGCGCGCTTTCGGCGGAAGATTAAAAGCGAGAATCCGGCAAGATTTCCGGATACGAGCGTACTAAGGAAGGAGAATCAATTCATGCCTCCGCGGGATGACGACAAGGCGATGGACGGCCTGCTCCGGCGGAGCCTTGCGCGCGACGCTGCGGCGGCGGACGCATGTCCCGAGCCGGACGTTCTCGCGGCCTATTGCGAACGGTCGGTTGACGCTGATGAAATGGCGCGCCACGAGCAGCATTTCTCCGAATGTGCGCGGTGCCGCGAGCAGTTGGTAGCGATTTTTCGTGCCGAGGGCGTGACTGAAATCTCGGCAGTGCAGGAGGCGATGGGGGCTCCTGCGACGGCTCGGCCGGCCATGGCCCACAGTCCCGGCCCCGCATCCCCGCTGAAAAAGCCTGCGCGGCCCGGAATTTTCAACTGGCGCTGGCTTGTCCCAGTGGCGGCTGCGATTATGGTGGTCGTCTTCATCTACAGTCGCAAGGGTTCTCATCTCGGAAAGCCGCCGATGTCCGAGAACGAGGTGGCCTTGTCGAAACCTGAAGCCCAGCCGCAAGCCGGGCTCGCGGATAAAGAATCAAGTGCACAGTACCAGCCCGCACCGCTGCCGGCACCTCCTAAGCCGCGAGTACAAGGCAACGAGGCGGCCCCGCCGGCCGCACCGCCAGTGGGGCGCGAGTCGTCGCAGATGGCGAGAAATTCTGCGTCAACACCATTGCGCGACAAGAAAATTGATTCGAGCAGCGCGCTGCGCTCGGAGTATGAAACCCGGAACGATCTGCGCAAACGGGCCGAAGCCGCAACAGGCACCGCCATGGAAAAGCAAGCACCCGCTGAGCTGGATGCTTTGTCCGCGGCGAAGAGGGATGAAGATCTTGCGCGTGCCAAAAGCGCCCCAAGTGCCACTCCCACTCCGGGCGCCGCTGGGCCCGCGCAGGCGGAGACAAAGATGCAGGGAACGAGCGCGGGCATGGCGAACAGCAGGAACCAAAAGCTGGCCGCCGCAGACACAAACGGCGCGGCCGACGTAACCGTGATGTCGCAGATGGTCCAGGTGCAATCGGCCGCCCAAATGATCCAAACACCCGATGCGAGTGTGCAGTATCGCATCCAGGGTGCGGGAGTAGTCGAGCGCTCGAAAGATGGCGGGGCCACCTGGCAGGGCCAGCGGGTGAAGTCGAACGCAGAGATCCTTGCGGGCGCCGCGCCTTCGGAAAACGTCTGCTGGCTCGTAGGCCGCGGCGGCGTGATTCTGATGACATCGGATGGAAAGCACTGGAAAAAGATTCCGTCACCGGTCGTGGTGGATTTTGTCGGGGTCACGGCTGCGGATGCCAGTTTCGCCACAGTAACGGCCGTGGATGGACAGAAATTTACAACTCAAAATGGCGGGATGACCTGGCAACTCATGAAGTAGCCGGGCCAGGCCGTGCGAAACCGTGCAAGATTTCCCTCTCCGAACGTTCTAATTTGTGGAACCATTCTCGCTCGAAGGAGACAGCCGATGCGCACAGATATGACGAGAATTTTCAGAATTGCGATCACGGCGGCGATTTTTCTGCTGCTTCCGCTGACAGGAACGTTGCGAATCGCACATGCGAAGCAGGCGGGCGGAAATGAGGCCAAAGCGAAAGCGGGTCAGACTGCCCCGCCCCAGGCCACGGCTTCGAGCGAGCATGCCGCGACAACTGACAAAGACCAGGTGGACCTCGCCGTCACCGTCTACAACTCGAATATCGCGCTGGTGCGCGACGTGAGGCAGATTCATCTTCCTTCGGGTCTGTTTCTCCTGCGATTCGAAGACGTGGCCGCGACAATTAATCCTGCCACGGTGCATTTCCGCTCGTTGAACGATCCCACAAAGTTGAACGTGGTCGAACAAAACTACGAGTACGATCTACTCGATCCGCAAAAGCTGCTTCAGAAGTATGTGGGGCGCGAAGTCACGCTGGTGCGCGAGGAAAAAGACGCAGGCTCGACGCGCTGGGTAGAGACCAAGGCGCTGCTGCTCGCGAACAACAACGGACCGGTGTGGAAAATCGGGAACGAGATCGTCACGGGAATGTCCACCAGTTCCTACCGCTTCCCAGACTTGCCGGAAAATCTGTACAGCCGGCCGACGCTCGTTTGGTCGCTCGAGAATCGAGGCGCAGCCGCGCAGAAGGTGGAAGCTTCCTACCTCGCGAACAACATCAACTGGAGCGCGGATTATGTCCTCACGGTCGACCGGGATGAGAAGGCCGCCGATCTGGACGGTTGGGTGACACTGACGAATTCGAGTGGCGTGGCTTACAACAATGCGAAGCTCCAGCTTGTCGCCGGAGAGATTCACCGTACGGCCCAACCAGTGTCTCGGGCGGCCATGGAGACGATGATGGCGAAATCGGCCCAAGCGTCGCAATTCCAGCAGGAAGGGTTCTCAGAGTATCACCTGTACACGCTCGGGCGCCGCACTTCGATCCAGAACAATGAATCGAAGCAGATCAGCCTTTTGAATGCGAGTGGCGTGCCCGTGGAAAAATATCTCTCCGTCGAAGGACAACCGTATTATTACCGCAATTCACAGGGGATTGGTAACCCGATTCCCCAGCCGGTAAAGGTCTCCTACCGTTTCAAGAATGAGGAAAAGAGCGGCCTGGGCATGCCTCTGCCCGCCGGAACCGTTCGCGTTTACCAGGCGGATTCAAAGGGTGGCGTGCAATTCGTCGGCGAAGACAACATCAGCCACACGCCCAAAGATGAGGCGGTGAAAATCTACGTGGGCAACGCTTTCGATGTGGTTTGCGAGCGCAAGCAGCTCGACTACAAAAAAATCGCCAGCAATCAGGTGGAGATGGAATACCAGATCTCGCTGCGCAACCACAAAGAAAGCGCGGTGACGGTGGAAGTGCGCGAACCGGTGGGCGGCGACTGGGAAGTGGTGAATTCGAATTTCAAATGGACCAAGCTCGATGCGACCACGATTGGATTCTCGATCCCGGTGGAGAAGGACGGCGCGGCGACGCTGGATTACCGCGTGCTGGTGAAGTGGTAACGCTCCCGGCCGGATTCAGCGCTTGCGGGCTGCTTGTTTCTTGTCGATCAGCTCAAGCTCGTGCGCGAAGATTGGGTTCGCCGGGAACTGAGCACTGAGCGACACGAGCAGTGGATGAGCTCGCTCCGACTGATGCTCGCGCTCGTAGGCCAGCGCCAGCAAGATTTTCGCAAAGGGTTGCAGGTAGTGACCGTGCTCCGCGGCCGA
>Ga0307473_10000034_pt1 | contig 28587 bp, 49 predicted proteins | sample atmos_gasesAM5C__FD_203744 | JGI IMG/M metagenome (GOLD analysis project Ga0307473, IMG submission 203744) | Hardwood forest soil microbial communities from Morgan-Monroe State Forest, Indiana, United States - atmos_gasesAM5C_515 | ecosystem: Environmental > Terrestrial > Soil > Temperate...
TCACAGGACCTCCTGATTAGAATAGCTGCAATTCATCCGTCTCGCTCATCTCGATCATCTGCTGACTGCCTTTCCACTTGAGTATTCGTGCGGTTGCTTTCTTTTTTGCATTTCTACATTGTTGACAGCCTGCCGCAGGCACGAGCACAATCGTCTCGCAGTGCTCACAGACGTAATCTGTCTCGGTGCTGCCGTCCCAATAGTTGAGGGTGCGCTGTCTCATGGGCTAGCCCTCCTCTAATTCGGCCACATAATGCTGGTGCGCCGTATGGTCGGCATCAAAGAACGATTCGTTTTTTAGATCGCAGTAATGGCGAATGTCTGCAAGTAGGTCGATGAGATCACCAAACTCTACCGGCTCATCGATCTTCAACTGTGAGTATTTGTAATGGGCGAGCGTGGAAGCTACGCGCTGCGCTCGCGCCTTGTTTCGTTTCTTCATTGTTGGCATATAAACCTCCCGGTTAACTGAATGATGAACTCAGACGCGCCGTCTGTCAAGTGCTATCAGCGTGTCGTGCATACCACGTAACGTGCATATCGCGTGCCGAGAAAAAAGTCGTGTAACCTGTTGACTTCGTTACCATGTCACATTATCGGACGTTCAGAAGTGGACGAATTCATAGGGGAAATGACACATTTGTTGAAAATATACCACGGAGAAAGTTTGCGCTTGACACATCGTTCAATCTGCGTATACTTCGCGCTCATGCAGTCGGGATCTTTAGATCACATATTCATTGTTCATTCGCCGCGTTTTCTTGACCAGATTGTCGCGGCGACAGGCACGAGGCCTTCGCACTGTCTCCCGGCTGCGGCGTGGGCCTCGCTGTTTGTGAATGGAACCAAATGACAGAAGTAGAGTTCAATGCCGGTTGGCGCTTACTGCTGCTCCAGCCGTGGGCGTATCGGTATAAAGCAATCAACGAATTCGGCGAGCTGTCTTCTGACGCGCACGAGCAACGGCTGTTTTACTTCGAGCAACTGAAAGCGTGCGACGGCAAAGCGTGGCTGCGGATCGCCAAGGAATACGCCAAAGGCAAAGAGTGGCCCGCGCTCGATACGTTAAAACGCTCGCTGTCGTCGGTCGTGTCGCGCTCCACAGAGTCACTCGATCCGACCGGTGGTCCGTTGTTATCCTTGGATGAGTTTGGGCGCGATTTATACGACGCGATTCGGCTCCAATCGGGCCAGGTCCAACAAGAAAAGAACGCGGTCATTTACGAAAAACAAGGCCTGGTGAAGATGGCGAAGAATGCACGTGACGCCGCAAGCGCGTTACGGGATCAACTCACAGAGATATTCCAGCGTAATACGGTAGCTCCTGATGACTTGCGGAGAGTGCTTATGATCGGATCGGAGAAGGTTGATGCCTGAATGGTTCTTGTGTTTTCTCGTAGTGAATGGACTCGTTCCGCCTGAGCGGTTCAAGGCGTTGTCGTTCCACGATCTCGGTCATTTCTGTGAACTCTTGTGGTCTCAATGGGAAGATGGAAATGTGGATCTTCGGGCTGTTCCTCCGGTTCTCCTGTCTTTCTTTTCACCCCTCGTGAAAGATCCTTCTCTGTGTGTGTATTTACCGTTAAAAGGGGTCAGTGATGCACTGATGGATGGATCGTCTCATGCCTAAGCTGCCTTGGTGGCCGTTCTACGGTCGAGATTTCTTTAATGATCCGAAAGTCCTTGTGATGTCGTGGGCGCAGCGCGGGATGTACCTCAAGCTCCTCGATATTCAGTGGATCGAAGGCTACATCACGGCGGATGTAGCGTTGAGTTGTGTTTCCGCTTCTGGAAGAAAACGTTCGTTTGAAATGCAAGAAATGAAAGCGGTAGTCTACCATTGCTTCACGTCTGACCCGCTCAATCCTACCCATCTTCTCAACGCACGAATGGACCGTATCAGAGCGGAACAATTAGAGAAAGAGGCCCAGAGACATGCGCGTGCTGTCCGAGGAGGCCAAGCAGCTCAAGCTCAGCGTAAGGTCAGCTCATGCTCAACACAAGGTCAGCAAGTGCTCAGCCACTCAGAATCAGAACCCTCCGAAGACTCCGGGTTAGACGCAGAAGCAACTCTTCCGAATGGTTTCTCTTCAGCTCAAGCTCGGACGGAACCCCGGAAACATCGACCGCAAAGCGCTCTCGATGTGCTCGACTCCACTCCTATCATGCCAAGAGGGAAACAGCCTGACTAACTCCTGTGTGTTGAAATGGATACACTGTGGCAGAATGCATCAGTGACGCAATATCGGCACCTAGGAGAGCATGATGACAAATTTAGTCGCCTTTAACTGTCTTGAACCAGAGTTGGCTGCATTAGCGACGGCACGCTTTTATCAGCTCCAGGCGATTCGACCATTCACAGGTCGCCATCGTGGGCAGCGGATTGGGGGATTGATTCATGCCTACTCGCTTGGGTGGGTGGGGAATCGACAGCATGGGTTACGAATGCTCGCGTTGAGAGCACGCGCGGGCCGGCGGAAGCCGGGGAAGGTGGATTATGGAAAGCCTTATCCTGTTCCTCGTAAGTCTCAGTCTCCTCGGGCACAGTTTCGTGTTGTACGGCCTGTGGCGGCTGTGGAAGCAGACGAGTATCCCTGTTAACCCACCGACCGTGTATCAGTCGGCGGAGGGGACGGGGGACGAACCAGAGAGTTGGTTTGTGTCGGACGCCGAACAAGCGTTACGGGAGCAAGAGCTCATTCGGCAATCGCAACAGCGCGAGCAACGAGCACAATGGCCCCACAAGACACGATAACAGACAAGACGAACGAGACAGCGTACCAGCCACCGATCGTGCCTCTTGCGGGCAGGCAGAGGCCTTCTCGTGGCCGTGGGGAGTCGATCAGTCAGCGGATGGCGCGCCATGTGTCGGCGCATCTCGCGGTGGGGGGAACCCTCGACGCTCCAGAATTGTGGCAAGCCCTCGGGGGCACCCTCGCCGCATATTTTGGGGAGTCTTCCGCACGAACTTTTTCGAAATCCGAGGAAAAAAGTATGGACCAATTTTTCGGCACGCTGAAAAAATTGGTGGAAGTGAGCTTGAGTAGTCAGCGAGTGGCGTTGAAGTCAGGGGGTGGGTCGGGCGCGGCGGGACGGCTCACGGAGTTTCGGAAGCTGATTGCGCAAGCGGAGACGGAATGAACGCGCCGGGTTTGCGCGTCGAGCCGCGCGACCAGTTTGGCGCGATAGCCCACTGCAGGTGTACGGCCTGTCGGCGACTGCGCCCGCAGGGCAACGTGGCTGAGTGGCAGGGTCCTCGTCGGTCGGTGTCGTTGCATCCGTTGGTGCAGTTGGATCAGCAGTTACGGGAGGAAGGACGCGAGCGTGAGGCATGAAACAGGCGTTGGGCACGAGCAATCCGACATGGGCGAAAACGCGACTGGGGGACGTGCGGTGTCTGAACTGTCGGTGGCGCGGGCGGTTTGACGCGTTGTTGGCGGAAGCGGATTCGCGCTGGCTCTATTGCCCCGTGTGCACGAGTTCCCGATGGACCTATGAGACGCCCGGAGGAGCGGCGAGCCGATGATTCTCGGGATTGATGTGGGACTCACGGGAGCGGTAGCGGTATTCAGCGATGAGGGCACGCCGATCGAGGTGTACGATGTGCCGACGATGGCGAACGGCAAGAACGCCAGGAGGGTGAAGTGGCAAGTAAATGCGGGCGCGTTGTCACACGGGTTGTGGGACCGGCTCATGCGGGAGTACAACACGCCGAAGGAGACGACGGCGTATGTCGAGCAGCAAGCGCCGATGCCGGCGCAAGGCGTGAGTTCCGTCTTTTCGTTGGGCCACTCACTGGGCACGGTGCAAGCGGTCTTGGCGGCGATCGGCATTCCGTTTCTCATGGTGCAACCGCAGGAGTGGAAGAAGCATTTTAAATTGCAACATACGGACAAAGACGCGAGCCGCACCCTCGCCATTCGGCTCTTTCCGACGATGGAGTTGCACTTAAAGAAACATCACAATCGCGCCGAAGCCTTGTTGATTGGCTCTTACGGCGTGGCGCGTGAACGAGGAGGGGTACATGTTACCGATGACGTTGACGAAGTATGAGAGCGTGGCGATGCAACCGGCCAGACGGACGGAGTTGCTGGAGGAGTTGGCGCGGACGCTGGAAGACCGCAACCGCCTGAAACGGCATAACGACGACATCGCGAAGAAGGCGAAGGAGATCCTCAAGGCGCGAGAGTCGCGCATCACGGAGCTGACGGATCAACTCACGCTGGGGACGGAATCGGTGGGACGTGATTGTACAGTAGAATACAACTTACTCACAAATACGACTGTGCTCAAAGACGCGAAGACCCACGAGCTGATCGAGGAGCGGGCGATGACGGCGATTGAGCGGCAGGAGTTTGCGGACAGCCGCGATGATCAACCGAGTTTCGGGAATGGCAGCCGGCGAAAGCATTCATGAGCGTCTATCCCTTGCCTAACGGCAGTCAGGTCTGGTTCCACGACGCCGATGTGTACAGCCTCATGCTGATGGGGGACAAAGGAGGTGGCGAGCCGACGATGCTGCATGTGTGGCTGCGCGGCAGTCGAGCGGAAATCACGTTGTACGATCGGACGACATTTCTGCCACTGTGGGAGCGGGTCACACGATGAAGCCGTACCTCACCGACACGCGCTGCTACGCGATGTTCGTTGACGAACATTCACGAGCTGGAGTGAGTTTTCACTGCGGATGGCCTGGTGCGTGCGTCTGTCCTAATGGCGGGATGTACTGCGTGATCCATGCGATCGAGTTCTTTTGCGCCATCCGCGCCGGGAAATTTGGATGAGTATTTATATGCCGTGGCTGCCATACGCAACGAAACCGCTCGTCGTCCAGGTCGTGCAATGGGACGTGCGACGGGGCGCGGAAGGCGTGGAGCGGCATCCGCAGATTCCCGGCTGGGGCGTGCTGCGGAGCGAAGATGCGAAGTGTGAATATCTCGTGCGGCCTGGCGATTTCATTCTCGACCATCCGCAAGCGTACCCGATCATTCTGCCGCCCGAATGGGTGCCGCTGTTGCTCACGAGGAAAGTATGACGTGCGATCATTGTGGTAATATCGTATGGCATTCATATTATCCCGACGTTCATCCGAGGGCGTTCAAGATTTTTGGGCCGAATGCCCACGTGTGTTCCCTGTGTGGCGCGGTGCGATATCCGAAGGAGTTGGAGACGCAGCATGAAACCCATCCAGGTCCCATTGCCTGAGCCTGTGTTTCGGTGGATCTGCGCCCGGTTCACGCCGGCGACCAAGTGTTTGACGGTGGAACTTGATGGGCGCGTGTACAAACTCCATGCGAGTCGAAAATGAGCCTCACGAATTTCGTCCTGGGTATGACGAAGAAACGCTCCTGTCGGCATTCCAACACGATTCAGATTCAGAATTTCGTGAAGCGGGTACTCGCACCACCCATTCAGATGCTCACACCGGATGACTACCGCAAACTCTCTGCCGAGTACGCGCTGAAATTATCACTTGACAGAGAATTGCCGCTTGCTGTAGTCTGCGCGTCCATGGGCAATAACAATCCGACCAAACCATTTGAGCGGCCCCCGAAATTCAACAACCCGATGCTCCGTTCGCCCTTGGGTCGGCACGTCGATCGCCAGGACATCGATGATCCGCAACCCCGCAATCAGCAATCTACGAACGATAATTCCAATCCAGATAAATATCGCGAGGAGACGTAATGCCTGCCAAGCTCGAACGTTGCGTAAAAGACGTGAAGCGTAAAGGCAGCAAAGTGAATCCATACGCGGTCTGCAACGCATCCATCAATCGCAAGAAAAAATCGAAAAAACGATGACGATTTACTTGACGAGCCAGCATCGCGAATCTCTCTACCGCTTGAATCCCTCTGATCCTGTTGCCGCTTTTGTCAGCATGGCCGACGCCGTAGCGCTTGCGCAGCTCAAGAAACGTCCCGCGCACGATACGCGAGAAGAAATCGTGGTAACGGAGGATCCGAAACTCCTCGATAAATGGTTCGAGTTTGACCCCAAGCCAAGCAAGGACGCGCGGTGATGACGGTCTATGTCACGAGCCAGCAACGGCAATCCTTGTATCAGTCGAATCCATCAGATCCATTTGCCTGTTTTTGCGTCCAGCTCAATAGCTCCTCCAAGGCAACACTCACAAGTCGCCCAGGTTACGATACACGCGAAGAAATCATCACTACTGATGATCCTGTGTTGCTTGGTTACCGCTTTGCCTTTGATCCGGCTCCCGTCGAAGTAATCCCGGATGCACCGTAGCGACCTCTATCTCAACTTCATTCAATCGCTCACGATCCGCACCAGGGATCGCCAACGAAAAAAACTCCTCCTCAACAACACCCAACGTAAAGCCTGGAAGCTGATTGCGGATCGACTTGATCGTCGTGAACGCCTGTGGTTCGTGATTTTGAAGGCCAGACGCGAAGGGATCTCCACGTTGATCGAAGCCTTGATGGTGGCGAAGTGCGCCTTCGAGGATTTGGTGCATTGCAATATCACGGCACACGAACGGCCCGCCACGAAACGCATTTGGGAGATGGCGGAACTCATGATCAAAACCTCGCCGCTCTGCGACTTCTACGGCAAACTCGGCACCAAATTGTCCCTAGGAAACAGCTGGATTGATATTTCTACTGCGGGGTCGTCCAATGCGAGCCGTTCATCAGACCTTACCTGCTTCCACGCTTCTGAAGTGGCTTTTTGGCCAACTCCAGATGCCTACATTTCGACGCTCCAAGCTCTACCGGATGATGAAGGTACCATCTGTGCCCTGGAAAGTACGGCGAATGGTAAAGTCGGCGACGGTGAACTTTTTTACGACGAGTGGCAGCGGGCAGAAAGTGGGGAGTCGAATTTCATTCCCCTATTTCTCTCCTGGTGGGAGCACGAAGAATATCGTATTCCTGGTGCGAAACTCGAAGCGCACGAAGACGCCGGCTTCGCCGAAGAAGAAGCGATGTTGAGGCGTGTGTTCTCCCTCGATGACGAACAACTTGCGTGGCGGCGCTGGTGTTTGAAGAATAAATGCTTGGGCGATGTGGACAAATTTTATCAGGAGTACCCAAGTACGGCGGAAGAGGCATTCGTGCAATCGGGCTTGCCGTTCTTTCGCTCGGCGCAGTTGATTCCGCTGCATCTGCATTTGAGAAAAGGCAAAAAGTATCGGATCGAGAAGACTGGCAAACTCATTGCTGACGAGAACGGGCCGCTGACGTTATGGAAGGTGCCGAAAGATGACGATCAATCATTTATCGTGGGAGCCGATTCGTCGATGGGACTCTCCCAACAATCTCGCTCGCGAAGCGCCGCGCAGATTTTATTGATGGACACAATGGAGCAGTGCGGCGAGTACGAAGCGGCGTCGGCGCCGCACGTCTTCGCGCAGCATTTGGTGGGAATGGCTCGCCTCTTCAATGATGCGCTGATTATTCCCGAAGTACAATCGAGCGGCGGCGGCGGCGGTCGCGAGTTAGTCGTGTTTATTTTGGAAATGGAGTACATGAACATCTACCGCTCGAAACAAGTCGATTCAGTCATGCAGCAGACGGGGCAGATTTACGGCTGGTCCACGAACGCGCAGACGCGGCCCCGCATGATCGCTCGAATTCGAGAAGTGATCGACGAACGCTCAGCGACGGTCCATTCGATCAAGCTGGTGAAGCAGCTCGGCGATTTCGGCGAGAACGAAGCTGGCCGATTGAAGGCGCTCGCGGGACGTGATGATCTCCTGTTTGCGTGGGGGATTGCGTTAATGGGACGATTCGAATACTATGCGGGTCAAATTCCGCAACCGGAAGAAGTACAACCGGACTGGAGTAACCTCGGCATAAAAAACTTGGCCGACATCGGCAAGGTGCTGGTGGCCCATCGGGAGAAAGTGACATCTGGCGAATCAGACGACAGCGAACCGGAAAGTTACCTCGAACTGTAGGAGGACGCATGGACGCGCCGCAGCCGAATCAACCGCCGCCACCGCGTGAACCCACAGCTCAACATTTCGTGATGTATCAGTATCCCAGCGGACAGACTGACATCCACATGCCCGTCGATCCGATCGTGGCGTTCAAACTCCTCGCCGTGGCCTGTCAATCGCTCTGCGATTTTCACGTGCAAGTCAGAAAGAAACAAATGGAAGACGAGCAGAAACCGAAAGTGGGGCCGTCCAAAATCATTGCGGTGGGCCATGGCTAAAATTCCTGTGTGCCGCTTCGAGGACTGCCCGAAAAAAGATTCGCTCGACAATCCGCTCGTCAACATCGAGGAATACGAAGAGGCGTGGCTGATGCGCTGTAGCTACTGTGGCCGACATCGGATCGTGACGAAGGATAAAGTTGGGGGGACCATGGGCGCTGGGCGTCGAGGCGATGGCACGGTGACGGCGATGGGACGAGGCGCATGAGCGAGATTCCCAACGAGGCTCCTCCTGGTGACGATGGCACGCAAGCCGGTCCTGAGGCCAAACTCGACCCTGATCTCGATACCTTTTTGAAATCCCGCCAAGCGGCTCATCGTTCGGCAATTCCCAACACGCTTCCGCCAAAAGAAGACAGCAGTTCACCTCTTCCAGGAGTTCGCGATGTTAAAATACAGCCCTCCAAAAATCCCTGTCACTGCGGAACCTGCAAAGGTGGTGTCCCCGGCAATCCCCTCGTCCACTGGTACTGCGACACCTGCGGAGCCGGCCCCTATCTCTTCAAGCAGCGACCCCCTTACCTCCGTGCTCAACTCCCTCCAGGCCCTCCTGACCCCAGACGACCCGGAGACCCAGGATTGCCGGGTGTCTGGCATGCGTGCGGTGAGGAGTGCGCTGAGCCTCAACGACGAGCGGCGGCTGCTCGCGAGCATTTTTCCCTCGCTCGATGGAAGAGTGTGGGAACGGAATCTGGAGCGGGCAGCGGGGCGCGGGGAAACGCTGACGCAACAGGTTGAAGAAGCGATTCAATTCTACTTTGATAATTACCTCGGCTATTCGTAAGGAGGCATCTATGAAAAAACTCTTTCTGCTCTTCGTCTGTTTACTCATCTTTCCCATCCTTGCCCACGCGGTCGCCACGCAAAAAGGCGGCAATCTCTTTCGGAATTATGCTGGCACAGGTTCCGATACAAGTCCTTCCTTCGATGTGGCTGGTTATCAAGTCGCCACCTTCTCAGTTTCAGGGACATTTTCCGCAACCCTCATTCCAGAAACCACCATCAACGGTGTCGATTGGTTCGGGCTCACCTGCTTTCAGCTCGATGGCACGACCCCCATCACGGCGTTTACGTTGGCGGGGAATTGGCGGTGCAATATCACGGGCAACACGAACGTCAGAGTCAGACGATCGAGTTATTCCTCTGGCACGTTCAACGTCGATGTGAACGTATCCGACCAAGGGACGCCGATTACCAAACAAGGGGGCGGTGGTGGGGGCGGCGGCGTATCGAGTGTGGACGCGACGAGTGGCGTCGAAACCATCACCGGCACGCCGATCAGTTCAAACGGCACTATTCGTGGTTCCGCATATGTCAACGACCAAAGCGGCACGACGTACACGCTCGACGTGAGCGATCGCGGGAAACTCGTGTCGTTCAGTAATTCGAGTCCCATCGCGGTGAGTGCCGTGGGCAATCTCAATGGCTGGTACACCGACATCGAAAATCGCGGGGTAAATACGGTGACGATCACGCCGACGGTCGGTCTCATCGATGGGATAGCGAGCCTCGCGGTGGGACCGAGTTCCGGCGTTCGCCTGTTCAGTAATGGCACCAACTATTTTACGATGCGGGGCGGTGGTTCTGGTGGTGCTCCCATCGATGCTGGTTTCCTTACTGATCGGGCGAACGGCGTACTCTCGAATGAAATCAACCTAGGCGCACTCACGACGGGCGCGTTGATCGGCACGGTCTCGGGAGGAATCTCAATCATTTCCGCGTTCGCGGGTGTCACCTGCACGAATCAGGTGCTCCGTATTCTGCCAGCGGCCCTGACGGGAGCGACCTGCGTTACAATCACGTCGGCCTTTGTGGATAGTTCGGTCGCTGTCACGGGTGCCTCGAACGCCTGGGCTTCCGGCGTGAAACAAACCTTTGCGCCGAATACAACGACGTCAGGATTCAACGTGGGGACGTTCGCCGGCGATCCGTCTACACCGGTTGACGGTGATGAGCATTACAACAGCTCGACGTTGGCCTTTCGCTTTCGTGAAAATGGAGCCTGGCGTGGATTAGGGATTGCAGCGGAAACCTTGGATCTCCAAGGCACTTTTGCGCTCGGAAAATCCATTACAGGTGCGAACTCACGAGCCAACGCCTTTCGAGTGGGCGATGGGGTCACGCCCATGTGTCACTGGACAGACGCAACGCTTGGACCCATGGCACGGGCCTGCACGGATGCGAATACGCTGACCATTATCGCCTCTACATTTATCTATAAAATCTGGGATGAAGCCGGCGCACTCTCGATGGAAGAAATCAAACCATCTGGAGCGAGCCCAGACCTCATGTGGCAGTATGTGAATGCCACCTATCGCCCGAAAGGAACGGTCTCGTGGAACGCCGACGCGATGCACACGGACGGAACCCAATGCGGCCAACCCACCGAGCGCATTCTCAATTCCGGTGCGCCAATGGCGACGATCATCTGCACGAACAACGCCTCGTCGTCGATCTATGGACAAGTGGAGATGCCGGATCGCTGGGACGGGGGGACCGTCACGTTCATGTGGACCGGCGTGCAAACGGCGGCAGACACCGCGATCATGAATAGCCATATCGCAGCGGCCTGTCGAGCGAGTGGCGACACGATCAACAATACCTGGGGCACCTCGCAGACGTTGAACATTGCCGCGGTTGGCGGCTCGAATAAAAAGGATCGCGTGACGAGTGCGGCCGTGACGCCGAACGGCACCTGTACCAATAACGGCACCCTGCTCGAATGGCGCTGGCAGCTTGATACGAGTACGACAACCGCTGTGGCGACATTACACAATCTCAGTGTGAAGATGGAATACGCCACGAAGAGTCGGAGCGATTAAATGCTACGAACTATTCTCACAATACTGCTTTGGTTGTTTACTCTGCCAGCCTTGGCGGATGTGACCTTTGATAATGGGACACAGGATAGCGTCCATACCGCATCCTCTTTTAGTTTTAACCATACGACGGGGAGCGGAAACAATCGCTTATTGACCGTCCTCATTGCGGTGAATGGAACTGATGTTACTTCCGTTACGTATAACTCTGTTGGATTAACTCTCAAAACACGGTCGAATAGTTTGGGGAAACATGCCGAGGAATGGTATCTCGTGAATCCGGCGACCGGATCTAATAGTGTCGCCGTGGTACTTGGCGCGTCCCAGGAAGTCATGGCGCGTGCCGTTTCATTCGCTGGCGTTGACCAAAGTAACCCTTTAGGGACTTCACAGGTGGCGTCCAATAGTTCTGGCACATCCACGTCCGTCACGATTAGTGCCACATCGAACGGCCAGTGTATTGATACACTTACGCTTGATCAGACCACTTCTGCGGAGACGGCAAATACTGGCCAGGTGAATACTTCAATTCTGAACACCGGCAGCAATCTGCACACCGCATCCTCCACGGAGCCAGGCTCTACCTGTGCGACCCAGGGCTGGAGTTGGACGACCAGTTCGCTGAATGTTTACATTGCGACTCCCATCAATGCCGCAGCAGGGAGAGTAGGGAATCCGATTATCTTTCAATAAAGGAGCCTGCATGAAAACCTTCGCCCTCAGCGTGCTCTTCCTCCTCGTCACAAGCCCTCTGTGGGCTGCGAATGTCTACTGGGCCTCCTCCGCCGGTAGTAACACGCCAACCTGTTCCGCCATTAAAAGCACGGGGACAGCGGACGCGCCGGGGACTGACCCTGGCAGCTACGGGACCATTGGTGCCGCAGCAAATTGTGCCACGGTGGGAGGCGATGTGGTTAATATTAAAGCGGGGACCTATACGAATAGTAACAATCGGATTAAAACCGACGCCGAAACGACAGGCTTCGCCAGCGGGACAAGTCTTTCGGTGCAGACCTATCTTCAAGGCAATCCTGGCTCACGCCCTCTTATTAGCTTTCCGAATTTTTACCAAACCTATGACACGACTGCCGGTCGTCGGAATTATATCACGATTCGCAATCTGACGATTGATGGGACAGGCGGCAGCGATGCGGGCGGAGCCGAAATCTTTATGAACGGAGCGTATGTCACGGTGGACAATGTCGAAGTCAAAAATAGTTATGCTGTCGCAGTGGCAGCTATTACAGGCGGGACGCTTGGATTGTCCACGACGAGTCATCATCATACGATACGGAACAGTAATATCCACGGCGCAGGAGGAGGCGAAGGCGCGCCAGGACAAGGCAACGCCTATTGTTTTTACTTCACAACATCTGACGCACTCATTGAGAATAATGAGTGTCATGGGAATAAAGGATCAGGAGGACAAATCTATGCTGATCAGTGGGCCGTCCCCAACGGCACTCTGCGCTACAATTATTTCCACGATATGATCCTAGCAACCAGAGTGGGCCAGGAGGGGCGCTGTACCGGGATGGCGTTCAATGGACCAAACACCCAGATTTACAATAATATCTTCGATGGGACGAGTTGCACGACTTTAGGAGCAACAAATAGTTATGGCATCGCCGGAGGCTATCAGACGACGAACAAACTCCTTGTCTATAACAACGTCATTGTCAATTGGCGTGGCTACGGCATCACCTACGGGATTTTTGCGAAGACGCTCAATAATGAGTTCACGAACAATATTATCCTCGGCAACGCCTCTGGCGCCTATGCGAACGAAAGTGCGAACAGCTCAACCGTTACAACGACGACGAATAAAACGACGGGCCTGGTCACGGATTGCACCGTCTCGACCACGAATTTCGTTCAGAAAGGCGGGTCTGCATGCTTGAATGCGGGTACCGCGATTTCCGGGCATTCCTATAACGATTCTGCGCCTGATATCGGCGCGTTCGAGAAAATGATCCTGACAACATGCTCGGTGGAGAACGGCGATGCGGGCACCTTACGGATCAGCCTGAGTAATAATGCCTTCCCTCCGCTCCAACCGGTATCGGGGATCACTGGCTTTACGGCGAGGAAAGCGGGCGTCAATGATCCCATCACGGCTGCGGTACGAACGGGGACGAACCGAATAGATTTGACCTTGACAAACGCGATTGTCAATGGCGACACGATCGATTTTTCTTCAAGCGGTTCCGGGAATGTGACGGACAGTATCCTCATCGCCAATTCGCTAAATCAGCCATTTAATTCGGTGTTGACGAACCAAACGTGCATAAATAACGTGGGCGGTGCGGATACGTCCGTCAAGACGCAAACCGTCTTTCGTTGGAACGGCCTACGGGGCACCGAAGCCGCGCCGGTTGCCACCCCTTACGCAGGTGCCCCCGAGAACACGAACATTTTGATTGTGCCGGGCGGCAAAGCCCGGTTGCGGGTGGGTATTTCCTGTACCGTTGCCGACTGTCCACCGCTCGCATTCATTCCGCGCTACAGTCGAAACGGTGGGTCGTACACGGTGGTTCCTGATGTCTTTTCGACCGACAATATCGGCATGTGCGGAACCTCACCGGACGTCGATATCCCGAGTTCTGGAACGGCCACGACGCAACAACTCTCTGGATCTGGCACGTTTAAGACTGGGGCGCTGATTCGCACGAGCAATGCCGTGCCGTCCGTGGACATGGTGCTCAATGGGCGAACCGAACTCGAATACTGCATCGCGATCGATAGTGATACGGCGTCGGGCGACACGTTTGATTTTCGAGCGTATCTCCAGGACGGTACGCCGATTACGTACAACGTGACGCCGCGAGCGACGGTGATTGGGACGCAAGCGAACTTCGGGTTCTGATGCTGAGAGGGTGCGGTGATGGCGTGGTCTCGCCATTGTCCCCGCTGTCGGAAGTTGCTGACGAAGGAATGGCCTGATGAAGATTGGCTCTGTGCCTGGTGTGGATGGAGTGGGGCGGATGATGTGAGCGAGCGAGGCGATGACCGGCGATACGATGAATCTGCATCCTGATCTCTTTGCGATTCTGTTACAGTTGGAGCGACGCATGGGGTTTGACTTAACGATCAATTCTGGCTATCGCACTCCTGAACACAATGAAGCGGTCGGCGGTGTGAAAGATAGCGAGCATATGGACGACCCCGCTCGTGCGGCTGATGTGTTCTGTCGGCGCTCCGTGACGCGCTACCAGATGCTCAAGGAGCTGTTCGCGATGGGTGTTCGACGCATTGGCATCGGGCCGACGTTCATTCATGTGGGGATTTCGACTGATCTGCCGCTCGATGTAGCCTGGGATTATTACCAAAATGAAACGAGTCAGACGTAAACATTCAGATCGTCTCCTCGCTCCTGGGCGTGCCAGCAATTGGGAGATGCAAGGTCTACGAGCCGGGGGCTACTGGCGTGACACGCGCTGGACCTATCCGTGGCGATCGTTGAGTGATCCGTTCCATCCGCGCACGAAACAAGAATGGGAAGAACGCCGTGATCGATCAAGCGACTGAACGCGCCCATCCCAAAGATTCTGCGCCTCCTATCGAACGCTCGCTGATTCGTGATGGCGAACAAAAACTGTGCGATTGGGGGGAAGCGTTGCTCGAAGAAGCGTCGAAGGCCAAAAAGGAATTGGCGCACGATGATCAGTGGGACGACGTAGAAAACAACTTCTGGGGCGAACAGTGGCCAACCTCGACACCGACGTTTAAGCCGCCGATTGTCGTAAACGAAATGCAGAAGTTAGTCTTTGAAGAAGTGAGCGACTTGACAGATACGAAAGTCGGCGTCTTCATTCATAAGGATGCCGCCGATCCTGAACGGGATGAAGAAATCGAGAAATCATTTCAGGCATTGTGGCAGCGCGAATTCGTCGATTATCAACTCATGCTCGCTCTCGTCAATGCGAGTGTCAAACCGTGCGGATTCATGGGCTGTTTCTGGGAGCCCACGAAGTATCACGGCCAAGGTGAAGTCGTCATTGTGTCGTTGAATCCGAAGCATGTTCATCCTGATCCTGACGCCGAAGATGATGAACGCTGGCGCTACGTGATCTACGAAGATCCGTTGGATCTCGTCTTGATTCGCAGTACCTGGGTCGATCAAGGTTGGCGCGTGAAACCGGAAGCGAACTTGTCCACGATGCTCGATGCCGGGAGCAGCACGAAGTCGAGTGGCCGATTTAAGGGACCATTGTATGCGCCTGGTTCGGGCTTGATTGCCGAAGGCTATGCGAAAGCGCGGGCGGTCGTGAAGACACTCTTCATCTATGATGACGAACTGGAAGAGACGGTCGATACGTTTACGGGACCAGATGGCGAAGAACAGGCTCGCGTCTATGTCGTCCAGAAATATCCGAATGGACGGATGTTGCAATGGTGCAACAACGTCGTGCTGTTCGATGGCCCGAATCCCTATTACGGCCGGTTCCCGATCATTCGCGTCACGCTCGTCCTTTCCCCTGGTTATTTCTGGCCTCCCCAGAGTCCGGTCCAAGGCGTCGTCGAACTCCAAAAAGCCTCGAACAAGATGGAAAGCCAAACCGTCGAGAACGCGATCCGCTTGAATAATGGCACCGTCATTGCTGACGCGAACAGCGGGATCAATCCCTCGAACTATGCGCGGATTCCCGGCCAGCCGATTTTGACGAAGCAAGGCACGAAGGCGACGATTGTGTATCCACCACCGATGCCGCCGGATATGGTGAATGCGGGTGAACGGATGCGCGGCATTCTCCGCTCGCAGATGGGATTTACGCCGAGTCGAATCGGTACAGGGCAGCGTGGCAATGTTTCGGCGGAACTGAACGAGACTGAGATTTCGCAAGCGATGAGTTTATCTCGGCTGCGAGGTCGGCTATTGCATATGGCGGTACAAAAGCTCGCGCAAATGATTCTGGAGCGCATGGTGCAGTTCTATACGACGGTTCGCCGGATGCCGTACATCGCGGGAAGCAGGTGGGAGAAGGTGACGTGGAATCCCGTCGATCACAACGCCATGTATAAAGCCCTCGTCGATCCCGCGTCGTTCCAGGTCAAGAGCAAGGTGATGATGCAACGGTTATATTTGGCGCTGGCGAAGTTGGGCAAAATTTCCTCACAGGATTTGCTAGAAATGCTCGAATTGCCGAACGCCGAACAGATGGCGCAACGGTTGAATCAGGAACTCGAACTGGCAGCAGAAGCCAATAAGAAGAAGTCATGAGCGAACGAGTCAGCATCGGCTCGCGCAAGGCGAGCGGCGCGTGGGTGACGGTGATCGGCTTCGTCGCGGATCGCCGGGTGATGGCGGACATTCCTCGGCACTCGCTGGAGGGTAAATCGGACGCCGAATGCGACGAGACGATGAAGCGACATCTGCTTCAGGTTTATCGCTACCAGAAGGAGTTTCCTGGTGGAGAACGAGTTCTTCAGTCTGGACATTAACGGGGTGCAGGTGCCGTTGCCGGTGCTGGCGATTATGGCCGTGTCGTCGTTCATCACACGGGAACAGACGGGGCAGTTGACATTTCATTTTACGAAGGGTACGCTACGGCAAATTCAGCGGAATGAGTTTGAGACTGTAGTTTAGGCAACTCGGGACATCCGCATCCACGGACCCCGATTTTCCTCTCCAGGAAGGTCGGGGTTTTTTATTGGAAGGAGGACGGTATGAAAGATTCTCGCCCAGAAGATAACGGCAAAGGCGGTTCCTTGAAAGGACCGATGAGTACGAGCGGCGAAAGCCAGGGCAAAGTGACGACTTCGGATATGAAGTCGGTGCCTGATCCGTTGGGTCTGACGAAGCAACTCAAGGATAAGGACTAATGCAGCCGACGATTCCGATGGCGGGGACGGCGATGCCAGGAATGGGCCAACCGCCAATCGGTCCTGATCCCCAGGCGATGGAAGCGATGGCGATGTTGCAATCGCAGCCGTCTCCCCACATGGAAGATGAAACGCTGAACGAGGCGACCGATAAACTCGGGATCGCGTTGTCACGGATTCATCTTCGCAGTCCGCGTGCGGCGAAACATCTCGCCAAAGCAATCGAGGAGATCCAGTCGGCGCGGGACATGCTCCTCGATGACCAGTCCGGTCCCATGGCACCTCCTCCGAATCTCATGGGCAGCATGAATTTGGGGAATCAAGGTCCGACCTATGGGGCATAATCCACAACACATGACACCGAGGTTCGTGAGTCACACAATCTTGATGACCTGCCGTTGGCAGAGTCGAGATGACGTGTCGGCTGCGGATTCCTTGCGTAGTGAGGCGTGGCGATGAAACTCAGTGATATTTTACTGGACAAAAGCAAATATCCCGATGATTTCAAGATAAACGTTCACGGTGAGGATACGACAGTCGGCGAATTGCGGAAGGACGCGATGCCGCTGGGAGAGTTTACAAAAGTCACCCAGAAGCATTCGACCGAGAAGCAGGCCCTCGAAAAGCAAATCAAGGATACCAATGCTGCGTTAGCGCGAGCGATCGCTGACCGCCGGGGCGAACGGCCCCATACGGACAGCGAAGGCAACATCAGTGACGCCGATCTCAAGGAACTGGAGGGCGATCCCATCTTCGGTGGGATGGTCAACCGGGTCAAGAAATTGGAACGCTCGCTGACAGAAGCTGTGCAGCGCATCGGCCAGCATGAATTGGTGTTTACCGCCAATCAACATTTGGCCGTGATCGAACGGTTGAAGACCAAGAACAAGGATCTCAACACGGATCAGCTCTTGGAATTCGCGAAAAACCGGGGCATTGGCAATCTCGATGACGCCTATAACCTCATGACCAAGGACGATGCGGTGAAGGCCGCACGCGAGGAAGCGAGGCAGCAAGGCATTGAAGAGGGCAAGCGTCAAGCGCAAGTACCGGTCATTCCCTTCGGACACCGGAGTTCCAGTCGAGCGAAGGATCTGCCGAAGGATTTGAATGGGGCGGAAGAAGCCGCATTGTCGGACCCCGACGTGCTCAACGCCTATCATGGAGTCACGGGTTAACCTACAGGAGGGTAGCCCATGGCCGTAGGAAGTCAGCTCAGCCAGCCCCCTGTTGTCCTGATTAACAGCGCCAACGCCTTTACGCAAAAATACTTCGAGCCAATTTTGGCCGATTCGATCTTTGTGCCGTCACCGACCTGGTGGAGAATGACTCGCCTGGGACATAAAGTGACGGGGGGGGCGTTGGTCTGGCCGGTCGTGACAGCAGAGGAATTGACGGGGGGTGCCTATTTCGGCGCGCAGAATTTGGACACACAAGCGTCCGATTCGGCGCAGCCGGCACAACTCGAATGGAAGTTCTACTATCAAACCATCGCCATTCCGTACACGGATTGGCTGCTCAATCAAGGTCCACAGCAGGTGATCTCGCTCATCAAGGCGAAGGAAGAAATCGCGATGGCGAGTTTGCTGCAAAAACTCAGTCGAGCCCAGTACGGGACCGCGCCACAGAACTCCTCGATCGATCTGGATTCGATTCCAGCGGCGTTGGGGTCGTTGGCCGGCACCTATGCGGGCATCACGCTGGCGCAGGCGACGAACTGGGCCAGTAACGGCGGGGCCGGTCCAACGTCAGGGAGTGCCGTTAGTTTGGCGAACATGATGACGGATTACATGAGCGCCACGCAGGGCAACGAGGAACCGGATACGATCGTCACCACGCACAACGGGTGGGCGGCGTTCTGGAATCTATTGCAACCACTCCAGCGGTATACTCGTGATGACGAAACGACTCGCGCGGGATTTAAGAATCACTTGATGTTCAATAACGCCGTGGTTCTTCGAGACCGCTTCGTGCCAGCGGGTGAGATGGAAATGTTCACGTCGAAGTATGTCTACCCCGCATTCCATCGGGACGACTATTTCACGGTGGACCCCTTCGTGAAGCCGACGAATCAGCGGGTGATTGTGAGTCAAATCTTCATCACGCTGAATCTGAAGTTCATTTCATTGAGACAGCAAGCGCGGAGAACAGGAATCACAAATGCGTGAGATGTCAGACGATTATTTAGCCGGATTTTTTGATGGCGAAGGGCACGTATCTATCCTACGATCTCGTTGCGGAACTACCGCCAACGTGCGGTACTGGCTGCGCGTTGGCGTATCCAACACTGATCCGGTTGTAATAATGGAATTCAAGAAGAGGTTTGGCGGCTCTGTGCATTTGAGACCAAGTAGGTCCATTAAACATACACCGTGTTACGACTGGGTAGGACAGAATCGTACAGCGGAAAAGTGTCTTCTGATTCTATTTCCTCATCTCTTGGTCAAACAGCGAGATGCACAACTTGGTCTGGAATTCCAAAATGTGGTGAGACAAGGCAACTCTGGATCATGGGGACGCAAATTGTTAACGAATGAAGAACATCTAGAAAGAGATGCTGTACGATTAAAACTCATCGAGAAGCACGGGCTGGCTTCTCGCGCAGTTATTTAGGAGGTACAAATGGCACAGACATTGATTCGGCAGGCCGTCCAATTCGCCTGGCCGGTCGTGATGAATCCGATTTCAACGAACCTGTTCGCCGATCAAACCGTGACAACCACAGTGACAGTCGGCGGCTTGGGCGACTTCAAAGGGTTGCCCTGTTACAATTTCCGAGCGACCGTGAATCTCAAGACGTTCACGGTGGGCACGACACACACGGCGTTCGCGATTGAAGTGGCGGATAACTCGGCCATGTCCACGAACCTGCGGCGAGCGTCCCATGTGGTTGTGCCACTGGCGGCGGGACCGTGGTCGTGGGTGATGTGGGGCGTGTCGCCTGACGCCAGCAAACTATTCGGGCGCATCTTCGTCGTGTACGGGACCTCGGCTTCGGGCACGTTCGATTGTTCCCTCGACGCCTGCTAACTGCTTCGACGGAGCCTGCTCCGGTGGGCTCCGTCAGAGAGGATCTATGAAGGATTTAATCCGTGCGCTCGCCCTCTTCTTCCTCATTGTCTTCGTTGGCGTGAGTTCTACCGCACTTGCCCAATCGAATACGTTCATGGCGACGAACATTGTTGGCGCAGGCACGACAACAGTGAAATCGGGGCTTGGCACATTACATAGCATCGTGATGAATTTGCCGATTGCGAGCGGGACTATTACGATTTACGACAATACGAGTGGATCGGGGACGAAAATCGGCACGGTGACGTTGCCTGCGGTTCTGCTGGGTCAAGGTCCGTATACGGCAATGTACGATATAACCTTTTCGACTGGATTGACGATTGTGACGACGGGAGCCTTACAGGACATTACGGTGAGTTGGCGCTAGAGGAGATCAGGATGAAACTGAAAAGTTGGTTGTGGATCTTCGCCTTGGTTGGTCTGTCAGTACAGTGGAACGTCTCGGCAGACGCCTGTCCGACACTGATGCAGGACGTGACGAACAGTGCATGCCGTTCGTCACTGTTGAGCGATACCTATACCTTCAGTGAGTTCACCACGAATACGACCACGACGCTGAAAACCGGGGGCGGGTATCTCCATACGATCGTGCCGGGCAAGGGCGGCTCGGCCTGGGTGATCGACTGTTGGAACAACACGGCGGCGAGCGGGGCCAAGATTCTCTCGATGACCATTCCCGCTGTGGTGACGAGTGTGGCCTACGACGTGGCATTTACGATCGGCCTCACCTGTACGACGAGTGGCACGACACCGGGTGATCTTACGGTGAGTTATCGCTAATGGATCTCGTCATTCTCGTACTCGTCTTGGCGTTGCTCGGATTTTTGATCTGGCTCATTACGACGAAGATTCCGATGGACCCGATCTTTCGGATTATCATTTACGTCGTGGTGGCCGTGGCACTGATCCTCTGGCTCGTGCGGCGATTCGGAGGGACGGTGCCGAACGTGCTCAATTGAAAGGCGACGGATGAATGGAGGAATCGTGCGAATGGGATCACAAAAAGTTGTTGGTCGATGTAGCTTCAGTCAAAGCTGAGATCATGGCGGTCAATCGTCTCATGACCGAAATCGATAAGCGGAACGGGGCGCAATTCCTTGCTCAAGAACGGGCTGTGACGGCAGCCCTCGCCGCCGCAGAGAAAGCCGTCTTGGTGGCGGAACGCAACGCGGAGAAATGGCGCGATAACGCGAATGAATGGCGTGGGGCGATGACAGATAAAGACCGAAATTTTGTGACGAAAGCTACCCTGTGGGGCTATGCGGTCGCGATGGTGGGCTTGATTCTCACGCTCATTCTGATCAGTGAGAAGATTCCACGCTAAGAAGGAGACAGCATGGACGTTCAAGAATTCCTAGAACGCTGCTCATTCGACGAACGCCAGGAGATCAATAAACTGGCCATCGATATCGCGCTTCTAACGGCAATAGAACACGTCAATTCTGTGGCGAACTTACAAAAGGAACTGGCTCATGGACTTCCTTAAAAAACTAGAGATGCTGAAATCGGTGGTGCAGGACAATCCGCCTGATGCACTCGCTATCCTGGAACTCATCACGAAGCTGGCAAATGATGTGCTGGAGATCAAAGAGCGGTTGGAGAAGTTAGAGAAGGAAGTCGGCTAACCATGTGGCTCCTGGCATTTCTCATCTGGCTGATTCCGGTCCTGAGTCAGGCCGAGGATTTGCCGAATGTCCAATGGCTCACTTGTTACGATGGTGATACCTGTTCGTTCAACGTGCTGTTGCCGCCCGTCTTCGGTGCGGCGATCGGGGTGCGATTCTCCGGGATCGATGCGCCGGAGATTGTGGGGAAGTGTGCGCAAGAAAAAGAGCTTGCCTTGGTGGCTCGTGATTTTCTCCAAAGCCAGATTAAGGCGGCCAAAAAGGTGATCTTGCAGAACGTATTCCGTGACAAGTATTTCAGAATCGAAGCGGTCGTGCTGGGGGATGACGTGAATCTGAATCAGCTCATGGTCCAGAAGGGCTATGCCGTGCTCTATACCGGCACGGGCCCACGGCACGATTGGTGCGGGCCATGACCAACGCGCGCGGAGAAATCACGGTGCTCATTGTGGTGATTATGCTCCTTGTTGGGAGCGTGATCTTTGTGCTGAATCAGTAACCCAAGGAGGGTCTATGCCCGGTGGAAGTTGGATTACAGGCACGATCGGCTATATCGCAATCATCGCCACCTGGCTCAATCAGATCTTCGTCGAGCAGGGCATTCCCAAAGACGGTAAAGGTTGGATCACTTTGATTGTAGGGAATCTGGCGGGTCTCGTGGGCATCTTTGCCAAGGATTACAATAAATCGAATGCGCCTGCGCCCCTTGCCGAAGCGGTCACGGTTCCTCCCAAGGTGGGCTAATGCCGATCTCTGAAGCGATTGCGGCGGTCGCCACGCTCTTGACGAAAGTGTTTGGGTTTGCGGTCGATCCTGAAGGCTTTAGTGCGATGAAAGTGGAGCACCAGATTGAAGTCATTCACGCAGGAGTGAAAATTGCGATTGCCAAACAAGACTACGCTGCTATTGACGTGCTGTTTGAGCAGTATCGTGAGCTGTGCAAAACCATCCGTCGTTAGAACAGGATCAATCACGTCGGCGGGGTGCCAGGAGGCCATTCTGGACGAGCATAACGACCTGATGGCGGAAAACATCCAACTGCGTGAAGCCTTGCGATTATGCCACGCCAAACCGTGACATCCCTGTCCATCATTGTTGCCGTTTTTCTCTTATCGGGCTGTGCATTATTCGATTTGCAGGGCGTCTGGTTTGGCTGTCCGAAAGGACAAGTGAAACGGGCCGCGAGCTATGGCATGTTCGGATGGATTGGCCATGAATATCGCCCTTCCTACTGTGAGGTGCCGAAGACTTTTTATTGTCAGCATCCATCCTACGAGGGCGCGTTGTGCTATTTCGATGAGCATATGAATACGGCAGAGTTACCAAAATGAAAGCCCTTATCGTAATCCTTTCGCTATTCGCTTCTTTGTTCGCCGTCGATGCGTTTGCCTGCCAGAAGTACGCGAACGTCGTCCAGGACATTAACGGGACGGCACTCGGGAATACGCTCATCACCATTCGTCCCACGGGGACGAGTAACAACGCGACGCTGTATACCGATGCGACTTGTCTGACGACGCGTTCCAATCCATTCACGAATAATGCAGATGGCTACTTCACGTTCTATGCGAAGAATGGACGTTACGACGCGATTTTCTCAAAGGCGGCGTATGGATTTGCGGCGGCGAATACGTCTGACATTCTTTTAGACGATCCGCAGAACACGCAGAAGATCGGCGACCCCGCCATGTTTGGGTACGTCGATAATGTCTTGACCTTACAAGCCTATGGCGACACAGGTTCCTCCCCTCCGACCGGCGTTCAACAGGCGAATCGGTTCATTGCCCAATCCAAGGGGGACAATACGACGTTTCGTGGACTGTCCACGGGCTATTTTGAGGCGCGAGATCGAACCGATGTCACAGGATCAAATAAAGGCGTCCTCTATGGTCTCTCGCTCTCGGTGGTCCCCATCGCCGCCAGAAATAATGTCCCCTTCGACGACGTGGATGGGCTTACCATTGAAAACACGACAGGGACGGCTGGAGCAAAAGCGACGGATGCGATCTACGTTGCGAACAACTTCAACATTTTTCCCGCGAGCAGTGAATGGTATTCGATCTTCACCTCTGACGCAAACGCCGATGTGGGCATTCAATTAGGGGGCAGGCTCGCGAATTTTGGCATTGATTTGACTCACGCGAACATCCCCTCGTCTAATGCTATTCGCCTCCAAAACCTCACCTATATTTATTCCCGGAACAACATCAACAGTGGTGACGTGCGGCTCATGGGCCTCGACGGGAATAACATCTTGCAGGTGGGGGAATCAAACGTCTCCGGGACGAAAGTTAATACCTGGTTCGGCACGACGGTTCCCACGAACCAAAGCGGTAGCACCTATACGGTGGGCTTCGGCGATAATTTTCTCACGTTCACGGGAAGCGGCTGCACAGTCACCCTGCCTGCGGCCAGCAGTTTTTCAGCACGCATACTCACCCTTCGGACTATCGTAGCCTTCACAGTTATTTCAGCTTCGTCGAATGTGGTGCCACTGGCCGGCGGCTCGGCGGGAACAGCGATTCTTGCGGCAACGGCTGGGAAATGGGCACAACTCGTCTCGGATGGCACGAATTGGCAGATCATGAGTGGGAACTGAGCGTATGAAACGACTTCTCTTGGTACTCGGTCTTCTCATTCTCCTCCCCTCACTAGCCGACGCCTGCCAAAAGTATTCCAACGTCGTGCAGGACGTGAACGGCACCGTCCTCGCCAACACCACGATCAGCGTGCGGCTCGCCGGGCAAAGTACGACGGCAACACTCTATAGCGATGCGAACTGCGCGACCGTGGCGAGTAATCCCTTCGTGAACGGGACAGACGGTTATTTTACCTTCTATGCGAAGAATGGCCGCTACGATATCACCTTCACGAAAACCGGCTACACGTTCACGGCGGGAAATACGTCTGACATCTACATTGGTGAACCGTTAGTGGGCGCGGGCCGGTTGAGCTATGTGAGTGCCACGCAGATTCAATTCTGTCCCTTCAACGGTAACGCCGTCTATATTCCGAACGGCACGACGCGCAGCTATAGCATTCCCTCGTCTTGCGTATTTGGGGCCAATACGAGTACCTTCATCGATGGGACCGGCAGTTCCAACCTTGCCTCGTCCACGACTTACTATGTGTATCTCTTCGACAACAGCGGGGTTTTGGCGATCGATTTCAGTACGACCGGGCATACAACCGATGCTGCTACGGGCGTCGAAGTGAAATCCAGCAACGCCAGTCGGACCTTGATCGGTTTGGTTCGCACCAATGGGTCCTCGCAGTTTGCGGAGTCCGCCAACAATCGTTTTGTGAACTCCTACTTTAACCGTCGTACACGTGGCGGCACGAACGCGTTTACCACGGATCGCACGACGACCTCGAACACATTTGTCGAAGTGAACAGCGAAATCCGTGTCGAGTTTGTGAGCTGGAGCGATGAAGCAGTGACGGCCTCGATCTCAGGAGCGTGCCTGATGTCGGCGACGAATGGGTCGTTTATCACGATTGGCTTCGATGGAGCAACGGCGGAAGACACCTATAGTGCCTGCAATGCGCAGACGGGACGCCAGGGCGTCCATGCGCTTATACACAAGATGGGCCTCAATGAAGGTTATCATTATGCCACACTGGTCGCGCGAGTCGCAGGAAGCACACTTACGATCACCGGCAGCGCGACACCGGGCGAACGGACGACAGTTCAAGTCGCAACAAGGGGGTGATGTTATGCCAGTGGTCAAAGTGAAGGGCGGTTACAAAATCAAGGGGCATTACAAGGGCAAGCCAAAGATGATCGGGCATCACGGAGGCAAACCGTTTACGAGTCGTGCGGCGGCGCAGCGGGTGAGCGATATTCGCGGCAGTTATAAATAGGAGTTGCCATGCCGGTTATTGGCGTCCCATCGGCAACATCTGGACTCACGTTGGCGGGGTCGCTCGTGACCCAGATCCGAGACTTGATTCCCGATCCCGTCTACGACCAAACGACGAATATCGCGTTGCCCGATGTGGACGGCAATTTCATTCGGGCACAGTCGCTCTATCGTTGGATCAACAACGCCACGAATTTGATCGCCCAAAAGTTGGGGTGGGTCATCGAGGATTGGAACGGATTCGCCGTCACGGCGAATCAACCCTTTTACGCACTCGATCCGTTGTGGCACAATATCAGCGACGCCTGGCTTGCCGGCTTCGTCATGAACCGTGCGCCGGAAGCGGCGACGATCTTCCCGTATCGCATTGCGAGCAATCGGTCGTATCTGTACGGCGTTCATAAACGGACCGACCATCTCGAAGTGTTCTTATTCGCACGCCCCAATGCGACCGATGCCGTGACAACCTTGACAAATACGATTGCGGGCGATGGTGTCGATCCGATCGTGGTCGGCAGCTCAACAGGATTCCTACCCTATGGACTCGTGAGGATCGAGGACGAATTGCTCGCGTATCAGACGCTCACGGGTGGTTTGGCGGTCGTGAGTCGTGGTCTCGGCAGCACGAAGGCGACTGGACATAATGCGGGCGCGACGGTGACGCATTGTAATGTTTGGATGAAAGGCTCGCGACTGCCCAAAGTCGTGACGGCTTCGACGGATCTGATCGAACTGCCGGCGGCGTTCATCCCGATCGTGCAAGAATACGTGCTCCAGCAAGTGAGGATTGCGGAACAGGAGTATCAATCAGCTGGGGTGCATGGGCAAAATTTCGATATGATGTTGAAGCACGCGGACAACGATCCCGTCTGGAAGCAGGATCTCTATAGTCAGCAAGGACTCTGGGACCAATACGGCACGCGGCGTGGACGGTGGTGGCCGGTGGTGATTCCATGATGTTGATTCCCGATACGCCGAAAACCTTAGATCAACTTCAAGTAGAGGCGGCGACCCGCTGGCAGCAAATCTCCGATGATCTGACGAATAAATTCGCGGCGCAAGCAGCGGTGCTGGCGAAGATGCCAGACGTGTTGGCGCGACCAGACGCCACCCAGAAGTGGACGCCGGACCCGATCAACATTGTGTGTCCCTGTGGTGGGATCGATTTCTTCGTGACGCGCTGGATCACCATCAACGGCGTGAAACATCGCTGGGAAGGCACCTGCGCGTCATGTAATCAACTGCGGACGTGGGACTGGCTTGAGGGAGTCTGGATCTAATGGCAAGCGAACTCCAAAGCGTGCCGATGCTCAACTTCTCGAAAGGCGAGAACACCGTCATCTCGCCCTATCTCGTCGGCTCCAATCAAGTCTTGCAGGCGGTGAACTTTCTTCTGGACGAACACGGCAGTTTGCGCGTGCGTGATGGCACGCTCATTCAAACTAGAGCCTCCGACATCAATCGCGGCATCATCAAACTCTACGATCTGGTCTTCGTGAGTGGCACCATCCAAAAGCTCGCGATTCAGAAAGGTTTCGCGGCGGGGAATACGTTGTTTGACCGTGGCACGATGCCGTGGACACAGCTTGGGACTTTCAGCACGTCTTATGATACCCCAGACATGCTGACATTCACGAATAAGGTCATCCTCTTTAACGGGTATGAATCTATTCGCTCATGGGATGGCACGACGTTTGCGGCGCTCACCGGCACGCCTCCTGATGGCGGCAAGCACGGCGCGGTCTATCTATCGGCATTGTGGGCTGGGAACACCAAGGCGACGACGACCAGCACGGAAGGGAAATCCTCGATTCGGCAAACCGACGTGAATAATCCGAACTCATGGCCTGCGGCGAACCAAGCCTTCATCTCGAAGGATGACGGGCAAGAGATTACCGGGATGGCCTTGTTTACGATTTCTGAAACTGGCGTGTCGCCGATCGCCGCGCTCGTCGTCTTTAAGGATTTCTCGGCGTATCAAGTGATCGGTTTATTCGGCTCATCGACCTTCGCCATTCAAAAGTTGAAATCAGATATGGGTTGTGTGGCTGGACGCACGGCGCAATTCTGCTCTGGTTTCGGGATCATCCGTTTGACGCATCGTGGCTTCGCGCTCTTCGATGGTACGTCGGATCTGTTGATCTCTGAAGAGGAACGGCCTCGGCTCTTTGGGCGCGACGATTACAGCGGCATCGATTGGTCGAACGTGGGATTGAGTTATGCCGCACAAGTGCAGAATCCGCCATTGTACATCTGCGTCTGTCCAGTCGCGGGGGTGGGACCGCCAGGGGCGCTCTCTCGGATGTTCGTCTATGATCTCGTGCGGAAGGCGTGGACGATCTGCACCTTTGCGAATTATTTTCAAACCGTCCAACTCATTCTGAATCCCAGTAGTTTGCCGATCGTGCTGGGCGGCGATATTGCGGGCAGCGGCCAAGTACGGCGGTTGTTCGTGGCCGATGCGGACGATGATGGGACGCCGATTCAATGGACGTTGAAGACGCGACCGGTATTCTCGAATAGTCCGCTCAGTCGCTCCTACTTTCGGCGGATGCTGCTCAAGGTGTTTAAGATGACGGCCCTCTCGCAAATCAATGTGCAATTCGTCTTTGGGCCATCTCAAGTGATTAACCGGAAGCAAGTCCCGATCAGCGCGGCGCTCGCACCGTTTTCTGGCTACGGCGTGGACGCCTATGGCGCGTCTGGCTATGGCTCCGAACCAGGCGTGCAGAATTTAACCGACGTGGATCTGAATTTCGATATCGGCGTGAAGGCGAACAACTGTCTCGCCGTAATTTCAGGACAGGGACCGGGAAGAATACGAGGCATCGAGTGGCATCTGAAAAAAATGGCGCTTACGCGCTCTACGTTGTCGGCGTAGCGATCCTGTTTAGTTTCTTATGGTTTTCGCCCGCGCACGCCATCTGCACCCCGCTTGGAAGCGTCACCTCACAACTCGGGCTTTGCAAGCCGCAAGCGGGCGAAGTCGGCTGGTCGTCGGCGGTCAATCAGAACTGGGATACCGTCGATGCGAATTTCGGCACGATTCCCAGTGGGTCAATTATGTTCTATGGGGGCGCTGCGCCTCCAAATGGCTGGTATCCGTGTGATGGCAGCGCCAAAAGTCGCACGGGTGATGCGAATTTGTTTGCGGTCTACGGCACGACCTATGGGGTCGGGGACGGCTCGACGACGTTTAAT
>Ga0307473_10000035_pt1 | contig 28369 bp, 27 predicted proteins | sample atmos_gasesAM5C__FD_203744 | JGI IMG/M metagenome (GOLD analysis project Ga0307473, IMG submission 203744) | Hardwood forest soil microbial communities from Morgan-Monroe State Forest, Indiana, United States - atmos_gasesAM5C_515 | ecosystem: Environmental > Terrestrial > Soil > Temperate...
GCCGTTGATGACGAGTTTCATCCCTGCTGATCTTCGCAAGGGGAAGGCGGTTCGCGCAAGTCGGGGTGGTCATTCGAAATGGTGAAATGGCGGTTGAAGGGCAATGAAATCCGCGCCTTTGCGGCTCCCGGAAGCCACGCACTCTCAAAGCCACAGATCTGCAGAGTTGTTGTGGATCGCTCGCTGCTCGCGTTCAAGCCTCGGCTGGGCAGACGAGGGCGTCTGCCCCTACGCGATTCAGTCGATTTTGCGGAGGCGGAATTTTCGGGTGGCTGTGCGACCGCCGAAACTGGCCTGCACCAGCACCGAGGCGTCGGGCAGGCTCGCTTCCTGCATTTCGATTTTCATTTCGGCGTAACCGCCGGAATTGGTGGCGACCTGGGTATAGAAAGGTGCGGCGTCAGGACGGGCGAAGCGGAACGTGAGACGAGCACCCTCGACCGCCGCGCCCCCTTCGGTCACGCGCAGGCTCATCACCAGGCTGCTATCGGCGTGAACGGAATCGGCATTGACCCATTGCAGGTCGAGTTCCTTCACGGCAGCCAGCATTTCCGGAGTGTCTTTGCGATCGAGAACATTCTCCACGCGGCCCTCGCGGATGGAGTCGAGCACGAGGCGATGCTGATCGCGCAGGATCTGTTCCTTCTGCTGATCGGTGAAATTGCCCTGGGCGATCTGTTCGGCGTAGGAAGTCGCTCGTTTCCCAATACAGCGTCCGCGCACGAACACCTGGGTCTGCAGAACCAGCTCGTTTTCGCGAGCCTCGCTCTGTACGTGATAGACCGTATCGCCTTGTTTTACATCCGTGTTAAAGCCAAAAATCATGCTGGTTCGACTCGGAACGCGAGAACAGATTGAATGCTGCTCAAAAGACGCGCGCAGGCGGTCTCCGTCGCTTGACACTACTCCCTGCGAACTCTAATCTAGAACGTTTAAGTCAGTCTTCGCGCGAATTATATATAGCTCTCCTATGCCCGACAATTACTTCGCCCGCTACCTGCCGTTGCTACTGCATATTCTTGCGGTTGCCGTTGTGGCGAGCGCGATCGTGACCTTGTCGTGGATCCTCGGGAAACGCCGGCCGACACGCGCAAAATTGTCCCCTTACGAATGTGGCATGGTTCCGGTGGGCGACGCCCGTGAACGCTTCTCGGTGAAGTTCTACCTGGTCGCGATGCTCTTCATTTTATTCGATGTGGAGGCCGTCTTTCTGTATCCCTGGGCGGTCATTCTGCGCGACCTGAAGATGTTCGGGTTCTGGGAGATGATGGTGTATATCGCAATCGTTCTGGTCGGCTTCTTCTATGTATGGAAGAAGGGAGTGCTTGACTGGAATCGTTCATCGCTGTTGAGACGAGGACAGATCTGATGGCGATCGCTCCTCCGATCACCGATCTCGAACAGCTGAAGACTCACCCCGCGCTGGCGGCTCTTCTGGACTGGAACCCGGGCGCGATTCAGGGCGTGAAGTTCGATCGCGATGAGATGACCATCGTCGTCGATCGGACGCACATCCGCGAAGCCTGTGCCCTGTTACGCGATCACGCGGAGTTTCCCTTCGAGTTCCTGTCGGACGTGACGTGTGTGGATTGGTATCCGTCTGAACCGCGGTTTGAGGTCATCTATCACTTGCTCTCGATCTCGAAGAAAGAGCGCGTCCGGCTGAAAGTGCGGCTCGATGGCTCAAGCCCGGTGGTCGAGTCGATCACCGCGGTTTGGCCAGCCGCGAATTACTTCGAGCGCGAGGTCTTCGACCTTTTTGGTGTGCGCTTCACCGGTCATCCGTACTTGCGTCGCATCCTGATGCCGGAAGATTGGGAGGGCAACCCTCTTCGCAAAGATTATCCGGTTGAGGGCTACCGCTGATGGCCCACCTCACCCCCACGCCCGTCATCGAGCCCAATCAGGACAGAACGATGATCCTGAATATGGGGCCGCAGCACCCCTCTACCCACGGTGTGCTGCGCGTGATACTTGAGATTGACGGCGAGACCGTGGTGCGCATCATGCCGGATATCGGCTACCTGCACACCGGGATCGAGAAGACCTGCGAGGCAAAGTTTTACCAGCAAGTTGTGCCGCTCACCGACCGCATCGATTACCTTTGTCCCCTGACCAACAATCTTTGCTACGCACTGGCGGTCGAAAAGCTGTTGGGCCTCGAGATTCCTCCGAAAGCACAATGGCTGCGCGTTCTCCTGAACGAACTGACGCGCATCAATTCGCATTTGGTCTGGCTGGGTACGCACGCCCTCGACATCGGAGCGATGACAGTCTTCCTGTATTGCTTCCGCGAGCGCGAAGACATCCTGCGCATATTCGAAATGGTCAGCGGGCAGCGCATGATGACCTCTTATTTCCGAATCGGAGGCATTGCGCTCGAGCCGCCGATCGGATTTTTCGAACGGGTGCGCGATTTTGCTGGCCGCTTCCCTGCCCGGGTCGACGAATACGAAAACTTGCTGACCGGGAATCCGATCTGGATGATGCGCACCAAGGGCGTTGCGAAGCTCAGCGCAGAAGATGCGGTTGCGCTGGGCGCGAGCGGGCCCACGTTGCGCGGAAGCGGTGTGGATCTCGACCTGCGTCGGGACATGCCCTACTCGGGTTACGAGAATTTCAAGTTCAAGGTGCCGCTGGGCGCAGAAGGCGACGTGTTTGATCGTTACATGTGCCGGGTGGCCGAACTGCGCGAGTCTATCGATATCGTGAGGCAGGCGCTCGATGGAATGCCGGAAGGACCGATCAAAGCGAACGCGCCCAAGGTCGTGCTTCCGGATCGCGAGAAGATGAAGACGGAGATGGAAGCGCTCATCTACCATTTCAAGATCATCACCGAGGGCTTCACGGTTCCGGCGGGCGAGGTATATCAGGCGGTGGAATCGCCGCGCGGCGAGATGGGCTACTACGTGGTGAGCGATGGCACGGCAAAACCGTATCGAGTGCACATGCGCGCGGCTTGCCTGGCGAATCTGCAGACGCTACCCACCATGTGCGAGGGCCGCCTGATCGCCGACGTGGTGGCCGCCATCGGATCCATCGACATTGTGCTCGGGGAGATCGACCGGTGAGGATGTAACATCGAGATTGGGTAACCTGGTTCCTGAAAATCTGAGATTTGCAGGCATGAAATTTTCGGACGAATTCGAGACACGCTTCACCATGATGGTTGGGCACTATCCGACGAAACGCTCGGTGCTCGTTCCGACGCTTCTGTACGCGCAGGATGAGATCGGATACTTGAGCGACGAAGTTATTCAGGAAATCGCCCGGCGGCTCGAGCTGACGGAACTCGATGTGCGCAACGTGATCAGCTATTACTCCATGCTGACCACCAAGCCGCGCGGGAAATACAACGTGCAGGTGTGCACGAATATTGCCTGCATGCTGCGGGGCGGAGAGGAACTTTTCGCACATTGCCGCAAGAAACTCGGCATTGGCCACAAGCAGACGACCCAAGACGGCCGGTTCACGCTGGAAGAAGTCGAATGTATCGGGGCTTGCAGCTGGGCCCCCGCTGTTCAGGTGAACTACGATTTTCATGAGAACCTTACCGTGGAGAAATTGGACAAGGTGCTCGACGGATATCAGAAGTGAGGAGAATGTGTAATTTTGTAATCGGGTAATTTTGTAATTTGAACACTGCTGTGCGGGCTGATTTCAATTACCAGATTACCCCGTTACAAAATTACAAATTCGCAAATGGCTTCTCTTGTTTCCCATCCCGACGAGGTAAGAGTGGTTTCCCGGCGCTTTGGCCAGGGCGCGACCAACCTTGATCGCTACCTCGAACTCGACGGCTACAAGGCCGTGCAGAAGGCGCTCGCCATGGAGCCGGACGCGATCACCAACGAGGTCAAGAACTCGGGCCTTCGCGGGCGCGGCGGCGCCGGTTTCTCGACCGGGATGAAGTGGTCGTTCGTACCCAAGCAGTCCAGCAAGCCGAAATACGTATTGTGCAACGGCGACGAAAGCGAGCCCGGAACCTGCAAAGATCGCCTGATCTTCGAGCATGACCCGCACGCGGTGATTGAAGGCGTGATGATTGCCGCTCTCGCGGTGGGCTCGCAGACCGGCTACATTTATATCCGGGGCGAATATCGATACCTGTCGATCATCATGCAAAAGGCTCTCGCTGACGCCTATGCGCGCGGCTTTTTGGGCAAGAATATCTTCGGGAGCGGACGCGATCTGGATATCTACTGGCACGGCGGCGCCGGAGCCTACGAGGTCGGCGAAGAGTCGGCGCTCATGGAATCGCTCGAAGGCAAGCGCGGGATTCCGCGCATCCGGCCTCCCTTCCCGGCTGTCGTTGGACTATGGGGCGGGCCTACCGTCATCAACAACGCCGAGACGCTGGCGAGCGTTCCGCACATCATTCTGGGCGGCGCCGAGTGGTACGCGAAGATTGGCACCCCGAAAAATGGTGGGACGCGCTTATTTTGCCTGAGCGGAAATCTGGAGAAGCCTGGCGTCTACGAACTGCCAATGGGATACAACCTCAGGAAGATGATCTATGAGGTGGGCGGCGGCATCCCGAACGGCCGTGAACTCAAGGCGGTGGTTCCCGGAGGATCATCGACTCCGGTGCTGTTGCCGGAAGAGATTGACATTCCCATGGATTTCGATTCGGTTGCGAAAGCCGGATCGATGCTGGGCTCTGGCGGGGTGGTAGTGCTCGACGACACTAATTGCATCGTGAAGTTTGCTCTGCGCACCATGAAGTTTTACCGGCATGAAAGTTGCGGCTGGTGTATCCCATGCCGTGAAGGTACCGATTGGCTCGAGAAGACGCTGACGCGCTTCCATGCAGGCGGAGGGCTGAAAAAGGACATCGATAATATTCAATATTTGTCGGAAAACATGCTGGGACGGACGTTCTGTCCTTTAGGTGACGCGGCGGCGATGCCGACCATCGCCTTCGTGAAGAAGTTTCGCAAGGAATTCGAAGATCACCTGGAAGGCAGACCTTGTCCGTTTGAAAGAGCGGGCGCGGTTGAACAATTACCGGTTCTGGCCTAGCAGGGAATTTGTAATTTGGTAATCGGGTAATTTGTAATTTATGACAACCTGATGCCGTCACCACAAGAACTTCGGGATCGGACAAAGGCTTTCGCGGTGAGAATTGTCCGACTCTACCGTTCGTTGCCTTATCGGACAGATGCGCAGGTCTTGGGTAAACAACTTATTCGGTCGGGCACGGCTGTGGCGGCGAACTACCGAGCAGCCTGCCGAGCTCGCTCGAAGGCCGAATGGGTTGCAAAGATCGGCGTTGTAGTGGAGGAAGCTGACGAAACGCTGTTTTGGCTCGAAATGCTAATGGACTGCAAGATCGTTGCCCCTGGCAAATTGGAGGCACTTATCAAGGAAGGACACGAACTCAGCGCGATCTTTACAGCGTCTCGCCACACGGCGCGAAGTACTTGATCGCAATAAATTACAAATTACCCGATTACAAAATTACAAATTCCTAAATGCCTGACGTAACTCTCACTGTCGACGGAAAAAAGCTTACGGCTCCCGCGGGGACGCTGCTGATTGAGGCCTGCAAGAGTGCGGGCATTGAGATACCTTCCTTCTGTTATTACCCCAATCTGTCTTTGCAGGGCGCTTGCCGCATGTGCCTGGTGAAGATTGAAAAGATGCCCAAGCTGCAGACTGCCTGCACCACCGTGGTCACCGAGGGCATGATCGTCACCAGCGATAACGAGGAAGTGCGCCAGGCGCGCAAGTCGATGGTCGAGTTGCTGCTCGGTAATCACCCACTGGATTGCCCGGTGTGTGACGCGGGCGGCGAGTGCGAACTGCAGGACATGACGTTCTCCTACGGGGCCGCCGAGTCGAAGTACATGGAGGCCAAGAATCACAAAGACGAGCAGCAGTGGTCGCCGGTGGTGTTCTTTGACCGGCCACGTTGCATCCTGTGTTACCGCTGCGTGCGCGTTTGTGGCGAGGGTATGGATGTGTGGGCGCTGGGCGTGCAGAACCGCGGCGTCTCGTCCATCATTGCGCCGAATAAAGAAGACCATCTCGAGTGCGAAGAGTGCGGCATGTGCATCGACATCTGCCCGGTGGGCGCGCTCACCTCAGGAGCCTATCGTTACAAGACCCGGCCCTGGGAGATGAAGCATGTCGGCACGATCTGCACGCACTGCGGCGATGGCTGCAAGACGACATTAGGTGTGCGCCGCTCCGATAGCGGCATGGAGATCGTTCGCGGCGACAATCGCGACAAGAGTGGCATTAACAATGATTTTCTGTGCATCAAAGGCCGATACGCGTTCGATTTCGCTCATCATCCGGACCGTCTGATGCAGCCGCTCATTCGAAAGAATGGGAAACTCACTCCGGCGAACTGGGAAGAAGCTTTTGAGCTGATCGGAAAACGTTTCGCGGAAATCCGCGATCACGATGGCATGATTGGCGTCGTGGGCTCGAGCCGCATCACCAACGAAGAAGCGTACCTGCTTTCGAAATTCGCGCGCGTCGTTCTGAAGACAAATAACGTTGATCATCACCGTACGGCCGACTTCCCTGCTTTGGCTGCGGCGTTAAGCGGCAAGCCCGACTTGACCGCCACCATGCGTGAGGTCTATGACGCGCCCGCGATCCTGTTGATCGGCAACAATCCTACCGAACGGCATCCGCTACTGGCATGGCAAATCCGCAACAACGTTCGCCTGCATCGGTCGCGCCTCTACCTGATCAACTCGCAAACCATCAAACTCGGACGGCAGGCCGCAGGGTTCACGCAGATACCCGCAGGTACAGAAGGCAAAGTCGCCGCTTATCTTGCGGGAGACGATGCGGCCGTCGAAGCGATCATCACCGAGAAAAACAGTCGCGAGACATGGAACGCCCTGCGCGAGAAACTGCGTGGCGAGCAGAAGCTGGTCATCATCTTTGGATCGGAGATCCGCGGCAACGATGTGACTGTACTGGTGAAGTTCGGTTCTGGAGTTCCCGGTGCGAAGTTTGTGTGCCTGGCTGATTACGCGAATTCGCGCGGCGCCGCCGACATGGGGCTCTATCCCGATTTGCTGCCCGGGTACCATCGAGTGGCCGACACGGGCAAGTTCCACGACGAGTGGACCAGCATCCCGGCTGCCACAGGCCTCACACTGCCGGAGATGGTGGACGCCGCCAAAGCCGGCAAGCTCAAAGCTCTATACGTCGTGGGCGCAAATCCGATTGGCCGGCTTGGGCTGGATCCTTTCCTGTTCTCGAAGACGTTCGTCGTCGTGCAGGAGATGTTCCTCACAGAGACCGCCTTCCTGGCCGATGTCGTTCTGCCGGCTGCCAACGCTTACGAAAAATCGGGCACGTTCACGAACACCTGCGGTGATCTGCAAATTCTCAAGAAGGCCGGCGAGGTGACAGGCACGAAGAGTGACTTCGAGATGATCGTGCGTATCGCGGACGCAATGGGCTTCGATGTTCACAAACTGGTGCCGTTCGGCGCAGGCGAGCGTACCGACATGGGACAGTCGCGCGGCGCGCAGTCGGGCGAAGCCGACCGGCACGCGGTGTGGCTGGAGGCGCGCGGGCTGGAGCCCAAGATGAGTCCACTCGAGCCGACTGCGATTCTCGACGAGATCCAGCGACTGGTGCCCGGCTATGATGTTTCGCGGATCAACCTGCTGGCTGGCAATGATCAGCATACGACGCTCGCGAATAGCGGTCCGGGGGCAATTCAAAAACCGGAATTGATTGTTCCGGCGAACGACGATCTGTTCAGCAGCGGAACTCTGGGCCGCTATTCCAAGGCCCTGAATAGCGTCATGGAAAGCCGTACGCAACAAACTTCGGAAGTCGCGGCCGACTGAGCCGTCTCGAAGCAGTCCCGGTATCGGTTTCACCTAAGGTTCACGAACAAGTCAGGAAACGAACTTGCTGAGTCTGCCCATCTTCTTGGTCGCGTCGGTCGTGAAGATCGTGCTGGTGATCTTCATCCTGCTCACGGCGGTCGCTTACACGGTCTGGTTGGAGCGCAAAGTTGTAGGTCACATGCAGAATCGCTGGGGCCCTTCGCGGGTGGGACCTTTCGGATTGCTGCAACCTCTGGCCGATGGCATCAAGTTTCTTCTCAAGGAAGATTTGACGCCTCCCCACGTGTACCGGCCGCTGTTTATCGCGGCTCCGATGATCGCAGTCATTTGCGCGCTCACATCGATTTCGGTGATCCCCTTCGGTACTGCGATTCCGGTTGCGGGTCACATCATTCCGCTGCAGATTACCGACCTGAACATTGGATTGCTTTTGATTCTGGGAGTCACGTCGATCGGGGTATACGGGGTGGCGCTGGCCGGATGGTCGTCGAACAACAAGTACTCCCTGCTCGGCGGATTGCGGGCCAGCGCGCAGATGGTGAGCTACGAGATCTGTCTTGGTCTATCGCTGGTGGGCGTCCTCATCGTGTCGGGAAGCTTCAGCCTGCAGCAGATTGTCGAATCGCAGAGAGGTTACTTCTGGGGATTCATTCCCAAGTGGAATATCTTCTACGGATGTCAGTTCGTTGCATTCTTCATTTATCTAATGGCAGCGTATGCCGAGACCAACCGGATTCCTTTTGACCTTCCAGAAGCAGAAACCGAACTGGTTGCGGGTTACCATACCGAGTACAGCGCGATGAAATTCGCGATGTTCTTCATGGCGGAGTACGCCAACATGATCACGGTCGCCTGCCTGGCAACCATTTTGTTCCTCGGTGGCGGGAATGGCCCGCTGTTTGGACCGCCAGTTTTGCGGCTTATCCTGCCGACCTTCTACTTCGTCGCGAAAGTATTTGTCTTCCTTTTCACGTATATCTGGGTGCGTGGCACTCTGCCGCGCTTCCGTTATGACCAACTGATGGCCTTCGGCTGGAAGTTCCTGTTCCCGCTGGCAATCGCAAACCTTGTGGTGACGGCCCTGGTAGTTGCGTACCGTTCTTGATCATGTCGCCGCGGTACTGAAGCGGCGCGCGGACATATAGAAGATGCTACATCTCGTGCTGTTCCTGGTTTTCGGAGCAATCTGCGTGGCGGGCGCGATCAACCTGCTGGTGCAGAGCCATCCAATCAGCAGCGCACTGTCGCTGGTGGTGGTGATGGCGTCGCTGGCGGTGGAGTACCTGCTGCTGGGTGCGGAATTCGTTGCGGCCGTGCAGGTGATCGTCTATGCGGGCGCGGTGATGGTGCTGTTCGTCTTCGTCATCATGTTGTTGAATGCGGGTGTGGAAGAACGCACCAAGGGCAGCCAGGTGGCGCTCGTCCTGGGGATCCCGGGAGTTCTGGCCGGCGGCCTGCTCGTGGCATGGGTTCTGATCGAGCGCACGGGCACGGCAACGGTCGGCCTGGGAGCCTTGCCTGGTTTCCCTAAGACAATAGGCAATCTTTTGTTTCACGATTTTCTGCTGCCCTTCGAACTCACGTCGGTGCTTGTGCTGATCGCGATTATGGGTGCGGTCGTTCTGGCGAGCCGCCCCGAACCCAAGAACCCGGAAAAGGAGAGTTGATGGTCCCCGTCTCCTATTACCTGATTTTGAGCGGCATTTTGTTTTCCTGCGGCGTGATTGGCTTCCTGATCAAGCGCAACATCATCACCATTTTCATCTGCATTGAGCTGATGCTGAATGGCGTGAACCTTTCGTTCGTGGCATTCGCCGCGCAATGGCAGCACTTGAGCGGACAGGTATTCGTCTTCTTCGTGATGGTGGTGGCGGCGGCCGAGGCGACGGTCGGCTTGGCGATCATCATCGCGGTTTTCCGCACCCGCGAGACCTTGAACGTAGACCACGTGAACCTGCTGAAACTATGACGCCTTCTCTTCATCTGTGGCTGATTCCGATTCTGCCGCTGATCGGCGCGGCCATCAACGGCTTCTTCGGACGCCGGCTTTCGCGGCAGACGGTTTGTGCAGTTGCGCTGACCTTCTGCGGCGCGGCGTTCCTGATGGGCTTGTACGTCGCCGCCCGCTTCTCGTCCCTCGAACTGCCGCACGCCGAGTACCTCGGTCATTGGATCCGGTCGGGCAACTTCATGGTGAACTTCGAGTTCTATCTGGACCAGTTGACACTCGTAATGTTGCTGGTGGTGACCGGAGTCGGATTCCTGATCCACATTTATTCCGTCGGGTACATGTGGGAAGAAGGCGGCTTCTATCGCTTCTTCTCCTATCTCAACCTGTTCATGTTTTTCATGCTCACGCTGGTACTGGCGGGCAACTACCTGCAGATGTTTATCGGGTGGGAGGGCGTGGGCCTCGCGTCTTATCTGCTGATTGGATTTTGGTTCACGAAAGATTCCGCGGCCTCTGCCGGGAAGAAAGCTTTCATCGTGAACCGGATCGGCGACTTCGGCTTTCTAATTGCGCTCTTCCTCCTGATCAAGCACTTCGGCTCGCTGAATTTCAGCCAGGTGTTCTCGTCGATTGCACAGCAACCGGCGGAGACCGCCGGGGTGGGCCTGCTGACTTCGATCGGGCTACTGCTGATGGTGGGCGCTGCCGGCAAGTCCGCGCAGATTCCCCTCTACGTCTGGCTGCCGGACGCGATGGAGGGCCCTACGCCGGTTTCTGCCTTGATCCACGCAGCGACGATGGTTACGGCGGGGGTCTACATGGTGGCGCGCTCGCATGTCATCTTCGAGCACGCGCCGAATGCCCTCACGGTGGTCGCAATCATTGGCACGCTGACGGCGCTGTTTGCCGCGACCATAGGCATCGCGCAAACCGATATCAAGAAGGTCCTGGCTTACTCCACCGTTTCGCAGCTGGGTTATATGTTCATGGCATGCGGCGTGGCGGCGTACTCGGCCGGAATCTTTCACCTGATGACGCACGCATTCTTCAAGGGGCTCTTGTTTCTCGCGGCGGGCTCGGTGATTCATGCCGTCGGCGGCGAGCAGGACATGCGCAAGATGGGTGGGCTGAGGCAGTACATCCCATGGACTTTCATGACTATGACGGCCGCGACTTTCGCGATCGCAGGCTTTCCACCCTTCGCAGGATTCTTCAGCAAGGATGAAATTCTGGCACGTGCTTACGAGGCAAATCCGGCGTACTGGTTTATCGGAGTGACGACCGCCTTCATCACTTCGTTCTATATGTTCCGGCTCTGGTTCATGACTTTCTTTGGTGATTACCGCGGCCGCGAAGCGGCGCAACACAGCCATGCTCCGGCTCATGGTCATGGACACGGCGGGCACGGAGATCCTCATGAGAGCCCCATGATCATGTTGGTTCCGCTGATGATTCTCGCCGTCCTCTCCGTGATCGGCGGGTGGGTGGGAATCGGCGGCCGGTTTGAGCATTTTCTCTCGCCCGTGTTCGGCGAAGGTGCCACGGCGGTCGCGACCGAAGCATTGAGTCGCAGCACCGAGATCACGTTAATAGTCATCTCGGTTGCGGCCGCAGTTTTAGGTTTTTACCTTGCTTACGTTCTGTACTTAAAGCGTCCGGAACTGCCTCAGAAGATTGCGGACTCGCTCGGCGGCCTGTACCAAGCAGTCGTGAACAAGTACTACGTCGATGAGATCTATGCGGACCTGTTTGTGAAACCGCTCGTAGATGGTTCTACACGCATCCTGTGGCACGGCGTGGACCAGGGTGTGATTGACGCTGCGATCAATGATACCGCGGATGGAGCCCGCCACGTTTCCGACTCGGCCCGCCAAATGCAATCCGGCAACGTGCGCTCTTATGCGGGCTGGGTTGCGGTCGGGGGAGCGGTGATCATTGCATACATGATCTGGATGGGGGTCCGATGAATTTCCTGAACGCCCACATCCTGACGCTGGTGACGTTTATCCCCGCGGCGGGCGGGCTTTTGCTGCTGCTCATTCCGCGGCGCGACCGCGACATCCGCATCTTTTCTTTGATTGTTTCCCTGCTCACGTTCGGTCTCTCCTTGCACTTAGTGGCCCGCGTACATCGCATGCTGCCTGGCTTTCAGTACGAGATCGACCGCGCATGGATTTCGACGCCGAACATTCACTATCACATGGGCGTTGACGGGATTTCGATGTGGTTGGTGTTGCTGACCACTTTCCTTACGCCCCTGTGCGTGCTGATCTCGTGGAACGCGATTCACGAGCGCGTGAAGGAATTCTTCATCCTGCTGCTGGTGCTGGAAACCGCGCTCATCGGCGTATTCACTTCGCTCGATTTGTTCCTCTTCTACTTCTTCTGGGAATCGACCCTGATCCCGATGGCCTTGCTGATCGGGATCTATGGCCATGGGCGGAAGGTGTACGCCGCAGTCAAATTTTTCCTGTACACGATGGTCGCGTCGGTGTTCATGCTTGCCGCGGTGATCTGGCTATACGCGCACGTAGGCAGCTTCGATTTCGTAACCATTCAGAATGCGATCCGCACCGGACAGGTCGAGGGATTCTCTACCGCGGCGCCCTGGCTATTTGTTGGATTTTTTCTTGCGTTCGCGGTGAAAGTGCCGCTCTTCCCGTTCCACACCTGGTTGCCGGATGCACACGTCGAAGCGCCCACCGCAGGTTCAGTTTTGCTCGCAGGGGTTCTCCTCAAAATGGGGACATACGGCCTGCTGCGCTTCAATCTCGGACTGTTCCCCGAACAATCGCGACAGAACGCGCCCTGGATTTGCACTCTCGCGCTGATCGGCATCGTCTACGGTGCGCTGGTGGCGATGGTGCAACCCAACTTGAAGCGCGTGATTGCATACTCGTCAGTGAGCCACCTCGGTTTCGTGGTGCTGGGAATCTTCAGCTTCACCCAAGCCGGATTGAACGGAGCCATGTTCGTCATGCTGGCGCACGGCGTTTCCACGGGCGCGCTGTTCATGCTGGCCGGAATCATCTTTGAGCGGAAGCATAGCTACGAGATCGCCGACATGGGCGGCCTGGCTACGCCCATGCCAAAGTACGCGACTTTCTTCCTGTTCATTACGCTCGCATCGGTGGGACTGCCGCTGCTCAACGGGTTCGTGGGCGAGTTCCTGGTGCTGAGCGGAGCCTTCCAGGCGAATCCCTGGTACGGGACGATCGGCGCGACCGGCGTGATCTGGAGCGCCTGCTACTTGCTATGGATGTACCAGCGGGTCTTCTTCGGAAAGGTCACCCATCCGGAGAACAACAACTTGCCCGATCTTTCGGCGCGTGAAGAACTGGCATTGTGGCCGACAGCGGTGGCGGCGCTCGTTATGGGCGTGGCTCCGCTACTCTGGCTGAACATCATCGACCCAGCCGTGCAGGCGGCCCTCACTCCATTTGCGCAGGTGGCCAGCAAGGTGGTGGGCCCGTGAATCCAACTCTTCCGGTCGGCGCCGACTACATTCGCATCCTGCCCGAGATTGTGCTGACGATTTTCGGCATGGCCATTATGGTGCTCGATCCCCTGGTAGATGAGAAGAAGAGCCAGCAACTGCTGGGAGGACTTGGCCTCATCGGAACGCTTGCCGGCCTGGCCTCCACCTGGATCATGGCGCAATCGCCGGGCTTCGCGTTCTGGAACATGGTGCGGGTCGATGGCTTCAGCGTGTTCTTCCATGTTCTGGTGATTGCGATCGCGCTGGTGCTGATCCTCACCTCGTACGAGTACATGGCCGTCCAGCAAATACGCGCCGGCGAATACTATGGCCTGATTCTGTTCGGCCTGGTCGGCATGTGCTTGATGTCGTCGGCGGTCGAGTTGGTGCTGATCTTCATCTCGCTGGAAATCTCTTCGATCTCGACTTATATTCTCGCCGGCTTTCGGCGCCGCTCGGCCACCAGCAGCGAATCGTCGCTCAAGTACTTTTTGCTTGGATCTTTCGCAACCGCATTTTTTCTGTACGGCGTTGCCATGATGTTCGGTGCAACGGGATCCACGAACATTGATGCGATCAGCGCGGCGCTCAATTCGGGCCGGATTCCCTTGCTGGCTTACGTCGCAATGGCACTGATGTTCGTCGGGCTTGGATTCAAGGTGGCGGCCGCGCCCTTTCATATCTGGACCCCGGACGTGTACGAAGGGGCACCCGCTCCCGTCGTGGGCTTCATGTCGACTGCGCCCAAGGCGGCCGCATTCGCGGTTTTACTGCGCATTATTTTTGAGGCGAACGCTCCTGGCCGCTTCTGGCTGATCTGGCTGTCGGCTGTGCTGTCGATGACGCTGGGTAATGTTGCGGCGCTCGTCCAGGATAACGTCAAGCGCTTGCTGGCCTACTCCTCGATTGCGCACGCTGGTTACATTCTGGTCGCCTTTGCCGCCAAGCCGGAGCTCGGCGCTCCCGCCGTGATGTTCTACACGGCTGCTTATGCAGCTATGAATGTGGGCACGTTTGCGGTCATCAGCCATCTTGCCAACGAGAATGAACGTTACGTGACGCTCGAAGACTATGCAGGGCTGGGACGCAGTTCCCCGATTCTTGCGGGCACGCTGACAATTTTTATGATCTCGCTGATCGGAATTCCGATCACGGGTGGATTTTTTGCCAAGTTTTACGTGTTCAGCGCCGCGTTGCAATCGAATCTGGTATGGCTGACGATTATTGGTGTGATCAATAGCGCGATTGGAGCTTATTACTATCTCAAGATCATTGTTGTGATGTACATGAGAGAAGCGCGGGAAGAGGTGCCGGTGCTGCCCATACCTCTTGCCCTGCGGGCAGCTCTGGCCCTGACGCTGGCAGCCACGGTTTATCTCGGCGTTGTGCCGGGGCGGATGTTAACGTTCGTGCAGCAATCGGCGCAACAGCTCCTGCAGGCAGAACACACAAGCGCGCGGGAACAGGTAGATAACACGGCAGTTCCGCGAGCGACTCAATAGGCTAGCGCCACTGTCCCGGCGGCTTGTCGGCTGCGAGCGCGAGACGCGCTCGCGACTGCCGGCAGGATGCCGGCGCTACTTTCGCAGGATGTGGAAATTATTTGCATATCCTGTGGTTCGCCTCGGAAATCGCGATCATTTGAGTGTTTGACATCTTAGGGTCCAGTCGGCATGATAGGAAACCAATTCGTTACCAGCAAGATCAATAAGCCCCCCGGGCAGGAGGCAGGAATGTCCAAGTTCATCTACAGGTTATGGTCGGAAGAATCAGGCCAAGATATTGCGGAATATGCCGTTATGCTGGCTGTGATCCTGGTGCTGGTGGTCGGCACCGTGCGGCTGATCGGCTCCAACGCGAATAGCGCGTTCTCGCAAGCTGCCAGTTCCATTCAATAGCACGAAGCCGCGAGATGACTTCACTGCACCTCTCGGAGGGTGCTCCCCACCCTCCGGTTGACGGAATGGCTCCAAGCAGTTAATATCGCAACTTGATGACTCGATTTACCTACTTCTTCGCGTATTTCCGCTACTGGTTTACGAGTGTAGCGGCTTTGGCGGAGCTTGTAGGTGGGGTAAATCGGCAATAGTCACCTAGAAATTCAAGTTCCAGTTCAGAGCCGCGATTCTCGAGAATCGCGGCTTTTGTTTTTTCCGGCCAAAGGAGGGCCACTTCCATGATCGTCAACATGTCCGAAGGAGCTACCGAGGAGCAGATCACGCACATCATTGACCGCATTCGCGAAGCTGGCTACCAGCCGCACGTAACGCGCGGGACGGAGCGAACTATTGTGGCGGCAGTGGGTAGCGGCCGGCGCCATGAAATCGAGGCGCTGCAGGTGGCTCCGGGTGTCGATAACGTCGTTGCCATCGCACAGCCGTTCAAGCTGGTCAGCCGCCAGGTGAAGCCGCACCGTTCGATCGTCCGGGTCGGCGAGGTGGCCATCGGAGGCGACACGGTCGCCGTGATTGCGGGACCATGTTCTGTGGAGTCGCGGGAGCAGCTCATTTCCACCGCGCACGCCGTGAAGAAAGCGGGAGCCAGCCTGCTCCGCGGAGGCGCTTACAAGCCGCGCACCTCTCCCTACGATTTCCAGGGCCTGGGCGAAGAAGCCCTTAAAATCCTCCGCGAGGCGAGCGAAGAGACCGGCCTGCCAGTGGTCACGGAGGTGATGGGCACCGAAGACGTCGAGCTGATCTGTGAGTACGCCGACATGCTCCAGGTGGGCGCGAGAAACATGCAGAACTTCAATCTGCTGCGCAAACTGGCAACCGTGCGCAAACCCGTGCTCCTGAAGCGGGGGCCGTCGGCTACGGTGAAAGAGTGGTTGCTCGCCGCCGAGTATCTCTTGGCCGGCGGAAACCCCGACGTGGTGCTGTGCGAACGCGGCATCAAGACGTTCGAGACCGAGACCCGCAATACTATGGACCTGGCCGCGGTGGCGCTGGCGCGGGATCTGTCGCACTTGCCGGTGATCGCAGACCCGTCCCACGGCACCGGAAAGCAGAGTCTGATCGCGGCAATGTCGCGCGCGGCAGTGGCTGTCGGCGCGGATGGACTCATTATCGAGGTGCATCCCTGCCCGGAACGAGCGCTCTCCGATGGTCCACAATCGCTGGACTTCGCCGCGTTCGAGAAGGTCATGCGCGGTTTGTCGGATCCGTTACGGAGTATCTCGGGACTGACGCGAGAACCGGTGGTGGCGCCGGCGTAACCGGTTGTGCACCGGGTTAGTAGCTGCGATATTGCACAACTGAGCTATACTGGGCGCGAATGGATAGAGAGTCGAAGGCATCGTTTGCAATCATTCGATTCAACTCGCGCTCCTATGAGTCGGGCGGGGTGATGGAAATAGTCCGAGGCCGCCAGAGCGCCAATTTGGCAATTCAACGGCTGCATGAATCCCAGAGCAAAGAGGATTGGGCTCTCGGCTGGCGCTACTTTGCCGAAATGACCGACTTAAAACCAGGGACCGACCCGGCCAAAGCCACTCGACTCCGGCAAGGCAGCATGGACGCTCGCGAATCGGAGCCCTGACCGCGTCCAGTTTGCCCCGAAGCATCCACTTCCCAGGAGACAGGCGCAAAACAAAACGCCCCAAACTCTGGTTAGAGTCTTGGGACGCTCGTTGAACAGCCCTCCCCCGAGTACTGCTCAAAGACAAAGTAAAACGGCAGGCAGATTCTGGGAATGGCACCGTCGTGCCAGCGGTTGGCACGAACGGGCGGATTTCCTAGGGCAGCCGTTTTTCCATGCGGACGATTGGAAGCGATTCCCCGTTTGCCAGAGGGACGCCCAGGTTCTCAAGCGAAATGTAGCCTCGTGCGCTATAGAGTGGGACTCCACTGAGGGTTGCTCCCATCTCGAAGCGGCGGAACCCCTCCGCCACTGCGGCCCTTTCGCAGGCATCGAGCAGCATGGTCCCGATCCCGCGACGCACCCAATCTGGGTGCACAAAGAATGCGCGGATCTTGGCAGCATCCGTTTGCGGATCAAGCAAACTATCCTCACGAGCTTTCCAGACGTCGCCGCCATAAAGAGTTTTGCGCTTGCTCCAGCCACCACAGGCGACAATCGCACCGGCGGCGGACTTTGCCTCCACTACGAAGTAGGTGCCGTCCGAGATAAGTTGGCTATCCACACCATATACCGAGGCCAGCGCGCTCTCGATCTGGGAGGGAGAGTAATCCTGCGCCTGCAACCCGCGCACGGAGGCCTCGATGAGCGTCGTGAGTACGGGAACGTCGGCCGGCACGGCTTTTCGCAGAGAGAAGTCCACGCGTAGTTCCCAAATCGTAGCCAGCGGCTGGGGGTCAGATCGGCCATCATGAGGATTGGCAAGCCAGCTCGAAAGTACGAACCACGCCTGCCCTTGATAATGGAACTAAGACCCGATGCAACCAGCGTCGGAGTAGTATTACACCTTGCCGGCCGACTCGAAACAAGGCATCGGGTGTGTTGCATGACTCCAAAAGCCGGGCCGACCGGAAAGGGAGAGGATGACCATGGCCACGCGTCCGCCGCTGCCTCCATTCACCCGCGAAACTGCCGTGCAGAAAGTCCGCCTTGCCGAGGACGCATGGAATTCTCGCGATCCCGAAAAAGTGTCTTTGGCCTATACCCCGGATTCGCGCTGGCGCAATCGATCGGAATTCATCCATGGCCGGGAAGAGATTGTCGCCTTTCTCCGTCGCAAATGGGCCAGGGAGCTTGATTACCGCCTGATCAAGGAACTCTGGGCGTGTGCGGAAAATCGTATTGCAGTGCGCTTCGCCTATGAGTGTCATGACGACTCGGGAAATTGGTTTCGCTCCTATGGCAACGAAAATTGGGAATTTGATGAGAACGGTCTGATGCGTCTACGCCTGGCGAGCATCAATGACTTGCCGATCAAAGAATCAGAGCGCAGATATCGCTGGCCGCTGGGACGCCGACCGGATGAGCACGCGGGATTAAGTGAACTGGGCCTCTAAATAACGATTGGCTCGGCAATTTCCAGCAAGACATGTTTCGTACAAGGAACCTTTTCTGCTGTTTCACAACGATGGAAGTAAATTGGAACACGTAAGCTCATTGGCCACGACTGAGTGAGGGTGTGGAGACCTTTACGGGTCTGCCCGTTGATCGCTATATCACGATCGTGGAAGGCGCAGGGATCAAGTAGTCAGCAGGATGGTTACTTTTGGCGTGGATTTGGAACAGCAGCATGCGCCACAATCTTCCAGACGCCATTGATTCGTTTTACAACTATAAGGTAGTTGCCCTCGGCAAGATGATGCGGAAAATTTTCGTTGTATATGCCCGTATCGTAGCCAATATCCCCAGAGGATTCGGCGCGCAGGCTCTGGACGGTGTAATTGCGCGCCTCCGCAGTAACGGAGCGTTGCAACTCCGCCAGGATGGAGTCGCGGCTGTGCACGGATCCGTTCCTGCGCATCAGCACAGCCTCGTCAGCGTATAGTGCCGCGACTTTATCAGCATGTCCGGCGTTGAATTCCTGCACCCAGGTGTCGCGAATTTTCTTCATCACGGCGGCGAAGTCCTCGCTTTTGTGACCGGTTGCGGGCTTGGCGGGAGTTTGGCCCAACACAACGGCCGCGCAAAATAACATGACTGGAATCACGAGAAGTGAATTCGAGACACGACGCATTTCTACCTCCAGGTGTGGAATAACAAGGTTGACTTGCCGCTGCGAACCATTTGGTTCTGCAGTGAGAGGACCACGAGTTGCCGCGTCCCCAGGCCGCAACTAGAATAACCCCTATCCACCCTCAAAGTCCGTTGCTCAATCAGGAGGCGACGTGAAAGCTAGAACCATCGTGTTCACTCTGACGCTGTGCTTCGTCGGAGCGTTCTGCTGCGCCCAAAACGCAAACATGGGCACTTGGAAGTTAAACGAGGCCAAATCGAAGATCTCGCATGGGGCACCGAAAAACACCATGGTTGTCTACGAGGCTGCAGGAGAGAACGTGAGAATCGTGATTGATGGCATGGGCAGCGACGGCAAGCCCATGCATAGTGAGTGGACGGGCAAGTTTGATAGCAAAGACTATCCCGTCATCGGAGATCCCAATTCAGACGCACGCTCGCTTACGAAGATCGACGAGCATACGCTGGGTTTCAATGCCAAGAAAAACGGCAAAACGATCCTTAGCGGTCGCATTGCCGTCTCTGCAGACGGCAAGAGCCGGACAGTCACTTCGAGCGGAGCGGATTCGAACGGCAAAACGATCAGCAGTCTCGCGGTGTATGACAAGCAATAGGTGAAACTGGCTGGCCTGTACTCCGGAATGAAAGCCTGCCTGCGAATCGGAAGACACTATCTCCGAGACGCGACCTCATCGAAAGGTACATCCGCCGGAATGTTGTTGCGCGACATGACGTCCCGCATGCGCTTTTCCATGTTGACGGTTTCCTCCCTGTTGTTGGTGCGACGATATTCCAGCCAGCGCGAGTAGTAGCTGTCGAACCGTTCCTGGTCCTCGGGCGACAGGCGACTCCGTTCCCGCCTGTAATGGCCGCTATCCTCCCGGTCACCCGTCGATGCGACCTCATCAAAGGGCACATTCGATGGAATGTTGTTGCGTGCCATAACGTCCCGCATGCGTTTTTCCATGTTCCGGGTTTCGTCCCGGTTGTTGGTGCGACGATATTCCAGCCAGCGCGAGTAGTAGCTGTCGAACCGTTGCTGATCCTCCGACGATAAGCGACCTCGCCACTGCCGGTGCTCATAGCCGCGATTGTCCTCGCGGCGCGCATCGTCCCGATCGTGTTGTCGGCGATTGTCGTCGGCGTCCTGGGCCAGCAGCGGTAGGGTTACGGCCATTAGAACAGCACAAATTCCCAGAATTCTCTTCATGAAGCCTCCTCGGGATTCTCCGGCGCGTCTCTTGAGCGTCGCCTCTTGCGCGCCCAGGTTCTTCGGATGCGATCTTCAGATCGGTCGGACCGCAACTAGACGAATCGACAACAATATTCCGATCAGTCCCGGGACGCGTCCCTACAGTGGACTGTTGAAAGGTGCAAGAAAGAGGCTGTAGTTCCCTTTCGTAACGAACTCATAACTCGGGGCGGCTTTCATTCGGCCGGATGCCCATGGTCAATTTTCCGCAGGAGTATAGGGAGATGTGAGGTCCCTGAGGGCTCCCCAGCCGCTCTTGGCAGTATTCTCTCTCGATACGATAGCGAATAGTCCACCGTATTTTAGTGCCGGGGGTACCCTTGAACGTTCATTGCTGAAAAACGAAGGAGACCCCGGGCAGATGAGCACCATAAGAAGATCGATGATTCCAGTGGTACCCGAGAGCCTGCGATGTCCTTTTTGCTTGGCAGGGCCCAACAAACCCTGCAAGACTCGGAGAGGCCACAATCTTCGGCGTCTCGGTGTTCGCGCTCGCCTTATCCACGTGGCGAGAATAGAAGAAGCTGCCCGAGTGGACCTCAAATCGAAAAGGGCTCAAGTTCGCGAGAACGCTGGCTGATCTGGTTGCGCATTCGTGCTTGGCGTCAAAGTTACGATTGACCTCCTCAGCATCAGACGTCAAAAACATTGTCTGTAAACCTCCCTTCGGCATTCGGCCCCAAGCCTTGATTACATCTACAGAAAACCACATCCGTGACAACTTCTGAGGATTCGCCGCGCCTGAATCGCGCAATCCACCGTATTGAACTTCGGCCTGGAAAGGTGCAATCTCCCAACGGCGGTGATCAAATTGGCTCTTGGGTTGCTCAGGCTCATTCGAAAGTACATCTTCAAGGAGAAGGTCTCGACAGATGCAGGAGAACAGTTGGCTGCGCGATTACGGGAACTGGCAAAGCCGGATCCGAAATCCAAGTCCGACGAGAAAGCCTCCCCCAAGGCTAGCTAGTGATATAGTTTCCCACCACGAACTCTATGAGCCGGTACTGCGGCGTTTTCGAAGCCCGAAGCCTGGATGATGCCCTGGGTGCTACCTGTGGCCGCTCAGCTAATGAGAAGTGTTCGGATTGCGGAATCGCAGTTTGCGCGGCGCACACTGAACGCTGCAAATTGTGCGCCGCTATCTTTTGCCAACCGTGCTTGATATTCCATCAGCAGCAACAGGCGAAGGCCGCCCACTCAGACAGCCAAGCTACGCCAAACAAGAAAAGCGCCTAGTCCCCACGGCAAAAAAACCCCAGCATCAAGACCGAGGCTACTTCTTAGCTCTGCGCCGTCCCGGAAATAGTCGATGATTTGATTAGAGATCCCCTAAATGCCACAGACCAGTTCCGGCAGTGATGTTAAAACCGAGGGGGGGCAAGTTATGTTCGATATTAAACAAAGCCGAAGCAACCATTCTGGCGGCTACAATCCCTCTGTTCAACACTGAGAGGAAAAGAGCGATCACCCCCTCGCTCCTAAACCACCACGGTACATCGCTCTCCAAGCGTACTTCACGTATGGTCCCGGGCTTCCTCCAGCATAAACCGGTTTGACCCTCGAAGCCGGGGCGTTGATAATGCAGGCTGTTTTCTGGCCGGGACAGGACAAAACGTATGGAGGATGGAATGTGGAAGAAGGAAAATGAGGTGGGTACACAGCGGCTGCCGGCGAGCATGGCTACCTACAGTGAGGCAGTCGATGAATTTTCAAAGCACGCTACAGATTTTTTGGCGTACATGCCGCTTCTTACCAAGGCTCGAGACGCGTACCAACGGGCTATGGCCGTGAGTGCCGAAGTGCGCAGCATGTTGGACGCCGGTGACAAAACTCTGCAGGGTCTCATGACTCAATTGGAAGAGGCGGTTTCCGTTCACTTGGGCAAGGCTCCTATCGACAAGAAAAAACCCGAAAGCGTTAAGGCCGAACCCACCCGGGTGACTAGTGAGTCTTCCGACTCTTCCTGGGCTTTGCCGAAATGAGTTCACAAACCGACCGGCGGACGTGCTAAGAGCAGTATTGAGAATCGTTCGTCGAGATGCGTCTTCGAGTCGAATATCTCACAGACGGAGTGCTCAGGAGAGAACCGCCGCACGCCTCGCGCCGCACACCCAAAACATTGACAGTCAGTTTCGGGGAAATTGAGTCCTCTTGTCCAACGGCAAGCGTACCTCAGTCGAGGTTCGTCATACTCGAAATTGCTATGCAACTAGTCAGCAGTGAAGTCACTGGCATGCTTCCTTTACGAAACCGTGATTGGCTCCCAGGACGTATTCGCCCTAATACTTCAAGCTGCTTTGTAGGATCCTGCTGGCAGCAGTGAACCATAGGAATATGGACGAGGCCAAGACCAGGCCAGCAGTGTACACGGTAGTCCATGATCGCATCCGAGCGTTTCTCCACAGCCCATAGCTGCTGTAAAGCATCACGAGTGTACCCACCACTCCTATGAGAAAAAGCAGCTGCAGGACGCGCAGCCATGGGTCGAAACGATCACTGAACGCCGAGAGGTTAGAAAATCCGTACACCCTTGTGCCTGCGAAAGCGAGCAGTGCAAAGAGGTCGACCGCACATCCGAGTTTTACGAGCACCCGTAAGCGGCGCTCGGCTGGACTTAGTGTGAGTGGGTGATGGTAGTGACGACGTATCAGAGCGCCCACAGGCCATAACACAAGCGTAAGGGCAAATACCAGAGCCGTGAAGCCGAGAGCGATCAGCAGAACCGTCTTATTTTCAGTCCAGGGGACTCGTTGAAAAATTTCAGTCGGGTCATCGGTGATCATCTCTAGATTTCCGCTCGCGTCCCGTTTGAAGACCAGCAATTGCTGACCGCCGGCCTCGCGGAATTGCATGTTGCCAAGGCTACTCCAGCGCTTTGGCTGGCCGGCAAAGTCCTTCATGCTATCCACCAGGATCGTGCCATCCCGGTTTTGGGATACAGCGGACTCGGCCAGTCCCCACCAGAGCGATCGCAGGATTGTAGTTTGGGCACGCCTGCTGGAAAGATACTGCCCCGACACCGAATCAATGCTGGTGTTGGCGGCTACTTCCTGCTTCCGTTCAGGTGCGGGAAAATAGCGGTCGAGAAAGTTTGTCCACAGCGCAGTACGTACGTCCAGTTCGCCTTTGCCTGCACTGTTGTAGGAAACGAAGAAGCCCAGACCTTCATCCGCGATCAGATGCATGTCGCTATGAAAATAATTCAGATCTCCGCCATGGCCAACGATGCGGTGCCCATTCCGACTCTCCTCATAAAAGCCTAGCGCCATGCCGTTTACTGCAGGGTCCATGGAAAACTGACGGGCGTGCATCAATTCTGCTGTCGACTGCTGCAGAATCCGGGTTTCGCCGTACTTCCCGTTCTGCAGATGAGCGACCATAAATGGAGCCATATCAGCGCCCGTGATTGATAGACTTCCGTCCGGCGCGGGCAGGGGAGGGATTAATTCAAACGGCTTCGGATCCTGTGACGCCAATTCGTAGCCCTTGGACATCATCGCATTGAGCGAGTCGGGCAGTGGCTCCATGAACGTGGCGTGTGACATGCCGAGTGGTCGGAAAATGTTTGCCTGGATGTATTCTTCAAAGGGCATTCCGGACACGCGCTGCACAATGTAGCCGGCAAGGTCTGCGCCGTAATTCGAGTACGCTGGAATCGTTCCCGGGACATAAATCTGGTTCGGTTGGTGAGCAATTACAAACGCCCGCAAGGAAGGCAGGTCCGCTGCTCGGTCAACCATCAAGTCCTTGAGCACCTCCTCGAATCCCGGCGTATGAGTCATCAGGTTTCGCACCGTAACGGGGCGGCCAAATGTGTGTGGAACTTGAAAATCGAGATATTCGTTTACATCGTGATCCAGGTTTAATTTCCCTTGCTCCACCAACTGCATTACTGCAGTCCAGGTGAATAACTTGGAAATGGATCCCGGACGAAACAGAGTTGCAGTCGGAGATACCGGAACTCTGCCTTTGACGTCCGCATACCCGTAACCCTTGCTGAAAATTACATCGCCATTCTTCACAATCACAAGGACGGCGCCAGCGATGTCCTCGCGCTGAAGTAGCGTGGGGACCATTCCATCGAGGAAGGCTTCTACGTCACCACGTGTCATTTGATGAATGGGCTGTGGCGATGTGCTGCTGGGAATTTTCGAGGGTGTAGCTGGATTCGCGGGCTTCGGCCCCTGGGCACGAACGCCGACCGCGCAGGCCACAAGCAGGCACACAATGAGGAACGGAAGGTAGCCAGTTCCAACTGATCTCATAAAGTATTTTGGCCTGCCATTGCCCGGTGCACAGAATACAAGATCCTCGCTTCCGCACCTTCGCAACTGGCGCGATACGTTCCGCGCACGTCGGCCGGCAGAATCACGATCCGAGAAACGCATCGAGCAGTTACCTTTACACCAAATAGTGCATAAAGTCAATTTAGGACATCATTTGTTGCTCAATGGATTGAGCCGTTACCGCAGGGTCGGTCTCTTATCACCACTCGGGTACCGTCATCGTCGTTCGCGGAACCCAGGAGATATTCAAGGGGTGGTGATGATTCGCGTGCGCGGTTTTCAGGCGGAAGGTCGACAAGGGGAAAATCGGCGAATTACTGTCGCCAAAATCTTTGGTGGTTGTGCTAACGCCACACGGCACCCTTCCAGCCTGACAACGCTCTATCGAGATAAGTGGCTGCGCTGATCAGCGTGAGGTGAGTAAATGCCTGAGGAAAATTCCCCAAATGCCGGCCATTGGAACCAATCTCCTCCGAATACAGACCTAGATGGTTGGCATATCCCAGCAACTTTTCAAACAGCAACTGCGCTTTTTCCAACTCTCCGGCGCGGGCCAGGCATTCGACGTACCAGAATGAGCAGGCCGTGAAGCTACCCTCTCCGCCCGGGAGCCCGTCAATATGCGTGCGTTCGGCCTCGTAACGATAGACCAGGGTGTCTTCAACGAGCCGCTTTTCGATCGCTCTCATGGTCGAGAGCCACATCGGATCGACCGGGCTGATGAACCTCATCAGGGGCATCAGCATTGCTGAGGCATCTAGATCTTTGGTTCCCTTCACTTGCACGAACGACTGCAAATCCTCGTCCCAGAAGTCCCGGAAGATGTTGTTCCGAATCTCGTCTCGCGTGCGCCGCCACAGTTCGAAAGGCGCATCGAAGGACCGCTTCTCTGCAAGCCGCAATGCCCGGTCGAACGCCACCCAGCACATCAAACGCGAATGCAGGAACTCCTTCGGCCCGCCACGCACTTCCCATATTCCACTGTCGGGCCGTTTCCAATTTTCTCCCAACCATGCCAGCATCCGCTGAACGTCCAGCCATCCGTCGCGTGTCATGGAATGTCCATATTTGTTGGCGAGGTAAATGGAATCCATCATTTCGCCATAAATGTCGAGCTGCAACTGTTGATACGCCATGTTTCCTATACGTACCGGGCGAGAATTCTCGTACCCACTGAGATGATCGAGCGTAATCTCATCGAGCAGTTGCCTGCCGTCGATTCCATACATGACTTGCAAGTATCCGCGTTGCGCGTCGTTCCCCAACCGCCCCTTGATCCACTTAATGAATGCCTCGGCTTCTTCGACAAAGCCTAAGCGAATCAAGGCGTAGAGCGTAAATGCTGCATCTCGCAGCCATGTAAACCGATAATCCCAATTGCGCACACCGCCAATCTCCTCAGGCAGAGAGAAGGTGGGCGCCGCAATCAGGGAGCCATGCTTGCGGCTAATCAGCAACTTCAACATCAAAGCCGAACGCTGGACCATCTCCCGCCAGCGGCCCTTGTAGTTCGACTGCGCAATCCACGTCTTCCAAAAGCGGACAGTTTTCTGGAATCGCTGTCCGATGAGTTCCATCTCGGGTTGCTGCCCTTCAGCACGAATTCCGCCCAGTAGGAAGGTGGCCGATTGATTGGGTTGCAAACTGAATTGCGAGGTGATGTCCTGGGACTCTTGTGTGATGTCCACAGTAGAGTACAGCGACATGGGTGGGCAGACATCGTCAGTGGGAAAAAAGGTCGCGCAGCGCTCCGAGTGTTCCAGCCGGTGCGCAGATGTTCCGTAATTAAATCGGGGCTGGCAGCGCATCTTGAAATTTACGTTGCCCCTAATTACCGAGACCGTCCTGACGATCTCATTCGGTGGTTCCCCGTCGTCTTCGATCGGCATGTAATCCGTTAACTCGACGACCCCTTCCTCAGCAAGAAATCGCGTGAGCAGAATGTTTGTGTCAGGCAAATAAAGCTGGCGCACTCGTACGTTCGTGAGCTGTGGTCGGATCTGAAAGGAGCCGCCTTTCTTGTCATCGAGCAGGCACGCGAATACTGTCGGGGAATCAAATTCCGGGTAGCAGAGAAAGTCGATCGAGCCATCCATGCCGACCAGCGCAACCGATTGCATGTTGCCAATTACGCCGTAATTTTCGATTGGTTGAAAAGCCATACGAAGGAAAAGAGCTGGATTGGGTAAGTGCGCCAGAATCCGTGACTGCTTGGCTGAAAAGCCCGCACCTGACCGATTGGCCAGGCTCTGCGGCATCCACATCATACCCTGACGGAGGAAGTTCCGGCCAATCGCTGATAATCAATGGATACGGCCTTGAAATGCACCTCTGGGGTGCGCCGCACCCCCAGCCTCGAAGAGCCGTTCTGCTGAATCGCCGACTCTTGCGATAGGCATTCAACGCGTTGGAGACGCCACGAAACGTCCTGTCTAGCTAGCCAGCGAGTAGATGGCCTGCAGTTCATCTCCGTGCACGGCGATGGTCTCAGCTCCGTTCGCCAGCTGCTCCAGTGCTCGAGCGCGCGCGTCCACGATCACCTTCCGCGAGCACCCCAGGAGAATCGAGCAGTCCTGAGGCGAATAACCCTCGAGCACCGACATAACAAAGACGAACCGCTCCAGTGCGTCAAGTTTGAGGATTGACCCTAGCCGCGGCTCGATCTCCAGGCCCACTCGCTCTGTGTTAGCGGGTGCGAGCCTCTTTTGCGCCGGCTCCATCATCCGAATAGCCTGCTGGATGACCGTGCGCCGCGCCCAGGAGTACGCCCACTCTTTAAATATCCTGTTACCGACTACGCTGTCTCCGATGCCTGCAACTAAGCACTGCTCCGCCTTGCCTGTGTCGGCCGTCAAGAGGAGAGCAAGCAAATGCAGCCTGTCCATTTTTTCGGAGAAGATACGGCAGAAATCGCGGTGCGTGGCATACGCGCTGTATCCATTTCTGGGAAACTGGGTGGCTTGCGACACATAGACCTCCGACGTTACTTTTTTAGCCGTTCATCCTGGCCGGGTGCGCCAAACTCTTGTGAGGACCACGACATTTACGCGCCAAGCGTTTCAGCACGTGTTTGACAAGGACTCCACCGCACGAGAAATTCGCACCCTGTAGCATCAGCTCCGACAGGGTGTTTTCGGCTTCACAACCAATGACAGTGACGCCACTGAGATCGATCACCAACTTGCGGCCTTCGAGCGTCTCGATACTGTTGCGGCAGACCTCTCGAAGTTCACCCAGCCACGGTTCTACCAACTTTCCTTCGAGGATCAGTCTGCGTCGGAACCGCGTATCAATGGTCGATATCCTTAACATGTACGGCCCCTACCTACCGGATGGGCAATCCGAGGTCCAAAGCAGGAAGTAGCCAGTGTTTCTTAAGTCGTTGAATCGGCACAGATCGCTTGGCCGCCACAATCGATTTTGTCGAAAACTGTCGAAACCGATTTGACACTTGTCGAGGCTGATAAGCGCGATCAGACGAGCTTTGCTACGCGGAACGCTTTACCGCGGAGGGACGTCCGCGAGAAGGGGTAAGAACAATGAGTGTTGGGCTAGTTTTTGTGTGTCGCCGCGCAGGCCGTCGCAAATCCTGGAGAAGACCTCTGAGAAACGTCAGCAGAAATATTATCCCGGCTGCGCATAAAGTCGCGAATGCAATCTGAATCACATTGGAGTGTTCAGCACGAAGCGGGCCAGACTGCAATCGACTATTGCGCGTTGTTTTCAGTGATCGACACGGTTAGATTGCGATAGCCAGATGACGAGACCACGAGCAGGCTTCGTCACGTGTCGACAATTACGACAGTTTCCGTGGATCGATTCCAAGCTTCTTCATCCGGGAAATAAGCGTCGTGCGTTTGATCCCCATCCGGGTAGCCGCGCCATTGGGTCCAGCCACACGACCGTGGGTTTCCCTGAGCACAC
>Ga0307473_10000036_pt1 | contig 27889 bp, 41 predicted proteins | sample atmos_gasesAM5C__FD_203744 | JGI IMG/M metagenome (GOLD analysis project Ga0307473, IMG submission 203744) | Hardwood forest soil microbial communities from Morgan-Monroe State Forest, Indiana, United States - atmos_gasesAM5C_515 | ecosystem: Environmental > Terrestrial > Soil > Temperate...
TGGCACTGATTCAGGTTTGCAAGGATCTCACACAGGAGCTGGAGCTTCATGAGCGTCCAGTCGCCCGGACCGTAACAGGCGAAGCAGGCAGCCTGGGCGAGGATCGCCTTGGGATCGAAGTTATACGTCGGATTGAAAGCCCTGAGAATATTCGACAGCAGCGCGATCCTCATGAGCGGCGTCATGCCGGGCGCTACGTAACACGCCATGCACGAAGCGCGGCTTAACAGTGTTGCTGGATCGCATTGGGCCATCAGTCGTAAGGAGAATCGCTGGCCGGCGCCGCGGCTGCGGGACTTTCTTTCTTTTCCGGTTCGGTCGCATACTCGACTACAACCTCGTCGTCGTGCAGGGAAACGATTTTGAGGACGACCTCGTCTCCGGGCTTGAATTCTTTGCCGGCCAGAATCGACTTGGGGAGCACGGCAGTCGGCTCCGAAGATTCTTCCTTTTCAGGTTCCGGCTCCTGCTTTCCCTCCGGACTTTCGTCGGGTGATTCCTGGGCGGACGGTGCGCCGTCTCCGTAAAGATCGTCGCTGGTCGGACTGGCGTTGGGGGCTTGCTGATATGCCATAGTTCAATCTCCGCGTGACTCCACTTGATTTTAATCTGGTGTTTCATTGGTCCCGTCCGGCTTTTACACCGGACGGGACATATCCACCACACCAAACTCCTGGGCGGTTTATTGATCCGGACTGTTATCAGGATTATTGCGATCGTCGCCGATCGGTCCGTCCTGAGTTCCAGTCGGAACGCCGGTGCCATACAAGGCATTGAATGCAGCGGGAACCGGGCAGCTCGGAAGCGTGCTGCTGTAATCCTGCGCCGGGTATCCGGGATCCGGGCTGCAGGTATTGAGTTCCGGAATGCAGAACTGTTCGCGTTTGTGGAAGAAGGCTTCCATGAATTCGTAATGCAGGGGCCGCACGTAGTATTTAAACCACGCGATGAATTGACCCTTGTTTTCCCATTTGTTGGTGATGGTCCGGCCGCTGGAGTCCTCGCCCAGGTCATGCATTGCGAAGCGCCATTTGCCACCGAAATCGCGGTGACCGAAGGGCATTTCCGGATTGAGCGGCCGCGCGTCCGGCACCAGCAGTTCCATTCCCTTTTTGTGGGAGATGAACGACAGCGTGAACTGAGCCCGGTCGAAGGCCGGGTTTTCGTCGGAGCCCAGGCCCGCGGAACCGCCCGCGCCGGTCGTAATGCCGTTCACATACGGCAGCACGATCTGGTAGCGGTAGCGATTGCCGTTGCCGCCGTTGGCCGAAGGGCCCAGGTCGGTGACGTAGTTGAACCGCAGGCCCATTTCGTCGACCCGGACCATGTAGTTTCCGATCTGCCCGGAGAACCCATAGCGCCAGTAAGCGTTGGCCGCTCCCCACTCGGTGAAGCGCCAGTTGCTCGAGGTGTTCGGCAGATCACCGCCGCCCACACCGATCTGGCCACCCAGCTTGTCCAGGAACCAGCAGGTATCCATGTCGGTGACGAGCTCGATGAACGGGCTCGTCTCCTTGAACGGATTTTTGCCGGCGTAACCGCGCCGCATGAGCGGGCTGAACCGGTTCTGCAACATCTGCGGAACCAGATGGAAGATGTTCGTCGGCGCGGCGTTGGTGTCGAAATAGATCTCGTCGTCGCCGTTCACCCCGCCCAGCGTCCACTGATACGTGAACTGGGTCATGTTTCGGTTGGCCATGTTCTTCTGCTTCGACCACAGAAGGGTGCGTTTGCGGAGGAAATTCGAAGCAATCGCGGTCGTGGCCGGGCGCAGGATCTCGTTGATGATTTGCGAGAGGTGCTGCTCGGCATGCGTGATGTGCATGTCCTGGTCGTAGCACAAGAGCGGCGTTCCCCACGTCTGCTGTTCGGCAAAGTAAGTCAGCCGATCAGCACCCCAACCGATCTGATGTTCGGTGGGATCGCAATAGGGGCCGGTGCAACCGGGACCATTGGCCAGAACCTTCGTCCACGTTTTGGTGGTGTTGGGCCACACAGAACGGAACCGGTCCTGAGTAAGTTCGACGGGAGTGCCCATCGGCGTGGTGCCGGTGGAAACGTTATGGATCCATCCGTCCGTCGGTCGGATGTCTTCCATGATGAGTTCGTCGAAACGAGGGGTTTGATCGACGAAGAATTGTGGAAAATCGCAAGCAGCGATGATTTGGCCTGTCGGGCACGACATAAAGTTTTCAATTCAAAATCGTTTCTGTTCGGAAAGCCGATGCCACAGCGCACACGCGCGGGCGTTCTTTCCGGGATACGGTTTGAAGACTCTCTGTGGCCCACCGATGGGCTTTTGGCCGGTGCCTCGTTCGGCCGACTGCAGGGGCACTGGTGTCCTGTTACACCCGGCCCCTGCAGTTTGTCAACTTACTTCGCTCGACGTCTGAGATCGTCGAGGACTCGGGACATGGCCGAACCGCTGGGCTGGCCGGAGGTTTCGGGGGCCCGAATACCGCCAGAAGGGGGCTCAGTTTCTTTGAACTGAGACAGTTCCTTTTTCAACTCCGCAACCTCGGCTTCGAGGCGTTCGGAGTACTGCCGCAGCGGTCCAAAGGCGGCCGCGCGATTACGAACCGCCGCGTGCCGTTTGATGATGCTACGCCGTTCCTCGGGTTTCAGCCGCGGGTCCATCGGGTTCTCCGCGAACGCCCGATCGACCAGCTCGTAACCTTTGGCCAGACGCTGATTCCATTCCTGGTCGCCCTCTTTGGGCACGAAGTAGCGGCCGTATTTCTCGTCCGTGGTGGCAGCTTCGTTCTCGAGTTTCCACGCTTCGGATACCTGCTTCTGGGTTTCAGCCTTGGTCCGGTTGAAGGTTTCCTGCTGTTGCTTGGTTCGCTCGGCGCCGTTCTTTTTGGCGTCCTCGAGAGCCGCGGTCTGCGCGTCGTGCATCGCGCGGATCTCTTTTCGGTGTGCCATGATGTCGTCGGCGAAGTCGCCGAACAACTGGTTGGCCGCGGTGCGCGCCTGTCCGAGTGGCATGTTCACGATCGTGTTCAGATCCTCGACCGTGACTGGGCGCTGTTCGTTGGTGACCGGATCAGTAACCGTGAGCTCGCGGATTTCGGACGTGGCCCGCATCCAGGCGTCCTCGTACGGTTTCTGATACTTCGTTTTGAACTCTTCGCTCGACTGGTAATCGACGAAGCGAACATGATCCTCGAGCTCTTTGACCCTGGCTTCGGCCTTCGTCATTTTCTCGGTGAGCTGGGTTCGCTCCTGTTCGGCCAGCGAGGCGCTCTTGGCTTCCAGCACCTGCTTTTCGAGCGTGGCGGTCTTGGCCTTGTACTCGTCGATCAGTTTCCAGGGATTGACCTTCGCGTCCTTGCTCTTGGGGTCGACGGCAGGAGGCGGAGTGTCGACGGGCGCGGGCTGATCGGCCGGCTTGGGAGGTTCGGGAGCCGGGGCTTTCGCGGGATCGGGCGGGGGCGTGTCCTGTCGCGTTACGGTCGCAGTGGTCGCGGCTTGCTCGCCGGGTTTAGCGATTTTTCTCAAATCGCCGAACAACCGTTCTTTGGCACTTCCCGGTTTGGGAGGTGTGGCCTCGACTGGTGGGGGGATCGCTCCGGCCTGGACCTGTGATGGGGACGGCGGCGCAGGAGGAGCCGGGGCGGGGGCCGGTGCAGTCGGTGGAGGTGCTGCTGGTGCTGGCATAATCAGGCGCGGTGATTAAGCGCCGGAGCTTCCGGAGCTTTGGGTGACTGCAATGCCGGCTCTCCAAGCAGGAGAAAGGTCGTCATGAATTCCATGGCGCCGAGCATTCGGAAGTGATTCGCGGCAGCACCGTTTCCGTCGACCTTCAGGTCGCAGAGCTGCCGTTGGTATTCGAGGAACGCATAGTCCATCGCGCGCTGGACTCGGGGATCTTCCATGAGTGCGCGGTGTTCGCTCACGTATTGCTTCACGTCCTGGAATCGAACGCGGGGGGATGGATTGACGTATTTTGGTGTGGATGGTGTTTGCATGGTCAGTAGTATTTCAACTTTTTTCCTGGTCGTCGTGCGGTTCTGCGTGCGTGAAACGGGTCTCTCTTCCCGGGGGACTTGAGCATGTGCCGCATGATCTTCCCGAGGGGCTTATACTGCGTCGGCGGTGCTATCGGCAAGCCATTTGTCGGCGGTGGGTACTGCGGGAACTGGGGGACGTCTTCGGCCATGCTCATGATTTCTCCAACACCACTTCAGGTTCGGGAAGTTTCTGGTTGGTAAATTTAATTCCAGACTCCTGCTCTTCTTCGATCTCGCGCAGGATGTCGGCGAGGCTTTCGACGGCGGCATCGCACCCTTCGGGGAGGGCATCGGCGAGCTGGTTCATCTGTTTGGCAACCTCCACCGGACTATCGGCCGCGGCGACCAGCCAGCCCACTTCTTCGATCGACTTTTCGTCGGACGGAAACCACGGCTGACCGTTCACCAGGCAGCAATCGTAAACCATCAGGTGGTCCTTGAGCTCGTCGGGGATTTGCATCGTGCCCCAGGATCCGTCTTCGACATTGATCTTCACCATGCACTCGGCGGTGAACTGATACTCGTACTCGGGCTGAACCAGTTCGCCGTTGGCACCGTGGTAAATCACTTCGCAGAGGTTCTTCATGGCCAGAATTTGAGACCCGGTCGAGGGGAGGCCGCAGCGCGTAGTGGCGTCGATGAAGAAATTCCCGCTGTCAGCGACGCGAACTTCCATGCTCCAGCTTGCCCGGTAGTCGCAGGTTTTAAGCAGAGGGCCGAACGCATCCATCACATCGGTGAGCTCCCGGGGCATCTTCGATTTTTCAGTGACGGCCGACAGGTAGGCGCAGTCCTTCTTTTCAATCCCGTGTAGCACACGCTCAGGCCACTGGCCGTCGATGTTGAACGTGTCGCAGCCGATCTCGAGGTTGGTGTCGATCTTCTCGAAGCAGAGAAACTTTACGCGCTCCCGGATGCCCCCGAATCTGACCGCCCACAAGTCCAGCCGGTGCGAATCTTCAGACCAGCTCCGCCAGTGAGTCGTCTCCCAGCTCCCGCGGAATTTCGAGACCTTTATGAAGATGTCCTTCCGATCCTTCAAGTGATCGCGCAGTGCGGAGATGCCGACGACAACCTCGAACGGAGGAACGTCCAGGCCGAGGTCTTTCAGTGTGCCCAGGAAAAACTGCCGGTTGATCTCCAGTCGCATTCCCGACTGAGCGCCCCACACCGGATAGCCTTGCTGCTTGAGCTCGGCCTGCAAGCCCATGTGATAGATGTCGGGGAAAACGAAAACGTCGACGTCGCTCTTCACTTTCCAGATGTCGTCGCACCATTCGATCTCGGGAAACCCGTCGCCGATCACTGCGTCGTTGAAAGTGGGGAACGCCTTCTCCCATTCCGGGCGGTGATAGATCACGCGGCTGCCATGCCTGGCCAGCGCGCGAGCCAGCGGCAGAAAAGAACCGTGGTCGATCACCGCAAAGGTGGTGTTTGGAAGGTCGCAGCTCATGTGACTTTGGTCGTTCGTTTCTCGAGATTTTTCTTCAGCGATTCATGAACCGACTTCGCGTCGAATTTAAGCTCAATCGGCTTCCTCTTCTTCGACGTCTTCTGGAAGACCACTTTCTTCATCCCAATCCGATGCTCCTTCCGGCATCAGTCGCTCTCAGTGGAGCGCATTTTGTGCTCCTGTAACTTGAGCTGTTGCACTTCTTTGAGCATGTCGATCTCGTGCTCCTGTTTGCGCTGCTGCATGTCCTGCTCGAACTGGATCTGGCGCTGAACCGTGCGCTGCGCGTGCGACTCGCGGGTGTTCTGCTGTTTGATCTTTGCCGACGCCTCCTGGGATTTGAGCTTGGCGACGTCCTTGGGATCCATCTGTTGCTGGCCATTCTGTTGCTGCATCTGTTGCTGCAGACGCTGAGCGAACGCCTTCACGAGGTTCATGAGTTTGCCGAGCTGATCGCCGTATTTCTTAACGCGCTGCTTCTCTTCCTCGTCCTGGGCGATGATCCCGATGTGCTGCTCAATGTGCACGGCCAGGTTCTGCAATCCCATCAGTTTGTCGGGCGTGGTCATGCCGCCAGACTTCTGGATCCGGCCCACGAGGATGGCCATGTCGGCCAGCAGCGTCTCGACATATTCGATGTGATTGATTCCGGTCTTGACGGCCACGGGCAGTCCGGCCAAGAGCGACCCCGCGGCGAGCTGCGCATCGTGAACCGAGTCGGTGACCTGAGCGACCTTGTCGGGAACCAGATCTTCGGCCCGGGCCGGGTCGTCTGTAATAGCAAGAGTTACATCCCGGAGAATCTTCCTCTGCGGCTCGGGATCGAAGAGGTTTCGCATCTCCAGGAGCTGCTGGGCGATGGTCATCTCCATCGTTTTATTGCCGGCACCCAGCACGCGGTCCGGTTCAATATCCCACGCATCGGGTACGAGCAGGTTGGGCGGAACACCGTCGCGCAGACACATCGCGCGAAACTCGAGGACCTCCGGATCACGCGACCGTTTTTTGCAGAATCTCCGGAACGTCTCCATGTACTCGAACTTCTGGTAAGTGTAGGTCTGGATTAGCGCGGCCGACACGAGCTGGGTCGCCGAGTTCACTTCGGCCATTACTTCAAACCTGGTCTTGTCGCGTTTGTCCTGTTGCTGGTTCTGGGTCGTGGTGTAGGAGGATGCATTTTTATTGATGAGGTTTGTGTTCTCAGCCAGCCCCAGCTCGACCAGGGCGGCGTTCACCTGCCAACGGTCCTGCGCGGGAACAAACTGGATCGAATCGTCGATGAAGCCCTTGTTTACCATCTCGACCTTGAGCGCGCGCTGGAAGTCATCCTGGCTCTTCACTTTGAAATAATTCATCAGCGCCTCGAAAACGGACTCATTGAATTTACAGCGCAGTCGGTTCTGCAGATGGCACACCGAGTAGAGCAGGAATCCCAGCGAGCGGACCGAGTGATACCGGAAGGGCGCCACGGCGGAAAGGTCGGCGAACTGAAAGGCGACGATCTGCTCACGCTTGTCGGCAAACTTCCGCTTCCTGGAGGTGTAGAGGAATTGATCTTTCGCGAAACCCAGCTTGCTGTTTCGGGACCAGGCGCCGCCGCTCGCCTGCGGCTCACTCCACGCGTCGAGAATTATCCGGCGGCGCCAGCCGGAGTCGTCCCCATCTTCCGAATAAAAGTAGAAATCCCAACAGTCGATCGTAGGCACCTGGTCGCCGACGTAAAACCCGCCGTCGCCTTTTACTCGTTCCTGCGCCTTTTCCGGTGCCCAGACCTCGGGCCAGTTTGTTCCCATGAGCGCCATGGTCTCGCTGTCGATATACTCGATGCACTTGTTCACCATGGTCATGTTCCATCCGGGATCCAACTTGGGGGCGCGGGTGAGCTTCATAAGCTCAGGAGCAGTCCACGATCGGTAGATGGCGAAGAAAGGGAGGTTCCGCATCGTGAGCAGCGTGTTTGCGGGGATCAGGACATCTTCGATCCCCATGGCGTTGGGACACCAACAGTCGGGATCTTCCCAGACGGAAGGAGAAATGCCGTGCAACACGTCCAGGGCGAACTTCGATCGGAAACATTCGTAGTAATCCAGCGACCGCTTCATGATTCGGTTCACGTTGCGCGTGACGATCGACGAATACATCGAGCGTTTATGCGCCGGCCCGCGGTCGGTGCTGCAGCGAAAGTAGAGGCCCGGTTTTAGAAAATTACTGTAGAGCTGGCTGCGCGCTTCATGTCCCAGGCGCGTCGAAGAAAGGTCGTTCACGTTGACATTGATGCGGTTTTGCTCGACCTCCTGCGGCGTGTAGGGTGGTACTCCGTTGAACAGTTCGTCGATCAGTGCGCGGTTCTGTCCGCGGGGATAATCGGACTGCCGCATTTGAAAGCACAACTGTTCGACCTCTCGCACGTCATCAAACTTCGGCATATTCAAAAAGCCTTTACGCCTGAGCCCGTGTTAAATCAAGCCTTTCCGATGGTGGCGCCGGTCACGGGGTTAATAAAGATCCCACCATTGTCAGTAAATGCCCGGTTCTTGGCCACGATCTCGTCGGCATAATTCCACGCAAAGAGAACGGCCGCGCCATCCTCGCCATCGGGCAGCAACTTCTCGGACAGGATCTGGAGATCGGTTCCGGGAGAACATCGCTCGATCTTTTCCTCGGTGCTATCGACCAGGAATTCCAGACTCTGGGAAATTCGGGCGGCATGGATCCACACGGTGCTCTTGGCCGACGCGCCGTAACCGACAACCATTTTCCCGCTGGAATGCAAAGACGTTACCCGGTCTCGCAGCCGTTCAATCGAAAACTCGGCGTTGACGGCGAACTCACGCCAGCGGTCCAGGTTCGTGTTCTCTTCCAGGAAAAACTTGCTGACGTTGGAATTGGGCGCGTGGATCGAGTCATTGTGCCTGAGCATGACGACGAGCGACCCGCCGTGAATTGAGAACCGCGTCACGTCGTGAACGTGGAACCGAGTATCCTGAAGCAACGATGCGAGCGCGCGAATCGTGAAGTAACTCAGGTGCTCGTGATAGATCGTGTCGAGCTCCACCTTGCGTAGCAGATCGTCCGCGTAGGGGACCTCAATCACGACCAGGGTTTCCGTCGTTGAGATGTGCTCGAGCGCGTCGATGAACCCGCGCCAGTTATCGACGTGACAGAAGACGTGGCGCGCGACTATGACGTTGGGGTCCTTTAGAAAATCCTTGGTCGCGTACGCCGCTTCCATGTTCCACGGCCGTGCCAGAGCGGTGTATCCCATTTCCTTCGCCTTCGTGCAGAGATTCTCCGCGGGATCGACGCCCAGCACCGGACCGAAGCCGGCGCGATGCATGCGGTCCAGGAAGTGTCCGTCGTTTGAGCCGATCTCAATTACAGCACCCGACGCGTTATTGGAAATGTGCGCGCACAGCTCTTTAAAGTGCCGCTCCATGGTCGCGCTGCGGCTGGTCGTGTAGCTGTAGCGCCGATACAGGATGTCCGGACGAACCACCACGCTGAGCTGGCCCAGCGAACAATCGTTACAGAACAGAACCTTGAGCGGCGCGTATCCGCTGGCCTCTTCCCCGCGCTTTATGAAGTCGTTGGCGAGGGGTTGGATTCCGAGGTCGAAGACGGGGATGAGGTGTTGCGATCCGCAGGCCCGGCATTCCGTGAGTTCTCGATACATGAGTTCCAGTCCCAGTTTTGGATGCTATGTTCAACCGCTTCCTGAGTTGAACGCATCTTCACTCCCGTGGCAAGCAGCTTTGAGACGTCGAGAACACAGTTGGATTTTGGAGTACGGGCAATCTTGGTCAGGAAATCCAGTTCATCCCAGAACTTAAACTCGTGTTTTTGGCAGACCTTTTCTTTGAGCATGCTGACGATGTCGTGAGCCCAGATTCCGCCGGGATTGGTCATGTTGTAAATCCCGTAGGGCGCCCCCATGACGAAAAGTGAAAGGCACGCGTTTACGAAATCGTCGCGGTGGCAGAGGGAATTGAAGGCGTCGAACACCTTCGGGTAAGTGATGAGCTTGCTGATGTAATTACGCGGCGAATGAAGGTGATCGAAGGGTATACGCATCCGGCAGCACCAGACGCGCGGATACTTCGAAACGATCTGTTCAGCCAACTGTTTGCATCCGACGTAATAACCGGCTCCGGAATTGAAGCGAAGCTGCGGGGCATCGGTTTCGGACCATCCCTTCCCTCCGTTATTTCCATTGTAGAGGCACCCAGTGGAAATGTGCATGAGCGGGATATTGTATCGCTCGCAGGCCCGAAGGATTCGGAACGGCAACAGCAGGTTTCCCATGATGCACTCTTCCTTTTGATCTTCGCACAGGTCGACACTGGGCTTAGTCACGAAGGCCGCGCAGTTGATGACGAGACTTGTGTATTTATCGAACACCGGCCCGCGCTCGCCGTAATCCTGGTAGCGCGGAGTGACGATTCTGTGCCCGGTATTCTGCTCGAGCTGCCGCAGAAATACACTTCCGATGTAACCAGTGGATCCGAGTAGGACGATCATATCAGTCAGGCTTTCGTTTGTTCGAGCGCAGGAGCGCGCTGGCAGCCATGAATAGAACTTCGGATGCATATTCGGGGTCATCATCGAAAGCGGCTTGGGCGTAAGCGGTCAGTGCCGCAGCGGCGTATTTGTCTTTTAATCGAATCACGAAGAAATCGGAATCGTGTGTGTCTCCGAAATCAATTGCATCCATTGGCACAGAAACCAGCGGTCTTTCGATCGGGGCCAGGGGGTCCTCTGGTTTTATTTCGACTACTGGCGCTAGGGGAAGGTCAACGTTTCTGAGTTTTATCAAAGCGTATTTTCCCTTGTGATTGGTGTTTATATTTCGGTCCAGTTTCATGGTGTTGGTGGGTTTGCCATCGCGGCCAGTCGGCCCTTATCGAACTCGTCAGCGTCGCGATAGGCGTCGGTGTGTTTGTCGTAAATAAGGACGTTGCTCTGGTCGCCATCCCGGAAACGGTTGGTCACCTTGAACCAGTCCGGCTCGTCGTAGCAGCCGCTCCAGGTTACGAGCTTGATCTTTCCGCCCTTCTCCCTGACATGGTCAGCGAACTTTCCCTTGGCCTCAAACTCGGTGCCCTGATCTCGGCTCACGTAATCGTCGGGGTAAGTCTGCAGAAACTTTGAGTCCACTCCGAATGCGCGCAGGCAGGGGTGGAGTGTTCCGCCTTCGTGAGAACACGACGTCGTGTAAAGTCCGGGACCGTGCTTGTCGTGCTCAAATGTGAGCCGGCGCAGCCACCCGTCCCGATGAAAGTAACAGCGGGTGGTGAGGCAGATCACGAAAGCATCCGGTTGGCCGTGGACATTGATGCCATTGGCGGCGGCGAACCACGAACCGGCGTCGCAGCCATTTCCGTAATACGGAACGAACCTCGTTTTGGTTCCCCGAAATCTTCGATGCTCGAACTCGGTCGCCTCGCCCCAGTTACTGACGGCGGCAACCTCGAAATCGTGACCCGGATCGTACTGCTTCAGAGTTTTTAGAAACCTCCGAACGAATGGCTCGAAGGTGGGCCATGCATCGAACGGAAGTGGGTAGGAGATTACCACCCTCATAGTGTGTAACCTCGCTCGATCAGCCACTTCCGGGCGATCTCCGGGTGGCGTCCGTGGAACTGCTCAACCGGCGCCGGGTGGGTGATCACGTTGGTCCACGCCTTTCCCTCTTTGGAAGCCGGGTCGAGCTTCGGATCATATCCGCCAGTGAAGGCCGTCTGCAAGATCCGTTCCTTCTCAAAGAAGGCTTCCGGATGACGCAGGAATCCGTAGTGAAAGATGTGCACATCACGCGCGTCGATCTGGAGGTTCATCGCGTCCTGGCCCTGTGGCAGGGGAACGTCGGCCGGAAGCCACATCCGCGTCGGAGCGACTCTCAAGACCTCGTGTCCGCAGCAGTGCCCGAACGGAATCATGTGCCAGGGGTCGTTCCAGAAATTCCACCTCTGACAGAGAAGCGACACTTCCTTGCCCTGAATCCGGTCGAGGATCTTCTGATATGAGTCCTCGTGCAGAACTTCGTCGGCGTCCATCTGCAGGTTGTAGTCGGTTGCCAGACGCTCCCGGGCGAAGTTCGTCCAGTTCATGACCCACAGACCGTCGGCCTTGGGAATGTCCGAATCGTACTCGACGATCTTGATCTTGGGATCTTCGATCGCCAGAAGGCGCTCGAGCGTTCCGTCGCTGCTGGGAATGAGTGCAACGACGACTTCCTGACAGATCGGCAGGACGCTGCGGATGCATTCCTCAAAACAGAAGTCGTGCTTAACTCCGTTCCACAATGCGATGCTGCAGCCCAAAGTTTTCATCTCCATTTCTTACGATTGAGTCCCGTGAACTGATTGGATCTTACGGACCCGGCTGGCTTTGTTACAGCCTCTACGGGGTCCCATCCCGATTGAAGCCTGCCGTAAAGGGTGGATCCATTGATACCGAAACTCTCAGCCGCTTGGTTTATGTTCATTTTCCTGCCTTCGACCTCTATCAATTTATTCGAGCGAGTGTTGTTTGCCTGCTGCTTTCGGGTGGCCCACCTACAATTTTCTCGAGAGTAGTCTCCGTTTGTGTCCTTCCTGTCCAGTGTCAATCCAGGGCACCAAGTCGGCATCATATCGGAAGCGAACGCTTCGAATGAGTCCCAGTCTGGATGGATTTTTATGCCCCTTCCTCCGTAAAATTTCCAAGCCTTACACCTTGGATTTTTACATCTTCTACGCATGTCCAGCCAGCATTGATAGATCGGATGTCCACTACTCATAGTCGAAATTCCCAGGAATTCTGTTCAGGTTGTGATCCAAATATTTCCCCCACTTCCTATGGAATATGGCGTTGGCCTTGTTCACGGCGCCCATGATGTCGCCGAGCTTTTTCGTGCTCTGATGTTCCATGTGTATCCCGGTGGCATGCGGCGTGTAGATGATCCGCCATCCGTCGCGCCGTATCCTCAGGGCAAAATCATCATCCTCTGCATAAATAAAGAAGTCTTCGTCGAACCCACCAATCCTGTAGAACGCCCCCCTTCTCACAAGAACTGACGCGCCGCAGCAGTTTTCTAATTCCGTGGGCGCTTTGATCGTGGGATTGAGCTGGTGCAGGTCAATGTGGCCCCAGCCGCGCATTCCAGGGGAGCGCGTCTTTCCGGCATGATAGATCGTTCCGTCGGGATAACGAAGCAGGTGCGCCACCATACCTACTCCGGGAACCATCTCGGCTACCATGCGGTCGACCGCACCCGGATCAAGGAACACGTCGTCATTCAAGAGCAACAGGAATCGTCCGTTGGAATGACGCGCGCCAAAGTTCACGTTGCGACCGTAGCCAATCTGAGCAGCACCGGTCCGGACATAACGGATGCGCTCGTGGCGCAGCGCGCCTTCCGGAACGCGGCTATACGCTTCGGCGGTCACGATCACCTCGCGCACCTGCGGCAGGATCGAAGTCAGGCAGCGGTTCAGCGTCTGCACTTCCGGCTGGTAAATCGGAACGATCGCGGACACGTCGTTATTAAACCGGGACCGCAGACGCGCGTTGGCCCAGTTGGCTACGAGCGACGGTTCGATGTACTGGCAGGGCGGGATATTAGCGTTCTTCGGGCAAACGTTCTGCTGACAGTTCAGGCAGTCCAGCGCCGGCGCGACAGCTACGAAATCGTTCTGGTCATTGAGATGAAGCTCCGGACTGGAGGACTGGCTGATGGCAACAATGGGGGTGCCCAGAGCGGCAGCGATGTGAAGCGGTCCGGTGTCGACGGACACCAGGAGATCGGCAATCGAAAGCCACTCCACGACGTTGTCCATGTGCTGCGCGTTCAGGTCGATCGTGTTCGGAGGTCCGGGGTGTCGACCGATCCAGAACTTTGTTCCGGAAATCTTGGCAGCGATGTCGTTCCACACGCCGTCGGCCACCTGCCGGACGTTGTAGGCGTCCGACCGCGGACAGATGAACACCCAGGGCCTTTCATACTTTGAGAAGGCGGCCCTCAGCGCGTTGCGAACGTCGTCTCCAACCAGCAGAACTGGACGGCAGTTTGTCGGGGGACCGAGGTTGAGACCCCGAGAACTGAGCTGGGCGTTGGCCACGTCCATGAACATCGCGTGGAAGTGACGGTTACGACGGTTAAGATCTCTCTCGTAAGCGCCGTCAAGGTCGATGTCCGCATGCCCACCCGGCACTTCGACTCGAGTGATCCAAGGGTGACGTCGCAGAACGCAGTGGATGTTCGGGTGAGATTGAAACACGACGTCATAACCTTGTTCGATCAGTTTGTCCGCGACGACTGTAGCACACAGCGCATCGCCGATGGCCGCGGTGCGGCGGACCACGACTGCGGGCCCGGCCTGTTTTCCGGAAACGGTGTGTTTGAAGGCGGCGTTACCCCCGCCACCGCGCAGGGCTTGCGTAACCATAAAGCATGGAGAACGGGCGGGCATTACTTTGACTCAGCCAAGATCCAGCATTCCGGAACCAGGAGCTCTTTGGAAGTGGCCGGGAGTTTCACCATGATTTGGTCAATCGGCATGTGGACCTTCAATTTCAATGGACAGAAGCACGCGTCACACACCCCCAGGGAATCGTCGTTAGGAGTGGATAAACCCCACTGCCGACGCTGACCAATCGCCTCACGGATGGCTTCGGAAACCGGGACTGTGAAGATCGATGTGAGACCGCCCTGACCGTTCTTCGGGCACGCCGCACAGATGGAGGCTCGCTTCTGGGAGAGATCGGCCGGTACGGCTTCGGCTCCGGAACGTATCCACTCGACCAGTGTTTCACCCCCCGCCGCAACAGCTTTTACGCTTTGGATTGGGCTGCGGCGGGGGGCTGTAAGCGGGGGCCCGGACGCTCCGGTGATGTAGCTGTTCCAGCCCATGCGAGCACACATCTCGGCGTTGAACGCGTCGACCTCCTCGACAACGGTGTTGTAGTCAGTCGGGAGATTGTACTGCGGATTGGCCTGGCGATTGGCGATGAGCCCGGTGACGATCGTATCGAACGACGCGAAGGCGGGCGGGCTCCACTTGGTCTGCGGCTGATAGAATTTAAACCCGTTGGGGATCTGCTTCTGGCGATTTAATAGTCGCGGCATGCGGCACTTTTACGACGGGACCGGGATGCTGTCAATCAAACTTGTTGACGCGTTCGCTAAATCATGCGAACGTCGCGCCCGATGAAAACACGCCCCTGCCGCTGCTGCTCTGGATCCGGGAAAGAAGTTGACCAGAAATCTCTGGGAGCAGCCATGCGAAAGAAGCGACAGGCGGCGGGTGTTAGTCTGAGAGAAGTCGCACGCCGTATGAGCCTCAGCGCCGCCTACGTGTCCGATCTTGAGCTGGGGAAGAGGCGGTGGAGCAACCGCCTTTCGGGCGATTTTACCAGCGCACTCATATGATCGACCTGGGAAGATCTACAACCTGCGATGTCAACGGCTGCAAAGGAAAGTCGATGTGGTTTCCTATGATCCGGGTGTGGCCCAAGGGAGCGCGACGGCTGGCCTTCCGCGTGATTGAAGTCGAGGTCGGCCTTTCGTTCTGCGAGGCGCACAAGGACGAATTTAATGCCAACGACATTCAAGCCTTCGGACCCATGTGCCGAACGATCGCGAGGCTGCGCGGTCAAAAAGAGCCTGACCTGGAAACGGCCGTCGTGGAGATGCGGCCGATTATTTTCGGATAACAAACAACCGGAGTTATTGACGCATGAACAACTACCGAACTATCCGGCCCTGCCGCGGCCGAATGCTGATCGCACCGGAACCTTCGATGGAGAAAACCCCCGGAGGTCTGCACATCCCGGACGTCGCCCGGGATCCCAACAACATCGGCGGTCCGAAGATCTATCGGGTGATCGCCGTTGGCGGTCCTGCCCTCACCAAAAAGGGCGCCGAGATTCCGATGGAGGTCGGCGTCGGCGACCGGATCGTGTGCCACTCTTACACCACCGGCCCGATGAACATTTACGATGACACCGGTCGAATGATAATCTCTCAGGACGAGGTGCTGGCAGTGTTGCCGGCCGCCCAGACTGAACAACAACAGGACAAACACCATGCCAAGACCCAAACAGAATGAAATCCCGCTCCAAGGCGAAGGAGTCGCGCCGGTCAAAGATAAAAAGCTCGACGCGCTGTGCGACACGTTTATCGACGATCGCGACGCGAAGGCCAATCTGGCCGAGCTACTCACCGCCACCGAAGCCAAAATCCTCGATCGCATGCGCGAACTGAACATCACGGTCCATCGGTTCGGCGACCAGGAAGCGCGGATCAAAGAGGGCACCGACCGAATCAAGATCAAGACCGTAACCGTTGAATCGGTCGGCGGCGACGATCCCGGAACGTGATACGTCAACACTACGAGGAGCTCTGCCAAGAGCGACCAGACCTGAAGTTGCCGGTCTGGTCGCTTCTTTCCATGTCTGAAACCGCAAGAATAGATCGCTGGACGGAGGAAGAGCTGGTCGCGAAAAGAACGGCCCAGATTCTGGGTGATACCCGGCCTGAACTGACCTATGGATCCCGGGTGCCCTGGGAAGACATTCTTCCGATCTGATGAACCCTCCCAAACCCCACCGCTACCATCCCTGGATACTCTACATTGGGGCACACACTCAACAGGCTCTTCTGAAAAAAAGTAAAAAATATTCGGACGTGACCCGGGGAACAGCCTATGGAAAAAACGGATTGAAACGAAAGCCACTTGCGTCTCAAACGTCAAGCATGCTTGACAGGTGTGTAACATCTCCAGTTACAACCTGATTTCACTTTTTGTTTGACGCTTAATATCGGTTCGTGGTTTAAACGAGCGAGTGATTCTGGAAACGAAACTCAAAATGAAAATGATCTTACCGGTCGGATTCGACCGGTTGAGTCTCAAGGCCAGGATCACTCTTCCTTGTAACCCGCGATTCGAAAGGGTCGCGGGGTTTTAATTTCTATGGAGATAATCACCACAATTCCCCAGGGATACGAATACAGGTCTGTAAGATTCACTGTCATTCATACGTGCCTTGGGTTCCACGCAGTTGTCCATGGTGCTGACGACATTACTATTTTCAAGGTGGTCGAAGGTCGGAATACTTACTTTCGAAGACAGGGCAGTGCCGCAAAAGCTGCCAGGTTTTACATACGATCGCCAAAGAAATTCGCCCGCTGTTTTAAGACCAACCAATTTCAAAACCCCGGATCAGTTCATTCTGGCCCCTCAAGCAGCAGTAAAACCCAAATGCAAAACAAGAGGTTAAAGGTAAGTGAACACAACAACAAACCCGCTGCGGGTCATCTATCGCCGGGGTTTTGAAGTTATCTTATGAAAAATCCCCACATCGTAGTCGGCCCAAATCGCCAGTGTCTGTGCGGCACGTATGGCGACCCGGACGTTTACCTGCCGATCACCTGTTCCGACGTGCTGGACGCTCTGGATCGGATTAAATCCTCAAGCTCCGTCTCCAAACCCGCGTGTTACGTGAACTCGCTGGACGTGGGCAAGATCGTGGCCACCATTCTCCCGTTGGTTCAGGAGTGTGAAGAAACTTCTCCACTAAAGCGCGGCCTGACCGAGGCCATTCGTTCACTCGAGAAGTCGATCGAGTTTCATCGGTCCAACAAGAACGATCCCTACCGAGTCTCAAGCGCAGTCGTAGCCGCGCTGTGCGAGATCCGATCGGCTGTGGCCTCTGCCATGGTCATCTCCGAGAAGTCGACATGAAACACGACATATCAGGATCGAGGTTCATCGCTTATCCACTCGAGTCGGATCACGACTTCAGGCCGGGTGCGGACGACTTCCTGTGTCAGCACTGTAATCGGCCCCGGGTCATGCATCGTCGGGATGGATTCACTCCCGGATCCCGTCGTTCTCAGTATTCGGATGTTGAGTTTTACATTCGGTTCCGCGGTCCGCATCCGCGTTTTACCCGTCCGGGGTCCTTTGCGAAGAAGGAAATGCCCAGTCGTCGATTGGTTGAATGAATTTGTCCGAACACAACGATTTTAAAACAGCACCGCCCCGGCGCCACGACATGTGCCGGTCAAGCGGACGGCGAATCACCCTGGAATAACGCCGCTCGAGATCGGCCCGGGGCCAATCCTTTGCGATACCCCCGGCTCTCGTTAATAAACACGTCGGCCATGCGCCGGGAGGATCTGTCCTCTTGAAAACGCCTGCCTCTTTTTGGCATCAGTAAGGCGGAAGTAGAGAGGGTTCAAGACCCGGAACCGTGGCAGACACGAACCGGATACCTGCTTGCCCCAGTTCAATACCGGTTCCAGAAAACGCGATATTACCCACCGCCGCCTGTTCACCCTTTTGGTCTTCCGGGAAACAGGTTCGTCACTGGTTTACGGCCGTACAAGGCAACCGCCGGCCGCCCTTTTTCCAAGGCTACACCCCCGACGATCTCCATAACCACAAAACCCCCATCTATGGGGGACACCTCGTCCACGGATTCGTGTGCCCAGGGATTCCTTTTCTTCGAAAACAACAAGTGGACTGTTCGATAAACCCAATTAACCCGGGAAAATTTAGGGAGATCGAATGTGCGTTCTGTGATAACGACCCCCCGACTTCTCAAACTCTCCCCGGGGCACTCCGTGGTGACGGTCGTCCAGAAAAAGAGATTCCTTTTGAATTTTCTACGCTGCTTCGGACTTCGGTTCGGGATCAATCGGCTCTTCGTGTTGTGTCGGGGAGTTGGCGAGGGTTCGCTGTTCAGTGGCGTTCAACCCGCGAGCTTCCCGTTGCCTCGTAACCTTCGCCAAACGACGATCTTCCAACGTGTGCTTGATCTCTTCGAGCTTCACCCACTCGCGAGTAAGCTCTGCAACGGTGGCAGCCGGCAACGGATTTTCCCCGTCGATGTAGCCCATGAGGAGTACTTGCATTCGAGCGATTTGAGAGAGGGAGCGGGCTTTAAAGGGTTTAGTGTTGGGCGAGGGCATTCTGAAATTCGGAATAAGCCTGGCATCATGGGAAGTCAAGGTGAATAGAGCAATTCCGTTCTATTCGAACTGAAAGAGACAAAGTATGAGTAAACAAGTTGAGTTGTTCAAAGGGGTAAGCGTATCGGACGCTGTGGCCAAGGCGTTTGCGGTCACGAACAAGGTGAGCAAGAACGGCAATCGAACGGTTGTGGCATGCCTGCCGCGCAAGAGCAAGACCAAGGACGACTTGGCGGATGCGAGCGGGTTCAAGGGCCAGGAGCTCATGGCGTTTGAGGCGCAAGCGCGCAAGGAACTGGCGGAATCGTGGTTGAAACAGGTCAGTGGGCTGATCATGACCGGGGATTACACGTTCGGACGTTGCTCGCTCAATAACAAGAACGGAGCGATTACGACGACGCTGCGGCGGGCGACCATGCGTGTGGCGGTTGTGACGACGGAAGCGGCGCTCAAGGCGCTTGGTCTTACGCAGGCGCAGTATGACGCGGTTATAGCGGCGACACCCGCGGCCCCGGGGCAATCTTAAAGGAGGGCACATCAGTTTGTCGCTCGCATGCGAACAAACCGGCCGGCTCTGGGACTTCAGTTCGGGGTCTTGGGGCCGGCCATAAACTCGTTAAAAAACATATGAACGTAAAACTACTTAGACGCGTCGCGCAGACCATTGTGCGGCGCTACAAACAAATCGACATGAACCATTGGTTCGACCCGCGCGAGGGAGCGGGTCGATGCAACACCACTGCGTGCATCGCTGGCTGGGCGGAAACTCTGTCGCATGAAAAGGAGTTCAAGGGAACGGTCAAACCCAGACAGGTTGCGAAGCTCTTTAACAAAGACTTCGGCCGATTTATGAATCGGCGCAGCAGATTAATGAGTTATACCGTCGAGCTGAGCAATCGAGAGAAGGAAAAGGTGCGCCGTTCAGCCATTAAAAGGCTCGAACTGACCAGAGCCCAGGCCAAACGCCTTTTCTTTTCCGACCAATGGCCTGAACAGTTCGCCGACGACTGTGGCCGGCTGCGGGCGTCGATAGACGCCACTGATCGGCTCTCCCCTGGAACACCCGAATACGCCAAACGCGTCGCTGAACGGATCGAACACTTCATTGCGACCAAGGGACGCGAGTAACAAAAACGCCCGGACCGGCATGGAACTGGTCCGGGCAACTACTTGAAAGAGACATGGAAAAACTCCCAACCGAAACAAGGCGTCAGGCTCAATATTGGTGCGCGATGTTCCTCTCAGAGAGACAGCTCTACGGCGAGGCACGCAGCGAAATCGTGAACCGTTTCGAAACCGGATTCCACGGGTTCTGTCGGGAACACGGGTCACTGGTGGTGTCGGGAAATGAAACATTGGAAGAGCAAGTGCGCCAAATCGTGGTTCAGACCAAACGCGCATTCACTTCCGGGAAGGCGCTGCCATGAACTGCCTGAAATGCGGTCGGCCATTCAGTGCGCTACAGACCGGCGGAACATTCCGGTCCATGACAGGGCGAGCAGTTGAGATTGAAACGCTCGTCTGCCCCTGCGGTATGAACTACGCCAAGGCCCCGGTTCCTGGAGCAATGATAGGAGGAATCTACGGGGAATACGCATTCTCCGACCAAGGCAAATGGAAGCTACCAGTAACCGTAGAGAACGGGATCAGGTACTGGACGGCGATGTTCGACTCCGAGGGATGAAATCTTCGGGTTACTACGGATTCTGCAAGGATCACAGCGGGGTAGTACTTTCGGAAGACCCGATCATCGCAAAGCAGGTGACCGAAATCGTTCGAGAAACAATCGCGGCATTTAAATTCTGAAAGGATTAGACCAATGAACCGATACCGATTCTACCGCGGATCAGACGTCTACATCGTAACCGCCCGCAACGAACAGGAAGCCAAAGCCAAGATGGGCATTCTGCATCCGCGCGTCTACTGGGACCTGTGCGAACTGGACACGCCACAGAACTTCGTGCACGTGGCCGAAGTGATCGAGCCGGCGCAACTCATGGATGACCAATGAACCCGGAACTGGAATGGTGGCTCGCCTTTACGCTTTATTTCGAACTTCAGTTTGAAGCGTATCATCCTTCATACCAGGAACCCTGGACGGGACTCAACATCTGCGATGGGCCATTGCTTCCAGCCATGAAACTAGAATCAGATCCATGAGAATAATCGAAATTAAAGGAGAGTTTTACAGGCAACTCGAGGTTTCGGAAAAGATTCAGACCGTAGACATGTTCCGGCGCCGTTCTGGAAACAGAATCAAATATGTCAGATCGTTGCGGAACGGAGAGGTCGTTAAGTTTTCCGGGAGCATCTATCTGAGACCTGTCGACCCGCTACTCGCAGCCGTGATCTTGGCCCGAAACGAGAAATCGAAATGAAGCTCCTTAAGATAAACGGACAGAAAGCCATGACAATCGCCGAATACGAACAGATGGGAAAAGATTGGCCCGAGATGTGCCTGCTGAATTTTGAAAACCTATCCCCGGTGGCCAGGGGTGTGATAGCGTCGATTTCTGCGGAGACCTTTGTCGCATTGGTGGTCGAACGAATTTTACACACCGGCATGAATGCAAGCATGGCGGAATCATCAGTGATGTACAAAATGATTTCCCGCTACAGAGCGGAGAAAGCTGCCCGGAATAACCCGGGCGGCAAAATGAAAGAGACAAAATGAAGATCAGTGAATACAGACAGTTCCTCGTAAAGTCTTGGCCCAAAGGCCGGCGATCGCTCTCGGTGGGCAAGCCCGGAGTGGGCAAGACCGTCGGCGCTCAGGACGCCGCGCGTGAGCTCGGGTACGACTTTATCGGCCTGTGCAGCGCGCTTGAAGATCCGTCCTCCATCCGCGGTTACCCCTCGCGGGGCGATAACGGGGAGGCGACGCATTGTCTGTTCGACGGCATAGCTCGAGCGTTCAAGGCGAAGAAGAACACCGTCCTTTTCTTCGATGACCTGGGTATGGCCAGCGAAAGCACCATGCGCGCAATCATGCGACTGGTTCAGTTCGGTGAGATCGACGGCCGTAGATTGCCCGACTGTGTGGTGATCAGTGCCGCGACAAATGACATCGGGCATGGCGCCGGCGTGTACGGCATGCTGGAACCGCTCAAGAGCCGGTTTCACACGATTATCCCGGTTGAAACCAACGTGGACGACTTGGTCGTGTACGGGCTGGCCCGCGATTGGCCCAGCGACTTGCTCGCGTTCCTGCGTAACTCTCCCGATGCCATTCACGATTGGAAGGTCAGTAAGACCATGAAGATCGACGGCGCCTGCCCCCGCGGTTGGGAGTATTGCGCGCAATGGATCAATGACGGCATCGACGACCCGGAAGTGATCGAGGGTTGTGTCGGCAAAGGCCGGTCGACCGCGTATCTGGCTTTTCGCTACCTGATCAAGGACCTGCCGGATATTGACGAGGTTCTGATGGACCCGGAGAAAGCCAAGGTGCCGGAGAACCCGTCCGCACGGTTTCTGGTCAGCATGGCGCTGGCGTCGAAGATGACCGCGCAGAACTTCGGCCAATGCGTGCTCTACCTGAACCGGCTGCCGGCCATGTTCCGCGCGTTCTCCATCCGGGACGCGTTCCGGGCGGAGGCTTCACGAAAAGTGGAAAAGACACTGGCCAAGGATCACAAGCCGCTCTCGAGCAGCCGCGACTTTGCGAAGTGGGCGTGCAGCAGCGACGGCAAGGATGTAATGTCGGCCGCTTCGTGAACGCTGGACCAAACCTCGTCTGGCTGCTGCGCCAGCTTACGCGCTGCGATTCCCGTTCTGACATTCAAGTCAGGATTCTGTCCCAGGGCGGAGTGTGGAAATCCCCATTCCGAACTGAGACTCGGGTATACGTGGGCGTACGCTGGTTGCAGCAGCAGTTCCCGACCGAATACGCGGCGGCCGTGCTCAGCGGTGTCGATCAAATCGACATTCAGCAAGGCATTGCCATCGCGGTTAGGCAGGAGCTTCGAAAATCGTTATGACCATGAAAGAAAGACAACACAATGAACAGAGACAAGAGAGTTGAGAAGGCACAGTTAAAAGTGCTCTTCACGGTACCATTCTTCGCTCCGGGAGTCGCACGACTGCCGGTAGTCTGGGACTCGAGTGTTGAGACGGCCTGCACCGACGGAAAGCGCATCCGCTGGAACCCGGAATGGTTCGATCGCTGCAAGGACGCCGAACTGGTGACGGTCCTGTGCGAGGAGGTGGGCCACTGCCTCCTGGGACACCTGTGGCGCGCACCGGGCGGCGCGCACTGGCCGACCTGGAATGGGGCATGCGACCACGCCGTGCGCCTGATGATGCTCGAGTTCGGCGAGCAACTGGAATCCAAGCGACTGGCCAACCCGTTCCCGTTCCCCGACCCGGAGGGGTCGCTTCCGGACAAGAAGTTTTCCGGAATGTCTGAGGAGCAGATTTACAACCTGCTCGTTCAACATGGGTATGGCCAAGGCAAGCCCGCGAAGGGCGGGGGTGGGTCTGGCCAGGGTAACGGCGGTCCGGCTCAAGGGCAGGGCCAGCAGGGCCATAAGCTCTTCGCTGAATTCGAAAGGTCCAACCTACAGCAGGCCGATCAGAAGAAGCATAAGAACGACTGGGAATCAGCTCTGGTGCAGTCGGTGCAACTGGCCAAGGGCCGCGGCACTCTTCCGGGGAGCTTGCAGCGGTATGTGAACGAGCTCGTGGCGCCCAGGGTGCCGTGGTGGGAAGTCCTGCGGAACTGGATCAGGGAACAGTGCGAGGACGACTACGATTGGATGCGGCCCAACCCCTACTTCGATGAGTCGGGGTTCATGCTGCCTTCTCTGCACAGCGAGCGTATCGGTCCGATCGTGTTCGCGACGGATACCAGTGGCAGTATCACGCCAGAACTGCTGAACCAGTTCCATGCGGAGAAGCAGAGCTGTCTGGACGACGTCCGCCCCTCGAAGGTGGTGGATATGTGCTGCGACACGAGAATCACGCATGAGAAGGAATACCGGCCCGGCGACCAGATCGACCGGGAAGCGCCCGGTGGAGGCGGCACATCGTTTGTGCCCATCTTCAAACGGATCAAGGAGCTCGGAGACACGCCCAAGTGCGTGGTCTACCTGACGGACCTGGACGGTCAATTCCCGGATGAACATCCCGAATATCCGGTGCTGTGGCTGGCTTATGGCGGCAACACCAAGGCACCGTTCGGAGACGTGATCGAGGCTATATGAGAACGAACATATTCCATGGTTCCGGTTCCGGTTCCGGTTCCGGTTACGGTTACGGTTACGGTTACGGTGACGGTTACGGTGACGGTTACGGTTACGGTGACGGTTACGGTTACGGTTACGGTTACGGTGACGGTTACGGTTACGGTTCCGGTTACGGTTACGGTTACGGTTCCGGTTCCGGTTCCGGTTCCGGTGACGGTTACGGTGACGGTTACGGTGACGGTTACGGTGACGGTTCCGGTTCCGGTGACGGTTACGGTTACGGTTACGGTGATCCTCTGCTGGCAGCGATAATTCTCGCCCAACATCTCAAAACGAAAGGTCAAATATGACGGAACTCGGAAAGCAAATAGCAGTGGTGGCCAACGGATTCGTGTACGTCGGCGAGTGTTATTGGAAGGGAGACTTCCTGCACATTGAAAACGCGAAGAATATTCGTGTCTGGGGAACCACCAAAGGACTTGGAGAACTCATCAAGGGACCGACCAGTAAAACCGTTGCTGACAAATGCGGAACGTGTCTCGTCCCGAAAGGACAGGTGATTCTCTTTCTTCAAGTTGTGGAGGGTTGGTGAGACCAGTCGGACAACGCAGTATCGACTGGCTGAGAAAGGCTAGAGATGAGAACAGGCTGAGCTACCTCGGCGAGCTGCGATACCGGCTCGCCGAGGTTCTGGGGGCAGAGTTTGAGGACGACCGCTACGGCGAGTTATGTCAACGGACCCAAAACATTTCTAGCAAAAAATGCAAACGAATTCTACAAGACCCGACAAAGGTCCAAACGCTGGCGATGGAGATTCTGTTGTCGCAATGACAAAGGAACAGCAGCGGTTTCTTAACACCTTCGGCAGGCATCGAATCGGCGGACAACTTAAGCCCATAGGCGTTTTCAGAATGAAAGCGGCGCTGCTTTTGGGACGTCGATATTATGTGCCTTGCTCGACAAATCCGAATTACGACCGGCTGGTGAGAATAACCGAGGTCGTATCCAACAAGGAAGCAGCCGAACTGATCAAGGACTCTGAAGCAATGCGCGTCAGGCTCACGGCGCTGATGCTGGAGGCGCAATGAGTTTTTGGGCAAATGGAATGTCGCACCAGGAAGCGCACGAAGAGGCTCTGGTCGACCGACTCAAGGACAAACTTACGCGTGCGAAGAACCCAATGAAACGGCACCGGTATATGCAGCGCCTTCAAAAGGCTGAGGTGCGACTTTTGGCAATCAAACTGGCAAAGGATCCATGACAAAACAGGAATGCACGGAACAACTCAGCAAGCACCATGACCAAAGCTGAATACGATCAGTTGAGCGCCGACCGTCCGGATTGGGAGCTCCCGCAGTGGAGCGATCGGTCTTACCATTTTGGAGCGTGTTCCTTGTCAAGCCCGGAGAGAACTTTAAGACACGTATCCGCGGATGAGTTTGTCGCGATGGTAGTCGCAAAGATTTTGACCACCAATCACAGCAGTTCTGCGGCGGAGGCGATGGTGAGACTCGATTTGATGTACGGGTAATATTTTTCCCGCGGCAATCACGCCGTCGGGAGTAGTGAAAGGAAAGAGACAAAATGAAACTGAACGAAAGAGCCGCGCTCATGCGGCTTACGATCGGTCTTCCCGGCGAACAGCGCCAGGACGCCGACCTGAGCAAGACGGTAAAGGAAGCGCATAACCTCGGTGAACGGTCTGGTCGCTGGATCAAGTCGCTGTATCCCGAGGACGCGCTTAAACCCATAAAGAAACTCGACAACGAAGCGCGCTCGTTTCACGACGCGGTTACGCTGCCTTTCGAAGCTGGCATCGGGATTCTGCCGGCCGCACTGATACTCGAGTATGGCGACCGGATGCGCGACTTCAAGGGCAGGCGCGAAAACCTGGTCGAGAATCATTTCCTGGCCAAGTACGAGGACTGGGTCGAGTGGGCTAAAAAAGAACACAACGGCACCTTCGATCAGTCCATGTATCCCGGGGTGGATAAGATCCGGGAGAAGTTCTACTTCCGCACGGAGCCACTGCCGGTTCCCTCCGCGGCGCACTTCCAGAACACCGTCTCGAGCCTGCTCGGCACCGATGTGGAATCGGTCGAGGAACGCGTGCGCGACGCGACCAAGGAAGCACAGCAGGAACTCATGCGCCGACTGGTGAAGCCTGTGAAGTACATGGCCGAAACCTTGTCGAAGGAAAAGCCCAAGATATTCGATACGATCATATCGAACATCGAGGACATCGTGAAACTGGCGCCGAGCCTGAACCTGTCCGGAGACGTCACGATCGACACGTTCGTAAAAGAGATGCAGGCGTTGACGCAGTTCGACCCGGACCGCTTCCGCAAGAGCGAGGTCGAGCGCGCGAAGGCCGCAGCGTCGGCCAAGGAAGTATTGACCCGGCTCGAAGCGTACAAACTGTGAGTAAGAAACACCCATACAACCGCAAGGCGTTCGTCGAAAGGCGAGCGCCTGCGGTCTCTGCCGAGATTCAGACTTTTGAGGTTGGCGCTCTGTCGCGGGAGCAAAAGCTCTTGGTGGGATTGGCCGGCGCAAAAGGGTGGAAAAACTTCAAATGGTCTAGTTTTCACCAGCACACAGACGGCTCTCCGCACATCGTCGCTCAGAATATTGATTACGGCGCACACGACGATGGCACCTTTTACACGATCGAGATGGGCGCAGTGAAGGCGGACGATCCTGACGCCGAACTGATCGCTGCGATCTATCTGGCGTCGATTGGGGAGCAGTTATGAAGAGATGCTCTTAGCTCAATTTTCCCATGACCACACCAAACAGAGACCCACTAGTGAGGGCCGCCAGGAAAGCCTACCGGGAGACGGTGCAGTACCAGGTAGACAAACTGATGGCAGAACAGAGTAGGTGGCTGCGTAAGCGGACCATCGCGAACAACAAGCTTGGAAGCATTCGGTATGAAATCGACCCCATGCTTGAAGAGCTGGCAAAAGAGAAAGGACAGGCAGATGACAAAGACAAAAGCTGAACGAAGAGTGGAGCTTCTCCGGGAATCACTCGGCGAACAGGGCCCGCTTCCACTATACTCGATCGACGCACCCTTGGTGAAGTCACTTTGTGACATCATCGGGTCGTTGCATCGGATGCTGGAGGCCAAGGGGATGACGGCTGAAGAGATCGAGATGCGACTCTCTTAAGACCCATGACCACCTTCACTCAAAGAATGGATAATGCGTTCCGGGACTGCCCGGGCGCGTTGTCCTCAAACCTTCCGCTGAACGAGATCAGCATTGGAACCATAACCGTGCGGGCTGAGGACGTGCACAACGCCCTTACCTACCTGCGGCGCCGGTTCCACGTGAGTAGAGCGTTGCAAGCGGACTCGGAAGGGCAGGGCATCGTAGTAGAGATTGTGCCCCGCGTCCGAAAGAAGTACAACCGCACACGCGTGCAAGTGAGAGTATCGTTTGCACGGCCTGAACAATTCGAGTTTAAGATTTAACCCGCGGCTGCATGGCTAGACCGGATACTCCCGCACTGAGATGCGGTAAACGGCATTGGATCGGCTATGTCGTCGCGGGCCAATTTGAAAGCAGACAGCAGATCAGAACCACACCACCAGTTTGGCCCGGCCCAGAGCTGAAAGGCTCCGGGTCATGTCTCCCCGCAAAGGGCCGGGTCATTTGAAAGGAAAGACAATGGATATTGAACAGGAAATTAAACTTCTGCAGATAACGGTGGACCGCTACACGCGGCTCATCGTCTGGCTGAAGGACCGACGGGAGTTGTTGGCAAAACTGCCGGCATCGACCGTTTACGGAACGCAAGTGGACTTCAATCACCCCTCGCACACCGAAGTGATCCGGATCATTCGTGTCCTGGGCGGCAAATGGAAAAAGACTCCCTCAACAACCGTGTCGGACAAGATCGACTACCAGACTGAGATCGACGGGATCACTGTTCGTTGTTGGGAGGGCGAACCGCCTCCTTCGTGCAAAGTGATTGAGGTCGAAGAGATGGTGCCGGAGCGGATTGTTCCGGCCGGAATTAAGAAGGTAAGAAAGATCGTGTGTTCGGGGACGCACGAGCAGGTAACTGTCGCAATCGCGACCGCACGCGCCGCAGCGGATGCAGCGCAGCAGGCAGGATAAAATGACAACCACACCAAACACAGAGACAGCAGTCGTGACCAAGGAAGACAAGGTCATGGAATACGAGCCGTTCGGCTCGAAGGACAAGATCAAGCTGAGCATCATCATCGTTCAGAACCTGATCGCAGTGAAAACCAAAAGCGGCAAGACCTGCT
>Ga0307473_10000037_pt1 | contig 27761 bp, 28 predicted proteins | sample atmos_gasesAM5C__FD_203744 | JGI IMG/M metagenome (GOLD analysis project Ga0307473, IMG submission 203744) | Hardwood forest soil microbial communities from Morgan-Monroe State Forest, Indiana, United States - atmos_gasesAM5C_515 | ecosystem: Environmental > Terrestrial > Soil > Temperate...
GCTCCGCTAATGAGCCCATATACTTCTTCGTGCATGGCAGCCGCGCCCCGCTCGAGTTCACCGTGAACACGATCGGCAAGGACAAGATCAGCGGATACCTGAGCGTGCCGAAGGTCAACACCGCGCACGCGCAAGCCTCCGGCAACGGCAACTAACCGCAGCGCAATAAGACCCGCGCGCAGGCCGGCGCGGCTCCCGCTTCCCGAAGGGGCGTCCGAGGACGCCCCTTTTTTATTTTATTCGGCTTTTTTCAAGGCTCGCATCTTGCGGCGTAGAAATTTCTTGGCGAGGGCGGGGAGCTTGTCGTGCGGAATTTTTCCCTGCTCGTACAGTTTCATTTTCGCCTTGGCCGTTTTGCGGCGGCGGCGCTGCCGCTTCTGAGCCACGTAGCGCTTCTCATTTGCCATCCCATTTCCTCCCGGAAATCATTGCCCAACGATTGTAGCGGACTAGGAAAAGGATGCAAGGCTCGGCCATGATTTTACTGGGGAGTTCGGTTAGCATGATTAAGCGATGACTGCCACCGCTATTTATGCCAGCGTTATTCTCACGCCCCACGATGAGCTGCGCGATTGCGTGATCCTGGTGGAAGACGGCAAAATCACCGGCCTAGGCCCGCGCGACGAAGTGCGCGTGCCTGCCGAGGCAGTGCATTACGCGGCGGGCGACAAGATTGTGGTTCCAGGCTTCGTGGATATCCATATTCACGGGGCGGGCGGGCACGATGTGATGGAAGCCAATGCGCGCGCGCTGGACCGCATCACTGCAACCGTCGCCCGCTATGGCACCACTTCCATCCTGGCCACCACGGTCACAGCTCCGGTGGAGGAGACCTGCCACAGCCTCCAGGGAATCGCGCGATACATTCGCAATCACGAAAAGTCGGGAGACGGCTCCCGCGCGGCCGCCGAGATTCTGGGCATCCATCTGGAAGGCCCGTTCATCAGCAAAGCGCGGCGCGGCGTCCACCCGCCTGACGCGATTGCAAGACCCTCCGTCGAAGATCTCGCGAAATTTCGGGAGGCTGCGGATGGCCTCATAAAGATCGTCACCATCGCCCCGGAGTTGCCGGGCGCGCTTGAATTAATTGCCTCCGCCGTGGCCGAGGGGCTGGTCGTCGCTGTGGGCCACACCGACGCGGATTACGAGCAAACTCGCGCGGCTTTCGCAGCCGGTGCGCGCCATGCCGTGCATTTTTACAACGCCATGCGCCCGTTCACGCATCGCGACCCGGGCGTTATCGGCGCCGTGCTCACCGAACCGGAAATGACCGCCGAAGTGATTGCCGACGGCGTCCACGTTGCCGGCCCGGCGATTCAGGTGCTCATCGGGACGAAAGGATTCCACACCGTCCTGCTCGCGAGCGACGGCACATCCGCTACGGGAATGCACGATGGGAACTATCGCCTGGGCACAATCGAGGTCACGTTGAAAGGCGGCGTGTGCCGCAACGCAGAAGGCAAACTCGCCGGCAGCACCCTCACGCTCGACCGCGCCTTGCGCTACGTCGTCGAGCTGGGCGTCCCGGACATTGAAGCTGTGCGCATGGCTACCGTCCTGCCCGCGCGCCGCATCGGCCTCGCCGGTAAGAAGGGCATCATCGCCATCGGTGCCGACGCCGACCTCGTCGTCCTGACGCGAGACCTGCGTGTGGATGCGGTGATGACCCGTGGTGTAGGCCTGGTTTAACAAGCGTGTCTTTTTGCTTGGGTCAATTTATCAATTGTTCTTCGAGGGCGCATTCAAAACCGCACCGCCCCAATTCACTCTCCTCTAGTGCGAACCCGTAAATGGGGGCCTGAGATTCGAGTCCAATTTTAGGAGCGGCGGCATGCAATCCAACGTTCCGTCCTGCTGCCTGATGAGCCTCACCGGTTTCGGACACGATACGACCAAAATGTGATTTCCATCGGTGAGTTGTACCTCTTTGGGCAAGCCTAGAAATGACCAAGGGCGACTGTTATAGTCGACTGCATACACACCCCCTCGGGCATTGCTAGCTAATCCAGTTGATCGAATGGAGTCGATTCCCCTTGGACTATAATAAACAGCGAATGCTTCGATGGCACAGTCAGAAGCGGCGCGAGCGTTTCTATATCTACCCACACGCCCACAATTGATCGCTTCATCTCCAGCTAAGAGCCTTAGTCGGTCCTCCATAAAGGGCACCGGGTAATTCTCCAGGAGCACAGGGTACAAGTATCTCGCATCTGCCAAATAAATCCTCGTACCGTCAAAAGCCGCATACTGCAAATCTGCGCTATTAGCTTCTCTGCCTGCACCACTCAGAACAAAGAACCCAGACTCCAGTACATCTCCAGTAGTGCCTTTGTAGACGGTGCACCGATTCGCGCCTGCAGCCGTCTCGATCGAACACTGAATAAGAACCTCCCGCACCCAGACAGCGGAAAATGGGACGCTTGCGGGGCGGTCGGAATTTCGAGAGCAGCCCTGCATGCAGACAAGGTAGGTGCTAACGAGAAAAATGGCTGACGAGAATTTCATTGCAAAATATACAGACACCACGGGAACGTGAGATGTTTCAAGAACTTTCAACTCTGACACAGGGAGTTTCTCGACAAACCTCAGGGATTCAGAGGGATTTTCAACTCTTCAGCAAGCTGGTCGGGATTGAACGGGCTGCAGGAGAAAAATCGGCCATCCACTTCAATCGTTGGGACTTTGCGCCGGCCGTTGTTGACGCGCATCACCAATTCTTCCGCTTCCGGTGTTTCGTCAATATTCACCTCGCGGAACGCGACGCCGCGCTCGCGCAGAAACTTCTTCGCCCGGCGGCAATCGCAGCACCAGCATGTGGAGTAAACCGTGATTTCAGACATCGAACCCTTTTATAACCTGTTTCTACCACATTAATTTGATGCGCGGGGAAGCGGAAGGGTGCGGTGGTGCTCCAACCGCATGTGCACAAGGGCTTTCCGGAGATGACGGATTCGTGCCCAGAGACCCCGCCACAACCCCGCCCTCGCTGCTCTGAATCAATGAAGCGTGGAGGCAGCCTGCATTCGGATAGTCGCGCGCTCAAGCGCTGTGGCGGCCATCTGCCAATCCACATCCGGGGAGCCGGCCTTCGCGAGCTCCGCCTGGGCGCGTTCGAGTGCGCTGCGGACGCGAGCAAGATCAATTTCCTCCGCCCGCTCGGAAAATTCGGCGAGCACGATCACGCGGTCAGGCAGCACTTCCGCGTACCCGTGAATCACGGTGAGGTAGCGGACCTCCGCGCCCTTGTGGTACGTCAGGACGCCGACGCCCAGCTCAGTGATCAGTGGCGCATGCCCGGGAAGGATGCCCAGGTAGCCGTCTTTGCCCGGCATCTCGATTGACTGCACGCTCTCGCTCAAGACGTGCCGCTCGGGCGTCACCACTTCGAGTTCGATATTCTCAGGTAGCATCGTTATGCCCGCGCGCAGCCAGCGGACTAAGCCGCCGCGGCGGCCAGTTTCTCCGCCTTCTCGCGCGCTTCTTCGATCGTGCCGACCATGTAGAACGCCTGCTCGGGCAAATCGTCGTGCTTGCCTTCGACGATTTCCTTGAATCCGCGCACGGTGTCCTCCACCTTCACATACTTGCCTTCGAGGCCGGTGAATTGCGCCGCCACGTACATCGGCTGCGAAAGGAATCTCTCGATTTTTCGCGCGCGCGCCACAGTCTGCTTGTCGTCGTCCGAAAGTTCCTCGATACCCAGAATCGCGATGATGTCCTGCAGCTCCTTGTAGCGCTGGAGTACGGATTTCACGGAGCGCGCCACTGCGTAGTGCTCCTGCCCCACGATGCGCGGGTCTAGAATGCGCGAGAAGCTAGCCAGTGGATCGACGGCCGGATAAATTCCGCGCTCGACGATCTGGCGGCTCAGGTTCGTGGTTGCATCCAGGTGCGCGAACGTGGCTGCCGGGGCTGGGTCAGTGTAATCGTCCGCCGGCACATAAATCGCCTGCACCGAAGTGATCGAGCCGCTCTTCGTGGAAGTGATGCGCTCCTGCAGCTCGCCGATTTCCGTGTTCAGGTTTGGCTGATAACCGACGGCGGAAGGCATGCGTCCCAGCAGAGCCGAAACTTCCGAGCCGGCCTGCACGAATCGGAAAATATTGTCGATAAATAGCAGCACGTCCAAATGTTCTTCGTCGCGGAAATATTCGGCCACTGTCAGGCCGGCTAATCCGACACGCAGGCGCGCGCCGGGCGGCTCGGTCATCTGGCCGAAAATCAAGGCGCAGCGTGATTTTTCGGAATTGCCGGGGACCACTACGCCCGATTCCTGCATTTCGAGCCACAGATCGTTTCCTTCGCGCGTGCGCTCGCCCACTCCGGCGAAAACAGAAACGCCGCCGTGCTTCATCGCGACGTTGTGAATCAGCTCCTGAATCAGTACCGTCTTGCCCACGCCCGCGCCGCCGAACAATCCGATCTTGCCGCCCTTCAAGTACGGCTCGATCAGGTCCACTACTTTGATGCCCGTCTCAAACATTTCGAGCGTCGTGGACTGGTCTTCAAGGGATGGCGCCGGACGGTGAATCGGGTAACGCTTCTCCGTCTTCACCGGGCCGAGCTTGTCCACAGGTTCGCCGAGCACATTCAGAATGCGCCCGAGCGTTCCACGTCCCACTGGGACAGAAATTGGCTCGCCCAGATCCACAGCCTTCATCCCGCGCACCAAGCCTTCGGACGGCTTCATGGCCACGCATCGTACGCGCCCTTCGCCCAGGTGCTGCGCCACTTCCGCGACGATATCCAGCGGCGTAGGAACGTCGAACCCCTCACTGGTGATTCGCACGGCGTTGTGAATCAGCGGAAGGTAGTGCTCTTCAAATTGAATATCCACCACCGGGCCAATCACCTCGACAACGTGGCCGGTCTTTTGTTCCTGAGTTGCCATACTCGGTCTCCCCTGTCTTTTCCTCGAGCGCTACGAAGTAGCGGACGTTGCTCCACTCACAATCTCGATCAACTCTTTCGTAATAGCCGCCTGGCGAATCTTGTTCATCTGCAGCGTCAACTTGTCAATCAGCTCCCGCGCATTCCTGGTTGCTGAGTCCATGGCCGTCATGCGCGCCGCGTGCTCGGCTGCCGCAGACTCCAGCAGGATGCGAAATACTTCGGCATCCAGATAGCGCGGCACGAGCCCGCCGAAAATCTCTGCCACCGGCTGTTCATAAATGTAATCCACCAGCAGGCCGGCACCACTGGGCGATGGCTGCATCGGCAACGAGCTACCTGCTCCCGCGTGTCCCGCCACTGCGCGTTCTTCCTCTCCGCCACCCTCCGCAGTGAGCACGGCCGGATCAATCGGAAGCAGTTTCTGGGCCTGCAGCTTCTGCACCATCACGTTTTTGAACTCGTTGTAAACCGCATAGACAGCGTCCACCTCGCCGCTCGTATACAACTCTGCGATGCGCGCGGAAATCTCTTTCGCCTTCCCGAAATCCACGCTGGCCGAGACGTTCAGGTATTCACCGACGAACTGGAATCCGCGCCGCCGGAGCGTGTCGCGCCCTTTCCGGCCCACAACGATCAGCTCGATCTTCTGCGCCGAATGCGCGCGAAGCAATTCCGTGGCGTGGCGAATCACGTTGGAATTAAACGCGCCGCACAAACTACGGTCGCCCGTCAGCACCATCACCAGCAGCCGCTCCTCGTGCCTGCGTTCGAGCAGCGGATGCGCCGGCGTCTCCATGCGCGCCGCGGCCGAGCGCAGCACCCTCAGGATCTCGCGCGCATACGGCCGCGCCGAAAACACGCCCTCTTGTGCGCGCCGCAATTTCGCCGCCGCGACAAATTTCATCGCCCGGGTAATTTGCTGCGTGCTCTTCACTGAGCGTATGCGCCGCCGATAATCGAGAAGTGTTGGCATGGAATCTCGTTCGCTACAATTTCACTGGCGCGACGCCGCTAATCCGCCGCCGCAGCCGCTGTGGAAGCTTTGAATCGCTCCTTAAATGCGTCCAGCGCCTTCGACGTCTCCGCCCGCAGCGCATCGTCAAACGCTTTCTTCTCTCGCAGCGCCTTCAACACGCCGCTGTAATTCGTCTCGATAAATGGATAAAGCTCCTGCTCGAATCGCCGGCACTCCGAGACTGGAAGGTCGTCAAGGTAGCGGTTCGCCGCGGCATAAATAATCAGCACCTGCTTCTCCACCGACAGCGGCTGGTATTGATCCTGCTTTAGAATTTCCATCAGACGTTGGCCGCGCGCCAGCTGCGCCTGGGTGGCTTTGTCGAGTTGCTCGGTGCCGAATTGCGCGAAGGCCGCGAGATCGCGATACTGCGCCAGGTCCAGGCGAAGCGTGCCGGCCACCTGGCGCATGGCCTTAATCTGCGCGTTTCCGCCCACGCGGCTCACGGAGATTCCGGCGTTGATGGCCGGTCGGATTCCAGCGTTGAACAGGTCCGCCTCGAGGAAAATTTGTCCGTCCGTGATGGAAATCACGTTCGTCGGAATGTACGCGGAAATGTCGCCGGCTTGCGTCTCAATCACCGGCAGCGCCGTCAGCGACCCGGCGCCCAAATCGTCGCTCAGCTTTGCTGCGCGCTCGAGCAACCGAGAGTGCAGGAAGAAAACGTCGCCCGGATATGCCTCGCGGCCCGGTGGTCGGCGGAGCAGCAACGAAATTTCGCGGTATGACTGCGCGTGTTTCGAAAGGTCGTCGTAGAAACAAATGGCGTGCCGCTTCGTGTCGCGGAAATATTCCCCGATCGCGCAGGCCGCGAAAGGAGCGATGTATTGCATCGAAGCTGATTCGGAAGCGGAAGCCGCCACCACGATGCTGTGTTCCATCGCGCCGAAATCGGTCAGCGTCTTCACCACCTGCGCAATCGTCGAGCGCTTCTGGCCAATGGCGCAATAAATGCAAATCAAATCGCCGCCGCGCTGATTCAGAATCGTATCAATGATGATCGCGGTCTTGCCGAGTTGGCGGTCACCGATGATCAGTTCGCGCTGGCCGCGGCCGATCGGAATCATCGCGTCGATGGACTTGATGCCGGTCTGGATCGGCTCGCGCACAGGCTGGCGGTCAATCACGCCCGGCGCCAGGCGCTCCAGCGGATTTCGCTTTTCTGACACGATGGGCCCCTTGTCGTCGATCGGTTTGCCCAGCGCGTCCACCACTCGCCCGATGATTGCGTCGCCCACGGGCACGGACATGATTTTGTTCGTGCGCTTGACTATGTCGCCTTCCTTAATCTCCGCGTAATCGCCCAGCAGCACAACACCCACCTGATCTTCTTCCAGGTTCAGCGCGATCCCGAAAACTTCATGCGGAAACTCGAGCATCTCGCCGGCCATGCAGCGGTCGAGCCCGTGCACGCGCGCGATGCCGTCGCCCACCGAGATCACCGAGCCGACCTCCTCCACTGCGACCGTCTGCTGGTAATTTTCGATCTGCTCGCGCAGTATTTTTGTAATCTCGTCCGCTTTGATGTTGGCCATCCCTGCTCCTATTCCGCTTCAAGCCGCTCGCGCAACCGGTTCAATTGCTCGCGCACTGAGCCATCATAAATAGTCGAGCCCAGCCGCACGATGGCGCCGCCGAGCAGCGCGCTATCTTGCTCGAATCGCGCCTCGATCTTTTTCCCCGTCCGCCGCTCGAGCACGGTGGTGAGTTCTTTTTTCTCCGCCGCGTTCAGCTCACGCGCCGAGGTCACCTCAGCATCTTCAATCCCCAGGCGTTTGTTCAATTCTTCGCCAAACGCCTGCACCATCTCCCGCAGCATTTCCGTGCGGCGATGATCCACCACAAGACAAATAAAATTGCGAACTGCCTCGTGCAATCCCATCTTTGCCGCGATCGTCGTGATCACTTTCAACTTCACATCGCGGTTCACCGCCGGGCTCTCGAGCGCATTGCGCAGGTCGGCCGAAGAAAAGAACATTTCGACGAAAGCAGCCAAGTCGCGCTTCACCGCTCCCGCGCTCTTTTGCTCCATCGCGACGTCCGCCAGCGCCGCCGCATACCGCTGTGCCGTCGCGCTCAATTAACGCTCCTTTCGAGCTCTTGCACGAATGCCTGGAAGAGGGCAGCTTCGGACTTCGGTGTCAATTCCTTGTGCAACAGCGCTTCCGCGCGCTCCACTGCCATTCGCGCCGCCAGCGTCTTTAGCTCCATGCGTGCAGCGCGCTCGGCCGCGGCGATTTCCGCTTGCGCCGCACGCTCGATCTTCTCCGCTTCCTCGCGAGCGAGCGACCGCAGTCGTTGTGCTTCGGCCTCGGCGTCGCGCTTGGATTCCGCACGCATCGCTGCGATTTCGCTCTCGATATTCGCGAGCTTGGCCTGCACTTCCTGCCGTCGCCGCTGCGCCGCTTCGCGTGCCCGCGTCCCTTCCGCGATTTTTCTGGAAATTTCCTCGGCTTGCGCGCGGAAATATGGCCCGCCCCTCTTCCATGCCAGATAGGCGATCGCGCCAAACACGATCGCGAAATTCAGCCAGCGGAAAACCCATCCGATCGGTGAATCAACCGGCGAAGCTTCGCCCTCTTGCGCCAGCACGGGGAGCGCCGCAAGCAGCATCAATATGACGAGGGAAGAAAATGCCCGAAGGAGACGCCTCATCTCGCGGCCCCTCCGCGCAACGGAGTGGGGGTTTCCAGGATCGCGCGCGCAATCTGGCCAGCAAGCTCCGGAGCCTGGCGCTCCAATTCCGCGCGCGCGGTATCGAATTCCGCGGCGATTTTCTTCTTTGCCGCTGCGACTTCTTCCATGGCCCGCGAACGCATCGCCTTCAACAGCTTCGCGCGATCTTCCAGGACCGCCTGCCGCGCCGCTTCCTGTTCCGCATAGATTTCCGCGCGCGCTTTCTTCAGCGCTTCGTTGTACGCGTCGAGTTCCTGCCTGGCCTCGGCCTCCACTTTCGCAGCTTCGGCTCGCGCGCCCTCGATCCGCGCGCTGCGCTCTGCCATGGCCTTCTGGATCGGCCCGAAAAACGCCCAGCGTATGAAAAGATAGAAGAGAAAGACAATGATGACCGTGGGCACAGCTTCGAGAAACAATTCGCCGAGCTGTTGGAAAATATCCATCGCCGATTGGCCGTCCTGCTGCCGCGCCCCCGTTTACGGTCTCGTGACTTTCGCTGGCGTTCCGCTCACCCAAACGGAACACACTTCTAGGTCAAACAAAGCTGGTGATTATCGCATCCGGCCTTCATCCCCGTCAACGTCCCATGAATGTTGGTTGAGTCCTGATTTTCATTTACCGGGAGAGAGATAGACTTCTCTTGCCGCCAAATTGGCAGCGGATATTCTCCCACCTGGGATTTTCCGCGTTCTCGGAATGAGTTACCTTAATCTTTCCGGCAGGTTGGCGGTGCCTGCACTCGAAGGAGGAGTTTTCGTGGAAAATGATCTCACTCAATGGCGCGCGGATACTCCCGGGTGCGCGAGCCGCGTTCATTTCAACAACGCCGGAGCGGGTCTGATGCCGCGGTCGGTGCTAGATACGATGACGGCTCATCTGAATCGCGAAGCCATGCTCGGCGGCTACGAAAGCGTGGACGAAGCCGAGGGTGCCATCAGTGCAGCTTACTCGAACATTGCCGAAGTTCTCGGCGCGCATTCTCGCAATATCGCCGTCGTCGAGAATGCCACCGTTGGTTTTTTTCAGGCACTCTCGGCATTCGATTTCCGTCCCGGAGATGCGATCGTCACCACGCGCAACGATTACATCTCCAATCAGCTTGCGTATCTCTCGCTCGCCAAGCGCCAGGAAGTTGAGATCCGCCGCGCGGAAAATCTGCCGTCCGGCGAAGTGGACCCGCAATCCGTGCGCGAACTCTTGCGCCATCCGCGCGTAAAACTACTCGCCGTCACTTGGGTGCCCACCAATTCTGGGCTCATACAGCCCGTCGAAGCTCTTGGCGAGGTTGCTGAAGCTGCCGGCATCCCCTATCTCATTGACGCTTGCCAGGCCGTCGGTGAAATCCCCGTCAATCTCTCGCGCCTCCGCTGCGATTTTCTTTCTGCGACGGCGCGTAAGTTTCTCCGTGGTCCGCGCGGCATCGGCTTTCTCTATGTTTCCGATCGCGCCCTCGCGCGCGGCGATTATCCGCTGTACATAGACATGCGTGGGGCCAACTGGATCACTGCGGATGGGTTCGAGCCGGTGCCTGATGCGCGCCGTTTCGAAAACTGGGAATCTTCCTGCGCGCTCATCCTCGGCATGGGCGAAGCCTCGCGCTACGCCTTATCTGTCGGCATTGAGCGCGGCGGCAATCGCGCGCGCGAACTTGCAGCCGCTGTCCGCAGCAAACTCTCTGCGCTTCCTGGCTACCGCCTGCTCGATCGCGGCAAAGAGCTCGCAGCAATTGTCACCATCGCGGTCCCCCCGGGCTGGGACTCGAATGCCCTCGTCTACGCCCTGCGCGAGCGCGGCATCAACACCTCAGCCACCCTCGGCGAGTACGCGGTCATAGACATGGCGGAAAAGAATGTCTCCTCTGCCCTCCGAATCTCGCCACACTACTACAACACCGAGTCGGAGCTCGACACCCTGATCGACGTCCTCAAGTCACTCCCCGCCAAAGCCGCCGCTTCTTGAAGCGGCTGTAGATTTCCTAGAGTCTTCGAAGACGTTTCCTTGCTTCCGCCCGCCTCAAAACTCTTACGCCTCCCCTTTGCCTTCTTATAGAATGGAGAGCTTTGAAGGCGGCCAGCGTGAGGGCAACATGAACACCGCGGCGACAAGGAGAGTTTCGATGCCATCATTCCCCGGGGTCGATTTCCTCGACTTCGATTCCCTGCTCAGCGACGAAGAAAAACTCGCGCGCCAGACAGCGCGCCAATTCGTCGACGACCAGATCATGCCCATCATCGAGCAGTACAACCGCGAGGGGAAATTTCCGATTCAACTCGTCCCGCAGATGGCTGAACTGGGGCTATTCGGGGCGAGCTTGAAAGGCTACGGCTGCGCGGGCATGTCGAACGTCGAGTATGGCCTGGTCACGCAGGAGCTCGAGCGCGGCGATTCCGGCCTGCGCAGCTTCGTTTCGGTGCAGTCGGCCCTGGTGATGTATCCGATTCACTCCTACGGCTCGGACGCGCAGAAAAACAAGTGGCTGCCGCTGCTGCAACAGGGAAAAGCCATCGGCTGCTTCGGGCTAACCGAGCCGCAATTCGGCTCGAATCCCGGCGGGATGCTGACGCGCGCAGTGAAGAAGGGCGATAGCTACATCCTCAACGGCGAAAAAATGTGGATCACCAGCGGGTCGCTCGCCGACGTCGCCCTAATCTGGGCGAAATGCGAAGACGAAAAAATCCGCGGCTTCCTGGTCGAAAAGGGCACGCCGGGATTCAAGGCCTGGGATGTGCACGGAAAATATTCGCTGCGCGCCTCCGTCACCTCGGGCTTGGCCATGATGGACTGCAAGATTCCCGCGGAAAATCTGCTTCCCGGCGTCGAAGGACTGAAAGGCCCGCTTTCGTGCCTGAATCAGGCGCGCTACGGCATCGGCTGGGGAGGCATCGGCGCGGCGATGGCTTGTTACGACACGGCGCTGCGCTACTCGAAAGAACGCAAACAATTCGAGGGACGCCCCATCGCTTCGCACCAATTGGTGCAGGAAAAATTGGTCTGGATGATTACCGAGATTACCAAGGCGCAGTTTCTTGCGCTTCAAGTTGGCCGTTTGAAAGACCAGGGCCGCGTGCACCCTTCGCACATCTCCATGCTGAAAATGAACAACGTGTGGATGGCTCTCGAAACGGCCCGCATGGCGCGGCAAATCCTGGGCGCCAATGGCATCGTGGACGACTACCCCATCATGCGCCACATGAACAATCTGGAGTCCGTGATCACTTACGAGGGCACACACGATATCCACAAGCTGATCATCGGCGAGCGCATTACCGGAATCGAGGCGTTCGTTTGATGGCGACACGCGCGTGTCGGTTCCTCTCAGCAGTTATTCTTGCACTCACATTGATTTGTGGGACAGCCTCTGCAACCGGTGCAGCCGAGCCGCCTGCAAAACCAAAAATCCGCGCCGCCACTGCTTTCGTCCGCCTCGACCGCGCGCAATACAAAACTCAAATTGCGGAAGCGCTCGTCTTCCTGCGGAAAGCTAAAGCCGCCTACGAAAAGGCCGGCTGCGAAGTGCAAACCATTCGGATCACCACACAACCTTTCTCCGAATACACCAAGGGACTTTCGCCTGAGCAAGTCCTCGAATTTTTCCGAGGGTACGATGCGCTGGCCGTGAAAGAGGGCTTCGACGCATCCATCGGCCCCGCGATGATGAAGGACTCGGACGACGCCGGCGAAGCCGAATTGCTCGGCATCATCTTGTCGCGAGCGAAAACTCTGGAAGGCAGCATCTCCATCGCCGGTGAAGACGGCGTTCACTGGAAATCCATCCAAGCCGCCGCGCTGGTAATCAAATATCTCGAGGACCACACCACACACGGGCAGGGAAATTTCAATTTCACGGCTGCGGCACTGGTCCCTTCCGGCACGCCATTTTATCCAGCATCGTACCTCACCGGCCCGGGGAAACAATTTGCGATTGCGCTGCAGTCCGCAAATGTCGTCGCCGAAGCACTCACGGGTGCAAAGTCAGCGGACGCTGCGGAAGCTCGGCTGAAAAATATCCTCGGCCGTTCTGCTGTAGAAATCGAAAAAACCGCCGAGCAACTGGCCCTGCAAACTGGTTGGAAGTACGGCGGCATCGATCTTTCGCCCGCTCCGTTGAAGGAAGTCTCCATCGGCGGTGCGATCGAGAAATTCTACGGCGTGCCCATAGGCTCGAGCGGGACGCTGACGGTTGCCGCGCTCATCACTCGTGCGCTTCGCGCGATCCCGGTGACTCACGCGGGCTATTCCGGCCTCATGTTGCCCGTGCTCGAAGACTCCATCCTCGCGCAGCGATGGAGCGAAGGCCGCCTGACCATGGACGCGCTGCTCTCTTACTCCGCAGTCTGCGGCACAGGACTCGATACCATCCCGCTCCCTGGCGATATCACGGTTGAGCAGCTCACGCGCATTCTCGGCGACGTCGCGAGCCTCGCAGTGAAATGGCACAAGCCGCTCTCCGCGCGCCTCCAACCTGCACCCGGCCGAAAGCCCGGCGAGATGACAGAGTTCAACGATCCCTTCCTCGTCAACGCAAAAATCCAACCTCTGCCATAGCCGCGATTGACGCTCGACAGTTTCGCCCGGACGTGAGTCACACGACAGTGATCTGTTTGCGCAGGCCGGGCGCGAAAAGGCTCTTGGGAATCATGGCGTGGACCCCGCGCATGATGTCCACAACCTGCGTCACGCGAAAACTTGCCGCGATGCTGCACAGCGCATACGCATCAGCCTTCGTGAGACTGGCGCGCGCCGAGAGAAAGTTTATGGCGTTGCGCGCTGCGAGCGCCATGGCCAAATTCAAGTCCTTGTCAAGGCCCAGTGTGATCCAGTGCGTGCTTGTCTCCGCCACTGGCCAGGCAAAATTCTTCTGCTTGTGAAGGACCACTTGGATGCGCAATTCCTTCATGCGCGTCTCGAGCGCGGTAAGGCTGATCTCGCCGTCGCCTTGCACGGCGTGCGAATCGCCCGTGAAAATCAACGCCCCGGGCTTCCAAACCGGGATGAACATGGTCGAGCCTTCCGACATTTCACTCAGGTCCGTATTGCCCGCGTGAGGGCCTGGAGGAACCGAGCTGGTCACTCCTGGACTCAAGGGAGGATAGAAACCGTCAGGCGGTGCAACGCCAAGCGTTCCCTGAAATGGCTTGAGCGGAACGTGAATGTCGTGCGCAAATTCTGCTGTCATCTTTGGCAGGTCGAGACTCAAATATTTCACCTGCCCTTCGGGAAAATCCTGCGCCAGCAATCCGGTTCCGAGCGAGCCGGGGTTGTGGAACACGGCCGCCCAATCAAAAGGAAGAATCCGCTTGTATCGGACTTCCAGCACATCTCCGGGCTCGGCGTTGTTGACATAAATCGGGCCGATGATCGAGTGCGGCCCTCGCCCCGGATTGCTCACGCGGAGCTTTGCCAGGGTCTCGATGGACACTCCCGGCTGCATCTGGTTCATGAAGTGCGACCACGTGTTCGGAAAACTTACGGTGTCACCCGAATCAATTTTGACGATGGGCGGGAGCGTCGAGTCGTAAACGCCCAGATGCACGGTTTGGTCGTTGGACTCGACTACATGGACGTGCCCTTCGTCCTCTTTTTTCTTGTCCCCACCACTGAGCCAGCTCGGAGCCTCAGCCTCGCTCGCGTCGCTAGAATCCGACGCGCGCGCCAGTTTCGTGAACCACGGCCCGATGGCCGCAAGCGCGCCCATGAAGCTGCTCGCGCGCAGCAAGCGGCGGCGCGAAACGCCGCGCGCGCTCAGGTAGGCATCGAGGCGCTCCTGGCTCATCTCGTCCATGTGCAGGAGGCGGTCGGCAGCCTGTTTCGTGAGGGCGGCGTCCTTGATGTCTTCGCGCAGAACGCCTGTGCCCTTTTCATCTCCGCAACCAAACAGATTTCCGCAGGCATGATGCTGCGGCTGAGGCTGGGTCTCCTGATCCGGCAATGGATCGAAGTTGTTGTGCATGGCCTCCTCCTGATTCCCTCTGAAGCGAACGGTCTCTTCCGGGACAGTCTGACTGGGGCCCACTTCATGGACGCGGATTATACGCTCAGTCGTGGATTTATTTGGCTTTTCGAGATATCGAGGATTAGACCGTGACGCTACACATTCGCAGTCCTAATCCGCTATGATACTCGCCCCGGAGCGCAGCCTCCGCCCGGGAATTTGCCTTCACCTCAGGAGCGGGCATGGAAAAAGCACTCAGCCTGGAATTTTTGCGCGTCGTCGAACGCGCCGCGATTGCCTCCGCGCACACGATGGGTCTCGGCGACCGCCACAAGTCCGATCTGATGGCCGTCGAAGCCATGCGCTACGAAATGGACACCGTCGGAATGGACGGTACCATCGTGATTGGCGAAGGCGAGCGGGACGAAGCGCCGATGCTGTTCATCGGGGAAAAAGTGGGCGCGGCCGTGCGGGACAAAAGCCGCAAGTATCCCGAAGTGGACATCGCCGTGGACCCACTCGAAGGAACCAACCTGTGCGCGACCGGTGAACCAAACGCCATCGTGGTGCTGGCAGCGAGCGACCGCGGCGGCCTGCTTCACGCGCCCGACTTGTACATGGAAAAAATAATCGTCGGCCCATCGTGCAAAGGAGCGGTGGAGTTGGATGCGCCGGTGGCGGACAATTTGAAAGCCATCGCCAAGCGGCTGGGCCGCGATGTGGAAGACCTTGTCATCATCGTCCTCGACCGCCCGCGTCACGAAAAGTTGATCAGCGACATTCGTGCGGCTGGCGCCCGTATTCGCCTTATTTCCGACGGCGATCTTTCCGCCGGAATCAGCGCCGCCGTCATCGGTACCGGCGTCCATGCCGTCATGGGTACAGGGGGCGCCCCAGAAGGAGTGTTGACGGCGGCGGCACTCCGCTGCTTGAACGGGCAGATTCTCGCGCGCTTGGTGGTGTCGAAACCCGAGCACCACGAGCGTGTAGCACAAATGGGTATCAAGGATCCGAAGCGCATTTACGACACGCATGAACTCGCGCCCGGGAAAAAACTCATTTTCGCATGCACCGGCGTGACCGGCGGCGGCCTGCTCCGCGGCGTGCGCTTTTTCGGCGAGGGCACGCGCACCCACTCGCTGATCCTGACGCTGGATGACCGCCAGGTCAGATTCATCGACACCGTGCATCTCGACAATCGCCCGGACGTCAAAGTCGTCTTCTACTAGCAAGGAACATTTCATCCGCTTTTCGCGTATGGGATGGAGAGGAACAAGCGAGGGGTGAAATATGTCTAGCGCGCCTACGCCGCAACAAAAAAACAATCAGGTCGTCTGGTGGATCGTAGGCATCGCCGGCGGAGGCATCGCCCTGCTGGTCATGCTGGGTCTGATCGTTGCCGGCGTGGTGATGCGCCACGTCAACGTGAAAGAGAAGGGCGACAAAGTTGAAATCGAAACCCCTGTCGGCTCCATTCGAGTCAACAGCGATGATGCTCATTCTACAGGCTTGCCCATTTATCCGGGAGCAAAGCGCATCAAATCGGACGCTGCAAACGTGGAGCTAACTTCGAAGGATGGCGAGGCTGTTGGCGTCGGCGTCGAAAAGTATGCCACCTCGGACGATCTCGAAAAGGTATCGGCGTGGTACGTCCGGAAATTAGGGCCGAGCTACCATCGAGAGAAACCGGGGCATGCAACTCATTACGTTCACGGAGTGGATGGCGATGGCGCCAACATCGTGTACGTAAACGATAGCGGCGATGGCGCGCGCGTGGTGGCGCTCACGGCCAAGTCCCCCGGCGTCGAGATCTCGCTCGTCCGCGCTGGTAAGAAGGAAGTCCAATAGTAAATCCGTGCGGGTCTGTCGGCAGCAGGGAATCGAATTGGTTTGCCTGCAGGCTGGCCTCCACACACTTCGACTTGCGGTCTTTTCGACTCATCCCATTTGACATTCAGGTCTTGAATTCCGCGGTGGTAGGACGGGACAACCGAACTCGTACCTGTGATGGGAGCGGCCCGACGACCCGCGCTTGCGGGAGCATCGGGCCGGCTCGGAATCCTTTTAAGGTGCGCTGCTTTGCCAGCGGAGGCCCGCGATGGGGAGCTCGGATGGCATACTGCAATGGCTAGCGATGGATTACCGCCGCCGTGGGGTGAGCGTGCTGCTGCCGGCGCGGCATGGTAGAGGTCATCCGATCCGTAGTTTGCGGGGGCATCGGCCGCACGTGGTGATTGGTGCTCACGTGCTCGCTGATCGCCTGCAACCGTTTCAGGATGCCCTGCCACTGCGCCCAGTCGAGCTGCCGCAAATATGGTCGCAGCCCCTGAATGAAGGGGTCCTCAAGCACCGTCTCGCCATTCGTCTCCGGCACGAAGAAGCGGTTCAATCCGACGCCCAGGGCTTCGGCAATCTTTTCGAGTGTGCCGAGGCTGGGTGTCATCTGACCGCTTTCGATCCGCGACAAATACGAGCGGCTCACTCGCGAGCGCGCCTGCAATTGGCTCTGCGTCATGCCGCGCGACTCCCGCAACTGTCGGATTCGCTGGCCGATGTTCTCCACAGTTTCGCGGTTCGGCCAGTTCTCGAACAGTTGGCGGTCGTCCCCCGGTAGATCCTGCGGCGACGGCGTCGGAATGACAAACGTCACCTTCGGGGGCAGCAAGCGCAGACACCTGCGGCAGTTGTCTGTCCGTGTGCGGTATTGAACTAACCCGCAAACCTGACAGCGTATAACTTCACGATCTAGTTCCATACTGGTTGCTATGCCAACTTTTTCCGCCACCGGATCTCCTCGCAGACTATTCCGGCGTTGCGAAAGGGAGGAACGTCACTACAGGGGGAAGGCAGGACTGGCGCGCGAGTGATTCTCCATAGCGTGCCGGATATTGTCAAGCCTTTTTTACGTTCAACCCAAGTCCCATATTAGGCTTATCGGCGGGAGCGTTACAAATCATTACGGTTGCCGCAAAAATAATCGCTCGACTGCCTTCTAATAATCTTCGCCTGACCTTTCGCAGCCGTTAACGCTTTCACTAAATCAGCCGCCGTTCGTCAAGTTGACACATTTCGCGGTAAGCTGCTTCCTGGTTTTTGTATGCCGCGTCTATTGCAGAGAGATTTTTTTCAAGTCTGCTTTTTGCATTCTTGGGGATGCTGTTGGCTGCTAATTTGGACCTCGAGGGCGAATAATTGGCCTCCCGCGCGTGAATGTGTCCAATTGATGAGGAGAAGACGTGCCGAACCGCACCGATGCATGGAATCTGCTCTGTGAGTACACTCAGAGCGAAAGCCTCCGCAAACACGCGCTCGCCGTCGAAGCTTGCGTCCGCGCCTATGCGCACAAGCTCAGCGGCGACGAAGAAACCTGGGCGCTCGCAGGGCTCCTGCACGACTTTGACTACGAGCGCTGGCCCAACGCTGATCATCATCCCACGCAGGAGCATCCCTACGCGGGTTCGCTAATCCTTCGCGAGCGCGGATACCCCGAAGCGGTCATCACTGCCATTCTCGGCCATGCGAATTATTCCGGCGTGCCGCGTCTCTCGCCGCTCGATAAGACTCTGTTCGCCTGCGACGAGCTCGCCGGCTTTCTGACCGCTTGCGCCCTCATCAAACCGTCGAAAAGCATTCACGAAGTGGAAGCCGCCTCGGTGAAGAAAAAATTGAAGGATAAAGCATTTGCCCGCGGTGTGAGCCGCGATGATGTGTACAAGGGCGCCGAGGAATTGGGCGTTCCGCTCGACGAGCACATCGCCTTTTGCATCGAAGCGCTCCGCAGCGTTGCCCCGGCCCTTGGCCTCGCGGGAAACGTTTAGGCGCCATCTTGCGGTTCCATCCTGCTCATGGACAGGAAGTCTGTCCCGCAGAACCGTCTAATTCTCTGAAGAAAAGACTACATTCGGGACAAAACCGCTTACGTGTATGTGCTTTCGATCCATGAATTTTTCAGATTCGACGTTCCACACGAAACGTGTAGCAGCCCGCCGTTGTGCTGCGCACGTGGATGTAATCCACCTCGGGGCGTTCGAGAAGACGCTCGAGAGTCGAGTCCATGTTCCCACCCTCCACGTATTCTTGTGCCAGCAAACGTCGGCCCCGCCCGTAGGCGTTCAATGTTCTTGGGCTCTGTCGAAGCGCAGCGGGAAAGCCTCCATCTTCCGGATAACGTTCACAGGCCTCAGAATGAACATAAACCGGCCCCGGCAGCGGCAACACCTCAAGCCCTGCAAAAGCATCGTAGGTGAGCAGCGTTTGTTGCATGCCGGGTGAAATCATGCGCAAGCAATGACGGCATGGCGCATCTCCCTTGGCCACATCCGTGTGAGCCGGAAAGCCATACTGCGGGTCTTTCATGGTCTTGCGGACGCTCTCCGCAATTTCCGTCGGTATTGCTACTACACGTATCGGAATCATTTTCATTTCACTCCCTCAAATCGAATTCAGAGCGATTAACCCCGTTCATTGTTCGAGTCTCTCCGATGCTGCCGACCACGGCTATCCGCTTCTTGCGTTCAAATTTGAGTGGCGGGGAGGCGAAGCACAAGCTAGGCTCCGGCGTGCATCGCCAGGGCTCTCGGTTCCTTGGGTCTTACTGCGGCTTCAGTTTGTGTATCTTGTCTTTGGCGCTTTGGCGAATTCCCTGCATGCCACCTGCATTCCCCTCCGGATTTTCAGCCAGCATCTTCAACGCTTTTTCGGAATACTGAAGCGCGAGTTCGTTTTGGTGGTCCGCCAGGTAGGCATCGCCGAGACTGTCGTACACGTTGGCCGAGCGAGGGTAGGCCAATTCATTGATTTTCAAAATCTCGATCGCTTCCTTGGTCTTGCCTTCCTGAATTCGCTGGTAGCCCAGGAAATTGATCGACGACTCCGGAAATAGGAACACGTTCGGATCTTTTTTCTTCGCGTCCAGATACATCTTCGTCGCGCGCGCCGCTCCACTGGGCTTGATCAGCGTATTCCAGAATTCCATGATCGCCGTCGGCTCGGATGCGCTTTTTGCGCTCTGCGCTGCCGGCGCCTGCCATAGAGTAGTCTTGTACCACTCGAGGATCGCCTGCGGGAGTCCCCTCTCCACCTTGAACATTTCCGTGCCGTGGCCCGCAGCCTTGTAGGTCAAGAGCCTGTCCTGTGGATTTCGCGCAAAGCCCATCAACCAGCGCATGGTTGGAAGCATGTCGCCGTCATCTTCGCTTGCCGCGCTCAATATCGGCATCCAGGTGGCGGTTTCCACAAACTGGATCGTCTCGTCGTCCACCGGCCCGGAAAGCAGCACCAGCGTCTTCACTTCCGGGTGCCGGTGCGCCAAGTGGACGGAGTGGGTCACGCCACAGCTTGCGCCGCCCGCGCCCATGCGCGTCTTGTCCACGCCCGGCTGGCTCAGCAGAAATTGATAGGCGACATCAATGTCGGCAGGCCATTTCAGAACTTCCGAGGTCCGCTTCTCGGGAGACAGCGAGAGAAATCGCTCTGCGCCGCTCTCGCCATACCCGCGATAGTCGAGCGCCACTACGTGTATGCCCGCCTCCGCCATTTGCGTCGCGAGCCCATCCCATGACGTGCGGTCGCGGTTGCATTGGTGCATCAGCAGCACGCCCAGCCCGGGCTTCCCAGCAGAATAATAGGAAACTTTGATTTTCACGCCGTCGGGCGCGTTGAGATCCGCGTCCTGCTTCTTCACCTGCGCGCTCACGCACCCCGAAAACAGCAGCGCCGCGCAACCCAGCCCAGCCAGCTTCACGGTTCTCCCCATGGGCACCACCCTCCGCAGAGTTGCAGCCCACCACGCCTGCTAAGATGGACGTGGTTCGCGTGAAATAGTTGGCATGATTACGCACGCGCGAATGCTGCGGTCGAGATGACCTGCAACCCGCGCCTGACTACAATTGAGTCTGAATTGTATGAATGAACCTGCTCCCGCGGAACGCGTATTCCTGTCTGCCGAGTGGCGCGACCTGGTTATGCTGAATTACGAAGTCGATCCGGGGCTTCTCTCGCCTTACGTTCCACCCGGCACTGAGCTCGATTCTTTCGCCGGGAAGACATTCCTCAGTCTCGTGGGTTTCCGTTTCCTTCGAACGAAACTACTCGGAATCCTTCCCATCCCCTTCCACTCAAACTTCGATGAGGTCAACCTTCGCTTTTACGTGCGCCGCCGAAAAGGAGCAACATTGCGTCGCGGTGTCGTCTTCATCCGCGAGATTGTTCCCCGACGTGCGATTGCAAATCTCGCCCGCCTCGTTTATGGGGAGAACTACACGCACCACCCGATGCGTCATTCAATCAACAAAGATGGAGCATGTTACACAGCGGAATATGAGTGGCAGCTCGAACAGCGATGGTGCCGCCTTTATGCGCACACCACAGGCATTCCCGCCACTCCGCTGGAAGGCAGTCTCGAACAATTCATCACCGAGCACTATTGGGGATACTCCCGGGGGCGCGATGGAGTGTGCGTGGAATATCATGTCTCACATGATCCCTGGCAGGTGTGGACAGCTACCAACGCTGGCTTCGAGGGCGACGGTGACACCCTGTACGGCTCGGGATTTGGCCGTGTCCTCGCCCGCGAGCCAGACTCCGCCTTCATCGCCGATGGCTCGCCGGTCCAAGTGTTCATGGGCAGGCAAATCTCATGAGCGATCTCGGTCCAGCGCCATCCTCAACATTCCTTCGAGCCGGGTGGATTCTTTATGAGGGCGGGAGCCAATATTGCGCGTGCTCTCACCTGTGCTAGAATCCGCGGGCCATGGAACGAGCGGGGAATTTTCTTGGGCGAACGCTGCGCCGGTTGGAACGCCCCGAAGCGGCACTCGCGTGGCTCTCGAGCACGTGGCCGACGATCGTGGGTAAAGCGCTCGCTGCGCGCACTCGGCCGGTACGCTGCGAGAATGGCCGCCTGGAAATCGCCACCGATGGGAAGGCCTGGCAAAAGCAGCTCGAGAGCATGAAGCGCGAGTTCTGCGCGCGCATCAACGAAGCCTGGGGAGGCAGTCTGATCCGCGAAGTGAAGTTCACTGCCGGCAAGCCCGGGCCGCGGCGTCTCTCCCGCGAACTGGACAACGAGCACACCCCATTCATCCGCCGCCGCAAGAGTTAGGCGTTTCCTCCGAAATGGGCCGCGAAACCTACCTTTTCATCAATCATGTACTGATTGGCGTGAACGTCAGAGAAATTTCACGGGCGCGTCGGTCGTCGCCTTGGGCTGCTCCTCCAGCACCCAATGTCCCGCATCCTTCACCACCACGATAGTTACATCCGTAGCCACCAATTTCATCTGCCGTCCGAGCGCGTCCCCCAGCGACTTCTCGCCCCCAATCGTGAGCACCGGCATCGTCAACTTGGTTTTTGAGAGTTGCGCGAAATCCTTTGCTGCCTGCACAAACGAAACAAAGTAGGCCCAGCCGGCTCTCATGCGGCCTGGGCGCGAGTACGCTTCGGTGTAGGCTTTCCGGTCGGCCTCTGGAATCGAGCGAATCTTGTCTGCTGCGAGGTCGTTCCAGAAGTATTCAAAGTAAAGGCGCTCGCGTCCTCGCACAAGGGTTTCGGGGTTTGGCCCGTTGAAGCGGAAATGCCAGTAATTTGGATCGTCGTAAATCGCCTCCCAGCCGGCTACACTTGGAAGAAAGGCGTCCATCACTACCAGTTTCTCCACTTCAGTTGGGAACTGCGCGGCATACGCGTAGGCAACCATCAGTCCGATGTCGTGTCCGACTACCCTGGCCTTCTCGACGCCCAGCGAACGGACCAGCGCGTGAATGCGAATCGCGGCTGTCTTCATGTCAAAACTATCGGCCGGTATCGAGGAATTTCCAATGCTCGGCAGATCCGGGACGATCACCGTGAATTTCTCGCCGAGCACCGGAAGTATCGGCGTCCACATCCGCGAAGTCTCCGCATATCCATGCAGCAGAACAAGCGCCGGACTGTGGCCGTCCGTCGTGTAGTGCAGCTTTACTCCTTGAACGTCCGCCACGCGCGAGACGAAGTCATTCCCCGCTTTTTCCGCGCGCACAGGATCCGCGGACGAAGCGGAAATCAGCAGGCCAAGCAAAGTGCAACTCAGAGCAGAGCTGAATTTGCATTTCATGAAAATCTCCTCAGAAGCAGAACCGTGGAATTTTATGCCCGCTGAAAAATACCGGGCAAGGTCCAGGTGAAATCTTCGGGCCTGTCAACCGCGTGCGCCGTTCTGTATTATACGGTCTTGCAGGAATCATTCTTGGAATGGTGACCGTGGCCGCACTGACGCATTCCGTTTTGCATTTTCGCGGGGGACAAGGAATTAATTTATGAACCTGGAGCTAGAAAATAAAACCGCTCTGATCTCGGGCTCCACAAAAGGCATCGGCTTCGCCATCGCCAGCCAACTCGCCGCGGAGGGCACACGTATCACGGTGAACGGGCGCACGGAAGAAGCCGTCGCCTCCGCCTTGCAACAAATCCGCCAGACTGTGCCGGAAGCCAAACTCGACGGGTTTGCCGGTGATCTCTCTAGCTTGAAGGCGACTGAAGAACTTCTCAAACGTTTGCCTTCGGTGGACATTCTCGTCAACAATCTGGGAATCTTTGAGCCCAAACCCTTCGACGAAATTCCCGACGAGGATTGGCGGCGATTTTTTGAGGTCAACGTGCTCAGCGGCGTGCGCCTGAGCCGCGCGTATGTTTCTGGCATGAAGCAGCGGAATTGGGGGCGCGTCATTTTCATCAGCAGCGAGAGCGCCGTTCAAATTCCCGTGGAGATGATTCACTACGGCATGACGAAGACGGCTCAGCTGGCTGTTTCGCGCGGCCTGGCCGAGTATTGCGCGGGCACTGGCGTCACCGTGAATGCCATTCTCTCAGGCCCGACTTCCTCTGCGGGCGTGGAAGAATTTGTCGCGCGGCTGAGCGGCGGCCAGCCGTTCGAAGTTTTTGAAAAGCAGTTTTTCAAGACCGTCCGCCCGAGTTCCCTGATCAAGCGATTCGCGACACCGGAAGAAGTTGCCCGTCTGGTGACATTTGTTTGCAGTCCGCTTGCTTTAGCCATCACCGGTGCAGCTCTGCGGGTGGATGGTGGGGTGGTCCGGTCCTGTTTCTAGTCGCGGCCGCACTCATTTTACTAGAACAAGAACTCAATTTGTCGACCGCTCCAATGACTCCAGTCATATTTCCCATTTCTTCTCTCACTATTTCTTTTCCGCATTCAATCGGCTGTACGCGAATTTTCCGCCCCTTGCACTTTTCCCCCACTTCTCCCTAAGATAGATTCGCATGAAAATCACACGAGAAGACGTGTTGCGGGTCGCTGAACTTGCGCACCTCGAGTTGACTCCCGAGGAAGTCGAGCTCTATCGCGGGCAGCTCGACGAAATCTTGAATTACATTGGCAAGCTCGAAGAACTTGACGTCTCAAACGTCGAGCCCATGGCTCAGGTGCTGTTCACGGGCGCCGGCTCTACTGCGGCGCTTGGCACTGCAAACGAGCACCCGGAACTGCGCGACGACACGCTGCGCCCTTGTGATGTCGCCGACGCGATCCTAGCGCAAGCCCCCGACGCAGCGAAGCCGTTCTTCCGCGTCCCGAAGGTGATCGAACGGTGAGGCCGGAGGTGAATGTCCGATGAGTGCGAAGGTGAATGACCGTTGACGACCGCCTCCAATTGGACGATCGCCAACCTGCGCTCCGCGTTACAGGCAAAAGAAATCTCTGCCAAGGAGCTGACCAAGGAGTTCTACGCGCGAATTGACCGGCGTAACCACGAGTTGAACGCTTTCCTCGCACTTTCGCCAGACCGTGCCTACGCCCAGGCCGACCGCGTAGATGCCGGCCTCGCGCGCGGGGAGGTCCTGCCGCCTCTTGCTGGCGTCCCGATCGCCATCAAAGATGTCATCTCCACAAAGGGGGTACGCAGCACCTGCGGCTCAAGGATCCTTGAGGACTACGTCCCGCCCTACGACGCGACCACCGTCGAGCGGCTGGAAGCGGCCGGAGCGGTACTGCTGGGCAAGACAAACTGCGACGAGTTCGCCATGGGGAGCTCGACGGAGAACTCAGCATACGGACCCGTACGGAACCCGATTGCCCTGGATCGCGTCCCCGGGGGCTCTAGCGGGGGATCTGCGGCGGCTGTTGCGGCGGGGCTGGCAGTGGCTGCACTCGGGACTGACACCGGAGGCTCGATCCGCCAGCCGGGTGCCTGCTGCGGAATCCCTGCCATGATGCCTACCTATGGTCGGGTTTCCCGCTATGGATTGATAGCCTTTGCGTCATCCCTCGACCGCGTCGGGCCGTTCGCGGGGAATGTGGCCGACACGGCTGCCGTGATGGCTGTGATCGCGGGGCACGATGTAAATGATTCAACCTCCGCTGCTGTGCCCGTCCCGGAGTATGCTTCCGAGATCGAGAAACCGATTCAGGACCAGCGGATTGGCGTTCCCGAAGACTACTTCGGCGAAGGGCTCGACACTGAAGTGAAGGCGAAAGTGGAAGCAGGGATCGCGTTGCTGGAGAGGCTCGGCTGCCGGCGAATCCCTTTGAAGATGCCGCATACCAACTACGCCATCGCGACTTACTACATTATCGCGACGGCGGAGGCGAGTTCGAACCTGGCGCGCTACGATGGGGTCAGGTACGGCTTGCGCGTGCCGGGATCGACACTGATCGAAATGTACCGCAAGACGCGCGAGCGGGGATTCGGCGCGGAAGTGAAGCGCCGCATCATGCTGGGCACCTACGCGCTTTCTGCCGGCTACTACGATGCGTACTACCTGCGCGCACAAAAAGTGCGTTCGCTGATTGCGCGCGATTTTTCGGATGCCTTCCAGAAGGTGGACGCGATCATCACGCCCACGGCACCCACGCCAGCGTTTCGCCTCGGCGAAAAGACCGCCGACCCGCTACAAATGTATCTTGCTGATATATATACGGTTACAGGATCGCTTGCGGGCGTTCCGGGCATCTCGGTCCCGTGTGGCAAGACGAAAGTGGGCCTCCCTGTGGGGATGCAAATCTTCGGGTCCCACTTCAGCGAAGGGCGCGTGCTGCAACTCGCGCACGCATTTGAGAAGGCCGGCGGCGCTTCAATTTGAGTGGGCACAACAGGAACCATCTCATGGATGCAAGAGTGTGCAGCGGCTCCCTCAGCGGCCAAAGCAGCCGAAAATTATCATCGATTGCGGCACGACTAAGGTCCTGCCCTGACGAAACCCGTTTACGAGGTGAATTCTACAAATCTCGCGCCGATCGTATCTTGCATGCGAATGAAAAGCGAAAATCAAGGCCCGCAATATTGCAGTAAAACCCGCATACATTACTCATGTGTTTACGCTGCGCGAAACAGTTGCTTGAAACTGTAGAAACATTCCACAGTTAAGCTGACACTTTCCATTCTGGAGCAAGAAAAAATTCGCGGGGTCGCGTCACGTTTTGCCGGTTCGGCAGTCAAATGATTGAGGACAATCGAGATTGCTCTGCTGGCTAGCTCGATGGTTTAGGGCCTCTAGAACGGAAGGACTATTGCAGGGGAAGGTGGCGGCAATTAGGCTTGTGTCAGCATCGAAGTAGCTGTGAGGCGGCACACATGGTCCGAATCAAGTCGAGCCAGAAATTCTTCACCGAAGACGAGGTTTCGAGCCTGACAGGAATCTGCCTGGACCACCTTCGCTCGATGGCCCAGAATAAGCACCTTGGAAGACTGGCGCGCGTGGCCGAAGCTGCCGGCGCGGAAGCCGAGAAGTGGCTTTTCACGAATTCGGACTTGATGATTCTGACCGTCCTTCACCCACGCTGCCAGCATTAGGAATCATCTCATAGTAGTCATGTAGCGCCGCTCTCTCTCCCTCAAAGGCTAAAGCTCCGTATTTGCTCGCGTACCTCGCTAGTGCCCAGTTTCCGATTAGCACGTTTATCTGGGGTTAGGCGACTTGAAACAAGTGACCTCTGGTTCCGGAGTTCAGTGAGATTTAGCTATCCTGTTGGCTCGCTTTTCTTTCTGTTCCGGCCTAGTACATGGTTTTCCCTGCTGTTGGGCTCTTAGTGTTCCGAAATTGTTCCGAAATCATCGCGTCCCGCGGCACCTCAAGAAAACTCGGAATGTCTTCGTCCCCGCAAGGGAGGCGAGGGACGCTTCAGCAAAATCTGAGCCGACATGTCTGGGGAGCGTGCCGAAAGGCTTCTGAGGGACTTCAGCATAGGCTAACCGCCTATTCTAAACGCCGTTCCCGCCCGAAAAGTGGAAGTTCGAAACGCAATCTTTTTGGCTCAACTGTCAGGTTAACTAGCGAACCCGACGCGACGAAGCAGGTCGGCATAGCGCGGGTCAGAGCGCAGACTGTCCCAGCGCGGGTCCAGCCGAATCCACGCCAGCCAGTGCGCGCGGTCGTCAAACGCCTTATCGAGCCAGTGAAACGCCTCCTCCTTGTTCCCCATGCCGACGTACACCAACGCGACCCCATATGGAGTTACATACCTACTCTTGGACATCGCATCGAGTCTCGCCAGCACCAAATGCGCGTCGGCATTTTTTTTCGCGAGACCTTGCAGGTTTCCGACTCCGGCCAGAGTGACGACCCAATTGGGTAGCGCTGAGTCGGTCGCTTGGTACTCGGCCATCGATTCCTCGAACATCCCTTTCTGCTGATAGGCACGCCCCAGCCAGAGGTGTGCGAGGGGAAACTTGGGACCCATTTGCAGGGTTTTCTTCAATTGCCGTATAGAGTCGTCGTAATTTCTTGCATAAAACAATTGAAAACCGACGTCCGTGTTAATAATGAGGGAAAGTGGGTCCAATTGAAGAGCCCGGTCAATCTCGGCTTTGGCCTCATCGAGCCGAAGCATGGCGGTTAAATAGATGGAGTACCATTCGTGTGCCGTCGCGTAGTTTGAATTGAGTGCTATTGCCTTCTTGAATTCAGCCTCTGCGGCAGGCCAATTCCAATCGTAATAGAAACAAACGTAGGCGAGCGAAGTATGTGGTTCGGCCAGCGAATCATCAAGAGACAATGCCTTTTCGGCGGCAGCCTGTGCCAGAGGGAATGCCTCCCGCGGAGGCAGATAGCTGAAGTACCCAAGCGTCGTGTAGGAATCTGCCAATCCCGAAAAAGCTTCCGCATACATGGGTTCAAGAGCAATCGCCTGCTTAAAGAATTGTATTCCCTCCTGCAGCGCGGCTTCGCTCCGTTTGTTCCAGGCGTACCGGCCTTTCAAGTACGCCTCGTACACGGCGGGGTTGATCTTTCGGTTGGCCGGAGGGTGCTCTGAAA
>Ga0307473_10000038_pt1 | contig 26864 bp, 18 predicted proteins | sample atmos_gasesAM5C__FD_203744 | JGI IMG/M metagenome (GOLD analysis project Ga0307473, IMG submission 203744) | Hardwood forest soil microbial communities from Morgan-Monroe State Forest, Indiana, United States - atmos_gasesAM5C_515 | ecosystem: Environmental > Terrestrial > Soil > Temperate...
TCTTGTCGCTGCGTAGTCCGCGCCTCGCGGAAGGAACTCGACGCTCCCTCGGTCATGTCGTGAGCTTTAAAGAATGGGTCAGTTTTCGGCAAGCGCGTTGATCAATCAAGTGAACGATGTCCATCAGTAAGTTGATGATATTTCAATTTTGCTCAGTGGGATTTGAGCCATCATGGTTCTACGGGTCTTAAGGTTGTTTGTCCTCAAACAGCTTGACCTTCAACCATTTGCCGATCCTCCCGGGGAAGACCTTCAGCCAAAAAGTGGCCCAGAAGAACAACCACTCTCCAACGAGCAGCGTAATTCGTTGTAGGAACCAATCGACCTTCTTGTCTTCGTGCTCAAAATAAGGACCTTTTCTCCGTCCCACGATATTGAGAATTTCGGTTTATAGCTCAGGACGGACAATCGTGGCAGAGTCAGCCCGACTGGCCAGCTGAGTGCCTCCAACAAGTAGGTCCTACCGTCTCTTTGAAAAGTCACCCAAGCATGACCGTCGCCATATCGGCCTGCGCTTCCCAGGACGAATCTGGTTGGATAATTCATGTGCAGAAGCTGTCTCCATACCCACAACGCAAAGTCTTCGCAGTCTCCCTTCTTGGTCCCTTCAAACACTTCAGGGGGGCTGCCAGTAGTCTCGCTTTCCAAACTGTACTTCGTCAGACACACACTTGCACCCGGCGAGAAAGCGTCGAATGCTAGGAAGGTCGGCGCACCAGTGTTTTAGAGGTTGCGCGACGAAACGTCCGGCTGGAAAAGTTGGCTTGAAACCACTGTGTCGTCGAGAGTCGGGACGGAAGACTCTTCTGCCTTCCGTGTCGTAGCACTCAGGCATTATCTCGGCAATCAAAAGGGATCACCCATCAGCCGCCGTCGCCATTCTACTGAAATACAACTCGCGGCGGGTATTTCCATGATTGAACGAGAGGATTTTCTAGTAACCAGAGTCAATTCCCGATAAGCGAGATTATGCGAATCTGACCCGTCGCCGAGCTGCCCGTAAGGTTGACACCTAAATTATTCAGGTATAAAGTTCCCGCCGATTGCCTGACATGCGATAAGCATGACTCCGCCCGTTCCTCTAAATGGACGAGCGGGCCAGTGAGGCGCCCATGGCGGAACGCACCTTCAAGAAAGAAGTCCAAAAACTTTATCTGGGTGAAGGCGAAGTATTCCACGGCGAGGGAATTCTCGCGGTCACGAAGGCCCTGCTGCAGTCCGGAGTTTCCTACGTCGCCGGTTATCAAGGCGCGCCGATCTCGCACCTGATGGATGTGCTAAACGACGCGAACAGCATCCTGGAAGAACTCGGTGTCCACTTCGAGCACAGCGCCTCAGAAGCCACCGCTGCCGCCACGCTCGCCGCTTCCGTCAACTATCCACTTCGCGGCGCGGTAACTTTCAAGTCCACCGTCGGCACCAACGTGGCCTCCGACGCGCTCGCCAATCTTGCTTCCGGCGGCGTCACCGGGGGCGCGCTGATTATCGTCGGCGAAGACTACGGCGAAGGCTCCAGCATCATGCAGGAGCGCTCGCACGCTTTCGCCATGAAGTCGCAGATGTGGCTGCTCGATCCGCGCCCCAACCTTCCCTCCATCGTCCGAGCGGTTGAACAGGGATTCGCGCTGTCGGAGGCGAGCCGCACTCCGGTGATGCTGGAGTTGCGCATACGCGCCTGCCACGTGCATGGCCGCTTCGTTGCAAAGAACAATGTGCGCCCGAAATTCATGCTCAAGGACGCGATGGAAAATCCAGTGCGCGATGTGAGCCGCATCGTCCTCCCGCCCGCCAGCTTCGTCCACGAGCAGGAAAAAATTCACACGCGGTGGCCAGCGGCGCAGAAATTTATTCAAGAGAGCGCTCTCAATGAGCTTTTTGCAGATGGCTCGCAGGATTTCGGCATCATCCTGCAGGGCGGGATGTACAACACCACCATCCGCTGCCTCGAACTCCTCGGTCTCTCCGACCCCTTCGGCAACAGTAAAATCCCGCTCTACGTTTTGAACGTCACCTATCCGATCGTGGACACAGAAATCAAGAAATTCTGCACCGGCAAACGCGCCGTTTTGGTGATCGAAGAAGGCCAGCCCGATTTCATCGAGCAAAACCTGCATGCCATCCTGCGCCGCGCCGACATTCATACGAAAGTGCACGGCAAGGACGTGCTGCCCATGGCCGGCGAGTACACCGCGGCCACGCTGATGAAAGGCATCCTGAAATTCGTCGAGCTCTTAGCGCCTCAGTTGATCGATCAGAACAATCTGCCCACGATGGTTCGCCCGCCAGCGCTCAGGCCGACCGCTGTCCAGGCGCTCGATCACGAAATCCATCCGCGCCCTCCGTCATTTTGCACCGGCTGCCCGGAGCGTCCGATATTTAGCGCCATGAAATTAGTCGAGCGCGAGCTCGGACCTCACCACGTGAGCTCCGACATCGGCTGCCACCTGTTTTCCATCCTGCCGCCATTCAACATCGGAGCCACCACCATGGGCTACGGCCTCGGCTGGGCCGGTGCAGCCGCCTTCAACACGGACAAGACCGAAAAGCGCACCATCAGCATCATGGGCGACGGCGGATTCTGGCACAACGGCCTCACCAGCGGCGTCGGCAACGCCGTCTTCAACCGCACCGACAGCGTGCTCATAGTTGTTGACAATAGCTACACCGCCGCCACCGGTGGCCAGGACATCCTCTCCTCCCACGCCTCCAATCCCATCCGCACAACGAAAATGTCCATCGCAGATGCCGTCCGCGGCGTCGGCGTAAAATGGGTGCGCACCATCACGCGCACATACGACGTAGCCGCCATGCGCGACACTCTGCGTGAGGCGCTCACCACAAAAGAAAAAGGCCCGAAGGTAATCGTGGCACAGAGCGAATGCGAACTGAACAAGCAGCGCCGCGTGAAACCGCTGATGGCCAAAATGGCTAAAGATGGCCAGCGCGTGGTGCGCGAGCGCTTCGGCGTTGACGCCGACACTTGCACCAGCGACCACTCCTGCATCCGCCTCTCCGGCTGCCCGTCGCTCACCGTCGCGGAAAATCCCGATCCCTTGCGCAAAGATCCTGTCGCCACGGTGCTCGACAGTTGTTCGGGATGCGGTTTGTGCGGCGAGGTGTCGCACGCAGCCGTTCTGTGCCCTTCGTTTTTCCGCGCCGAGGTGATCTCGAATCCCAATGCGTGGGATGGGGTGAAGGCGCGCGTGCGCCACGCGGTCATCGGTTTCCTGCAGCGGCGCATTGATCGCCGCCTGGCAGGCATCACTGCCTGAGGCCGCGCCGAGATACTGAATGGATAGAAGCCCGACCTCACAGCCCGATTCTTTGAGCGCTCAGGCGCCCAGGGCCATCACGATTGCAATTCTGGCGATGGGAGGAGAGGGAGGCGGTGTTCTGGCGGATTGGATTGTGGACCTTGCTGAACACTCCGGCTACTACGCTCAGACCACGTCCGTGCCGGGCGTCGCGCAGCGCACCGGCTCCACGATTTACTACATCGAGATTTTTCCCGAAGCGGCGGTGCGCGCGGCAGGAAAGGAACCGGTACTGGCGATGATGCCCGTTCCGGGTGAGCTCGATATCGTGCTCGCTTCCGAATTGATGGAAGCAGGGCGCGCGATTCAGCGCGGCCTCGTGACTCCAGATCGCACCACGCTGATTGCTTCGACAAATCGCGTGTACTCCATGACGGAGAAGACCGCCATCGGCGACGGGCGCGTGGACGACGCGAAAATTATCGAGGCCAGCGCCGCAGCGGCAAGAGTGTTTGTGCAAAATGATTTCGCGTGCATGGCTGAGGATTCTCGCAGCGTCATCAGCGCATCGCTTTTTGGCGCGCTCGCAGGAACCGGCGCGTTGCCTTTCACCCGCACGCAATTCGAGGAAGCGATTGGAAGAGGCGGTGTCGGCGTGGAAGCCAGTCTCGCCGCGTTTAGCGCCGGATTCAAGGCGGCCACGGAGCCGGACTCAACCAAGACCAGCAAGAGTAAAGCGGCAATAGCAAAGGTCGGCCCGCGCCTGCAGTCGCTTGTCGCGCGAATTGAAAATAGATTCCCACCTGCCAGCCACACGATACTGTTCGCTGGCATCGAGCGCCTTGCGGATTATCAGGACGAAGCATACGCCGCCGATTATCTCGACCGCCTCGAACCCATCCGAGACCTTGACGCGCAGTATGGCCGAGGCGACTTCGCGCTGCTCTGCGAAACGGGCCGCTACCTCGCCCTGTGGATGTCGTATGAAGATGCCGCGCGTGTCGCAGATCTGAAGATTCGCCGCACGCGTTTCGAACGTGTCCACAAAGACGCGCGAGTGGACAAGGCCCAACTTTTGCAGATCAACGAATTCCTTCATCCGCGTGTACAGGAAATCGCGGACATGCTCCCCGCCGGTCTCGGCCAATGGTTGCTGAACACTGAATGGGCCAGAGGCCTGGTTGAGCGACTCACTCAAAAGGGCACGATCGTGCAGACCACTTCGTTGATCGGCTACTTGCAGCTTTACGCGGTGTCAGGGCTGCGCCGTTGGCGGCGAAAATCACTGCGCTTCCGGCGCGAGCATCAGCGGATCAACGACTGGTTGGCGCACATCCCCACCCTGGCGCAAGAAAATTATGCGCTCGCGCTCGAATTTTCTGAATGCCCGCGAATGGTGAAGGGTTACGGCGATACGCATCTGCGCGGCAAAGAGTGTTTCGATGCCGTGATGGGCGTTCTCCCGAAATTGCGGCTTATGGACGATGCAGCAGGTCGCCTCAGGAGATTGCGCGAAGCGGCGCTGGCGGATGACACCGGCCAGAAATTAGCCGATGCGCTGAGGGAGGTGCCCGCATGAACGCCTTCAACCTTTTCCCTCTCGGAGTTGAGAGATGAAGATCGTTTGCCTTGGCGGCGGACCGGGAGGCCTTTATTTCGCGATCCTCGCGAAGAAGGCCAACCCGCCCTGGGACATCACCGTCATCGAACGCAACCGTCCCGACGACACATTCGGCTGGGGCGTGGTGTTTTCCGACAAGACCATGGACGGCTTCAAGGACGCCGACGAGGAAACTCATGCCGGCATCACGCAAGCGTTTCGCCACTGGGATGATATAGACGTCTTCTTCAAAGGCCGCAAAGTTACATCGAGCGGTCACGGCTTCTGCGGCATCGCGCGAATAAAACTTCTGCAAATACTTCAGCATCGCGCCGCGGGACTGGGCGTGAAGCTGGTGTTCCAAACCGAAGTCACCGATCCCGACGGCTATGCCGCCACCCACGATCTGGTCATCGCCTCCGACGGCGCCTCGTCCAGCACGCGCCGCAAATACGAGGATGTCTTCAAGCCTAACATCCAGGCGCGCCTGAATCGCTTCATCTGGCTCGGCAGCAAGAAAAAGCTCGATGCTTTCACCTTCGATTTCAAGCAGACCGAGTGGGGCTGGTTCAACCTGCATGCCTATCGCTTCGATAACGACTGGTCCACATTCATCATCGAGACTCCCGAGAAAAACTGGCTGAAGGCGGGCATCGACAAGATGGAACAGGCACAATCCATCACGCTCTGCGAAAAAATGTTTGAGGAGCGGTTGGATGGCAACCCGCTAATCTCCAACGCCAAGCATCTACAAGGCTCGGCCGCGTGGCTGAAATTCAATCGCATCCTGTGCGAGAAATGGTTCCACAAAAACATCGTCCTGATCGGCGATGCTGCTCACACCGCGCACTTCAGCATCGGTTCTGGCACCAAGCTGGCCATGGAAGACGCCATGGCGCTCACGCGCGTGCTTTCCGGCCACACCGGCGACGTCAGCGAAGCGCTACAGCGCTACCAGGAAGAGCGCGAAATCGAAGCTCTCAAGCTGCAAAGTGCGGCTCGCAATCGCATGGAGTGGTTCGAACAGGTGGAACGCTATGTTCATCTCGATCCCGAGCAGTTCACCTACAGCCTGCTCACGGGCAGCCAGCGTATCGGTCACGAAAATCTGAAATTGCGCGACGCTCGCTACGTGGAAAACGTCGAGCGATGGTTTGCGGCGCGCAGCGGCGTGGGCCGCAGCATTCCCCCTATGTTCACTCCCTTTTCGGTGCGCGGGCTGACGTTGAAGAACCGCGTGATCGTTTCGCCGATGGCTACCTACATGGCGGACGATGGCCTGCCCAACGATTTCCATCTCGTCCACTTCGGCGCGCGCGCCATGGGTGGCGCTGCGATGGTCTTCACGGAGATGACTTGCGTTTCACCGGACGCTCGCATCACGCCCGCCTGCCTCGGGATGTGGAATGACGAGCAGATGAAGGCCTGGAAACGCGTTGTGGACTACGTCCACACGCACACCGACGCGAAAATTGCATTGCAACTCGGGCATTCCGGGCGCAAAGGCTCCACGCGCCGCGCCTGGGAAGGAATTGATCAACCGCTGGAGTCGGGCAATTGGCCCCTTGTCTCTGCCTCCCCTCTGCCGTACATCGAAGGCGTGTCGCAAACGCCGCGCGAAATGACACCTGCGGACATGGATCGCATCAAAGCCGACTTTGTTGCCGCCACCCTTCGCGGCGTAGCGGCGGGATTCGATTGGCTCGAATTCCATACTGCCCACGGCTATCTGCTTTCGAGTTTTATTTCTCCACTCACAAATCACCGCACGGACGCATACGGCGGTTCGCCCGAGAACCGCTGCCGCTATCCCCTGGAAGTTTTCCGGGCCATGCGCGCCGCGTGGCCGGAAGACAGGCCCATGAGCGTGCGCATCTCCGCGCACGATTGGGTGCCCGGCGGCATCACTCCGGAAGATTCGGCCGAGGTCGCTCGCCTGTTCAAATGTGCTGGCGCAGACATGATCGATTGCTCATCCGGCCAGGTAAGCAAATCCGAGCGGCCCGTCTATGGACGCATGTACCAGGTGCCGTTTTCCGACCGCATACGCAACGAGGTCGGCATCGCAACAATTGCGGTCGGCAATATTTTCGAGGGCGACCACGTGAACACTATCATCGCCGCCGGCCGCGCAGATCTATGTGCGATTGCGCGTCCTCATTTGGCCGATCCGTCCTGGACGCTGCATGAAGCGGCAAAGCAAGGCTACACGGATGTTTGGTGGCCCAGCCCTTACTTGAACGGCAAAGAACAACTCGAACGAAATCTTGCGCGTGCCGCGCTGCTGAGGTTGCAGGTATGACGCCCGCCTCTGCGGGCAGGAAGTCAGACCTCTTGAGTGGCAAACATGCCGTCGTCACCGGAGGCGCGCGCGGGATCGGTGCCGCTGTCACGCGCGCACTGATGGATCACGGTGCGCGCGTCACTGTCCTAGGTCGCAGCGCCGAACCGCAGCGGCGAGGTGCCCTCGATTTCCAGCAAGCTGGCGGCGTCGCTTATGTGAAGGCGGATGTGGCAGACCCGGCGGCAGTCGCGCATGCATTCGAAAGCGCGCGCGCACGCTCCGGTCCAATCGACATTCTGGTGAACAACGCTGGCCAAGCAGCCTCTGCGCCTTTCTTGAAGACGGACTCCACACTCTGGCGGCAGATGATGACGGTGAACCTCGATGGAACCTTTCACTGCATTCAGGTGGCTCTGCCAGAAATGCTCAGCGCCGGCTGGGGAAGGATCATTAATATGGCCAGCACTGCGGGCCTGACCGGCTACGCCTACGTCGCGGCGTATTGCGCGTCGAAGCACGCGGTGGTTGGCCTGACGCGCGCCCTCGCGCTCGAAATCGCGACGAAGAAAATCACGGTGAACGCGGTATGTCCGGGCTTCACGGAGACCGATCTCCTGAAAGAGTCTGTCGCCAATATTGTCGCGAAAACGGGCCGCACGCCCGAAGAAGCGCGCGCCGAATTGGCCGCGCGAAACCCGCAAAAAAGATTGGTGCAGCCCGAGGAGGTGGCCAACGCTGTTGCCTGGCTTTGCCTCCCGGGGAGCGAAGCCATCACGGGACAGACCATCGCCGTGGCCGGCGGCGAGGTGATGTGAGGGAAAAATGGCAAGCTCTCTAGCAATGCGGGCGAGGACTCTGGAAGCAAACGGCCTCAACGGAACGCTGGTTGACCTCGAGACTCGCGCCACCAAGGGCGATCATCAAGCGCTGCGGCTGTGGCTCAGGCTCCTTTCTTGCACGGTGCGAATTGAAAACCACGTTCGCGGCGGCTTGCGCCAGGATTTTGAAACCACCTTGCCCCGCTTCGACCTAATGGCCCAGCTTGAGCGGCATCCGGCAGGTTTGAGAATGTCGGAAGTCTCGAAACGTCTGATGGTTTCCGGCGGGAACGTTACTGGCATAACAGATCAGCTTGAACGCGAAGGGTTAGTGATCCGAACGCTCGACCGCAGCGACCGCCGCGCGCTCACCGTAAAACTCACCGAAACCGGACTGAAGCGCTTCCGCGAAATGGCCGCCCAGCATGAACTCTGGATTGTGGAGTTCTTCCGCGGGCTCAGCTCGGAAGAAAAGCAGGTGATGTTCGACTTGCTCCAGAAGCTCAAATCGCATTTGAGCAGCCTCGGCGCAGCGCGCTCCGGGTCGCCAAAGCTCCCTCCTCTGCACAGGAGAAAGTGATGGGCCGTTCTCGAGCTCGGGTGCAACGGTCTTCGGCCAATCACGGGGAGCTGGCCGGCTATCAAGCCCGCCATTTCTTGTACGAGGTCGTGGATCGCGTCGCCACGATCACGCTCAATCGGCCCGAACGGAAAAACCCACTTACTTTCGATTCTTACGCTGAATTGCGCGATCTGTTTCGCGCCATGCTTGACGCCGTCGACGTCAAGGCCATCATCCTCACCGGCGCTGGCGAGAATTTTTGCTCCGGTGGCGACGTGCATGAAATCATCGGCCCGCTCACCAAACTAGATCAAAAAGGTCTACTCAATTTCACGCGCATGACCGGTGATCTGGTGAAAGCGATGCGAGCCTGCCCGCAGCCAATTGTCGCGGCGATCGACGGAATTTGCGCCGGTGCGGGCGCCCTGCTGGCGCTGGCCTCCGATATCCGCCTGGGAACTGCCCGCTGCAAAATTGCGTTCCTATTCACACGCGTGGGACTGGCGGGCTGCGACATGGGTGCTTGCGCGCTGCTCCCGCGCGTCATCGGCCATGGCCGTGCCGCCGAGCTCCTCTACACGGGACGCAATCTGGGCGGTGAGGAGGCCGAGCGCTGGGGATTTCTCAACCGGATCTGCGCGCCGGAAGCGCTCTTGTCAGATGCGCGGATGCTGGCTGCCGAGTTGGCCGCTGGCCCCACATTTGCCCATGCCATAACCAAGAAGATGCTGCACCAGGAATGGAACATGGGCGTGGATGAAGCGATTGATGCCGAAGCCGAGGCCCAGGCCATTTGCATGACCACGAATGATTTCCACCGCGCTTATGACGCGTTTGTTGCCAAACAGAAGCCGGCATTCAAGGGAGATTGAGGTTGCCCGACCAAAGCCACATGGAATGGCCGTTTTTCGACGAACGCCACCGCGTTCTCGCGAAAGAATTGGACGCTTGGGCTACCAAACACGTCCGCGCCGGCAACGAAAAAGACGTGGATGCGGCGTGCCGCAAGCTCGTACGTCAACTCGGCGAAGGTGGCTGGCTGAAGTATGCCATCGGCGGCAAAACTTATGGCGCTTCGAGCGACGCGATCGATACGCGCGCTGTGTGCGTGATTCGTGAAACGCTCGCGCGTCATTCAGGGCTTGCGGATTTCGCCTTTGCCATGCAGGGCCTCGGCTCGGGGGCCATCACTCTGTTCGGCTCTCCCGCGCAGAAGAGTAAATATCTCACCCGTGTCCGCGACGGCTCCTTCATCGCAGCATTCGCCCTCTCCGAGCCTGATGCTGGTTCAGATGTGGCGGCGCTGCGCTGCGAAGCGCGCCGCGATGGCGATACTTTCGTCTTGAATGGCGAAAAAACCTGGATCTCGAACGGGGGCATCGCGGACTTCTATGTAGTCTTCGCGCGCACCGGTGAAGAGTCTGCAGCCCGCGGAATCACCGCGTTCATCGTTGACCAGGACACGAGCGGATTTAAAATTGCCGAACGCATCGAAGTCATCGCGCCTCATCCGCTCGCCCGCCTGACATTTTCCGATTGCCCCATCCCTGCCTCGCAACGCCTCGGCGATCCCGCGCAGGGATTCAAAGTGGCGATGGCCACGCTCGACGTCTTCCGCACGTCAGTGGCCGCCGCCGCTCTCGGCTTTGCACGCCGCGCGTTGCAGGAAGCGCTCCGCCGCGCCACCTCGCGCCAAATGTTTGGCCAAACACTCGCTGACTTCCAGTTGACGCAGGCAAAGCTGGCTTCGATGGCCACGGGCATCGATTCCGCCGCACTCCTCACCTACCGTGCAGCCTGGCTGCGCGACCAAGGCCGCCGCGTAACCGTCGAAGCCGCTATGGCCAAGATGACCGCCACAGAAACGGCGCAGCAGGTGATTGACGCGGCCGTGCAAATTTTTGGCGGCCTGGGCGTCAAAAGCAATGAACCAGTGGAGCGCCTGTACCGCGAAATCCGCCCATTGCGCATTTATGAAGGTGCGACCGAAGTCCAGCAATTGATCATCGCACGCGGAATCATCAGTGCTTTCCAGGAGAGCGACGGGCCGCATGACTAAGACGACAGTTTCCAAATCACAGGCCTCGTCCACCCCGGTGCGGCCCTATCGCGCCGAAGTCCTGGTGCGCTTCGGCGACTGCGATCCTGCCGGAATCGTTTTCTATCCTCGCTACCTGGAAATATTCAACATCATCGTAGAAGACTGGTGCCGCGAAGGATTGCAGCTTTCCTTTCCGGATCTCATCACGCAGCTCGGTTGGGGCCTGCCAACTGTGCACCTGGATGTTGATTTCACCGCCCCCAGCCGTTTCGGCGAGCTGCTTTCCGCAACGCTCGCGGTGCGCAGCGTCGGCACAAGTTCCGTGCATCTCGACATCACGCTTTGCGGACCCAATGGCGCCCTGCGCGTCCGCGGCAGCGTGGTACTCGTCTTGATTGACAGGAAGCCACACAAAGCGATTCCGATTCCGGATGATTTGCGCGCGCGAATGCTTTCATTCCGCGCCGGTGATTGATCCCGTGCACATTTTAGAAAATTTGAGGTAACGAAAACTCATGGACCTCCTGCAACCGGCCAACTGGAAGCGCCCCAAAGGCTACGCCAACGGCGTCGCGGCAAGGGGGCGCACCATTTTCGTCAGCGGCATGATCGGCTGGGATGCCCAGGGGAAACTTGTTTCCAAAGATTTCGTCGAACAGGTGCGCCAAACACTGAAAAATATCGTGCACGTACTGGCCGAAGCCCGCGCCAAACCGGAACATATCGTGCGCATGAATTGGTACGTGATGGATAAGAAAGAATACATCGGCGCTTACAAGGAGCTTGGAAAGGTTTATCGCGAGATCATCGGCAGCCATTATCCCGCGATGACCGCCGTACAAGTGATCGGCTTGATCGAAGACGACGCGCGCGTTGAAATCGAAGTCACCGCCGTCTTGCCGGAGTAGGCGTTCGAAGAGCGCCAACGACGAAGTCTCGGCTGCGGGCCAGCCGCTTCGGCAGCAGCCAAAAGTTCGGGGCAGGGTTGTTGAAATTTATGTTGCTCAACTTTCGGGAATCGGCTTGACAATGCGGCCATCCGCATTGTAAACGCCGCAAGACTCGGAAGGTTCGACTGGTGACGAATATTCTTCGAGGGGGAACTATGAAGATTCGGACGTTCGCCGTTTGCACAGCTCTTTCGATCCTTTATGTGTTGTTCGCGATCCCTTCCGGCGCGCAAACTGTTACCGCCACGCTGCAGGGCCAGGTGCTCGATTCAAGCGGCGGCGGCATCCCCAAAGCCAAAGTCTCCGCCGCCAACGAGGCCACGGGTTTTTCCCGCTCGACACAATCCTCTGACAATGGTGAGTACGAATTTCCCGCCATCCCCGTGGGCCACTACAAAGTTTCAGCTCAAGTCGCCGGCTTCAAGACCGAAGAAAAAGAAGTCACGCTGCAGGTCGGCCAGGTCGCCACGCTGAATTTTACGCTCTCCGTCGGCAACATAAATGAGAGGGTGACTGTCCAGGCCACCACCGAGGTCACCGAGCCCACCCGCACGCAGATCAGCGACGTAATCACGCAAACCCAGATCGAGAGCCTGCCCGTCAATGGACGCGAGTTCATTGATTTTGCTCTTCTCGCGCCCGGCGTGCAGATCGGCAACACCACTTCTGGCAGCACGGACGTAATCGTCGAGCCCGTAACCAAGATCTCCTTCGCCGGCCAGAACATCCACTTCAATTTCATCGCCGTGGACGGCGCGGACGATATCTCCACCGCCTCCGGCATTCAGCGCGGCACTCCGCCGCAGGAATCCGTCCAGGAATTTCGCGTCATCAACAGCGATTACACCACTCAGTATGGCCGCGCCACCGCCGGCATCGTCAATATCATCACTAAGAACGGCACCAACGAATGGCATGGCTCGCTCTATGAATATTTCCGCAACAATGCGCTGGATGCAAAAAGCGTTCTCGCGGCTCCTGGCTTGAACGTTCTCCATCAAAACCAGTTTGGCGCTTCTGTCGGCGGACCCGTCCAGAAGAACAAGACCTTCGTTTTCGCAAACTATGACGCGCAGCGCCGCGGCGAATCGCCCACCTACAACTCCGTTGTGTTGGCAAACCTCGGGCCTGCTGACGGCTCGGTGCCCAACACCATCAACGGTGTGAAAGTAAACGTTTTTGGCCTGCCGCCGGAAAATCTCGGCGTCCTGCGCGTAGCGAACACCGACAACGGCTTCATTCGCATCGATGAGAACCTCAACAGCAAAAATTTTCTCTACGTCCGCTATTTCATCAACGACGACCGCCTCACCAACCAGTCGCCTCTCAACAACGGTTTCGATCTTCCCTCCGCATTCAAGAACAACAACATCCGCGACCAATCCCTCGCCGGCGGCCTCACCACCAACTTCTCATCCTCCTGGGTCAACGAATTACGCATGCAATACGCCCACCGCACTTTCGATTTTCCGGTCGTCTCCACCCAGCCGCACCTGGAAGTCGCCAACACCTTCGCAGTCGGCGTCAACCGCGGCAACCCCGACATCTACCGCGAGAACCGCTATGAACTCGTGGACAATGTCACCCACATCGTCTCCAACCATTCCATCAGCTTCGGCGGAAACTTCGACTGGGTCCGCACCTATGAATCCTTCCCGTTGTTCTATCCCTTCGAAGCCGACTTCGCCAGCCTGCCGGCATTTCTTGGCACCGATGGTGCCGTGGCCGCTTGTTCCACCGGCACGCAATGCCCCGATCCTTTCGTGCTCTTCTACGAGCGTTTCGACAAGGCCAGCGGCTTCACCGAACCCACTCTGACGGGAGGCACCGCCATTTATCAGGGTGGCGCTATTTCGCAGACCGTCCGCCGGGAAGCTTCCGGCACGCTCGACCACACCTACAACGGTTTTTACGTTCAGGACAAATGGCGTGCCACCTCAAAACTCACTCTCAATGGCGGCGTACGCTGGGAATTCGAGACCTGGCCTTCGAGGGTTCTAGATACGCAATGGAGCAACGTGGATCCGCGCCTCGGCCTCGCCTACAACCTCGGCACTTCCCGAAACATCGTCGTCCGCGCCGGTTTCGGCCTCTTCCACGGCATCATTCCCTCGCCGTTGCTCATGTGTCAGTTGCCCTCTTGCGGCGGCGCGGCCACCTTCCCGGGGCGTCCTTTCGAAGACGGCCTGAATTCCAACACCGGCCTTTTCACCTTCGCTGGTTTCGCTCCCTTCTTCAGCAACGCAGCGCTCAACGGGCTTCTGCACGGTTCGGCAACCTATCCCGACGCCACTCCGGTCCCGGCCGGCGGTCCTTTTCCCTGTGGGCCCCTCCTCACTGGTGGCTGCGGCGCGCAGCAGGACGCCACCATCGTGCGTTTCGATCAGGACCATAAGAATCCCTATGGTATCCAGGCCAGCGCATCGGTTGAGTTTTCGCCCTTCAAGGACGCCATCCTCAGCGTCTCCGGTATCCATCTCCGCGGCGTACATCTCGGCAGCTTCTTCAACGTGAATCAGCCAGATCCCAGCGGCACCGTCGCCGTCTTCAACTCCAAAGGGCAACCGGGATGCAAAAAGGTCTATTTCAATTTCGCTGCAACGGGCACCACTCCTCCCAATTGCACGCCGTACCCAGCCGCGCCATTCGAGCTTGTACCCGGCTTCCGCGACGGACAGTTTAGCGTCTTCTTCGAAGCCGCCTCGAAATGGGATTCCGTTTACGACGGCCTGCTCGTGAATTTCAACAAGCGCCTCTCGCACAATTTCTCCGTCGAGGCCAGCTACACCTACGCCCATTCGATCGACGACGGCCCGAACCCCAGCTTCGTGCTGATCCCCCAGGACAGCAACAACGGCCATTTCGGCGCCGAGCGGGCCAGCTCTGCCGACGACGTCCGGCACCGCTTCGTCGGCAATGCCATCTTCTCGAGTCCTTCCAATTGGAATCTCTTCCTGCGCAATTTCGATTTGAGCACCATCATCACGCTCCAATCGCCGCAGTATTTCACCAAGTACGCCGGCTCTGACGTCAATGGCGACGTCTTCGGCACCAACGACCGCGTCGGCGTCGAGCCCCGCAACACCTTTAAGGGCGACACGCTTCAGACCATAGATATTCGCCTCGCGCGCACCTTCCCCGTCCGCGAGCGGTTGAAGCTTCAGCTCATCGCCGAAGCCTTCAACCTGTTCAACACTGTCAACATCCGCTACTTCAACACCAACTACGGCGCTGCGGACTTCTGCAATCCGGATACCACCGCGCCGGGCTGCGCTGGCCAGCCTCGTTTTCTTGAAGGCTCGCCGAACCCCAACTACGGCACTCCGAGCGCCGTCTTCAACCCGCGCCAGCTCCAATTCGCGGCTCGCTTTACGTTCTAGCAGAACCGGACACAAGGAGGCAGGCCTTCGCGCCTGCCTCCTTATTCCACAGCTCACTCTCTGCTTTGAATTTTCGCAGCTAACATCATAGGAGCCGCGCCGCAATGCGATTCGGAATCTACGCGGAAATGCAGACCCCGCCGGGGAAATCCCACGCGGACATGACCTGGGAAATCTTTCGCCAGATCGAGCACGCCGATCAAGTGGGCTTCGACGTCTATTCCGTCATTGATCACCATTTCTTCCCAAAATTTTCCATCTCCGCGAACCCTCTGGCTCTCTTCGCCGCAGCCGCCCAGCGCACCCAGCGCATCCGCTTCCGCGTCGCGCTCTTCACTCTGCCGCTTGAAAATCCCATGCGCCTCGCGGGCCAGATCGCCGAAGCCGACATCCTGACCAAAGGCCGCCTCGAATGCGGGCTCGGGCGCGGCCATGCATGGCTTTTCGGCCCTTCCAACGTGCCGCTCGAAGAGAGCCGCCCGCGCTACGACGAAGCCATCGAAATCCTCGAGCGCGCCTGGACACAGGACAAGTTTTCTTACCAGGGAAAGTTTTTCAACGTGAAGGATGTTTCCGTCGTTCCCAAGCCCGTGCAGAAGCCCCATCCGCCGCTCTTCACCGGCGGCACCAGCGACATCACCTACCAGATGGCCGGTGAGCGCGGCTGGGGAATCTTCGTTCCGCCCTTGCTTCCCTGGGGCGTGCTCGAAAAGCCGCTCGGCATTTACAAGCAAGCCTGCGCCGCCCACGGCCACAAGCCGAATATCGTTTATATCCGCCCGGTGTATCTCGACGACGATGAAAAGCAAATCCGCAAAGAAGTCGAAACCGCGCTCCACAATTTTCTGGCCTTCAACGCCTCGCCCGTCGAATCCTTGCAGGACGAACCGAAGAAAGCCGAACTTCGCGCCAAAGGCTACGGCTTCTACGAGAGCGGCGCCCTCGAATCGCTCACTAAACTCACCTACGACGAAATCGTGGACCAGGAAATCGGCTTCATCGGCACCCCCGCAAAAGTAATCCGCCAGGTGCAGAACCTCCAGGAAAAGGGCGGCATCGGCGAGCTCGCTATCGTCTCCAATTTCGGCGGCCTCGAACACTGGAAGTCGCTCAAGACCCAGCAACTCTTCGCCGACCGCGTAATCCCCGCCTTCCGCTAACGCGCGCCGACCTGCGGCGCAGGGCAAGTGCGCAAATGATCCGCCGAGTCGAAGGAGTACGGGAATCACCTGGGTCAACTTTACGGTTTTTCCTGTCTTGTGAGCCATGCTCGGCCATGGAAGCATACTCGCCGGCACCACCGCAGAGGGGGCCAATCACAATTTTTTCTCCACTAGCGGCCAGGAGGAATCATGGCAATTCATGCGTCCCAGGGAAAGAACGGCCATTACGCGAGCAGCCTGAGCGTGTGCCTGCCCAATCCGGCGGCCAATCGCAAGGCTTTCGTTATCGACGGCCGGAAAGGTACCTCCCAAAAGGACCTTGAAGGAGCGCTGTCCTCTGCCTTGCTGGCTTCGGACAAGGAGTTTGGTCACATAGTGCATGAGGTGGACGAGATTTCAAGGGCTCTGAAGTCAGAAACCCCGGACGCGCAGACCCTACGGGTTGCCGTGCACCCTGCAGTCTGGGGTGCTGTTAAGCAGGTCCTCTTGGACCGCGAGCTTCGCAATCTGGCGCTCACCGATGATCTGACCTGCCTGTACAACCGGCGAGGGTTTTTTGCTGCGGCGACGCAGCAGCTAAAGTTGGCGCTCAGGAACGGCAAGGCAATGTTGCTGTTGTTTTGTGATGTGGACAATTTGAAAAAGATCAACGACATCTACGGCCACCGCGAGGGTGATCTGGCTCTAGTTCGAACGGCAAATGCGCTGGAAGAGACATTCCGTGATTCCGATATTCTGGCCCGCCTCGGCGGCGATGAATTCGCTGTGTTGGCATTGGAAGCCTCACTTGAAGACCAGGCAATGCTTCTCCACCGGGTGGAAAAAATCCTCAAGAAATCCAATCTCGACGAGACTCGCTACGAGCTTTCGCTCAGTATTGGAGTGGCCCGATTTGATCCGCAACAGGCGCTCTCGCTCGGAGAACTGATCGAACACGCCGATCGAGATATGTATGAACATAAACGAACCCATCCGCAGTCCTGTCTGATTCAGGTTTAAAGAACAACAAGCCGGCCGAAGACGATCATAGGCGAGGAGTCCAGATTTATGCGAGCAGACGGAAGAGCTGAAAAGCGGGCCGCCGCCCAGGTGCCGGTTCGCCTCCTGTCTGCGGAAAACCCCCTGAATCCGGAATTCGTGACGACTCTTAATATCAGTCGTTTTGGCGCTCGCGTGTTTACCAATCGGCGCTGGCTCCCTGGAGACCTGCTGGACATTGCTTCTCTGCAAGGCGAGTTTCGGCGGCAGGCGAGAGTGGTCTACTGTCATCCGCTCGCAGGCGGGCACTTTTGCATTGGATTGGAATTCGGTGCGAGCATCATGAACGGGAAAAACGCAGCGTTGACTAGCGTCGCATGAGTTAGCCCCAGGTGCCGCCTGTCCCGAGTGCAGCGCAATCGAAGGGCCCCGTGCCTCATATTCGGTGCCGCCAGGCGCAACCGCGTTCGCCGTAAGCTCGGAGGCAGGACCTGAGGATGGAAACATGCCTCGGAGGCGAGGCGCGAAAGTTTGGCTCACCGCTGACCCATAGTACGGGCTAAGGGCACAACGTTCTAGCGGTTCAGCGGGTCGGAGATCCTCAATCGGTCCCTGCCAAAATCAAAGGCAACAGGAATTCTTGCAACCTCTTGGTTTCCTCTGGCCCGGCGTTTTCAATTTGAAGCCCCATGCAATCGTCCCCGGGTCTGCGAACAACTCGTGCCGTTAGGCGCATAGGTGGCGTCCCGGGCTTAAGTTCCAGGCTGGCTTGGACGGTGGAACCGACCGGAAAGGCGTGGTGGGCTTGCACAAACATGCCACCCAGGCTCACGTCAAGGGTTGTGCCGCTGATTCGTTCTTGTCCACATTCCAGGGAAACCTTGCAACTTGTCTTGACGCGCTGGTAGCGCCTGGCTTCGCGCTGAATGGAACCTTCCGTGACTCGAATCAAGCGAAGGATGCTGTGCCGGTCAATCGGTTTGAAAAGGAAAAAACTGGCGCCTGCCTCGAATGCGCGCTTGAGGATGCCGTTGTCTTCCTCGCCCGTGATAATCACCACTGGCGTGGTTCGGTTTAGACCCGCTGCGCGTATTTGCCGTGTGATTTCGATCCCGTCGGGCGACGGCATGCGCACGTCAAGGAAGACCGCGTCGAATTTCTCTCGGGCAAGATGTAGTGCTGCCTTGCTGCTATCGGTGAGTGTAAAGGCCTCCATCTCGGCGGAACTCAAGACTTCTTGAATCAGCTCACAAATGACTGGGTTGTCATCAACAACCAGAATCCGGTGCGGCACAGTCATCTCCCTCGAAGGCTTTCATTTGACTCGATGGCAGGATTCCACACCCGTTCACGGACTGGATGGCAATTTCGCAGACAATTCCAACCAGCGCTCGAGCTCTTCGGCGAGTAACTTGAAATCAATGGGCTTAGAAATACATGCGTTGCAGCCGGCCTGCATCACCCGCTCTTGGTCCGTCACCATCGCATGCGCCGTGACGGCGATGACCGGGATGTGACGATGCTTTGCCTCTCGCCGGACCCACTTGGCCAGGGAGAGACCGTCCTCGGAACCAAGCTGTATATCGAGCAAGACTGCCTGGGGTGGGTGAATGCTAAATGCGGCGAAGCCTTGCTCCAAGTTCTCAGCAGCCAGCACTTGAAACTCTTCTGCTTCCAGCCAATCGCAAAGCAGCTCTCGATTGGCCAGGTTGTCCTCGACCACTAGAATCCGCTGCTTCATCACTTCTCCGTGAGTACTGGAGGCACTGCTCGTTGCAACTGGCGGATCAAAGCTTCCTGCCATCGTTCCTGTTTTTGAAAGAGCGCCCCCGTATTCCTGTGGATGTAATCTCTTTCCTCGTGCGTTAGGTCCTTGCTCGTCAGAACAAAGACGGGAAGATCCGCCGTCCGCGAATCCATCCGCCATTCGGCCAGCAATTGAAAGCCGCTTACTTCGGGCAAGATCAGGTCGAGGATTACGAGCTCGGGCACAGAATCAGCCACTCGGGCACGCGCCTCTGCGCCATCGGCGGCAGTGCCCACCAAATACCCATTTTTTGACAGCAATTCGGCGACGAATTCACGGGTCGGTGTATCGTCTTCGACCACGAGAATAGGCCGCCCCCTCCCAATTCGTCCGCGTTGATTCAGGCAGCGCTCCACAGCAGCCAAGAGCGTTGCCTTGTCCACCGGCTTCACAACGTATTCATCCGCGCCAAGCAGCGCTCCCGTGGTCGGCTGATCAACAACAGTAACTACAATCACAGGAATCCAGGATGTACGAGGATCACTCTTCAGGTTCGGCAAGACCTCCCACCCATTCACGGGTTTCATGAGGATGTCCAGAGTCACCGCACTTGGTTGCAGCTCGGCTGCCATTTCCAGAGCGCGCTGGGGGTGGTCACACAGCACGACTTCGTAACCGGCAGAGGCGAGGTGCGACTGTAGAAGATGTGCTGCTGCGGGGTCATCCTCAATCACGAGGATTCGAACTGATTCACGCGCCATCTTCCCCGAACTCCGATCGCCCGCTTCATCTTTCGCATACGCCACGACACTCGGTAATGTGAAGTAAAAGCAACTCCCCAGACCTGGCGTGCTTTCAAGGCCGAGGTGGCCGCCTTGTAATTCCACAAGGCGCTTGGTGATGGCCAGCCCCAATCCCGTCCCCTCTGCGCCCTTTTCAGATTGCCTCAGCCGATGAAAAGCCTCAAAGATGCGCTGTTGCTCCTTCGCGGGAATGCCAGGCCCCGAATCGCGAACCTCCACACGAACAACCTCCCCGAGTTGTTGCGCCTTCAGTTCAATCTTTCCCCCTTCGGGAGTGAACTTGATTGCATTCCCCAGCAGGTTCATCAATATCTGCTTGAAACGGGTGGTATCGGCCCGGACACTCAGATCCGTCGAGGTGTTCACCACCAAAGACTGTGATTTCTTGTCAGCAAGGGGCCGCAGTGTGTCAATAACTTCAGCAAGCGACCCATCTACCTCCACACTCTCAATCGCCAACTGCAGGCGCCCTGCCTCGATTTTGGAGAGGTCAAGGATGTCGTTAATCAATCTGAGAAGATGCTTGCCCCCAGTGTGAATGTGAGTCACATAGCGCCGTTGCCGCTCGTTTAGCGGGCCGTAACGCTCTTCTGTAAGGAGGTCCGAAAAGCCCAGTACCGCGTTCAGAGGAGTTCGCAACTCGTGGCTCATTGTGGACAGGAATTGATCCTTGAACTTGTTGGAGCGTTCGGCCTCTTCTTTTGCCTTCGTCAGTGCTTCCTGCGTCTGTTTGCGCTCCGTGACATCCCGAGTGATTTTCGAGAAGCCGAGCAAGTTCCCCTGTTGATCGCGCAGCGCTGTGATCACAACATTGGCCCAGAACCGCGAGCCATCCTTGCGCACCCGCCAGCCCTCTTCTTCCACTCGACCTTCAGCGGTCGCCACGCGCAACTCCTCTGCGGGCTTATTCTTTGCGAGGTCCTCCGGGGTGTAGAACCGGGAGAATGGCTGGCCAATAATTTCCTGTGCCTCGTAGCCTTTGAATCGTTCCGCGCCGGCGTTCCAACTGGCCACCCGTCCGTCCACATCAAGCATGAAGATCGCGTAGTCTTTAACCGCCGACACCAGGAGGCGAAACCGTTCCTCGCTTTGACGCAGCGCCTCTTCGGCCTGTTTCCGCTGAGTGATATCGGTGGAGACAACCAAACGGGCATTTCTCCCCGCGTAAACAATCGGATGAGAGGTGACTTCCACATCAAGCAACGTGCCGTTTTTCCTGCGATGCCGCCAGATCCGTTTTTCTTCCAGCGCAGTGCCGGATTTCGCAACGCTCTCAAGGACTGCCGGAACATCCTCGGCGGGACGTATGTCCTTGATCGTAAGGGTGAGAAATTCCTCCCGTGAATATCCGTAGTTCCGGATCGCTGCTTCGTTTACGTCGATGATTGCATAGCTTTCGAGATCGTAAACCCATACCGGATGCGGATTGTTTTCGAAGAGCAGCCGGTTCTGCTCTTCCGAGAGACGCAGTGCCTGCTCGGCCCGCTTGAGCTCGGTGATGTCGCGCGCCGCGGCGTATATCAATTTCTTCTCGGCAAAGGGCGTCGCAGTCCACATGAGCCATCGGTATGAGCCGTCTTTGCATCGATACCGATTCTCAAAGGAAATCGTGTCTATGCCTTTGTCGAGCTTTGCACTCTCCTGAATAGTTGCCTGGCGGTCGGCGGGATGGATGAACTCCAGAAAAGGCTTTGCCATGAGCTCATCTGTGGAGTATCCGAGCACTTTCTCCCAAGCAGGGTTGAGGCGCTTAAAATATCCGTCGGCGCCTGCGATGCACAGCAGTTCAATCGAAAGAGCGAAATACCTGTCCAACTCCTCGCGAGTTTGATTGAGCTCGGTGATATCTCTGAAGACCAGCACCACGCCCAGCCCTTCACCAGTGGTGGTGACAATCGGCGCCGCGCTGTCCTCAATCTCAAATTCTTTGCCGTTCTTTGAGATCAACAGCGTGTGATCTGCGAGACCGACTGCCTTCCCCTCTCGAAAGACCTTCTTCACCGGGTTCTCGACCGGGCGCCGTGTCTCCTTATTCACGATGTCGAACACCAGGTCCATGGACTTGCCCTGAGCTTCCTCTAGCTTCCAGCCCGTGAGCGACTGCGCGACCGTATTCATGAATGTCACGGCGCCATTCATGTCCGTCGCGATCACTGCGTCACCGATGCTGCCCAGTGTCGTCGCGAGCCACTTTTCGCTTTTCCCCAGAGCCTTCTGAGCCTGTTTGCGTTCACGCAACTCGCGGTCAAGCAACACAAACACGAACAACAGCAGCGAAAGACTGAAGAAGTAGCCGATGATGATTGTGCGTTCTGTCGCACGGGCCATTTCGCTCATTTGCTGAGTACGAATTCTCCGCACTTCGTACCCTTCATTCTTCATATCTGCCATCACACTCCGGATTTGATCCATCCAACGCTTTCCGGAGCCTTGCAGCACGATCTGATTTGCGGCAGCAATCTCTTCCTTTCTGCGGAGGTCGATTGTTCTCTGGAGTTCCCCCGATTTATTCTCGATCAGGACCTCCAAACTCGCCACTTGCTCTTCCTGTTTCGGATTGTTCGAAGTAAACGCCTTTAGGCGGGCCATCAACTGATCTAGATTCTTGATCGCTGTGTGATAGGGCTGTAGATAGGCCTCGTCTCCCGTGAGCAGATAGCCGCGCTGGCCGGTTTCTGCGTCCACCAGCCGCATTTCCACCTCATCGAGCGCCTGCCCGAGTTCATAGCTGGCTTTGCGCGCCTCAGCGGCTTCGACGAGCCGCGCCGTGTTTCGGTAGGATTCCCATCCTGCGAAAATGAGGATAGTCGTTGCCGCCACCAATCCCCAAAAAACTAGCCGTCTTCCGGTTTTCCATTCCATCTTTTTTCCGTCCTGCCACGGGGATTGCGAGGCAGCCATTAGCTGCCTGACCTTGCGGGCTGCAATGGCGTGGAACCAACGATAACCGCTTCGAATTCATCTACGACTGCACCATCCCACCAGCCGCGTCTTACTTCATCTCGGACAATCCCAAGAGCCTCGTGTGGTCGAATGGCGGTTCGGTACGGCCGCTCACTGGTCAAGGCATCATAGACGTCGGCGATTTGCAGGATTCGCGCCGTCAGCGGAATCTGTTCGCCGCTCAGCCCATCGGGATATCCTGATCCGTCGAGTTTTTCATGGTGATGGCGGATCACCGGCAGCACGTGCCGAAACGATTTCAATGGAGCGCAGATCCGCTCTCCTATTACCGGGTGCTGCCTTATGATTTTCCATTCTTCGTCATTCAACGGTCCGGGCTTGGTCAGGATGTGTTCCGGCACGCCAATTTTCCCGATGTCGTGCACCACTCCTGCCCGGCGCAGCGCCACCCGCAGCTCATCCGGCAGCCCCAGCCGCTCCGCCATGGCCACCGAGTATTTCGAAAGCCGCTCGCAATGCCCTTCCGTGTAACGATCCTTCGCCTCGATGCTCAGCGCGAGACTAAACAGAACGGTCTCGGCGTTCTCCAGTTCGTCGGTAAATTCCTTCAGGCGCAGGAGCGAATGAACGCGGGCCAGCAGCTCATGCTTGTTTATAGGCTTGCAGAGGAAGTCATCGGCGCCGCACATAATCCCTTGAATGCGATCGTCGGTGCTCGTCAAGCCCGTCACCAGGACAACTGGCACGAGCCGAGTTTCCGGTCGAGACTTGATCGCCAGGCACACGGCAAACCCGGTCTTGACCGGCATCTTCACATCGAGCAAAGCCAAGTCCACCGGCCCGTTTTGAACTGCTCGCAGCGCCGCTTCCCCCTCCTCAGCGCAGATTACGCGGTAGCCTTCCCCGCTCAGCAGTCCCGAGAGGAGTTCGCGATTCGCCTCGTCGTCATCGGCCACCAAAACCGTGGCAGTATTGCGCAGCTCAGACATCAATGCCTCCACAGGGTGCCGAAGCGTGAATGAGAGGGTCACGCCTGCGCCTGGTTGCCCCGGCGGAATCCCGAAGTTATTGCTCGTAATATCTTAGGGTCTGGATGGGCTGCCCGGCTCGATTTCCCCGGCTAATAGTACGATGAGTTAATACCCGTCCCTCGCTGGCAGTTTGGCCTCCGCCTCGCCCGCATCGCGTCCATTATCGAGCGCTGTAGGCGCGGCAAAAGCTAGCCCAGCCCTGAGATTCCGATAGCATCGGAATCGAATGGGCCAACCCGGGAGGGCTGGGTCCACTCGGTTTCGTCAGGGGGGCACGGCTTAAGCCGTGCCAAACGACGCCTCAGCCCCAGCGGCTACCTTTCGGCGGCCTTCTCGCCGAGCGTTCAGCCTGTGCCCGGTCGGCGTCGCCGCCGCATCTCCGTCGGGCTACCTCCGCCCTGCCCTGATGTCTCGCCGGTGGCGAGGCCGAATGGGCCACCCGGGAGGGCTGGGTCTGATGCGAAAGGGCAGGTCACCCCCCCGTTGAAACCAGTCCATGATTGGGACTAAACTTGGCCCTGCATTGGGGTGAGGACGGCACAGGTTTTCACCGTTTTCTCTGTCTTGGATTCGGCCGAAGGCGAACGGTGTCAGGCCGGGTCACGCTTCTCACCCCATAACTGACTTCGCCTTTTCAGTTTCCCGTTTTCACATTTCGCACGGAATTCGGACAGCCGGTCGAATCTTGCCTCAAGCGCTGTAAGCGCCGAAGTACTTAGCCCAACCCTGAGGGCTCGCCGGTGGCGAGGCCGAATGGGCCAACCCGGAAGGGCTAGGTCCGCGATATACACAAAAGCCCCGTCTACCTTTCGGCGCGTCTTGTGCGTCCCGATTTCCCTGGCGGGACGGCCTCTTGCCCTGAGTGCAACCGAAGGGTCTCGCCGAGCGTTCCGCCTGTGCCTGGTCGGCGTCGTCGGGTCTACCTTCATCGAGCGCCATAGGCGCGCCAGAACTTAGCCCAGCCCAGGAGGGCTGGGTCTCCCAAACGATTCCCGTCAGGGCACGGTTTTAACCGTGCCAACAGCCGCCGCCTCCCCGGCGGCTACCTTCGCAGCGCGCATTTTGCGTCCCGAGCGAAGCCGAGGGGCGCCCTTGTGGCTTATAGAGCCCTGAAAAATTCCGCGGTTTGCTTGGCGTGAGACTAATGGAAGGAGCACTATCCGCGCGTCTGCAAAATCCCACCGACATCCCTCAGGTGGTGTGAAACATCAGAAGCCTACTGCCCAAATCCGATTCGAACTCTGACAGATTACCGCTTGCGCTGGTTCACTCGCGCAATCTGCGACCCAACCGAGCTTTAATCGCAAAACCTAATCCAGGTACACGTTTTCGTTATGCCAAGAAAGAAATTCACTGGAGGGTCGCGAAGTTGCCTCTTTCGGTAGGTCGATGGTCTTCCCATGCTGCGAGTAGTATTCCTGCCCGTTGGCAAACTCTTCCTTGATTCGGTGGCTGACTTCAACGCGATATTCTGGCGTCACGGTGATGTACCCACGGTCGAACAGTGTGTGAACATCCTGTCGGAGCAAGATCCCATTGCGAAGATCATGCGGCCCATCCTGCGTGAATGGCCGTATATGGGCCGCGTCCAAAACGTGCAGCACCGGCGAACCCGTGAAAGCGCACCGGCGGCTGTAAGCGTCAGTCACAACGACACGAAACGTTCCTTGGCCGAGACGTGCCCGGACTAGCTGAGGCGCGCCAAATCTCTCCACGGCCTCACTTGCTTCCTCAAATTGGACTGTCAGAGCCTTATCAGCTTTAAGGCGGGCTTTCACTTGTTCACATAGCGACTCACCGCGCAAGTCAGTAGTGTCGTAGCTGCGCCCTTGAACTATGTTTGGCTCCCAATCCGAAGCCGGGATCCATTCGTCCTCAGGGAAGAAGAAGGGTGATAGCAACAGGATGCATCCGGTCTCATAATCCTCTCCAAATGCAGGGGAGATACGCTTGTACCGCTCAATCCTCCTGCGCATTTCTTGTTCCGTTTGCGCGCCATTCTTTGTTGTAAGGGTATTCCAGGCAAAACTCACTGGGAGCCTCGTGAAGGTACTGAAAAATCCTCCTCGAAATTCTGGGGGCTGTGCAGTTTGAAGAGAAACGGCTCACCAGGCTGCAAAGCACGAAATTGGCGCCCACCGCTTGGCTGCCGAAAATTTACTTCCTCGAGAGGAGTTTGGCTGGAGAGGTATCTGTACCAGTCACCGTCGGTTATGCCTACATAAAATTTCATCGCACTAAGTCCGCCTCGACGCGCGAAGTGTAGTCTGATGCGCGGCAACAACGCAACGATGGGCGACGAATGCCTTCAGGGATCAAAGGGAGGAGACACCTGCAAAGCGCCAAGCCGCTCACTTCGAAGGCTTCGGAATACGGCGGCGGATTGCATCGCATGCCGAGCGGGCGCAATCCCCGCCTTGCGCTGTTGACGTTCGCCCTTGCCGTCGCGGGTCACCGGGCGCGAATTACCCGCATTTCTAATCGGTATGCAGTACGATTAGAAATCGCCGCAACTCATTCAAAATAAAAGAGGGGGACCAATTCTAATCGACCGAAATTCGGGGGGTCGCCCAACTAGCGTGGACAGCATTCTCAGCGCGGATAAAGCCAAATTTGGGGTGCGGCGACTGGCCACCGCTTTGTTACACCCCGGATCACCGGGGCGCGCGCCCACGGTGCGAGACTCCCATCTTTGTGGGGCGGGGCTTCAGCCCCGCCATAGGCAGGATCGCGCATCCCTTACCGCTTGCGCTGATTCACGAGTTTACCCTGAGCCTGCCGAACGGGCGCAATCCCTGTCTTGTGTAAGGCGCTCCAGCCTCCAACTTCTAACCTCTAACTTCCAGAACCTAATCGCAACAAAAAACGTGTTTCAGCAAATTACTTTTGCGGCGCACAGCTTGCCGCCCGTGCAGCTCGTTCCGGATGGAATCCTTCTCTTTTGGGCCGCGAGGCCCCTTCCCAGCGACTTACGATTCGAGGAGACCGCGGATCAGCGAATTCACCAGCGCGGGTTTTTCGTGGACCACCCAGTGCGTCCCGTCCGGGATGCGCTCGACGCGCAGTTTGCGCACATACCGGTCGAGGCCATCCAGGTTGCCCGTCAACAGGTAGGGATCCTTCTCGCCCCAGATCACCAGCGTGGGCGCTTTCACGTCGAGCGAAGGAAAATTCAACTTCATGCGCGAGGCTTCGTCACCGGCTCCCGCGGGCGGCCCAATTTTTGCCGCGCGGTAATAATTCAATCCGCCTGTCAGCGCGCCGGGTTGCGACCACGCCTCGACATACGCCCGCCGGTCCGCCTCAGTAAAATATCCTTGCCGCAGCCCCTCGCCCAAAATTCCTTCTT